>Ga0310696_10005007_pt1 | contig 16083 bp, 14 predicted proteins | sample AusTroGonzalo_MG_4_FD_203885 | JGI IMG/M metagenome (GOLD analysis project Ga0310696, IMG submission 203885) | Bovine rumen microbial communities from tropical cattle in Woodstock, Queensland, Australia - Gonzalo_02 (v2) (version 2) | ecosystem: Host-associated > Mammals > Digestive system >...
CAAGGGAACGGTTATGTTCAATGATCAGGATTTCCGTTATTCACCCTTTTGTTATCCGTTGGGCGTTAGGGTTCAATGATGAATACACATGATAATCTAACGCAGATGTTTCAATCGTAAAAACTTAAACGGCGGCTGAAGTTCGGTTTCAGGCCGCCGGCTTTTTGTCAGCAGAATACAAAATGGGCCCGCAGAGCGGGTCAACGGGAGAACTTCATGAGAAAAGCAAGAATTACCTATGCAGCGGCGGCGATCGTGCTGCTGGCAGCGGAATTTGCCATCGGTCTGTTTGCCCACGACCGGTTCATCCGCCCCTATTTCGGGGATGTGCTGATCGTCATCCTTTTGTACGTGATGGTGCGCATCATTTTCCCCCGGAAAATGCCCTTTCTAAGCCTCGGGATCCTCCTTTTTGCCATCCTGACGGAGATCACACAGTGCATTCCCCTGGTGGATGTCCTGGGGATCCACAACCGGTTTCTGCGGGTGATCATGGGCACATCCTTCGCCTGGGGAGACCTAGCGGCATACTTTGCGGGGTCTTTGATAAATATTGCGCAGGACCAATGGATCCTGCGCAAAAGTGGTGCTCGATAGGATTATTACTGAAAATGAAACAACACTCTCATTTTACGGCGGTGCGGTCAACCTGTACTGCCGTAAAATATTGCGGCCCGATTTTCTTGTGCACCCGTGCTCCGATGTCCTTCAGGAGGTCGTCCTCGGAGACGGGGTAGTCGAAGGGCAGCACGATGTCGAAGATCAGGTTCGTGTGGGACGGACCGAAGACGACGCGGAAGTCGTGCATGGTGATACGTTCATCGATGGAGGCAAGAATGTTAATAACTCCGTACTTGAGCTCGTCCACCCGTGGATCACTTGTGACGACGGGGTCCATGTGGATGGTTGCAACGCAGCCAAGCTCCGTGGAGAGGCGGTGCTCAAGGTTGTCGATGATGTCGTGCAGCGCGAGGATGTCGCCCTCGGCGGGTACTTCCGCGTGAAGGGAGATCACCTGACGGCCGGGGCCGTAGTCGTGCACCATAAGGTCGTGAACGCCGAGGATCGCGGGGTCAAAGGAGAGCACCAGCTGCTCGATGCGGTCGACGTACTCCTGTTCCGGGGGTTCGCCGAGAAGCGGGTTGATGACCTCCTTGGCGGCGCGGATACCGGCAAGAAGGATGAATCCGCCGACCAGAACGCCGGCGTAACCGTCGATGCGCCAGCCCTTGAGGTGGGACAGGACGGTACAGATCAGAACCACCGTGGTGGCAGCGCAGTCGCTCAGGCTGTCGATGGCGGTCGCACGCAGGGCAGCGGCGTCGTAGCGCTTGCCGAGGCGCGCGTTGTAGAAGGCCATGTAGCATTTGACGAGGATGGAGGCGATCAGGATGATCAGGACCACAACGGACCATTCGGTGTCCGAGGGATGGATGATCTTGGCGACGGAGTCCTTGATCAACTCGTACGCCATGATGATGATCACGGCGGAGATGATGAGGCCTGCGATGTACTCGATGCGGCCGTGGCCGTAGGGGTGCTTCGCGTCGGGCTTCTGCTCGGAGATGCGGAAGCTCACCAGGGAGACGACGGAGGAACCGGCGTCGGAGAGGTTGTTGAAGGCGTCCGCGGTGATGGCGATGGAGCCGCTTAAGAGGCCTGCGAAGAATTTGCCGGCGAACAGAAGGAGATTCAGGCAAATGCCCGCAATTCCGCACAGCTTCCCGTAGGCAGAACGGGTCTGCTCGGGGGTGCGGTCACCCTTTATGAATAATCTGGCCAACAGAGAGATCATACGGCTTTCCTCCTCAACATCTCGCGGATTTTCGTTGTTGTGATCGTCTGTAACTGCGGCGGAAACGGCCCGGTCCGCCCCGGATATAAAAGAAAAGCCCCCGCCCAACAGTCAAGCTGTCAAATGGAGACCTTTGGATGCGCCTCCAGGGGCTCGAACCCTGGACACCCTGATTAAGAGTCAGGTGCTCTACCAACTGAGCTAGAGGCGCGTTTGTATGCGATTTTTCCGAACGCAAGAGTTAATATACGCGATTGTGCCCGCTTTGTCAATAACTTTTTTGGGGAAAATGCAAGTTTTTTGGAGTTTTTCCGACAGAACAGGCAATTCAGGCTGCAGAGGGCGGCAATTACAGTGTTTCTGAGCCTGTTTTCTCCTGCGGCGGCGCCGCCACAAGCCGGCAGATCGGGTTTCCCTCGGCGGAAAATCGGTCCTCGTACTCGGTGGTTACATTTTCCGAAGCGTAGGCGGAGTTGTGCAGATCGCGGCAGACCTGCGAGAGCGTCCAGCCGTTCGCCTCGGCCTCGGCAAGCGAGAAATCAAACAGCGACACGTTGTCGGTCTTGAACTCGAGATGCCCCTCCGGCGCGAGGATGACGCGGTATAAGGACAGGAACCGGTCGGAGGTGAGACGCCGCTTGGCATGGCGGTCCTTGGGCCAGGGGTCCGAGAAATTCAGGTAGATGCGGTCCACCTCCCCCTCCGCGAAGATGTCGCAGACGGTTTCCGCGTTGACGCGGATGAGGCGAAGGTTCGGAAGCAGGAGCTCCTCCTGCCTGGTAAGAATCCGCAGAAGGACGCTGGCGTATTTTTCGATGGCGATGTAGTTGATGTCGGGGTTTCGCTGTGCGAGGGTGAGGATGAACTGGCCCTTGCCGGCGCCGATCTCGATGTGAATCGGACGGTCGTTGCCGAATTCCTCGTGCCAGCGGCCGCGGAGGCGCGCCGGATCCTGAACGATGAGCGGGTTGACGAGCATTTCCTCTCGCGCGCCCGGAATGTTGCGAAGTCGCATGGAAGTGTCCTTTCTGTGGGCAGTTGCCTTCCCGATGTTACCACAAGATTGTGAAAAAGGATAGCATTTTCGCGGAAAATATGATACTATTTTACGGGTATGCGGTCATGGCGGCAGGCGCGGGTTTGCCTGCAGGAGGCGCATTTCCGCACGTGTGAGAAGGGTTGATTGCTTGGAGGAAACGGGCATGGCATATAAATTGTTTCTGTTGATGGGAAAGAGCGCGACAGGCAAGGACAGCATCTGCGAGGCCCTGCTGCGGCGCTTTGCGGGGCGCCTTCGGAAAATCGTCCCCTACACCACGAGGCCGATCCGCGAGGGAGAAACCGACGGTGTCGAGTACCATTTTGTGACCGAAGAGCAGATGAGGCAGATGGAGCGCGAAGGGCGGATCCTGGAGCGCAGAACCTATCAGGTTGTGGTGGGGGAATGGCATTATTTTACGGCGGATGACGGGCAGATCGACGCGTCGGGAGCCCACACGATCATGATCGCGACGCCGGAGGTGTACTTCGGGCTGATGAAGACGAAGTACGCGGACGCCATCGTGCCGGTCTACATCGAGAGCGAGGACGAGGAGCGGCTGATGCGCTCGATCTGGCGCGAGCGGAAGCAGGAGCAGCCGAATTTTGCAGAGGTCTGCAGGCGGTACCTCGCGGATGAGAAGGATTTTGCGCCGGAAGTGATCGAGAAGATGAAGGTGCGCCTTAAGTTTTTGAACTGGAAGTTTGAGTCCTGCGTCCGCATTGTCGGCGAGGCCGTGGAACGGGAAATGTTCCTCGCCGAGCAGGAGGCGTGAGCAGGCCCGGCAGAACGAGGCCGGACAGGACGGAAACAAGCCGTGCTTGCGGCAGACATAGATAGGAGACGGCATGGAGACATTCCGCAGCATCATAGGACACCGGCGGGTGACGGAGTACCTCCGGGAGAGCATCCGCACGGGGCGCGTTTCGCACGCGTACATCCTGGACGGGCCGGAAGGCATCGGGAAAATGCTGACCGCCCGCGTTTTTGCGGCTGCCCTGCTGTGCCGCGAAGGCGGCGAGGAGCCCTGCGGAAAATGCATCTCCTGCAGGCAGATGGAGGGCGGAAACCAGCCCGATGTGGCGTATGTGACCCATGAAAAGACCGTGATCACGGTCGGCGACATCCGCACGCAGCTGTGCAACGTCGTGCCGGTGAAACCCATGGCCGGTCCGTACCGCATTTTCATTGTGGACGAGGCCGAGAAGATGAATGAAGAGGCGCAAAATGCCCTCCTCAAGACCTTGGAGGAGCCGCCGTCCTACGCGGTGATCATCCTCTTAACGGCTAACGCCAACGCGCTGCTTCCGACCATCCGCTCGAGAGCGGTGACGCTGCCGATGCTGCCCGTGCCCGAGGAGGAGCTCACGGAGTGGCTGATGGCGCGGGAGCAGATCCCGGATTACCGGGCGAGAATGCTGGCAATCTATTCCGGCGGGTGCCCCGGGGTGGCGCTTTCCTGCGCAAGATCCGAGGAGTTCCAGGCCCAACGGGACGAGGTCGTGTCGATGTTAAAGGCAGTTCCGACGATGCGGGAGGACCGCATGGCGGAATTTGCCAGAGGATTTGCCAAGGACAAGGAAGCGCAGGAGACGGAGCTCGGACTGATCCTCGTGTGGATCCGTGACCTGCTTCTTTATAAAACGGTCCGGGAGAAGGCGCCGCTGATGTTCTCCGAGGAGAGCGACAGCATCCGGAGCCAGGCGGATTCCATCAGCTACGAGGCGCTGTGGACGACCCAGGAGGAGCTTGCGCACATCCGCGCAGACCGGATTGTCAACGTCAACATGGAGACGGCGTTTTGGCTGTTTCTGCTGCGGTGGCAGGAGCGATTTGCCGCGGGACTGTAAGGATATCGGGACAGAAACGATATCGGACGGAAGTTGTTATCGGGGCAGGAACAAGCCTGTTTCAGGCCCGGAAGGATATACAGAAAGGATTGCCGTAAGGCAGGAGAATTATGACGACAATTATCGGAGTGCGGTTTCGGACCGCCGGAAAAGCATATTATTTCGATCCTCTGGACTACGAGGTGAAGATGGGTGACCACGTGATCGTGGAGACCGCCCGCGGCATCGAGTACGGGTACGTGGCGTGCGGGCGCACGGAAGTCAGCGACGACAAGGTTGTTGCGCCGCTTCGGCCGGTTCTGCGCGTAGCCACCGAGGAGGACGACCTTCAGGCGGCCCGCCTTCGCGAGAAGGAGAAGGAAGCCATGGCGGTCTGTGCGGAGAAGGTTGCGAAGCATAAGCTGGAGATGAAGCTGATCGACTGTGAGTACACCTTCGACAACAGCAAAGTGCTGTTTTATTTTACGGCGGACGGGCGCGTGGACTTCCGCGAGCTTGTGAAGGATCTCGCGGCGGTGTTCCACACCCGCATCGAGCTTCGGCAGATCGGTGTTCGCGACGAGACGAAGATCCGCGGCGGCATCGGCATCTGCGGGCGCGAGCTGTGCTGCCACACGTTCCTTGCTGATTTTGCGCCGGTTTCGGTGAAGATGGCGAAGGAGCAGAACCTGTCGCTGAACCCCACGAAGATCAGCGGCAACTGCGGGCGTCTCATGTGCTGCTTGAAGAATGAGGAGGACGCCTACGAGTACCTCAACAGCCGCCTGCCCAACATCGGCGACACGGTGAAGACGCCGGACGGGCTGACCGGTGAGGTGAAGGACTTAAACGTCTTAAAGCAGCGTGTGAAGGTTTTAGTGCACGTGAACGGCGCGGACGGCGAGGAGAAGGAAGTCCGTGACTATCCCGTGGAGGAACTGAAGTTCCGCGAGCGGAGACGCCGCGGGGAGCGCAACGACGAGGAGCTTCGCAATCGCGACGAGGACGGCAACGGCCGCAACGACGAGGAGGATCTTCGGGAGCTGGAGCGGCTGGAGAAGCGGGAGACGCACCATATCGACGAGTAAGGCGGCTATGCACCATTTTACGACGAGTGAGGCAGCGGGGTGAAGAAAGAAGCGTACATCAAAAACGGCGAGCGCGCGGACGATCTGCAGCGGAGCAATCTGTGGATCATCCAGAATCCGGGGCGATTCTGCTTTGGGATTGACGCCGTTTTGCTGAGCGCATTTTGCGATATTAAGGCGGGAGACCGGTGTCTGGACATGGGTACGGGCACGGGCATCCTGCCTCTTTTGTTGTCCGCGAAGACGGACGCGGCGGAGCTTACGGGCCTGGAAATCCAGCCCGAGAGCGCCGATATGGCCCGGCGCAGCGTGGAGATGAACATTGCGCTGCGGGGGGAGGATGGTTTGCGCGCGGCGGAAGGCGCGGAAAATGAAGCGCTGCCGGCCGGGAGTGCTCCGGGCGCGGAAACGCTGAACATCCGCCCGGTCCGCGGGCGCGTCAGCATTGTAGAGGGCGACCTGCGGGAGGCTTCCTCGATCTTCGGGCGGTCGCGGTTTGACGTGGTGACCTGCAACCCGCCCTACATGACCGGCGGCCACGGTATCGTGAATCCCGCGGACGCAAAGGCCATCGCACGGCACGAGATCCTGTGCACCATCGACGACGTTGCGAGAGAGGCAGCCGCGGTGCTGGTGCCCGGCGGACGGCTGTACCTTGTGCACCGGCCCTTCCGGCTTGCGGAAATCTTTGCTGCTATGGGCAGATACGGCCTGGAGCCGAAGCGCATGCGCCTTGTGTATCCCCAGGCGGACAAGGAGCCGAACCTCGTCCTGTTAGCCTGCGTGCGCGGCGGAAAGCCGCAGCTTACGGTGGAAAAACCGCTGATCCTTGCGGATCCAAACGGGGAGACGACGGCGGAAGTAAAGGAATTGTACGGATTCTGAAAGAAAGGGTGAAAGCCATGCTGTACCTGGTAACAACTCCCATCGGCAACCTTGAGGATATGACGGCGCGGGCCATCCGCGTGCTCTCCGAGGTTGACCTGATCGCGGCGGAGGATACGAGAAATTCGCGCAAGCTGCTGGCGCATTTTGACATTCACACGCCCATGACGAGCTACCACCAGAACAACCGGTTTGACAAGGGCCGGGAGCTCACGGAGATGCTTGTGGAGGGCAAAAATATCGCGGTCATCACGGATGCGGGAATGCCCGGCATCAGCGACCCCGGCGAGGAGCTTGTGCGCATGGCTCTGGAGGCCGGCGTGGAGGTCACGGCGGTGCCCGGGGCGTGCGCCTGCGTGACGGCGCTCACCATCTCCGGACTGCCCACGAGACGCTTCTGTTTTGAGGCGTTTCTTCCGACGGAGAAGAAGGAGCGGGCGCGGGTGATGGAGGAGCTGAAGCGGGAGACACGGACCATCGTGATGTATGAGGCGCCGCACCGGCTGGCGAAGACGCTTGCGGAGCTTGCCACAGCAATTGACGCAGAGCGCAAAGTTACCGTGCTCCGCGAGCTCACCAAGAAGCACGAGGACCGGTATTGCGGGACGCTTGGGGCGGCAGCGGCCTTTTACGAGGAAAACCCGCCGAAGGGAGAGTGCGTGATCGTGATCGAGGGCGCCGACCCGTCGGAGGCGAAGCGCGCCGAGCAGGCCGAGTGGAGCGAGCTGACCATCGCGGAGCACGTGGCGATGTACGAGGCCCAGGGGATGGACCGCAAGGACGCCATGAAGGCCGTTGCGGCTGACCGCGGGATCGGGAAGAGGGACGTGTACCAGGCGCTTTTGCAGTGAATCCCTTGAAAAATGAGAAAGTCCTTGGGAAAAGGCGAATTGAGTGATTGCACTTCCTAAGAAAGAATGGTATACTGTAATGCACTCACACTACTTACAACGCAGAGGGGCATGAAATGAATGATTTCTGGAGATTTCTGATCGGTCTGGTCAAGTTGACGCTGTTTGTCCTCGTGGCCGGCACTTTTTATGCCTTTCAGGCGATATACAACCCCGCGATCCGCGCCGACATAAAGAGCGCGGCGATGACCATCGGCATTTTCATCGTCGTGCACATCATGTTCATGGCTATTTACGGCGGTTACGATATCGGTAAGAAGAGTAAGAAAAATGTTCAGAACAGTGCGATCATCATCACGTGGCTGACAGACCTTGTGGCCTTCGTGTGGATCTGCGTATCCACGAAGGTCGTGACGGACTGGGGCATGTTCTTCAGCTGTGTAGGAATGTTTCTGTTCACCCTTGTGGTGCAGGGCGTCCTTGCGCTTCTGCTCATCCGTCTTGGTTTCGAGATCTACTACTACGCGACGCGCAACAGCCATACCATCTACGTGGTGAACCGCGACACCGACCAGCCGAAAATGCTGGACAACATCAAGGCGAGAGCCGCGCAGATCCCGGGCGACAAGGTGGTTTCCTACACGGATCCGAGCCTGCGGGAGCAGATCGAGAAGTTCGACAACGTCTTCCTAAGCGACATTCCCACCGAACAGCGGCGGAAGCTCATCGAGTACTGCTACGGCCGCGGCAAGAACATTCTCTTTACTCCCGAGATCAGCGATATCGTCGAGGTTACCAGCGAGTACCGTATGTTCGGTGACGCTCTGATCTTTGCTTCCGCGAAGACCGAGCTGACCATCGCCGAGCGCTTCTTAAAGCGGGCATTTGATATCTTCGGAGCGTCCATTCTTTTGATCCTGACGCTTCCGCTGTTTCTTCTGAGCGCTCTGCTCATCAAGCTTGACGACCACGGCAAGGTATTCTTCACGCAGCTTCGCGCCACGAAGGGCGGCAAGCCCTTCAAGATTTACAAGTTCCGCACCATGATCGAGAGCGAGGCCACCAAGCCGATGCAGGAGACCGACAACCGCGTCACCCGCGCCGGCAAGATTTTACGAGCTACCCGTCTCGACGAGCTGCCGCAGTTTCTCAATATCCTCGGCGGAAGCATGAGCCTCGTTGGCCCGCGCCCTGAGCAGCTTGTGTATCTGCACGGATTTGACGGCAACTATCCCGAGTACGAATACCGCCTTCGCGTGAAGGCCGGCCTCACCGGCTTCGCCCAGATCGAAGGCAAATACAACACCACCAACAAGGAAAAGCTGATGCTTGACCTTATGTATATCCAGAGCTACAGCCTGTGGCTCGATCTGAAGCTTCTGCTGCAGACCGTTTTGGTCATGCTGAAGGAAGACAGCACGGAAGGCTTCTGACGGGGATTTGCTGTTGGGCTAGGGGGAAACGTTTTTGGCAGGCTTTCCGGCGGGTAAAACGTCTGGTAGGAAGACCGTATGGCGGAAAGGCTGTTCGGTAGGAAGACCGTTTGGCGGAATCCTCTGTCCCTTTTAGGTAGAATCTCGTCTGGTACCGCCGAAACGCTGTCTTTTGCTCTCAGGCGGTATGTAAAAGAGTGAAAGAGATGATTGTATTTCGTTTGGCACCGCCCAAGTGCTGACTTTTGATTTTAGGCGGTGCGTCAGAGAGAATTAGAGACAGTAAACGGATGCTTCGTACCGCCTGCGGAGAAAAGATGGCTTACAGGCGGTATGTAATGGGAATACAAGGCCGTCGGCAGGCGCCGGAGCATCCGCCTGTAGCTTGTTCAGAAAGGAGATCGCGCATGGAGAAGGTTCTTACCATCATCGTTCCGGCTTACAATGTGGAACTCTATCTCGCAAAATGCGTGGACTCCATGATCGAGGCGGGCTGCAACGAGGAGATCGAGATCATCATCGTCAACGACGGTTCGACAGACACTACCAGGGAACTTGCGGAAGGATACGTGCGCAAGTACCGGGATACCGGCACGGTGCGCGTGATCAACAAGCAAAACGGTGGCCACGGCTCCGCCATCAACGCGGGAATCCTGGCGGCTACGGGAACGTATCTGCGGATCCTGGACGGCGACGACTGGGTCGACAGCGAAGCATTTGCCAAGCTGATCGAGAAGCTGAAGACAGCCACCGAGGACGTGATCGTCACGAAGTACAACACGGTGCAGGATGTGACGTGGAAGGTGATGCCGGAGGACCGGTTCGACATTTACCATTTCATAGACTGCGACAAGCCCTACACCTTCGGCGAGATCGCGGACATGCCCTATATCCGCATCCACCAGCTGAACTATCGCACGGACCTGATGCAGGCCAACGACATCACCATCGACGAAAAATGTTTCTACGTCGACGTGGAGTACGCTCTCTACCCGATGCCTTACGTGCGGACGCTAAGGTTTTACGATCTTCCGGTGTACCAGTACCGCGTGGGACGGCCGAAGCAGAGCATGAACATCAACCGCATGCAGCAGTACGTGTCGGATCACCGGCTGGTCATGACGAGGATCTTCGAGTTCTACGACCGGGAGAAGGAGGCGGACACCAGCAACGCCCTTTTAAAGTACCTCGAGTACGAGCTCTCGCGACTGGTGGTCACACAGACCCGGATTTGGCTTTCCTTCCCGCCCATGACGAGATACCGCGATTTCATCCGCGAGCTCGGCGAGACGGTGAAGACGAATTACAAAGCAGTGTACACGAAGATACCGAACCGCACGGTGCGCTGGCTGTTCCGCACGAAGTGCTTCGGCTACCGGCCGATCTCCTGGGCGGTGCGCAAGGCGTACGGCGTGAAGCAGGGGTAATCGGGACAGGCGAAAAGACCGGGATAGTCAAAACCGGCCAAAGAAAGTCATAGAAATAATAAGCAAGGCGAAATAAAAACCGCGCCCTCGGAAAGGAGGCTCTCCTTACCGGGGGCGCGGTGCTTTGGTTCCTACTTGAAAGGGGATCAGCTCTTCTTGATCTTGTTGTACTTCGCGGAATTGCGGCGAGCATAGCAGATCATGTAGTAGAGGGATTTAATCCTGCCGAAGCGCAGCTTCTTGTAAACGTTGTAGTTCTTCTTCGCTGCAGCCCACTTGTTGCCCGACGCGGAATCGCGGTCGATGCGGTAGGTCATGAGAGGCTCGTCGATGCCGTAGGCAACGAAGCCTTTCTTGAGAACCGTGAGCCAGCAGAAGAAATCCTCGTGAAGGTTGCCGTCCACAGGGAACTTCTCCATCACGGACTTGTTAACCAGAGCCGAGGAGAAGGAGATCACGTTCTGCTTCAGGAGCTTCTTGTACGTAACGGAATCCGGAGCGTGAAGGATATAGCCGTAGCGATTGCCCTTGTAATCCATGTAAGCCGTGCCGGAGAAGATGATGGCCGGATACATCGGGTTCGGATCGCCGTTGTCAAGATACATCGGAACATCGCCGCGGAGCATGCGGTCGCGCAGGCTCACCTGCTTCTCGAGCTTGTCCTCGCGCCAGATGTCGTCGCCGTCGAAGAAGGCAACCCATTCGGTCTTCGCATGATCCAAACCGTAGTTGCGCACATAGGCAACGCCCTGGTTCGTCTGCATGCGGACGTAGGTGATGCGCGGATCCTCCTTCGCAAAATTCTTCAGAATGAAATCAGAACCGTCGGTGGAGCAGTCGTCGATGATCAGAAGGGTCAGGTTGCGGTAGGTCTGGTTCAGGACGCTGCGGATGGTCTCCGTGATGGTCGCCGCAACATTGTAAACTGCCATAATGACGGTGATGGTGTCTTTAGCCATAGCTTAGAATCCTCCTTGCGTGGTGGTCTTAACCCGTATATTAGCATAAATACTGCCAAGAAACAATAGGATAACTTTCGAAAAATGTACAAAATGCAACAAAATAAAGGAAAGAGGGAGTGATATTTGTCATTCCGGAAAATCCGTTATGAAATGGGCCTTCCACGGCCCTCCGGAGCAGCCCGGACAACGGGTTGATACAGCGGGAACCCGCATGGAAAAGCACTCCCGGATCGGAAAATGTTGGATTCTTTCCTCTATAATGTCAAATATTACCCTTGACATACGAAAGAAACTGCGGTAAACTCGCGGGGTGACAAAATCACGGCGAAAACAAACAATGTTTACAAAGTTTACAATTTGTTCACAAGTCCGTGACAAAAATCATTGCACGAAATTCGAATTTTTGCATGTAGGGCAAAAATACCGAAAACGAATTAAAAGAATATTTACAAACGAGTGCGCTATAGATAGTCGCGATTCTGCATAAACACCACAAGATGTAGTGTGGTTATGCAAAATACCCCGTCAGGGGATGAATTTTGTTATAATTTGCACATATTTTCCGCCTAAAACCTTGCGCAATTTATTCAAAAGTGGTATGATTTGGGTAAATAAATGCATGCAAGGCTGCGTCAACGTGTCGCAAGTTGCATCGGATCGGGAGGAAACCGCACATGGCCGGTGAGGTATACCGCAGAAAAAAACGACTCGGCGACATGCTGATTCAGGAAGGCGTCATCACGCAGGACCAGCTTGAGCAGGCGCTGGAAGTGAAGAAAACCAGTGATAAGCGACTCGGTGAAATTCTGTGCGAGTTGAACTTCACGACGGAGGAGAGCATCACCCGGGCGCTCACGAGACAGCTGGGTGTGGAGATGGTGAACCCGACGGTGGCGAAGATCCCTGATGAGATCCTGGGACTCGTGCCGGCGAACACCCTTCGTAAATACATGCTGATCCCGTTCGCGTATGCGCCGAACAACCCCAACACCCTTCGGGTTGCCATGGTTGACCCGATGGATATGAATGCGCTGGATGACCTCCAGATGATCACACATTTGGAGATTGAACCTTATATAGCAACGGCACACGACGTCATGGTGTGCATCGACCGTCACTTCGGTAACGCCGACTCGCTGGCAGCAGCGGAGGCGTACACGAAAGAGCGTGAGAGCAAGATGATGGCCGGCGAGGACGAGGAGAACGACGACACCAGCGACTCCCCGATCGTCGTGCTCGTTCGAAACATGATCGAGTCCGCAGCCCGTCAGAGAGCTTCCGATATCCATGTCGAGGCTCTGGAGACGAAGGTGCGCGTCCGGTATCGAATCGACGGTGCGCTCTTTGAGCAGATCACCTACGACATCGGACTCCTGCCCGCGATCATCGCCCGACTCAAGATCATCGGCGGCATGGACATCTCCGAGAAAAGAAAGCCGCAGGACGGCCGTATCAGCCAGACCGTCGACCGCGTGGAGTACGATATCCGTGTTTCCATCCTGCCGACGTACTACGGCGAGAAGTGCGTTATGCGACTCGCTATGAAGACCGCCCTTACGAGAAACAAGAAAGACCTCGGTTTCTCCGACGAGGAGATGAAGGTGTTCGACCACATCCTGGCGAACCCCCACGGGATCATCCTCGTTACGGGACCTACCGGTTCCGGTAAGTCGACCACCCTTTACACGGCGCTTTCGGAACTGAACCGGGAAGAAGTGAATATCATCACCGTTGAGGACCCTGTCGAGGCGAATATCAACGGTATCAATCAGGTACACGTTAACGTGAAGGCCGGACTTACCTTCGCATCGGCGCTCCGCTCCATCCTCCGTCAGGACCCGGACATCATCATGATCGGTGAGATCCGAGACGGCGAGACCGCGAGCATCGCCGTACAGGCGTCCATCACCGGTCACCTCGTGGTAAGCACCCTCCATACCAACAGCTCCGTGGCAACCATCGCCCGTCTGATGGATATGGGCGTTGAGAGTTACCTGATCGCCGACTCTGTTGTCGGCGTTATCGCACAGCGTCTTGTGCGCCGTCTCTGCCCGAAGTGCAAGAGAGAACGTCTTGCCACCGAGGAAGAGAAGGAAACGATGGGCATTCCGGCAGGCGCCGGCGATGTCATCCTCTACGATCCGGTGGGCTGCCAAAGCTGCAACCGCGGATATAAAGGACGAATCGGTGTTTACGAGATCATGGAGATCTCCCCGAGACTGAAGAAGATCATTTCCCGAAAGGAAGATTCCGATGTGCTCAAAAAAGCCGCCCTGGAAGAGGGCATGAGCACGCTCCGCATGAGTTCCGTGCGCTGCGCACTGCAGGGAATCACCTCCTTCTCCGAGATGCTCCGCGTATCCTTCGAGGAGTAATAAGAACAAGAGAGAAAATATAGAAACAGGAAAGGAACTGACAGCTGTATGAGAGAGTTGGATGACATCCTTCAGGAAGCCGTTGACCGCCACGCATCAGATATCCATATCACGGCAGGCCGTCCGGTTATCTTCCGTATCGACGGAGACCTGAGACCGCTCGACAGCGACAAGCTGACGCCCGAACAGATCGAGGAGCTCGTGGTTCCGCTGTTCGCAGACAACGACCGTTTGGTCGAGACAATGGAGAAGACCGGCGAGATCGACTTCGCGCATTCGCTGTACGGCCGCGGACGTTTCCGTGTAAACGTATTCAAGCAGCGCGGTACCCTCGCAATGGTCATGAGACTTCTGCCCTTCAAGATTCCGGCACCGAGAGAGCTCGGACTTCCGGCATCCGTGCAGGAGCTCTGCCAGAGAAAGAGAGGCCTTGTCCTGGTAACCGGAGCAACCGGTTCCGGCAAGTCGACCACCCTTGCTTCCCTGATCAACATGATCAACAAGACCTACAGCAAGCATATCATCACGCTGGAGGACCCGATCGAGTATCTGCATCGGCATGAGAAATCCATCGTCAACCAGCGAGAGATCGGCGACGATACCGAGAGCTACGCAGGCGCTCTTCGAGCAGCCCTCCGTGAAGACCCGGACGTTATCCTCGTCGGTGAGATGCGAGACCTTGAGACGATCCAGACAGCCATCACGGCTGCCGAGACCGGCCACCTGGTGTTCTCCACACTGCATACCAACAGTGCGGCCGACACCATCAACCGTGTTATCGACGTTTTCCCGCCGCATCAGCAGCAGCAGATCCGAGTACAGCTCGCCAGCGTTATCGAGTGTGTTATCTCACAGCAGCTTCTGCCGATCCAGACCGGCTCCGGCCGTGTGGCGGCATTCGAGGTCATGATGGGCACCAGCGCCGTCAGAAACCTTATCCGTGAAGGAAAAGCGTTCCAGATTCCTTCCATGATCCAGACGAGCAAGAAACAGGGCATGCAGTCCATGGACGACGCTCTGTACAACCTCTACATCGGTGGCTTGATCAGCGCGGAGAACTGCTTGAACTACGCACAGGATGCCATCGCAATGAGCAGAAAAGTAACATTCTAACAAGAGACAACGGAGGTTTTGAATGGCTACTTATCAATATGCAGCTGTCGACAAGTTCGGCAAGCAGAAGAAAGGCAGCATCGATGCGACAACGCCTGACCGCGCCGCGTCCATGCTGAAAGGCGAAGGCCTCATGCCCATCAAGGTTACCGAGGCCAACATCTTCAACAAGGATCTCAACATCGGCGGATCCAAGGTCAGCAACCGTGAGCTCGCCGTGTTCTGCCGCCAGTTCGTGAGTATCATCAACGCCGGCGTGCCGATCATGGACGCATTGGGCATGATGGAGGAGCAGACCGAGAGCAAGCCTTTCAAGAAGGCAATCGGCGAGGTTCGTTCCAGCGTGGCAAAAGGTGAGACTCTTGGAAACTCCATGCGTGCTCACCCGGAGATTTTCCCCAGCATGCTAATTAACATGGTGGATGCCGGTGAGGCCTCCGGTAGTATCGACGTCTCCTTCACGCGAATGGCAACACAGTTCGAGAAGGATGCCTACCTCGCGGGCCTTGTGAAGAAGGCCATGGTATATCCTATCGTAGTCTTCATTGTCGCTATCGCGGTTTGTGTCGTTTTGCTTGTCAAGGTTGTGCCGACCTTCATGAGCATGTTCAAGGATATGGATATCGACATGCCGAAGATTACCATGTTCGTCGTCCACGCCAGTGATTGGCTGCAGGCAAACTGGTTTGTCGCCCTTGCGGTGGTTGCGGTAATTGTCATCGGCTTTAAGATATTTATTTCTACAAAAACCGGAACCGTATTCTTTGCAACCGCAGCAATCAAGATTCCTGCAATTAAGAACTTTACCATCAAGTCTGCATCCTCGAGACTTGCAAGAACATTAAGTACCCTTACCGCAGCAGGTATCTCGATGATCGACTCCCTCGACATCACCGCCAAGACCATGAGCAACTACCTGTTCAAGCAGGCAGTGTATGAGTGCAAGGAAGAGGTAAAGAAGGGCGTTCCGCTCTCGGAGCCCCTTAAGAGATGCGGTCTCTTCCCTCCGATGGTTATTCATATGACCAAGATCGGAGAGGAAACCGGTGACCTTGAGGCCATGCTTACCAAGATGGCTGACTATTACGATGAGGAAGTGGAGGCTGCTACGCAGGCCTTGATGGCTGCACTGGAGCCTATGATCATCCTTTTGATGGCCGGTGTCTGCGGCGTTATCATCGGTGCCGTTATCGCACCTATGGGCGCTCTGTATTCCGGACTTGATAATCTGTAAGGAATCCAAATAAGCGGTTAATCAGACCGAACCAAAACTGAATTAAGCGCCC
>Ga0310696_10005008_pt1 | contig 16082 bp, 14 predicted proteins | sample AusTroGonzalo_MG_4_FD_203885 | JGI IMG/M metagenome (GOLD analysis project Ga0310696, IMG submission 203885) | Bovine rumen microbial communities from tropical cattle in Woodstock, Queensland, Australia - Gonzalo_02 (v2) (version 2) | ecosystem: Host-associated > Mammals > Digestive system >...
AATTCATTGACATTGACCAAATTGCCAATTTGTGCCGCCAACAATCGCAGCAGTTTGTTAAAACCCACAAAATGTTCGTTGGCCACATATCGCCTCACATCATTGAGCAAATAGGTCTGGTAAATGCCGTTGAGCAGTTCCACTTTCTCTTCGGGATGAGCGGTCAAGGCCGTGCGGGGCAATCCACCATAAATGAGATAGTCCTGATAAGCGGCTTGCAGTTCGGCTGTCAACGCCTCATCCGAAGCATCGTCAAGGGTTTGCTGCAAGCGAAACAGGTTCTCGTCCCTAAACAGCAGATACTCTGAAAACGAAAGCGATAGCACCTCAATAATGCGTACCCTGCCCGCCAGCGACTCTTCCACATTTTTCAAGATGTCGAGACTTGAACTGCCCGAGCAGAGGATTTTCAGCCGTTCGTGTTTGTCAGTCAGGAGTTTCAGCATGGTGGATATGCCGTTGATAAATTGAAACTCGTCGATCATCAGCAGGCCTTCCAAATTTTCATTCAAATAGACTCGCAGATATTGTTCGATGGTGCTCAATTTCTGGAATCTTTCGGCCACTTCCGCATCCTGACCATTGAGGAACAAGGTGTTGCGGAAGCCCTCGACAGGATACATTTTCATGATAGAGGTCTTCCCCACCTGCCGCGCACCTATCAATACAGCTATGGGCAGCAACTTGAAAGCCTCCGTGATTTTCTTCTCGTATTTTTCGCGTCGTATCATATCGTATCAATGACAGATTCGATGCAAAAGTACAGTTTTTTGCGATATTCTGCAAAAATCTATAGAGAATTTTTGAAAAATATTAAAAAAACACCAAAATCCATATTCACGAACCCACAAACGACAGGGATTGAAACCGCCTGCATATCCACCCTGTCACCCCCGCTGGGGTTCTGTCGGTGGTATTCGTTTTTGTCGGCTGTGAAAACACAGAAAATAATGGATTTTTCTTCATTTTTTGTGTTAAACAAATGAATTATGGAATAAAAACATTATTTTTGCCGCAAATAATTTTTGAACAGATGAAATTTGTAGATAGAGAGAACGAAATCAAACGGCTTCGGCTTGTTTTAAGCCAAGAGAAATCGTCGCAATTCGTCATCATTTATGGACGAAGGCGCTTGGGGAAATCCACGCTTATTCGCCATGTTTTGACAGACAACGACCTTTATTTCATGGCAGACCAAACCGAAGAGAGTCAGCAACTTGCCTTATTGGCCAAGACCATCGGCACGAAAATCCCCGACTTCGACAAGGTCGTTTATCCCGATTGGGAAACGCTCATCGTTACCTTGGCACACCGAACCACCCAACGGTTCACGCTGTGCTTGGACGAATTTCCTTATTTGGTCAAAACCAGCCCAAGCCTGCCTTCCATTCTGCAACGACATATCGACAGTAAGCAACTGCCGTTCAACCTCATCATCTGCGGCTCGTCGCAACAAATGATGCAAGGCTTGGTGCTTGATGCTGCTTCGCCACTCTACGGTCGCGGCGATGCCATTCTGAAACTTGAGCCTATTCCCATCAGGTATTTGCAAGAAATCCTGCATACCGATGCCGTGCAAACTGTAGAGGAATCAGCGGTTTGGGGCGGCGTTCCCCGCTACTGGGAAATCCGTGAGCAAGCAGCCTCGCTGATGGAAGCCGTCGCCTACAGCATCATTGACCCTAATGGCACTCTATACGATGAGCCGTCAAGGCTGTTTCTTGATGATTTCCAACACACTACGCAATCTTCTACCTTGCTTTCCCTCATCGGCAATGGAGCCAACCGACTCTCCGAAATCGCCGGACGAATGCAGAAAAACGCCACCGACCTTAGCGGTCCTCTCGCCAAACTCATCAACTTGGGCTACATCGAGCGCGAGACCCCTTTCGGCGAAAGCCCACGCAACAGCAAGCGCAGCTATTACCAGATTTCCGATCCGTTCATGCGCACCTACTACCGATATGTGATTCCCAACCGCTCGCTAATCAACCTAAACCGAAAGGACATTGTGGCCAAAACCATCAGCGACACCTTCTCCGATTTTGTGGCGGCACATTGGGAACGCCTTTGCCGAAACGCCGTCAGCGGCAACCAACTGCTCGGCACAACTTGGGGCATGGCATCACGTTGGTGGGGAACGGTCATTATTAATAAGGAAAAGAAAAACATAGAGTTGGATGTGGTGGCTGAATCCTTGGACAAAAAGAAAATCCTCGTCGGCGAATGCAAATGGACAGAAGGCGAGCAAGCTGGAAAACTCTTCCACGATCTTGAAACAAAGGCGCAAAGCTTGTCCTTCGCAAAAGACAAGGAAATCGTATATGCACTGTTCCTAAAACGGCCAGCAATGGACGGCATCACCGACCATGTGTTTCTCCCACAGGCAATTATCGACGATTTCAAACCAGTTGTATAATTATATTGTTACAACATAATGTTTTTAAAACATAATTATTACGATTCAAAATCCATCACATTTAATAATTTTCCACCCAAAATCAAAAAAACGCGCCATCATCGTACAAAATCACTACCTTTGCAAATTCTAAGAAACAAGTCAAAAGCAACAATAAAAACATCATAAAATGAACGCACTAAACGATTTTCAGAAAGAAATCCTCGCCGGCATCCCCGATGAATTGCCGGAAGTGAAGCCTTACGACACCACCATCAACCATGCGCCCAAGCGCAAGGACATTTTGACCAAGGCCGAGAAGAAATTAGCCATCCGCAACGCTTTGCGTTACTTCCCCGCCAAGTTCCACGCCACTTTGGCCCCCGAATTTGCCGAGGAGTTGGAGAAATACGGCCGCATCTATATGTACCGTTTCCGTCCGTCCTACAAGATGTACGCCCGCCCGATTGAGGAATATCCCGCCAAGTGCAAGCAGGCCGCGGCCATCATGCTGATGATCCAGAACAACCTCGACCCCGCCGTGGCACAACACCCTCACGAACTGATCATCTACGGCGGCAACGGCGCCATCTTCCAGAACTGGGCACAATATCGCCTCGTGATGCAGTACTTAGCCAACATGGACGAAGACCAAACCCTCGCCATGTACAGTGGTCACCCGATGGGACTGTTCCCGTCGCATAAAGACGCCCCGCGCGTGGTCGTCACCAACGGCATGATGATCCCGAACTACAGCAAACCCGACGACTGGGAGCGTTACAACGCCCTCGGCGTGACACAATACGGCCAGATGACCGCCGGCTCCTATATGTATATTGGGCCTCAAGGCATCGTCCACGGCACCACCATCACCGTGCTCAACGCGGCGCGCAAACATGGTGGCAGCACGGCGGGCAAACTGTTCGTCACCGCTGGTTTGGGTGGCATGAGCGGTGCCCAACCCAAGGCCGGTAACATCGCAGGCGTGGTGAGCATCACCGCCGAAATCAACCCTGCCGCCACGCAGAAACGCTATCAGCAAGGCTGGGTCGATGAGGTCTATGACAATATCGAGGAACTGTTCAAGCACGTGAACGCCAGCCTCGCCAAGAAGGAAGCCCGCAGCTATGCCTACCAAGGCAATGTGGTGGATCTTTGGGAATATGCCGCCGAGCACGACATCCACGTCGACCTCGGCTCCGACCAAACCTCGCTCCACAACCCGTGGGCAGGCGGTTACTATCCTGTCGGACAGTCGTTTGAGGAATCCAAGACCATGATGGCCGAAAACCCCGAGCTCTTCAAAGAAAAGGTGCAGGCTTCTTTGCGCCGCCATGTGGCCGCCATCAACAAGCTGACCGCCAAGGGCATGTACTTCTTCGACTACGGCAACGCCTTCCTGCTGCAATCTTCACGTGCCGGCGCCGACATCATGAAGGCCGACGGCACTTTCCGTTATCCTTCCTACGTGCAGGACATCATGGGCCCGATGTGCTTCGACTACGGCTTCGGTCCTTTCCGCTGGGTGTGCGCTTCGGGCAAGCCTGAAGACCTCGCCGTCACCGACGACATCGCTTGCGAAGTGCTTGAGAACATCGCCCGCACCGCTCCTGCCGAAATCCAACAACAGATGCGCGACAACATCCAGTGGATCCGTGGCGCACAAGAGAACCACCTCGTGGTCGGGTCGCAAGCTCGTATCCTCTATGCTGATTGCGAAGGCCGCACCAAGATTGCTGCCGAGTTCAACAAAGCCATCGCTGACGGTCGCTTGAGCGGTCCCGTCGTCCTTGGCCGCGACCACCACGATGTCTCCGGCACCGACAGCCCATTCCGTGAGACCTCCAACATCTACGACGGTTCGTCGTTCACCGCCGACATGGCTGTGCAAAACGTCATCGGCGACGGTTTCCGTGGTGCCACCTGGGTGAGCATCCACAACGGCGGCGGTGTAGGCTGGGGCGAAGTCATCAACGGTGGCTTCGGCATGGTCTTAGACGGCACGCCTGAGGCCGACCGTCGTCTCCACTGCATGTTGCACTGGGATGTGAACAACGGCATCGCCCGCCGCAACTGGGCCCGCAACGAAGGCGCCACCTTTGCCATCAAGCGTGCCATGGAGGCCGAGCCCAGACTGAAGGTCACACTGCCGAATTTGGTGGAAGACAAGATTTTAGAAGGGCTGTTCTGATAGAATTTGAACGTTTGTAGAGACGTAGCGCGCTACGTCTCTACATTTTTTTGATTATGTTGTAACCAAATTTGGTTATTTTTTCTATTTTTGCAGCCGAAAACACAACATGAATGTACGAACGCTATCTGACATATCACCATATCCCTTGTGGCGCGGTGCTTGACAGAATCAGGTCGAAAGAGCATCTTACCCAACGTGAATTGGCATCACGTTCCGAAATACCTTACCAAAGAATCAACGACTTCATTGCCAACCGCAGAAGAATCTCTCCCGAGAACTCACTTAAATTGGAAAAGGCTTTGGGTGTTGATTATCAATGCTTCTTCTATCAAGTCCAAACTAATTATGAGATTTTCGTTGCCACGAGCCACTTTTCAAAACAATCACATCCAGACAAGTCAAAATACAGAAAAGCCCTGTTTTGGGATACTGATTTTGACACACTCGACTGGCAACATAACTCGGAATGGATTATTCAGAGGGTTTTTGAATACGGAAACCAAGGTGAAATTGAGGAGACCATACGGTTTTATGGCAAAGACAAAGTTGCTAACGTGCTCTTGGGCATCCAAAATACTTGGAATTCAGAAAATAGAGAAAACAATATAAAAAAGTATTTAGGACATGAGATTGAGAACTAACATAGCATCACCTTTGTTGTTGGATTGTCTACGCAAGATTATGGCAAGCAAGGCATTTGACGACTTGTATCTTGTTGGCGGAACGGCCCTTGCACTGCAAAGAGGTCACAGGATTTCAATTGATATTGACATGTTTTCGAACGCCTTGTATGGTGAAATGAAAACGGACGAAATCAAGAGAGCCCTCGTCGAGATGTTTCCATACACTGAAAATCTCGAACGACTTGACGAGACCTTGATGGTGTATTCGTTGTTCGTCGGGAATAGCAGCGACGACTGTGTCAAACTTGACATTTGTTACGATGAGAATCCCATCTTCCCAATTGTTACTATTGAAGGAATCCGAATGCTTTCCGAGAAAGACATCGCCGCCATGAAACTCAACGCGATAGCCCAAGACAAGCAGCGCAAAAAAGACTTTTGGGACATTCACGACCTTCTGGAAACCTACTCTATTGAAGACATGGCATCGTTTGCGTTGAAAAGATTCCCTTGGTCATTGACCTTGGACGACATCATCGATGGTTTCAAAAGACTTCCTTTGCTCAACGACTATTCAGAGATTCGCTGTCTGAAAGGCAAATATTGGGAGTTTGTCGTTGAGGATTTGATGGAGGAGATTCCTAAATTGGAGAAGCTTGTTCTAAAAACCGAGTGAATTTATGGGCCTAATTGATTGAAAAGTTGTACCTTTGCAGCCCCAAATAAACAAGGTATAAAAAACACTAGATATGAGCAAAAAAGAAGTCAAATTCAGCCTGGTTTACCGCGATATGTGGCAGTCGTCAGGCAAATATGTGCCACGCAAGGACCAATTGGAGCAAATTGCACCTTTGATTATCGACATGGGCTGCTTCGACCGCGTGGAGACCAACGGTGGTGCTGCCGAGCAGGTCAACCTGCTGTACGGTGAGAACCCGAACCCGTCTGTCCGCGCATTCACGGCGGCACTGCATAAAGGCGGCATTGAGTGTCACATGCTGGATAGAGCGTTGAACGCCCTGCGTATGAACCCCGTGCCCGCCGACGTGCGCCAGCTGATGTATAAGGTAAAGAAGGCACAAGGTGTCGACATCACCCGTATCTTCTGCGGATTGAACGACGTGCGCAACATCATCCCTTCTATCCAATGGGCCAACGAGGCTGGCATGATCTCGCAAGCCGCCATGAGCATCACCTACTCGCAGGTACACACCGCTGAGTACTATATGCACATCGCCGACCAACTCATCGAAGCTGGTGCCAAGGAAATCGCCCTGAAGGATATGGCTGGTGTGGGTCGCCCTGTCAGCTTGGGCCGCATCGTCGAACATATCAAGAAACAGCACCCCGAAATCAAGGTGCAGTACCACGGCCACACCACCCCTGGTCTCTCAATGGCTTCGATGCTTGAGGTCTGCAAGGCTGGCTGTGATTATGTCGACGTGGCCATGGAGCCGCTGTCGTGGGGTACCGTCCATCCCGATGTCATCAGCGTTCAAGCTATGCTGAAAGACGCTGGTTTCCTCGTGAAGGACATCGACATGAAGACCTATATGGCTGCCCGCAGCATGACGCAAAGTTTCATGGACGACTTCCTCGGCTACTGGATTGACCCGCGTAACCGTTACATCAACTCGCTATTAGTGGGCTGCGGTCTGCCGGGTGGTATGATGGGCTCGCTGATGGCCGACCTCAAGCCAGTGCACGCTGCCATCAACATGAACCGCAAGAAAGAAGGCCTCGCGGAACTCAGCGAAGACGAGATGCTCGTCGAGCTTTTCCAAGAGGTGCAGGATATCTGGCCGAAACTCGGCAACCCGCCTTTGGTCACCCCGTTCAGCCAATACACCAAGAACATCGCTTTGATGAACCTCTTCGCCCTCAGCAAAGGCGAGCCTCGTTACGAGACCTCCATCGACCCCGCCGCTTGGGACATGATCCTCGGCAAGGCGGGCAAGCTGCCGGGCACTCTGGCTCCCGAAATCGTGGAGTTAGCCAAGAAGAAAGGGCTTGAGTTCTTCACTGGCAACCCACAAGACAACTATCCCAACGCGTTGCCGCACTTCATCGAGGAGATGAAGAAGGAAGGCTGGGATCGTGGTCAGGACGATGAGGAGCTGTTTGAGTTTGCTATGCACGAGAAGCAGTACCGCGAGTACAAGTCGGGCGAAGCCAAGCGCCGCTTCAACCAAGAGCTGGAGGCCAAAATGAAGGCGAAATTCGAGAAAGCTGGCGGCGAGGCCAAGATTCCGGACTTGCGCGCTTTGCGTCACCCGAATGCCGAGCCTGTCATCGCTCCAGTAAGCGGCATCGTCATGTGGGAAGTCGACTTCGACGACAAGAGCATCGCCCCTGCACCCGGCAAGGTCTACAAGGAAGGCGACCTGCTGTGCGCTATCAACAGCGAGCATGGTATGGAACCTGTCTATGCGCTCTGGTCTGGAAAGATTGTTGAAGCCACTGCCGAGCAAGGCAAACGTGTCGCTAAGGGTGAGACGATTGCATTTATTGAGAAATAACTCTGGCACGGATATTGATAATGTCCGTCCGATTCAAAACAGAAAACAACCTAATCAACAAATTATTAACCTCAAAACATTAAAAAAATGAAGAAATTATTCTTAGTCTTGGCTTTTGCTTTTGCTGGTATTTTCGCAGCTAACGCTCAAGTTTGGGTCGGTGGCGGCCTTGGTGCTAAAATCAAACATGATGACACCAGCATCTCAATCGCTCCAGAGGTGGGCTATGCCTTCAACAACCATTGGCAGTTGGCTCTTGGTGCCGGTTACACTTTTGACAAATCAGACTATGGTACGGCCAATATGCTGTCCCTCGAACCTTACGTCCGTTACGTGGCTACCACCATTGGCGACAAGTTCTCCCTGTTCTTCGACCTCACTGGCGATTTCGGCCTGATCGACGCTTCAGGTTGGGCAGCTACGCTTCGTCCCGGTATCGCATGGATGGCCACTGAACACTGGACCGCTGCTTTCCGTTTTGGCTTTATGGGATACGACCATGGCTTTTACGGCGGTGACAACGGATTCTTTATGAATTGCGACCTGGCTGCTCCGCAAATCAGACTGTACTACAACTTCTAAAATCATAGAAGTCTACAGAGAAAAGGCCACCTTTGGGTGGCTTTTTTCGTGGCCACAGCAGAACAAAGCAAGCGCGTTGCCAAGGGTGATACGATTGCTTTTATCGAGAAATAAGACCTTTTGAGACCGCTTCTCATTGTAAAAATTCAAGTCTGGCATTTTTTTTATTACTTTTGCCAGGCTGTTTGAATAGGAAACCTTATTAACAATTAAATCATTAATTAAAACTCAGTAAAAATGAAAAAGTTATTTTTGACCATGGCTCTTGTCCTTGGCATGTTTGCCGCTAACGCTCAAGTATGGATCGGTGGCGGTCTTGGTGCCCAAATCCAAAAGGATTACACTGAATTCTCAATCGCCCCTGAAGTTGGCTATGTGATTAGCGACCACTGGCATGTGGGTCTTGGAGCTAACTATACTTTCGCCAAGGCTACTGGTACGGCAAATTCTTTGGTTCTTGAACCCTACGTTCGTTACGTGGCTACCATTATCGACGACAAGTTCGCTCTGTTTTTCGACCTCGTCGGCGACTTTGGATTGATTGATGCTTCAGGGTGGGCTACAACCTTGCGTCCTGGTATTGCATGGATGGCCACGAAACACTGGACTGCTGCTTTCTGCTTCGCATCTGCAAGATATGACCATGGTTTGTATGGACTCGATAATGGATTTAGTCTGAATTGCGACCTGGCTGCTCCCCACATTAGACTCTATTACAATTTCTAATCTCATAAGAGACGTTTCAGGAAACGTCTCTACAGAAAGGTCGCCTTCGGGTGGCCTTTCTTCATTTATGGAACACGCTGATACACCGTCGCCACTCGGCTCACATTATAGACTTTCATTGTGATGGCATCACCTTTCTTTTCTGATGGGAATTTCACACTTGGGTCAATGTTGCCAAAGCCACCAAAAGCCTTGTCGTCAGTGGTAAGAACAATTTGATAATCACCTGTTTGCCTGACAGGAATCTCGTAGTCTGGAATAGAATGCGGTCCCCAGTTGAAAACGAAAATCAGGTTGCCGCGCTCGTAAACAACGGTCTTGTTCGTTTCATCGGCCAGCAACAGCCAAGCGGGCAAAGCCTGCATCACCATATAACGTTTCACAAAGTCGAGCATGGCCTTGTCGAAGGCACCCATGAAGCGGTATTTCAGGTTGGGATTGTCCACCAACGACCATTGGCGGCGAGCGTATTTGTAACTCCAGCCGTTGTCAAGGCGCGGAAAATCAATCCATTCAGGATGGCCGAACTCGTTACCCATGAAGTTGAGCCAAGCCTCGCCGCCTAAAGTGAGTGTGAAGAAGCGAATCATTTTGTGCAAAGCGATGCCACGGTCAACCGTCATGGAAGGTGCGTCAAGGCTCATGGAGTAGTACATCTCCTTGTCCATCAGGCGGAAAGCAATAGTTTTGTCGCCCACCAAAGCCTGGTCGTGCGACTCGGCGTATGCTACCGTCTTGGTTTGCGGCAAGTGGTTGGTGATGGTGAAGAAGAAGTCGTTCATGCTCCATTGTTCCTCAGGTTGGTCCTTGAGTACCTTAATCCAATAATCTGGCAGCCCCATGCCAAGGCGATAGTCGAAGCCTATGCCACCGTCGGCAATCGGGTTGCAAATACCAGCCATACCGCTCACATCCTCCGCAATGGTGATGGCCTGCGAATTCAACTCATGGCAAAGCGTGTTGGCCAATTGCAAGTAAGTCACTGCATCAGCATCCACATTTTCATTGAAATATTTCCATGGGTCATCGATGACGAGACCTTCGCCGTGGTCGAGATAAAGCATCGAGGTCACGCCATCGAAACGGAAGCCGTCGAAGCGGAAATCCTCCAACCAGTAGCGCACATTGGAGAGCAAGAACTGTAGCGTTTCTTCCTTGCCGTAGTTGAAAAGTTTGGAGTCCCATAGGTTGTGGTTGCCGCGTTCACCTGCGTGAAGGTATTGACTATCAGAGCCATCGAACAGGTTGATGCCCTCGCGGATGTTCTTCACCGTGTGGGAATGCACCAAATCCATGATGACCAGCATACCCATGCCATGCGCCGTATCAATCAGTTCCTTCAACTCTTCAGGTGTACCAAAACGCGAACTCGGTGCGAAGAAATTGGAGACATGATAGCCAAACGAGCCGTAATAGGGATGCTCCGCGATAGCCATAAGTTGGATGGCGTTGTAGCCGTCGGCCTTGATGCGCGGTAGAATCTTTTCGGTGAACTCCTTGTAAGTCCCTACCCTTTCCTCCTCTTGCGCCATGCCGACATGCGTCTCATAAATTAGCAGCGGCTCTTTCTTTAACTGCGGCGCGGCGTGCTTATATATATAAGGTGTAGGGGGATTCCAAAACTGTCCGTCGAAATCCTTGCTGCCCTCGTCCTGAATCACGCGCTTGATATACACCGGAATACGCTCATGCTCACCGATTTGCGACTGCACCAACACCTTCAGTTTGCTGCCGTGGACGAGTCTGTCTTTAAACTCGCTGTCGGGCAAAAAGATTTCCCAAAACCCGCTGCCCGCCAGTTCCAAAGGATACTCATAGCGGTTCCAGTTGTTGAAGTCGCCCATGAGCGAGAGGTAATGTGCCGCAGGGGCCCATTCACGGTACCACCAACCGTGGCGACGTTTGTCGTAATTGAAGCCCAGGAACTGATGTGCCGTGGCAAAGGTCTTGAGGCTGCCGTAACGGCTTATAATTCCGCGCAGCCGTTCTTCATATCTGTTGTGGCGTGCATCCACCGCAATGCTGACGGGGTTAAGCCAAGGGTCGTTTGTTACTAATGGGAGCATGTTCAATTCACAATTTCAGAATCCAAATATAAAGTATCAGGACATAAATCAGCTCCGTTCGACCATTGAACAGTTCCCAATACAACCTTTACATTGCTGAAAAAAGCAGCATCAACCAAAGGCATAAAAACGCCTTTACCGATATATGGGCTTACATCAAAACGTTTTTTCTCACCGTTAGTGAACTCCAACAGAAGAATATGGTCGTTTTCAGCAACTGCCGATGTTACTCTTGGATTCATATCGATTACTTTAAAGGTTCAATTTGGAAAACATTTGTACCGTTGGAAGCCAAATCCCAATCAGCCATAAGCTCGTCTTTATGAATTTCTATCCAAGCTTGTACCAATTTATTCTTTCCTGAAGGAATTTCACCCTCAATGACACTTCCATCAGGAATCCGAACAACAGCTTCCTTATCCTGACACCTCACATGGACATGTGGGAAATGATGTTGCCTATTGTCGTAGTAATACATCGAAATGATTACTCCATAAAACATTGTCAGTACTGCCATAACAAATATTTTTCTGCAAAAATAGCAAACATTTTTGAACTCACGAAGTTATTCCAGCATCTTTTTAAACGTGTCAAATTCGGTACGTTTAAAATTGGTATAGTGCAGACAAGATAACTCTTCAGAAGATAGCTCTCCCAGAATCCAAATCAATAACTTTAGTTTCCGAAGGCTCCAAATGGACGGCATGAACCTCGGAAGCGAAGTCGTTCATGTCGAACTCGTTGGCTTTGCTCCGACCCATCAAAGCTAATGCATCATGCGGAATTTTCACCTCCACATCACGCGTTTCATTGCGGTTGAAATTCACGACAATCAATAAACGCTCGGTTTCGGAATAGCGCAAAAAAGCATAAACAAACTGCGGGTCGAAGTTCATGTACCACGGGTTGCACCACATGAGGTCGTAAAACTTTCCTTCGCTGATGGCGGAATGCTCTTGCCTGAAATGCAATAGATTACGATAATAGTCAAACAGTTTCTTTTGTGCGTCATCAAAGCCACCACCATCGAATTTGCCGCCGTTCATCCATTTCTGATGCTCGGACATGTGGCAGTAGTCGAAGATGGAAGTGCGTCCATCATCACCGCTGTAACCCACTGCCCCCGAAGCAGTTTCTCCGCTCTCCTGACCGTTGTAAATCATAAATGGCCCTGTATTCATTAAAGCGGAAAGTGACACGGCGGGCAAGGCGGCAAAAGCATCGCCCACAAACTGTGGCGAAGCCAAACGCTTCTCGTCGTGGTTCTCCATGAAACGCAGCATGTGGGCATCCATCTCGTCCAAATCCTTCCACACCTGACTGATTTCCTTCGCCTCGTGGCCGTGACAAAGCACGTTCTCCAAGGTGTTGTAGAGCCCGACCTTGTCATACAAATAATCAAAGCCCGCTTCAAGGAAAGGCTTGTAAAGGTCAGGTTGATAGATTTCTGCAATCATCAAAGGTTGATAGTTCTTGCGCAATTCGGCAATCATCCATTGCCAAAAGGTCACAGGTACCATCTCAGCCATGTCCACACGAAAGCCGTCGACCTCCTTGTCACACCAAAATCGCAAAATTCCCAGCATCTTCTCCCAAGTGTCGTGACAGTCGTAGTTCAGTTTCACCGTGTCGTACCAGTCGTTGAGGCTCGGATTGGGAGCAAAGACATTGTTGCCCGTCGCCTTGGCGGGAAATTCCACGTAAGGTTGCTCCGCAATCCTACGAGGTGAGACAAAGCCTTGTCCTTTGCAATAATAGAAATTGCAAGGGTCGAAGCCTTTGTTTTGTCGCGCCAAGTGATTGGGAATGAAGTCGATAATCACCTTCATTCCGTGCTGATGGATGCGTTCGACCAATCGCTCAAAGTCCGCTATCGTACCCAAATCGGGGTCAACGGCGCGGTAATCGGTGACGGCGTAGGGCGAACCTGCGCGGCCTTTAGTAATGTCGGGATGTGTGCCTGTCGATTCCGAGGCGTGTTCCAGAATGCCTGTCAGCCAGATATGGGTGATGCCCAAGTCTTTCAAGGCGTCGAGGGCGGTTTCGTCAATGTCGTTGAAGGTGCCGCAGCCGTTTTCAGTCTTGCTGCCGTCGAAGTGGAAGTCGGTTTGCTTGTTACCGAACAGTCGGGGGAAAAGTTGGTAAATATTCATATCGCAAAGGTAAAGTTTTTGATGAAAAGAAACTCCCTTTAGTAGAATTTATTTATTTTTGCAGTCATAAAAGACATAAATATATACAAAATGTGTACAACAACATTACATTTGCGTCTTGACGAGGACATGAAAAATCAGGCATCGGATGTTTTTGAGCATCTTGGATTGGACTTACCCACTGCCATTCGCATCTTTTTAAGAAGATCAATTGCAGTTGATGGAATGCCTTTCGAATTGAAAAACAACCGTTCGGAATGGGATAAAATGCCATGCAGTTGGACAGTTGACGAGTTGAAAGAACAAGTAAGACTGAGCCTTGACGACATTAAGAATGGAAGGACAATTTCTTCAGAGGAATTTGACTCATTTTTAGAGAATTACAAGTATGGAAGTTAGGTGGACTAAAAAAGCTCAATGTATGGTAGGTGATATCCTCAATTACACCAACCAAACTTTTGGCAATTTGCAAGCCAATAAATTAAAGGCGGCTTTTGGTAAGATCAATAAATACATCAAACAATACCCACGGATGGGCCAAATTGAGCCTGAACTAGAGGATTTTGAAGGCGAGTATCGCTATGTAATGGTCAATAAAGTGTTTAAGGTAATCTATCTTGTTGAGAGTTCAGAACTTATCTATGTTGTTGCGGTGTGGAATTGTCGCCAAAGTTTTTATGAATTAAGAAACATTCTTTCAAAGAATTAAACAATGAATATCAAACATTTGTTCATCATTATATTGGTAGTATGCTCCCAACTCCTTTCCGCCCAAGTGCAACCTACTTGGGAATCCATCAACGAGCGGGGCTATCCGCAGTGGTTCTCCGATGCCAAATTAGGCATTTTCATCCATTGGGGCGTGTATTCCGTGCCCGCATACGCCAGTCTCGAAGGTTATGCCGAATGGTACTATCGCGGCCTGATAACCAACGACGACCGCAAGGCTTTCCAAGAGCGCATCTATGGCAAAGACTTTCAGTATGAGGACTTTGCACCGATGTGGAAAGCTGAATTATGGAATCCTGACGAATGGGCGGAACTGTTTAAGAATTCTGGAGCGAAGTATGTGCTGTTGGTCTCAAAACACCACGACGGTTTTTGCCTCTGGCCAAGCCAATATGCGCCGAATTGGAACTCCGTGGAACTCGGTCCGAAGCGTGACATCTGCGGCGAACTGACCGAAGCCGTCCGCAAAAAAGGCCTCAAAATGGGTTTCTACTACTCTTTGCCCGAATGGAAAAGTGACATCCACCGCTGGTATGTCGACCCCGACGACCAAATCGGGACATACGTCGACACCCACATGATCCCGCAATTCAAGGAACTCATTACACGCTACCAGCCCACTATCCTCTTCACCGATGGTGAGTGGCGCAACTCGTCCGAGCAATGGCACGCCACCGAACTAATCTCGTGGTACTACAACACCGTAGGTGAGGATGCCATCGTCAACGACCGCTGGGGCGACGGACAACAGCACGGTTTCCGCACCCCTGAATACAGCGCAGGCATCACCCTCACTGACCGTCCCTGGGCGGAATGTCGTGGTTTGGGGCGTTCCTTTGGCCTCAACCGTAACGAGCCTTTAGACAACTACATGACCTCCGACGAACTTATCCGTCATTTCTGCGTCCTCGTGGCAGCTGGTGGCGGCATGACGCTCAATGTGGGTCCCGCTGCCGATGGTAAGATTCCGTTGCTGCAACAGGAACGCCTTTTAGACCTCGGCAAATGGCTTGAAATCAACAGAGAAGCGATTTATGGCACACGGCCCTACAAGAAGTTTTACGAAATGAAGCCAGTCACCGTTACGCGCACAGATGAAAAAATCGACTTCGACTGGAAACGCAATTCGCCTGACCCTGCCATTAGTTGCGACCATTTCCAGGCCCGCTGGCGAGGCGAGTTCTTCTGTCCTGATGACACCTATACTTTTGAAATTCAAACCGAAGACAAGGCCAAGTTGGTCATCGATGGCAAAACTATCATAGAAGATACACGGGAAAACAACACAGGAACAACAAAACTCTCTGGATTACAGCATACTATAGAAGTCACCTATGAAGAGTATGAACTTGAAGCCACGATAACATTGTTTTGGTCATCGAACACGATGAAAAAGCAGGTAATGAATGGCTTCCTGACAGGTGAGTGGGGATGCAATGGAGCTGAAAAGCAAGTGCCGCAGGGTTTGGATGCCACCTATACCTGCGAGCAACCCAACATCTGTTACACGCAAAGCAAGGATGCGCTCTACGCCATTGCCTTGGAATATCCTGAAGACCAATTGGTTTTGGAAATCGACCAGCCTGCCGACAATATGAAAGTTACATTATTGGGTTGTCCCAAGACCTTGCCGTGGAAATACAGGGAAGGCCAACTCATCATCGACACAAGCGGACTGAAATACAGCGACTTGAAGAGTGCTACGGCTTGGGTGTTTAGGATGAAATAAAAAAAGCGGTAATGCCGCTTTTTTTAGTCCGTCAGTTCCTTGATGCCTTGATAGCCAATGATTCGGTTCGTCTTATTTGGCATCCGCTTGATGAAGAACCGCTCATCCTGCTGCACAAACTTGAAATGGAGCAGGTCGCCTTTCGGGAAACAATCAATCGCCTTGAAACGCACCCACTGGGTTTGATAGGAGAAGTCAGAGGTCTTGACAAAAGTCATCTTCTTTCCGCCTTTCAGTATACTGGCGTTACATCCGTCAAAATAGTTGCGATTACCCCATTTTCCGACAAATTCGGCAGGATTCTTCAAATCGTAAACTATGACTTTAAACACCTTGTCCGTTTTGGGTCGCACCTCAATAACC
>Ga0310696_10005009_pt1 | contig 16079 bp, 15 predicted proteins | sample AusTroGonzalo_MG_4_FD_203885 | JGI IMG/M metagenome (GOLD analysis project Ga0310696, IMG submission 203885) | Bovine rumen microbial communities from tropical cattle in Woodstock, Queensland, Australia - Gonzalo_02 (v2) (version 2) | ecosystem: Host-associated > Mammals > Digestive system >...
TAGAGGTCCTTGCCCATTCCTACGAACTGTGCTCCCTGTCCAGGGAATACAAATGCTTTCATTTCTTTCTACTTAATTTGTTGATGAATATTAGTCGATGATGTCGCAACCCATGTAGGGAACAAGTGCGGCGGGAACGCGGATGCCGTTCTCCGTCTGGTTGTTCTCGAGCAGGGCGGCAACGATGCGGGGCAGAGCCAGCGCAGAGCCGTTGAGGGTGTGGCAGAGCTCGGTCTTCTTCGTCTCGCTGTTGCGATAGCGGCACTTCAGACGGTTGGCCTGATAGGTGTCGAAATTGCTGACGGACGATACCTCGAGCCAGCGACCCTGAGCCTCTGAGTAAACCTCGAAGTCGTAGCAGATAGAGCTGGTGAACGACTGGTCGCCACCGCAGAGCAGCAGGATGCGATAGGGGAGCTCGAGCTTCTTGAGCAGTCCCTCGACATGTGCCAGCATCTCCTTGTGGCTCTCCTTAGAGTGCTCGGGCTTGTCGATACGTACAATCTCAATCTTCGAGAACTCATGCAGACGGTTCAGACCGCGCACATCCTTACCGTATGAGCCGGCCTCGCGACGGAAGCACTCGGTATAGGCGCAGTTCTTGATGGGCAGGTCTTTCTCGTCGAGGATGACATCGCGATAGATATTGGTGACGGGTACCTCGGCGGTGGGGATGAGATAGAAATCATCGACCTCGCAGTGGTACATCTGTCCCTCCTTATCGGGCAGCTGACCGGTGCCATAGCCAGAAGCAGCGTTGACAACGGTGGGCGGCATAATCTCGGTGTAGCCGCTCTTGCGGGCCTCGTCGAGGAAGAAATTGATGAGGGCGCGCTGCAGACGGGCTCCCTTGCCGATATAGACGGGGAAGCCGGCACCGGTAATCTTCACACCCAGGTCGAAGTCAATGAGGTTGTACTTCTTCGCAAGCTCCCAGTGGGGCAGGGGATTGGCGATGCCCAGCTTGGGGTTGACGTCCCAGTTGCCTACGGTATCCTTGTCGGTGCACTCCTTTAGGTTGCTCTTTACCACGCGGTTATCCTCGGCGGCAGCACCCTCGGGCACTTCGTCGTAGGGGATATTGGGAATCTGGCAGAGCAGACGCGTCATCTCGTCCTGCGACTGATTCATCGTGTCCTCCAGCTGCTTGTTGGTTTCCTTCATCTTGGCCACCTGAGCCTTGATGGCTTCGGCCTCGTCTTTCTTGCCTTCCTTCATCAGACCGCCAATCTGTGCGGCCATCTTCTTGGCTTCAGACAGGTTCTTGTCCAGCTCCTGCTGGGCTTCACGACGGCGACGGTCCACGGCGAGCACCTCGTCGATGGCCTCCTTGGCGCCCTTGAAGTGCTTCTTCTCCAAACCGCGAATCACGCGTTCTGTTTCTTCTGTTATGAGTTTCAGTGTAAGCATATCAATATATAATGTTTAATTTTTAATCTTTATTACAGTTGCTGCAGTCTTGCAATGTACTTGCCCAGGATGTCGAACTCGAGGTTGACAACAGTACCCACGCGGATATCCTGGAAGTTGGTGTGCTCCATGGTGTAGGGGATGATAGCCACCTGGAACGAGTTGCTGGTGGGGTTGCAGACTGTGAGGCTGACGCCATTGACGCTGACGGAGCCTTTATCGACGGTGAAGTAGCCGTTGCGTGCCATCTCGCGGTTCTCAGGATACTCGAAGGTGAAATAGGTAGAGCCGTTGGCATCCTCCATGTGGACGCAGGTGGCCGTCTGGTCGACATGTCCCTGTACGATGTGTCCGTCGAGGCGTCCGTTCATAATCATCGAGCGCTCAACGTTGACCTTGTCGCCCACCTTCAGCAGTCCGAGGTTAGAGCGTTCAAGGGTCTCTTTCATAGCAGTGACTACGTAGTTATTGCCTTCAATCTTGACTACGGTGAGGCATACGCCGTTGTGAGCCACGCTCTGGTCAATGCCCAGCTCATTGACAAACGAGCAGGTGAGCGTGAAGTCTATGTTGTCTCTGTCGTGCTTGATATCGACAACAGTTGCAAATTCTTCAATAATTCCAGAAAACATAATTCTCAATTCCCAATTCTCAATTCTCAATTCCCAATTCTCAATTCTCAATTAAAAAAGTGGGGCCACCAGGGTGATGTGATGAAAACTCCTTTATCACAGGTTGTGGGTGCTCTCCGTCGTTGTAATCCACCGGCATTCATGAACGCTTGGTTAGTGGCCCGCCATTGACAAGAGAAGACTGCCCGAGTTTCATTGTTATTTGATGAGTATCCCGATCGAACCGAGGCAGCCCCATTATTTCTATTTCGGTTGCAAAATTACTACTTTTTGTTGATAATATATCATTTTTATTCAATTATTTCGTATGCCTCGCTATGAGTATCGACTTTACGGTGGGTCACACGGTACTCGTTGGGCAGCATATTGAATTTCTCGTGGAACAGCCGCACGAAGGTCTCGCCGTCTCTGAAGCCCACACGCTTGGCAATGTCGTCAATATCATCATCGGTATCTTCGAGTATCTGCTGTGACTTGGTGAGACGGAAGTCGAAGATGAACTCCTTGGGCGAGAGGCCCGTGAGTCGCTTGATATTTTCCTCGAAATCAGCCAGACTCAGGTTCAGCATCTTCAGTATCTCGTTGGCATCGATACGGCGCTCGGCATAGTGGTCGTTCATCCACTCGTTGAGTATCACCATGAACTTGCGGTCTTCCTCGCTGCGCTGCTTGGCCATCTCCTGTCTGGCAGCCTGCTGGTGGGCCTTCTTCAGGCGACTCTTGATACGGTTCTGTCGCCAGAACATGAAGAGGACAATGATGATGACACCGATGACCATGTAGAGCCAGATAGAGCGCTGTGACATGAAGAACGGTGCCGGCACGATGACCTCAATCTCTTTCGTATCGAACTTATCAGGCGAGTCGATGACGAAGGCTTTCACCTTAAAGGTATAGGTGCCTGCAGGTACGTCGGCATATTTCGCCATACGTGTCTGGTCGGCATTGATCCAGTCTTCGTCGTAATCCTCAAGCATATATTGATAATGTATGCGGTGCTGCAGCTGATAGTTGAGCGCTGCAAAGCGGAAGCCGAAGCGGGTGATGTCGTTGGGTATCTTTACCGACTTGGCATCGGGCACATAATAGTCGTAGTAGTCGGTGAGTCGGGGACTCTGAATCTCGTTGCCAAGGAAGAAGTCGGTGATGCGCAGCTTCAGCAACGAGGCATTGCTGGTAACCAGTTTCTTCTGATCCACCTCGTAGTAGCCGTTGACAGTACCGAAGAGGATATTGCCGTTAGACATCGTGGTGGCTGAGGCTTCGGAGATGATGGTTTCGTCCACACCCTCGAGGCTGGAGTAGGTGGCGAAGATACGCTTGTCGGCGTTGAACGAGCAGATGTTGTTATCGGTGGCGAACCACACGTTGCCCTTGTTGTCGAACGTCAGACCCTTGATCTCCTCCGATGGCAGCTTATAGTGCACATTGAAGTTCTCGAACAGCCAGCAGCCCTCAGAGTCTTTGCCGATGGTGCAGGCTATGCCGCCACCGTTAGTACCCACCCACATATTGCCTTTGGCATCGCTGGCTATGCAAACGATATCGGTTGACTGCAGGATATTGTCGGGCTTCTCTTGCGAGTTCTTCAGCTTCTGCACGTCAATCTTGCCGTCTTTGTACGACAGGATGATGATGCCGTCGGTGGTTCCTGCCCATACGTTGTCATCCTGATCGACAGCGATGGTACGCACCTTCTGGTAGGAGTTGAGGGGATAGTTCTTGATGCCTTTCTTCGAGCTGAGGAACGTGGTCGAGCCATTAGGCAGCAGGTTGACACCACCGCCGTAGGTGGCCACCCAGATGTTGCCCTGCTTGTCCTCAACGGTATAGTAGGCGTGATTGTCGCTCAGCGAGGTCTCGTCGCCTTCAATGTGCTGCATGCCGGTGATGGCGAAGCCGTTGCCTACGGGTTTGAGCTTGAAGACACCATTGTCCTTTGACGACAGCCAGATATTGCCCTTGGAGTCTTTGTTGATGCCGTAGATGCGGCGGAAGGGCTTGCCGTCATCGGTCTGGTTATAGGTGGTGCGTTTTCCGTCCTTGTCGATGACAAAGAGCGTGCCGCTTTTGTTACTGATATACAACCGGTCGGTGGTCTTGTCGAAGTAGATACCGCGCACCTCGTTGTCCATATCGCTGGAGGGATTCTCAACCAGACGCTTGCGCACTATATCATTCTTCATCAGCTCCAGCTTCTCCAAGCCTCGACGGCTGGTAGATTCGAAGACGACACCCTCGGGCAGCTCGATGGATGCGTTGACGGTGTTCGACAGGTTCCAGGGGTTCGACGGGTCGTTATGAAAATACTCCACCTCGTCGCGCTCTCGGTTGTAATAGCCGTAGCCACCATGACTCATTCGTATCCACATGATGCCGTTGACCTCGTTGAACGTAGAGCCTATGCCGTCATAGTTGGGCACCTTCAGCACCTGCATGAAGTGTTTCTCGTCCTTGGTGGTGGGGTTGTACCGGCTGACACCGATGCGGTCGTCAGAGAACCAGATGATGCCGTGACTATCTACGAAGATGGTGTTGATGGCGCTGAAGCCCGAGGCCAGCTCCTCAGCCTCCTGACCGTAGGAGAAGGTCACAATCTTTCCGGACTTGGTACCTGCATAGACGTTATAGCCGTTGGAGTAGAGGCTGGTGATGTTCTCGTCGAGGAACACACCCTTGCGCTCGATGGTGAGGTTGCTGGCATCCAGACGGTGGATACCCTTGTCGGTGCCCACCCAGATATCGTTCATATAGCCCTCCACCATGTGGGTGACATTCATGTCGGCAGTGGTGATGAGCTGACAGTCGAACTTATCCTGATCAGTACGGATCCTATAGAGACCCACGCCGTCGATGCTTACCAATACGTCGCCATTACTGGTGGAGACGATGCGTCGCTGGGTGCGATATTCCTCGCTGCCGCTGATGTCGGCAAAGGGGTTGACGATGCGGTCGATGGAACGTTTCAGCACAAACACCCTCGAGTCGTACATACGCATCCAGAGGTTCTGCTGGTTATCGATGGTCATCTGCCATATACGGTTATGAAGATTGGGAATGTGGCTGGCGGCTCCCGTCTTGTAGTTGTAGAAGTTGTAGCCGTCGAATCGCGACAGACCATTCCACGTGCCTATCCAGATGTAGCCGTAGTCGTCCTGGATTAACTGAGTAATGGCATTACTGGCCATACCGTCGTCAACGCTATAGTGGTGACGTGTGGCCTGCAGCTGTTGTGCTTCGACACCTGTGGCTGCGAGGAAAAGCAGTCCAGTTGCCATCATGCCTTTAAGCAGGAATCTCTTCATAAGCATAGGATTGATGGTGATAAGGATTCTTATAGTGGCTCGAAGCCGGTGTTGACAGTCTTCTTCACTGCCATACACTCCATCTCGATAAGCCAGTTAGGACGGCAGACAGAGGCCTGTACAATGATGTAAGGCTTGTCGGGGAACCGCTCCTTGAACAGCTTGCTCACCACAGCATAGTCGCTGCTGTCGCGCAGATAGACGATGATATGTGCCACATCGTCGAAGGTGCACTCAGCCTCGGTGAGCAGGGCTTCCACGTTCTCCCACATACGGTGGGTCTGCTGGATGATATCCTTGGGATAGGCCACCTGTCCCTTGTTGTTGATGCTGGCGGTGCCGGAGATAATCACATGACTGCGGTCGCCATAATCCACTCGGGTGCCACGCTCGAAGCTCACACCATAGTCGCTGGTGCGGTTCAGGTGGGTGGAGGCATAGAGATAGCGTATCTGTTCGGGCTTGATGCCTGCAATGGCGTAGTTGTCCATCTGTGTCAGCACGTTGGGGTCTTGCTGGCGTCCGCCGATACCTGTTGATGCAATGAAATGGGTGCTGTTGGTAAGGCCCTGGGTGAAGAACACCTGGTTGCGGGCACGAACCACACCACCGTAGTTCAGGTCAACATCGTTGACAAAGAGCCATGTGCGGATGCAGTTGTCAGCCAGTGTACAGCCTTCCTGCAGCAGTTGCATGATGTATTCATTGAACAGCAGGCGGGTCTGGTATTCTGAGTTGGCTGCCAGGTTATGGGCGCTGCCGTTCCACAGATGACGGTAGGCTCCGTGACTGGCCTCGTAGAGCTCGCTGGGCAGCAGACGGGTCTCGACATCGGTCATGAGGTAGGCCCAGAGACCAATCTTCGTGCCGTCGAGGGGTGCCTGCTGGATGATACTCTTGGCGCAGTCGCTGGTATCAGCTGCTGCCACATCATCAGCCTGGTTGGCCGAGTCGCTGAGGAAATAGCGCTTGAAAACAGTTACAGCTCCAGGCAGCGTGTTGGTGATGACCGACTGATAGGCGTCGAGAATGGCATCGAGCTGCTGCTGGAAAGGGATCGTGCAGTCGGTGACGTGTAGGATAACATGGTATTCTTTCACGCCTCCGGCCTCTGTGAACGAAAACACTTCGGCTTTCGCATTCTGAAATTCAATATGTTGTGTCATTTTTTCACAAATTTGCTGCAAAAGTACACAAATTCATTGAAATATGCAAATACTCTTGCGAGAAATTGACAAATAATATGTATCTTTGCACGCCCAAAAGCATCATTATAGTACCAAATGAGTCTATTCGATATCATATTACTGGCGGTGGCGCTGGCAATGGACTGCTTCACAGTGTCTATTGTCAGTGGCGTTATCATGGGCCTGAAAATGTGGCGCACCATCCTGCAGATGAGCTTCTTCTTTGGTCTGTTTCAGGCGGCGATGCCGTTTGCCGGATGGCTGGGAACGACCCATTTCGTGCAGTATGTTGAGGCCTTTGGCCACTGGATAGCTTTCCTCATGCTGGCCATTATCGGCGGTAAGATGATATGGGAGTCGCTGCGTCCTTCTGAGGAACATCATGCCTTCAATCCCCACAATCTGGTGACTCAACTGCTGTTGGCTGTTGCCACCAGTATCGATGCGATGGCGGTGGGTATCTCGTTCTCGTTTACGGGTTATGAAAAAGTGAGCGACCTCTGGATGCCGCTCACTTGGATAGGTGTGGTATCGCTCCTTTTTGGTGTGGCCGGCCATCTGCTTGGCATCCGTTTCGGACGTATTGCAGAGGGCTATATCAAGCCCGAACTGATAGGTGGAGTGATACTTGTGTGTATCGGAATTAAGATACTGGTTTTCTGATAGTTATTTTAACTTCTTCATGGCTTCGTTTGCGGCCAGTACGGCACGTCGCCAGTCGGTGTCGAGAGAGAAGCGTGTCATGCTTTTTCCGTTCTTGTAGTATGCCAAGACCATATCCTTGTCTGGGTCGTTGAAGAGTGGGTTCGAGAACGATGCATCCATGTAGGCTTTGATGACTTTCACCTGATGGGCGGCAGGTTCATTCTTGCTTTCCATGAGTGAATTGGTGTAGAGTGTGAGGAAGGTGTTCAGGGCCAGCGCCTCCTTGTCGAGGAACTCGGCAGTAGAGTCGGGGATTTCCTCCTTCATTTTGATAATCATATAGTTCAGGGCTTCCAGCTTGAAAAGGCTGAACTGCTTGACCAGTGCGTTGGTCGCAGGGTTGTCGATGTTCTCCTGTGCGCTGCGTCGGATCTCGTAGTAGATCTCCTGGGAATAGGCGTTGGAAACCAAAGTAAACACTAAACCGAGTGTGATGAATAGTCTTTTCATGTTTTATTGTTTTATAAGTTGTTTTCTGAAAGTAAAGCAGGCGGGAATCTCCTCCTCATAGTGCGACACCATGATGAGGGTCTTGCCCGGACGCTGACTGAAGGTGGTGATGATGTCCTTCACCGTCTGGCGGTTCTGGGTGTCGAGCCCATGCAGCGGCTCGTCGAGAATCAGCAGCTGAGGGTCTTTCACAAAGGCGCGGGCCACCAGCACCAGGCGCTGTTCACCGCTGCTGAGTGAGAGGAAAGGCCGCTCTTCCAGGTGGGCGATACCGAAGATACGCATCCACCAGCGACACTGCTCGCGTTCGGCTTCATTGGTGCGGGTGTAGAGTCCCATCGTATCTTTCAGTCCGCTGGCTACGACCTGGATGGCAGGGATGTTATACTGATAGGAGCGGTGCATCTCTGGTGATACATAGCCTATGTGGCGTTTGATCTCCCAGATGCTCTCGCCTGTGCCTCGCTGTCGTCCGAAGAGGCTGATATCACAGGCATAAGCCTGTGGGTTGTCTGCACAGATGAGCGAGAGCAGCGTGGACTTGCCGCTGCCGTTAGGTCCACCTAATGCCCAGCACTCACCTTGGTGGATGGTCCAGTCGAGGTCGGCGAGGATGGTGCGGTTGTCGTAGCGTATGCTCACCTTGTTCATATCGACAACGATATCGCTGTGGTAGTCGTCTGTATGTGAGGACAGCGACAGAATGGCCTGCCGTCGGTCTTCGTCCAGACGGACGGGTGGGGCGGAGAGCTCATCCTGGGGTGTTATCCAGATGACCTCGTCGGCATAGTCGGGGATATCCTCGATACGTGCCACCACCAGGTAGATAGACAGATGGCGCTCCCTACTCAGCATGGGCAGCAGCTCTTTCAGCTGCTGACGAGTCTGGGCGTCGAGACCTATGAAGGGGTTGTCGAGTATCAGTACTTCGGGATTGGAGAGCAGCGTCTTGATGAGTTGGTATTTCCTGAGCTCACCGCTGCTGAGTGAGATGAGGTATTTGTCGAGCAGGCCTTCAAACTGAAACAGTTTGATGAGCGACTCCTTCAACTGGCGTCTTTCTGGCGTGTCGCCGCCCGTCAACTGGTAAGTATGCTCCAGCTGCTGACCTGTGAATGGTGTCTCGCTGTCAATGTCGTGCTGGTTCCAGCGCAGCTGTAGATAGTAGGCTTTGTCGGTGGCGGCGCCGTAGGTGTCGCAGAAGGCGATGTACCGCACCTTGTCGCTGGCCAGCTGCTTGCGCATCCGGTCCACATACTGCGTCTTGCCGCTGCCGTTTTTGCCGGCAATGACTATGATTTTTTGCCGCTCCATACCTTATCTTGGTTTTTGTTGACAAAGTCTTTCCAGCCTCTGTAGTGCGGACCGCCAGAATCGGGGATGCCCATCTGCAGGAAATGGCAGTAGGCCGCTGCAAGGGCATCGGTGGCATCCATGAACTTACCCATCTCTGTTTCAGGGATGTGCAACAGCCGCTGCAGCATGCCGGCCACTTGTTCCTTTGAGGCAGAGCCGTTGCCCGTCAGCGCCATCTTGATTTTCATAGGGGCATATTCGTGTATGGGGACGCTGCGCTGGATGGCGGCAGCGATAGCCACACCTTGTGCACGACCGAGTTTCAGCATCGACTGCACGTTCTTGCCGAAGAAAGGAGCCTCGATGGCCACCTCGTCAGGCATATATGACTCGATGATGCCTGTCACCCGTTCATAAATGTGACCCAGCTTCAGGTAGGCATCGCCGAATTTACGCAGGTCGATGATGCCCATCGTCTCCATCTGCACCTTCCCGTCTTTCACACGAAGGATGCCGTAGCCCATGATGTTGGTGCCTGGGTCAATACCCATGATTACTTTTTCCATTCAGCCTGCAAAGGTAGTCATTTTTTCTTATACCTCTATCTATTTAGCATATTTTTAACCAGAATAGGAAAATTTTTTTTATTATCTTTTGGTGGATAGAAAAATAATGCCTAAATTTGCAGTCGATAATACTAACTTGTAGACGAAATTACAAACAAACCGATAAGCATTTATGCTTGAAACAGAGAATCTTGAATCACGGATTGTTAAAAGTGATTATAAAATTCTGATTGTCGACGACGTGATGAGCAACGTGCTGTTGCTCAAAATATTGTTGACTAATGAAAAATATCAGGTGTGTACTGCTAACTGCGGTAATATGTGTATTGAGCAGGCTAAGGCCGAGAAGCCCGATCTGATCCTGTTGGATGTGATGATGCCTGATATCAGTGGTTTTGATGCTGCCCAGATTCTGAAGAAGAATCCTGAGACTGCCCATATACCCATTATCTTCCTGACGGCCCTCAACAATCCCAGCGACTTGGTGCATGGTTTCCAGGTAGGAGCCAGCGACTTCCTCACGAAGCCGTTCAACAAGGAGGAGTTGGTGGTGCGTGTGTTCCATCAAATCAAACTGGTGGCTGCCACACGTATCATCGAGAAGCAGAACTCAGAGCTGCGTGCCACCATCAGTAACCGTGATAAGATGTATTCCGTCATCGCCCACGACCTGCGTTCGCCTATGGCCAGCATCCGTATGGTGCTGAACCTCGTGGTGAATTCCGTGTCGAAGGATGTGGTAGGCCCAGAGCTCTTCGAACTGCTCGACAAGGCCAACCGCGAGAGTGAGGAGGTACACGACCTGCTGGATAACCTGCTGAAATGGACGAAGAGCCAGACGGGCCGCCTGAATGTAGTACGACAGGATCTGGATCTCAACGATATTATTCCTGGCGTTGTCGATATCTTCGAGATGATAGCGCTGACCAAGAAGATCAATCTGGCCTATAAAGGCAGCGACCAACCCGTTGTGGCTGTTGTCGACAACGATATGCTGAAGACGATTGTGCGTAATTTCCTCTCTAACGCTATCAAGTTCTCGCCAGAGGACAGTACGATAGAGATTTCATTGAGTATCGAGGGCGACTATGCCAAGATCAGCGTGCATGATCATGGTGTGGGTATCGATCCCGAGCGTCTGGAGTCCATATTCAAGAAAGGCGATACGACCTACGGTACTGGAGGTGAGGAAGGCTCAGGCCTTGGACTGCAGCTGTGTGCTGACTTTGCCCGTAAGAATGACGGTGATGTCAGAGTGGAGTCTGTAGTAGGCGAGGGTTCAACCTTCAGCGTGTTGGTGCCTCTGAAAAAATAACAAACACTTGATATCATGCTGAAACTTTTCGTGCCAGGCAGACTATGTCTGTTTGGAGAACATACCGACTGGGCAGGGCATTACCGTACGATGAATGCCGATATCGTCCCAGGTGCAGCCATTGTGACTGGTATTGAACAGGGCATCTATGCCGAAGTGGAGAAATCATCCGTCTTCGAGCTGTATTGTACTGCCCCGCAGATGGAGGACGAATGGAACGACTTCTCATGCGAGATGGACGAGCAGGAGCTGAAGCGTGTGGCCCGTTCTGGCGATTTCTTCAGCTATTGTGCCGGTGTGGCCTCTTACATGCTCGAATGGTACAAGGTAGGCGGTGTGCGTATCACCATCACCGATATGACGCTCCCCATGAAGAGCGGCCTGTCCTCGTCGGCAGCCATCTGTGTGCTGGTGGCCCGTGCTTTCAATCTCATCTATAAGCTGAACCTCAACACCATGGGCGAGATGAACATCGCCTATGTGGGTGAGCTGCGCACCTCTTCGCGTTGCGGACGTCTGGATCAGGCCTGTGCCTTCGGTGTGAAACCCAACCTGATGACCTTCGACGGCGATGAGATTGAGGTGCAGACGCTCAACGTGAAGAAACAGTTGTATTGGGTCTTTGCTGACCTCTGCGGCGTGAAGAACACCATCAAGATTCTGTCAGACCTCAACAAAGCCTATCCCTTCCCTTCAAACGAAAAGGAGCGCCTGCTGCATGAAGCGCTGGGTGTGAAGAACCACGAGTTCATTGAGCGGGCCGTTCAGTATATGGCCAATGGCGAGGTGGAGCAACTGGGACGCTTGATGACAGAGACCGAGGAGCTGTTCGACAAACAGGTGGTTCCGATGTGTCCAGAAGAGTTGAAGTCGCCGAAGCTGAAGGCTATCCTGGCCGATGAATATGTCAAGAGCCTGACGTATGGCGGCAAGGGCGTAGGCTCACATGGCGACGGCTCCGTGCAGTTCCTGACCAAGGACGAGAACACTCAGCAGCTCCTGGTGGATTATCTCAACGGAAAAGGCATGCATGCCTATAGCCTCACCATCAAACCTGTGCATACGGTACGGAAGGCTATCATCCCAGTGGCTGGTTTCGGCACACGTCTCTATCCTGCTACGCGCTGCATGAAGAAAGACTTCTTCCCCATACCTTGTCCTGATGGTATGGTGCGTCCGGTCATCCTCATCCTGCTCGAAGAGCTGATGCAAAGCGGTATCGAGGAGGTATGTATTGTGCTGGGCAGTGAGGACGAACGTCAGCAATACAAGAATTTCTTCGACCGTCAGATCAGCGAGGAGCATTTTGCCAAGCTGAACTCAGAGAGTCAGGAGTACGAGAACCGCATCCTGAACATCGGCAAGCATCTGCATTATGTCATTCAGAAGGAGAAGCGCGGCTTCGGTCATGCGGTCTATCAGGCTGCAGGCTTTGCCAAGGGCGAACCCGTGCTGCTGATGCTGGGCGACACGCTCTACAGGTCGCTGACCAACAAACCCTGTGCCCTGCAGCTGATTGAAGCCTACGAGCGATATAACAAGCTGCTCGTAGGACTCTATCCCGTACCGCTGTCAACGGTGAGCCACTTCGGTATTATGAGTGGTGTGTGGGAGGACAAGGACGAGCGGGTGATGCATGTGAAGACGCTGGTGGAGAAACCTACGGCCAACTACTCGGAGGAGTTCCTGGGTGTCAGGAACAAACAGGGCGAGAAGGAGTATTGCAGTATCTTCGGACAGTATATCCTCACGCCGGAGGTGTTCCAGCAGTTGGCAGCCGACGTGGCTGCCGCCGATGCTTCCGGCAACATGGCGAAGGAGATAGAGCTGACCTCGGCCCTCGATGCCGTGCGCCTGCGTTCTGGCCTGATAGGCCTGCGTCTGAAGGGCGAGCGCTTCGATATGGGAAACACCCATGCACTGGTCGAAACGGTGTCGGAATTCTCGAAGCCGAAGAAATAAATCGACGAAAATTTTGAGTTTCCATCATTTCTGCGTACCTTTGCACCGTCTTAGCGAAACAAAATATGGGAAAGAAACGCAGATGGCACTGTCAACCAGGACAACAGCCTACTGAATTTGATAAGAAAATCATGTATTGGGAGGAGAAGGGAAAATTGGTTCCTACTCCCGATTTAATCAAGACTCCAGAGCAGATAGAAGGTATCCGCCGAGCCGGTGTGGTGAACACCGGTGTGCTTGATGCTGTGGCTGCCGAGATCCATGCCGGCATGAACACACTCGAGATAGACAAGATCTGTCGTGCCTATTGCGAGGAGCATCATGCCATTCCCGCCTGTCTCAACTACGAGGGCTTCCCCATGAGTGTCTGCACCAGCATCAACGAGGTGGTGTGTCATGGTGTGCCCAAAGAGGAGGATGTGCTCGAAGAGGGTGATATCATCAATGTGGACTTCACCACCATCCTCGACGGCTATTATGCCGACGCCTCGCGTATGTTTATAATAGGTAAGACCACACCCGAGAAAGAACAGCTGGTGCGTGTGGCCAAGGAATGTCTGGAGATTGGTATGGAGGCCGCCAAGCCTTGGGGCTTTGTAGGCGATATCGGTCATGCCATCAAGAAACATTGTAAGAAATACGGCTATGGCATCGTACGCGACTTAGCCGGCCATGGGGTAGGGCTGAAGTTCCACGAAGAGCCCGAGGTTGACCACGACTCGTATCGTGGCACGGGCATGTTGCTGGTGCCGGGTATGGTGTTCACCATCGAGCCGATGATTAATATGGGAACGTGGCGTGTGTTCATCGATGCCGACGACCCCTACGGCTGGGAGGTGATTACCGAAGACGAGAAGCCCAGCGCACAGTGGGAGCATACCCTGCTGATGACGGAGCACGGCGTTGAGGTGCTGACCTATTAGTCCGACTTTTTATACAGGACACACTAGACATACTAGAAAAAATGAACGATATATATATATTAGGTATAGAGTCGAGTTGCGACGACACATCGGCGGCAGTCCTGAAAAACGGCGTGCTGCTGTCAAACGTGACGGCCTCGCAGGCCGTACACGAAGCCTATGGCGGTGTGGTGCCTGAACTGGCGTCCAGAGCCCACCAGCAGAATGTGGTGCCGGTGGTGGACCAGGCCATCAAGCGTGCGGGTATCACGAAAGACGACCTCTCTGCAGTGGCCTTCACCCGTGGTCCGGGCCTGATGGGTTCCCTGCTTGTAGGTGTCAGCTTCGCCAAAGGCTTTGCCCGTTCGTTGGGTATTCCCCTTATCGACGTCAACCACCTGCAGGGTCATGTGATGGCGCACTTTATTCGTGAGCCAGAGAATCCGGAGAGTCCGGATGCTCCGGTGAACAATATCCCCCCGCTGCCGTTCCTCTGTCTGCTGGTCAGCGGCGGCAACTCACAGATTGTGTTGGTACGTGCCTATAACGATATGGAGGTGCTGGGTCAGACCATCGACGATGCTGCCGGTGAGGCTATCGACAAATGCTCGAAGGTGATGGGACTGGGCTATCCCGGTGGACCTATCATCGACCGCTTGGCCCGTCAGGGTAATCCCCAGGCATATCAGTTCTCCGAGCCCCATATCCCTGGGCTCGACTATAGCTTCTCGGGCCTGAAGACCTCGTTCCTCTATAATCTGCGTAAGTGGGTTGAGGACGACCCCGACTTCGTGGAGCATCACAAGGAAGACCTGGCTGCCTCGCTGGAATGGACCATCGTCGATATCCTGATGAAGAAGCTCCGTCTGGCTGTCAAGCAGACCGGCATCAAACATGTGGCGGTAGCTGGTGGCGTCAGCGCCAACAATGGTCTCCGCAACGCCTTTAAGGATCATGCCCGCCGTTACGGCTGGACCATCTATATTCCTAAGTTCAGCTATACCACCGACAATGCCGCCATGATTGGCATCGTGGGATATTATAAGTATCTTGACGGCGAGTTTTGTGCCATCGACGCACCCGCATTTTCAAAAGTAACTTTTAAGTAGAAAGATATGGATTTCGAAGGAAAAATGATGAGCAGGGAAGTCAGTCAACTGCTTTGGGAAAGTGAAAAGACTGTCAGTACAGCAGAGAGCTGCACAGGAGGACGTATTGCTGAGGCTCTGATAGCCGTTCCTGGTGCCTCGAAATACTTTAAAGGCGGCATCATCTGCTATGTTAACGAGGTGAAAGAGAACCTGTTATGTGTTTCTCACGAACTGCTGGAAGAGAAGACGGCTTTCTGTGAGGAGGTGGCTATCGAGATGGTCAAGGGCGCCTGCAAGGCCCTCAACACCGACTATGCCATCGCTGCAACAGGTATCGCCGGTCCTGGAGGCGGCACCCGTGAGATTCCCGTAGGCACCATCTGGCTGGCTTGCGGCACAGTCGAGAAAGTGGTCACCTGTAAACTCACCGAAGATGAGGGACGCGATATCAATCTGCTCAATGCCACCAACAAAGCCATGCAGCTGTTTTGTGAGTTTCTCAAGTCGGAAAGACCTGATAATGACCAAGAAACGGCGCAAGAGAGTTAAAAAATATTAAGAGACAAATAAATCTCAAATCTCCAATCTCAAATCTCAAATATTATTTGTACCTTTGCACCCTGTTTGGAGTAAGTTATAATTAAGGAACACAAAAAAGTAGATAGAAATGTCTAAAATTTGTCAAATTACAGGAAAGAAGGCACAGATTGGTAACAATGTGTCGCACTCAAAGCACCGCACCAAGCGCAGCTTTGACGTGAACCTGTTCAGCAAGAAGTTCTACTATGTAGAGGAGGGTTGCTGGATTCAGTTGAAGATTAGCGCTGCTGGCCTTCGTATGATTAACAAAGTAGGTCTTGACGCTGCACTGAAGCAGGCTGTTGCCAATGGCTTCGTGGATTGGAAAGACATTAAAGTAATAGGAGACTAATAGACCATGGCAAGCAAGAAAGCAAAAGGTAATCGCGTCCAGGTAGTCCTGGAGTGCACCGAGATGAAGAATAGTGGTCTTCCTGGCACCAGCCGTTACATTACGACCAAGAATCGTAAGAATACGCCTGAGCGCATGGAGCTGATGAAGTATAACCCCATCCTGAAGAAGATGACCCTTCATAAGGAGATTAAGTAATCATAGTACAGAATGGCAAAGAAAACCGTTGCTACCCTCCACGAAGGTTCGAAGGATGGTCGCGCTTACTCAAAGGTCATCAAGATGGTTCGCAGCCCCAAGACTGGTGCTTACATCTTCGATGAGCAG
>Ga0310696_10005010_pt1 | contig 16077 bp, 9 predicted proteins | sample AusTroGonzalo_MG_4_FD_203885 | JGI IMG/M metagenome (GOLD analysis project Ga0310696, IMG submission 203885) | Bovine rumen microbial communities from tropical cattle in Woodstock, Queensland, Australia - Gonzalo_02 (v2) (version 2) | ecosystem: Host-associated > Mammals > Digestive system >...
CTTCACCACGAGGTCAAACTGTTGGACACCGCCGACCATCATGTCTTCTACGACAAGTTGACTTACATCTATTTGGAGATGCCGAAGTTCAACAAGACGGAGGACGAGTTGGAGACGATGTTCGACAAGTGGCTTTTCGTTTTGAAGAACCTCTCGCGCCTCTTAGAACGCCCAAAGGCCTTGCAGGAGCGTGTCTTTGAACGGCTTTTCGAGCAGGCCGAGATAGCGCGTTTCACCCCTGAGGAACGCCGAGGCTATGAGGACAGCATGAAGGTCTACCGCGATATTAATAACGCCATCGCCACGGCAAAGAGAGATTCCAAGGCGGAAGGCAAAGCCGAGCAAAACCTCGAAAACGCCCGCAAAATGAAGGAACTGAATGTGGGTGTTGACATTATCATGCAAGTAACAGGCTTAACCCCAGACCAAATCGAAAAACTATAAATCGACTAATCTTTAAATCTTAAATCTTTGAATATTAAATAATTAAACAAAATACTAACCCAATAAAACAAACAAACCGAAGAAAAACACAAAATCAAATTATCCAATTAGAAAATCAAACACTTAAACAATTCATCAATTAACCTAATTATTAACCTAAATTCAAATCATTATGTGTAAAAAATCACTACTAATGATGCTACTAATGGCGCTGTTGGTGCCATGGGCAGCGAATGCGCAGACTCCGCTATTCAGCGAAGACTTCGAAGACGGATCCATGCCTACGGGCTGGACCACCGATGGTCCTGGTACCTGGACTATTGGAACAGGTGATTACTCAGCAAGTACTGGTGCTGGTCAAGGTACTTACAATGCCAAGATTACGCACGGTACTACTGGCAATGTCACCAAACTGATTACCCCTGAAATTGACCTCTCCTCGGTCACTACAGCCGAATTGAGCTTCATGCACGTTCAGCGTTCATGGGCTGGCGACATCGACCAACTGAGAGTGTATTACCGTACCTCATCCAGTGGTACATGGACACAAATTTTGGAGTATACTGCGGCTTTTGCTTCTTGGACGACAGAGGAAGCCGTTAGCCTGCCCAACCTAAGCAGCACCTACCAACTTGCTTTTGAGCACACCGACAAATACGGATATGGCGTCGGTGTCGACAATATTGTAATCGTGCAAGGTGCTGCCACTCCCAAACCCAGTGGCTTGGCTGTGAGCGGTGTCACCGACAACTCCGCCACGCTGAACTGGAATGAGAACGGCACGGCTACTTCGTGGCAGATTTGTGTCAACGATGATGAGACCAACCTCATCACCACTACCACGAAGCCCTACGAGTTTACTGGCCTCACCGCCCAAACCACCTACACCGTGAAGGTGCGCTCGATTGGCTCGCCCAACAGCGACTGGTCCAACAGTTTGACCTTCAATACCACCGCCGTGGCCGTGGCCGTTGGCGACAGTTGGAGCGACGACTTTGAAGGCGCAAGCTGCGGTTGGGAACTCATTAATGGTACTTGCACTAATGCTTGGGCCTGGGGTACTGCAGCCAGCAACGGCGGCACTTACGGCCTTTACGTCTCCAATGACGGCGGCACCACTAACGCTTACACTGTCAGTAGCGCCGCTATGGTGTATGCCACCAAGCTCCTCAGCTTCACCGAAGGCAAATTCGAATTCTCATACGACTGGATGGCCAACGGCGAAAGCACTTATGACTTCTTGAGAGTAGTCTTGGTGCCTGCTTCGGTGACCCTGACCGCAGGCACATCGCTTCCTTCTGGATTGACTTACCAAGCTGTTCCCACGGATTGGATTGCCGTGGACGGCGGTAGCAAATTGAATCTGGTTACCGAATGGCAAAACAAGACTGTGGCTGTCAACGTACCCGCTGGCAACTATTACTTGGTTATGGCTTGGAGAGACGACACCAGCGGCGGTACCAATCCTCCTGCGGCTGTCGACAATGTGAGCATCACCAAGATGGCTTGCGCTTACGATGTGACAAATCTGGAAGCTGGTCACATCACTACCACCGGTGCCACAATCGCTTGGGAAGGCGGCGAAGCTACACAATGGCAAGTGGCTTACAGCACCACCAGCACCTTTGCAGATGCCACTGAAGTGATTGTTGACGAATCCACCTACGCCATCACTGGCCTACAGTCCTCCACCGTCTACTATGTCAAGGTGCGCGCCTACTGCGGCGGCGAGGACTTCGGCGCTTGGAGCTCGGTGCTTTCATTCCCCACCGAATGCGATGTTATCCCCGCCGTGGGCTATGCCGAGAACTTCGACAGCTACACTGCCGGTGCTAATGTGCTGCCCATTTGCTGGAACTACATCAACACGACTACCTACAGCACATACGCTGCTTATCCTCGCGTTTATGCCAACACCTCTTATAGCACATACGCCAACACGGCTCCCAACTGCCTGTATTTCTATTCCTATTATTCAAGTTATTCTGATTACGACCCGCAAGACCAATATGCCATCTTACCTGAAATGAGCGACCTGGCCGGCAAGCAAATCACCATGCAGGTTCGTGGCTACAACACTAGCAGCACCTTCAAGATTGGTACGATGAGCGACCCGACTGATGCCACTACTTTCACGGAGATTGCCACCCAAGACGGCCTGACCACCTCCTACCAAGAATTCTTCTACATTATTCCTGCTGAAACAACAGACGCCTATCTTGCCATCATGATTGAAGCGGCCACCGAAAGCAGAACCTATAATGGCATTTACGTTGATGACATCGTCATCGCTGAGGCTCCTTCCTGCATCAAGCCTACCGGCCTTGCAGTCAACTACGAAGGCGGCACCTCGGCCACCTTCACTTGGACTGAGAACGGCACGGCCACCAGTTGGGATCTTCAATACAGCACTGATGCTGAGTTTACGACTTATACCCAACAGCAAGTGGACGGCACTCCGACCTATGAACTCACTGGTCTCGAGCTTGCCACTACTTACTACGTTCGCGTGAACGCTTTCTGCGGCACCCCAAGCGACTATTCCAACATCGTCAGTTTCACCACCGACCTTTGCATGCCTGAAAACCAATGCGAACTCACCTTCGCCCTCACCGATTCTTGGGGCGACGGCTGGAATGGTGCTTACATTGACGTGGTGGATGTGGCAACAAATATTTCTTTGGGACAATTAAAAAACAACAATATCGCGAAAGCCTCTGAAACAGAAACTTACACCCTCTCCGTTTGCGATGGCCGCGAAATCCAATTCGTGTGGCACGTCGGCAGCTTTGACAGCGAATGTTCATACGTTGTTACCGATGTCAACGGCGAAGAAATCTTCAGTGGCAGCGGTGCCATGAGTGAGCCAGTGAACTACACCGTGAACTGCACCGTCACCAACTGCAAGCGTCCCACCGACCTCGCCGCTTCCGAAATCGCCAACCACAGCGCAGTGCTGAGCTGGACCGAAAACGGCGAAGCCACCGAATGGGTTGTTGAGATTACCGATGTGGTTGGTGGTCAAAACACCGAATGGAATGCTGGCACCAACCCCTTCACTCTCGTTGGTTTGGCCGCCGAAACGGAATACTCCGTGAAAGTGCGCCCCGTGTGCTCCGACTTCGATGACAAGTGGAGCGATGCTATCACCTTCACCACCGATGTGGCTTGCCCCGCTCCAACAAATGTGGCCGTCAGCGATGTTGAGCCTTTCGCTGCCACCGTCAGCTGGAACGGCACTGCCGAAAACTACAACTTGCGCTACAGAGCAGCCCGTGGCTTCAACTATGGCTTCGAAACCGCTGAAGGTTTTGTCGTTGACGAGTTCCCGCCCTGCACCACTTACGATGGTGACGGTCTTCCCACATACGGAATCGATGGTTATACTATGCCTAACAACACCGCCAATTATGTTGGCTCTGTCGTTTCATTCAACGAATATTGGGCTGCCCATAGCGGCAATGTCATGGGCGTATTCATGGATGCTATTCCTGACACAGAGGCTGGAATCACTGCCAACGACGACTATTTCATCCTTCCCGAACTCACCATTGCAGCAGGCGACCATTTCACCTTCTGGGCAAGATCAGTCACCGCCAACTATGGCCTTGAACGCATGAAAGTCGGTGTCTATGCCGGCAACGGTACCATCAGCAGCTATTTCGCTGGAAGCGCTACTGAATACGTTGAAGTGCCTGTCGAGTGGACGAAATACGACTATGACTTGACCGATTACGTCGGACAAACCATCCAGTTGGCCATCAACTGCGTGTCGGCCGACGCTTTCGCACTCCTCTTCGACGACCTCTTCGTGGGCGATCCTATCGGCACTTGGGATGTGACCCTCAACAACGTCACTTCTCCTTACACCTTGACCGGACTCACCGACGAGACGATCTACGAAGTGCAAGTGCAGGCTGCTTGCGGCGCTGAAGACGGCGAGAGCGAATGGGTGGGTGCCACCTTCACAACGCCTTCCAACTGCGCTGCCCCGACCAATTTGGCTGCCAACGACATCACTCCTTATGCCGCCACGCTGAGCTGGGAAGGCTTCCACGACAGCTACAACCTCCAGTACAGAACGGCTGAGTCGAGAGTGACCTACTACTTCACTAACTTCAACACCGATGCTGATAGAGAAGGATGGACTTGGACTGGTAGTGTAATCTATGGCTTGTCCGACCCGATTTATGGCTTCTCTGGCGATGATAACCACTTCCTCCAAATGGGTTGGGCCACGACGGATGAAGCTTACATTATTTCTCCCGAACTGCCTGCTTACGAAAGCGGTGCTTACGTTGAATTCTACTATTTCGGCAACACGATTGAAAACTCCTTCCAGGTAGGTTATTCAACCACCACCAACGATGCGGATGCCTTCACTTGGAGCGAGCGTATTAATGCCCCGTTGGCAACCTATACCTTATATAATGAAGTGCTTGCCGATGGCGTCAAGTATGTTGCCTTCAAGGCCACTGCTTCTGAGCAAGGAGCCACTATCTTCATCGACAACTTCGGTATTTTCGGCGAAACCATCCCGGCAGGTGCTTGGCAGACTGTTACGACGGCCAGCCCCTATGCCCTCAGTGGACTTGCCGACAAGACTGAATACGAATGGCAGGTGCAAGGCATCAATGCAGGCTGCGACGGTGGTGTCACCGCTTGGAGCCACATGGCCACCTTCACCACACTTGATGCTTGCATGACTCCTGTGATAAATGGTGTCGGCAACATCGAGGCCACGACTGCTACTGTGTCTTGGACAGGTGTTCAGGATTCCTACAACGTGAAATACGGTGCGTATGAAACCATGGCCTTCATTAACTTTGATGACGGAGTGATTCCTACAAGTTTCACCAACGACACCGTTTATGCTTGGGCCTTGACGGATGCCCTTACCGATGAGGGCTATTGCATAAAGAGCTCTAACGAAGGCGTAGCCAGCTCTTCATCCACCATTTCACTCACGGCAACTTTCGAAACTGCAGGCATGATTGTTTTCGATGCCATGTTCATGGGCGAAGGCACTTCAACTATTTATGACAAGTGCATCTTTAGCATTGACAGTATTCAACAGTTCTCGTACGGTGCAATCGGTGAAGTATGGAATACAATGGGTTATAATGTCGCCGCAGGCGAACATACCTTCACTTGGACCTACTCCAAGGACGGCTCGGTGAATCCTACTGGCGACTTCTTCGCCCTCGACAACATTATGTTGATTACGAACAATATCACGTGGACCACTGTTGAGGGTGTCACTGGTAACTCTTACAACATGACAGGTCTCACTCCCAACTCTCTTATCACTGTCCAAGTACAGGGCAACAATACTATCTGCAATGACGGTGTCACCGAATGGAGCGATGCATATCTCTTCATTACGCCTGAACTCACGACTGTCACCCAAACCATCGCTTTGGACGCTGGTTGGAACTGGATCTCGTCCAATGTTGAAATCACTTTGGCTGACTTGCAAAATGCCCTCGTGGCCGCCATGCCTGGCACCTCCGGTATTACAATCAAATCACAGAGTAACACCACCACTTACAACGGCACGAAATGGAGAGGCCAACTGAATACGCTGGATCTGGCTCGGATGTATATGGTTAGTGTTCCTGCTGACTGTGAGATTACACTGACAGGTATGGCAATCAATCCAGAAGAGCATCCTGCTGCCATCGGTTCGGGATACACTTGGATTGCGTTCCCGCTCAGTACGAGCATGACTCTCACCGATGCATTCGCTGGATTCGCCATCAGTGGAGACCAGGTCAAGTCACAGAGCGACGGCACCGCCAACTACAACGGTACGAAATGGAGAGGAACACTCACCAATCTTGTGCCAGGAAATGGCTACTTCTATAAGTCGACTGAGAGTGGCAGAACGCTAATCTTCCCCTCAAGCGCAAAGGCTGCTGCCCCGAAAGCAGGTCAAACGCTCAATTCAATCATCGAAAAAGAGCTGCCGACAGAGAAACTCATTGATTACAGAAGTAAATAATGTATATTTAATAATAAGTAGATGATCAAGTTAAGTATACAGAATTGACAAGTGACAAAAGACCATGACCTATGACTATGACCGACATAAAATTTCATTCGATGGCAGAAATAAAGACTTTCGATGCCGTAGAGGCGGTCATAGTCATGGTCACTGGTCATGGTCGGAAAAATCCTTCGTCAAAAATGCTGTAGCTTAATTTGAGCAGTTATTTGAATAAAAATGAACAAACAAACAAACTCATAAAATTTAAAACACTATGAAAAAATTATTATTGACATTGATTGTATCGCTCGTATTCGGCGGTTCAATCTTCGCGGAACAAGTTGAAACCCCTTGGGGCCCCTTCAATTTGAATGATTACATGTACAACGATTATGAAGTTGTTTTCGTTCAGATTAACGGCAACTACGTTGATGCAGAAAGCAACTGGGAGAATCTGGAAATTGGTGCCTTTGTTAATGGTGTGATCAGAGGCCACGGCACTATGGCCTATTACCCCGATGATGGTGACCCGTATCCAATTTTTGAATTTGCCGTCTATTACGATAATACAGGCGAGGAAATTTCATTTAAGCTGTATGACCACTCTACCAATACGGACTATCCGGATTGCGACATCACTCTTGTTACTGGTGAGGACCACATGGAGTTGTACGATGACTATGCTGAGGCTGTCGTGTTGAACTTCACTGGTGGTGGTGAAACTTCCACCTTCACGAAGGAAATCGTTGGCTACGGCGAAGGCAATAACTACTGGTACTTCATTGCCTCTCCCATCGTTGAGGATGTCACTCCTTCCGCAGAGAATGGATTCTTTGCCGCTGAAGAGTACGACCTCTTCTTCTTCGACCAAGCTCAGCCGGAAGCAGAATGGCAAGGCTACGATGCCAACAGCTTCGTCATTGAGAATGGCAAGGGCTACCTCTATGCCAGCAAAACGAACACCACCCTCACTTTCACCGGCACGCCTAACGCTGGCGATGATGGCTATGCTGAGGTGGAGTTGACCTATACTGAAGGTGCAGCCTTTGCTGGCTGGAACCTAGTGGGTAACCCCTTCGCTTTTGAAGCCACCGCCGATCGTCCCTTCTACCGCCTGGAGCCCGAAACCGGTGCTTATTTGGAGTGCGTCGAGGAAGACGTCATTCCTATGATGGAAGGTATCTTTGTCGAATATGATGATGCATATCCGACGATGTCATTCTTTGAAGCAATTGAAGTTGGTGGTAATCCTGTTACTAAGCTTGTCATCAACGTCAACCAGGGCCGTGGTATTTGCAACCGCGCTATCGTCCGCTTCGACGGAAAGGCTGCCATGTCCAAGTTCCAACCCAACCCGAACAGCACTCAGGTTTACATCCCCGTCGACGGCAAGGACTACGGTGTAGTCAGCGCCCCCGAAATGGGTGAAATGCCTGTCAACTTCAAGGCTGGAAGCAATGGCACCTACAGCATGCTCTTCAATGCCAACGAAGTTAGCTTCAACTATCTGCACCTCATCGACAACATGACTGGTGCCGATGTCGACCTGCTTGAAAACCCGAGCTACAGCTTCGAGGCCACCACAAGCGACTATGCTTCACGCTTCAAACTCGTGTTCGCCACGGGTAACACCACCGACGACAGCTTCGCTTTCTTCAGCAACGGCAACTTCATCATCAGCAACGACGGTGAGGCCATCCTGCAAGTGATCGACGTCACTGGCCGCATCCTGAACAGCGAGACCATCAACGGCAGTGCCAGCGTCAACGTGAATGCTGCTCCTGGTGTCTACATGCTCCGCCTCATCAACGGCGACAACGTGAAGGTCCAGAAAGTGGTTGTGAAATAAACTTATTTGTCAAACAATAAAAAACTAAAATACAATGAAGAAATTAGCATTGACATTAGCCATTGTTCTCGGACTGAGCATGGCATCATTCGCTGAAGGCGGCGGTTTGTTTGGCCAAGGCCAGACCGTTGAAGAAAATACCACAACAACATCGATGTACAACCGTGGCGGCGTCCCGGGTCTTCCTGGTGGCGGTCACGGCCAAGGCGGCAACCAGCCTGCTCCTGTGGGCAGCGGCATCGCCGTTCTCATCGGCCTTGGTGCAGCTTACGCTGTTGCTAAGAAACGCGAAGACTAATCATCGCGTAAACTGAGTTTTTCAGGGAGCGTCGCATTCGTGGCGCTTCCTGTTTTTTTGTGCCTGCCAAGAGATTCCCCCGCGGAATGGAGTTTGTCGGCAATTCTCCTGCGGCGGTATGTAACGTTTACGATGCGTAAGCGTTGTTTTCCGCCGCAGTGTAACAGTAATATGGGCTCCATTCCCCGCAGGGGAATCGCTTTTCCAGGTTTATGTATTGGGGTTTCCCAATTTTTCATTATTTTTGTGCCGTAAACTAAAAACAGGGGAGGGCAGAACCATGATCTATAAGAAACAGTTTGATTGTCCCTATACCGTATACGACAGTATGGACGAACTGAATGCCGATGATGCCGAGCTGATGCGCAAGGCCCATGAGGCCGCGCGAAACGCCTACGCGCCCTATTCCAAGTTCAACGTGGGTGCGGCTGTGCGTTTGGCCAACGGTGCCATCGTGAAAGGCAACAACATCGAGAACGCCGCCTATCCCAGCGGCCTCTGTGCCGAGCGGGTGGCCATGTTTGGCGCGATGGCGCAATATCCGGACGTGCCTATCGAGGCCTTGGCCCTGACGGCGTGGTCGGCCACGAAAGCCATCGGAGAGCCTGTCGCCCCTTGCGGGGCTTGCCGTCAGGTGATGGTGGAGGTGGAGCAGGTCTCAAAACGCCCCTTGCGCGTGCTCTGCCAAGGCGACACCGGCCCCATCATGGTCTTCGATGGTGTCGAGTCCTTGATGCCGTTCGTTTTCTTGGATAAGTTCCTGTAAAAATGAGATTCCCCTGCGGGGAATGGAGCTTTTCATTTGTTACCAGCGGCGGCAGGTAGCGCTTACGAGTTGTAAACGTTGCTTGCCGCCGCAGGAAAATTTAGGATTATTTCCATTCCCCGCCAGGGGAATCTCTGTATGAGCTGTTCAAGCAAACGTAAACAAAAGATTCCCAAAGAAATTCCAAAGTGTGGCCGCCCCCACGGCAAAGACCTTGCTGAGGTAGAAATTCCATTTCAGTTTGCCGTTGAGCACATATACCGTCAGCGTGTCGATGCCCAAACCCACCACGGAAATCACGAAATACTTGGCGTATTCTGTCCCGATTTGCGGATTGGTGCTTTGGAAAGTCCAGAGGCGGTTGAGGATATAGTTGGTGGTGGCCGCAAAGATGAACCCTAAGATGTTGCTCAGGTATTTGTTCCACTTGAGCCATTCCTTACAAACGTAAGTGACGCCGAAGTTGACGAACACGCCAGAGAAACCCACCACTCCGAATTTCAGGAACTTCAGCAGGAACTCACGAGTCAATTCTATTTCTATCAGTATGGCTTTCACGGTGCAAAAATAGAGAATAAATCCCTACCTTTGCGCAAAATTTCAACGATGAACACGGTAAAAGACATTTCCATAGAAGCCTACGACTATCCCCTGCCCGAGGAACGCATCGCCAAGTACCCTTTGCCCGAGCGCGATGCCTCGAAACTCTTGGTGTTGAAAGACAACGAGATACAGGAATCCCAATTCAGGCATATCGGCGATTTCCTGCCTAAGGATGCCCAGTTGGTCTTCAATGAGACCAAGGTCATCCGAGCCCGCTTGCAGTTCCACAAGGTGACCGGCTCGCGCATCGAGATATTCTGCTTGGAACCCGAAAAGGACTACCAAGTGGCGTTTAGCGCGGTGTCGCCAGTGCGGTGGAAGTGTCTGATAGGCAATGCCAAACGCTGGAAAGAAGGCAAGCTCTCCATGGAACTGACGGTGGGAGGGGAGGCCGTGGTCTTGAGTGCGGAACGCATTGCTCAAAACGATCAATACGCCGAAATCGAGTTTTCTTGGACACCTGAACACCTGTCCTTTGCCTCAGTCTTGGAGGCCGCGGGCGAGATTCCCCTGCCGCCTTACTTGCACCGCGACGCCGAGCCCGACGACCGCGACCGTTACCAGACCGTCTTTGCCCGCTATGACGGCTCTGTGGCCGCCCCCACGGCAGGACTGCATTTCACCCAACCCCTCATCGAGGCTTTGCACCAAAAAGGCTTCGCTTTCGACGAGGTGACGCTACACGTCGGGGCAGGCACTTTCAAGCCAGTTTCGACGGATACCATTGGCGAACACGCCATGCACTCGGAGACCATCATCGTGCGCAAGTCGCTGATACAAAACCTGATAAAACAAATCGGGAAACCCATCATTCCTGTGGGCACCACCAGCACCCGCACTTTGGAAAGCCTCTATTGGCTCGGTGTGATGTTGAAGGAACAAGGCACAGCTTTGCGCCCTTTGCATGTCGAGCAGTGGTTCCCTTACGAAGGCCATGCGCCATTGTCGACCACAGAAGCCTTGCATCAAGTCTTGGATTACCTGACCCAACACAACTTGACCCGCCTCGAAGCCAGCACCGCTCTGATGATCGCGCCATCGTATAAAATGCGTGTCATTACTGGCTTGATTACTAACTTCCACCAACCGAAGAGCACCTTGTTGCTGTTGGTTTCCGCCCTCATCGGTGAGCGTTGGAAGAACTGTTACCGATTCGCCTTGGACCACGGTTTCCGCTTCCTCAGCTACGGTGACAGCTGTTTATTTCTTCCTTCCTGAAAGCAACTCGGCATAAGTCCGCAAGTGCTTTTTCTTCTCCTCTGGCAGGTCGATGGCCGCTAAAGCCTCAACCGCCTTGCGGTCATAGTCCAACATGACCTGCTCTACAGCCTCTTTCACATGCAAGCGGTCGTAGATGGCCTGCACCTCTTCAATCTTTTCTTCCTCGTCATGGTCCATGCGCAAAGTGAAAAGATACTCAAGACGTTTGCGGTCTTTCTCGGAAGCTAATTCCAATGCCTTCAAATACAGGTAGGTTTTCTTGTTTTCAGCAATGTCACCGCCATGTTTCTTGCCGAAAACCTCCACATCACTGTAAAGGTCAAGGATGTCGTCTTGCAGCTGGAAGCTCATGCCCATGTTGAGGCCGAAGTCGTAAAGATGCTGAATGTCAGCTTCATTTGCGCCTGCCACGGTGGCACCCATTTGCAGTGCAGTGGCCAACAAAACAGCGGTTTTCAGACGAATCATCTCCAAATACTCGGGAATGGTCACATTGCCTAAGGTCTCGAAATTGAGGTCCATCTGTTGGCCTTCGCAAATCTCTATGGCCACTTTGCCCAACTGTTGTGCGAGTTCCGCGCCTTTCTTAGGTGTCAGCGCAAACTGGAAGGCTTTGGCTAACATGGCGTCGCCGGAGAGGATGGCGATGTTGGCGTTCCATTTCTGGTAGACGGTCTCCTTGCCTCGGCGCAATGGTGCCTGGTCCATGATGTCGTCGTGGATGAGGGTGAAGTTGTGGAAGGTCTCCAAGGCCAAGGCGGGCCAAAGGGCTTGCTGTTCGTCGCCGCCAAACAGGTCGCAGCCCAAGAGGCAGAGCATGGGGCGGAGGCGTTTGCCGCTTTGCAGGATGGTGTATTCAATGGGGTCGTATAATTCCTTCGGCTGCCCTCCGAAGTTGGTTTTCGCGATAAATTCGGCGAAATCTTGTTGCAGTTGCTTGATTTTTTCCATTGTTGGTCAATTTTATGCCCACAAAAATAAAGATTTCTTCCGCTCCATGCAATTTTGGAGCGAAATTTGTAGTTTTTAATCCGTTTTAAGTCAAAAGAGAAACCATGAAATACCTCCGATTGATTCCATTTTTGTTGCTCGGCGCGATGCTGACGGCCTGCGACACAACCCGACAACTTTATGAAGCCCAAGAATACGACCAAGTGATTCAACGCCTTGCGCCCGACATTTGCCACGGCGACCAAAACGCCAAACATATCAACATGGTGGCGGCTTCCTACCACAAGGCCAACCAAGCCGACCACGAGCGCATCCAGGCACTGAAAGCCTCGGGGCAACCTGATGTGTGGCCCGAAATCTACCAACGCTATTGCAGCATGAAAGGCCGCAACGAAGCTTTGAAATGCTTCCCGAACAAGGTCAAAAAGGGTATGAACTATGTTCCCCTCAACCTCGACGACGACATGACCGTTGCCCGCAACCACGCGGAAGCTTTTTTGGTGGCGAAGGCGAACCAACTGCTGAGCACTGGCGAAAAATCGGATGCATTGGAAGCCGAGAATTACATCCATCAGCTGGCACGCACCAATCGTGAGAATCCCCAACTGATGAACCTGAGAAAGAAGCAGGCGTTTTGTTCGGCTGATGTGGTGACGATAGGCATTTCCGATGAGAGAAAACTGCCTGAAGATGTGGTGTTTGCGATATTGGATTTTGCCGAGAGTGAGGTGCCTTATACCTTGGCGCATATCAAAGCCTCCTCGGCGATGGTCATGGTGAGCGTTGACAAGTTAGTGGTTTCTCCCATCCGTCTCGACGAGGTGACCTTTGAGGAAACCCGTGGCGGCAAGACCGTTTCAGTGACCGACCATTCCCAAACCAAGACCGCAACGTTAATGGGCGTTGTCGAATACAGTGATGCTGACGGCAGACGTATCGGTATGGTTCCCTTCGAGGTGAAATCCGCTTTCAAGAACGACTACACCACCATCAAGGGCGACCGCGAGGCTTGTTCGGCGGAGACCTTGAGCCGCTTGGATACCAAGCCTGTGCCTGTCCCTACGGACGAGAGCCTGCTGCTGGATGTCGCTAAGAAGCTTAATGATTTGATTGCAGTGGAATTGAGAAAGTAATATCTCACGCAGAATTCGCAGAACTGTGTGAAGCGCAAAGCGACGTATGATTATCGTCCGGTAGGCTTCTGCGATTTCAGCGGATTCTGCGTGCAAAAAATCATTCTCCTTGTTCCTTCGTTAATCGTTGCACCACTGAATCCATAATCCGTTTCAAGGTTTCGGGTCGTTCTGTGTAATACTTTAGGTTTTGCGAGAAAATGCTGTCCGTAATCCCATAATGCTCAAAGAATTGGTCGTAATAGGCTTGGGTCATGGCTTGGTAATCGACGGATATGGTGTCATGCTCTTTGTCCGATGACTTCTGATAATTGATTTGCGCCTCAATGATTTGCACGTCGGTCATGACATCAATCATCTCCTCCTCGGTGAGCAGCCGCTCGGGCATAAAGCCTTTGTCTCTGTGACCGCAAGCGGCCACAAGGACAAAAAGCAAAAATATTAGTATTAACCTTTTCATTCTGAATTAGTTGCCGACATCCGACAAGAACTTGATGCGCATCAGGCGCACCTCCTCTTCCTCGTATTCGTCTTCGCCGAGCTCCTCAAGGGCTTTCTTCACGTCGTCCGACTCAGCCTCGCGGAAGTATTCTAAAATGTCCTCCTGATGGTAAATGTCCACAACATCCTCGATGAAGTAGTTGATGTCTAAGTGCGTACCTGACGAGACGATACTTTCAATCTCGGACAGCAACTCGTCGAAACTCAGGCCCTTGCCGTAGGCGATGTCGTCCAACGGAATCTTCTTGTCGATGTTCTGGATGATGCCAATCTTCAGCGCGGAGTTGTTGACCACCGACTTCACCACCATGTCGTTCGGGCGGGTGATTTCGTTCTCCTCCACATACTCCTTGATGAGCTTGATGAAAGGCTCACCAAACTTCTCGGCTTTGCCCGCACCTACACCCGAAATCTGGGTCATCTCCTCTTTGGTGATGGGGTATTGGATGGCCATGTCTTCCAACGACGGGTCTTGGAAGATGACGAATGGCGGCAGTCCGTTCTGCTTGGCGATGGTCTTGCGCAAGTCTTTCAGAAGGGCGAAAAGGGTCTTGTCGGCACCACCGTCCTTGTTGGCACCCATAGCCGCCATGGTCTCCGGATCGTCATCATCGGAGTTCTCATAGTCGTGGTCTTTCACGAGCATGATGCTGTAAGGCTTCTTGATGAAGGCCTTGCCCTCCTTGGTGATTTTCAGGATGCCGTAGTTCTCGATGTCTTTCGACATCAGCTTGTGAACCAAGGCCTGACGGATGACGGCCGTCCAATATTTCTCATCGTGCTCGTCGCCTGCACCGAAGAACTCGTTGTTCTCCTGTTTGGCTGCCTTGATGTCGCCGGTGAGCTTGCCCGCCAACAATTCGGCGATATGCTTGGTCTTGAAGAGCTGTTTGGTGTCTTCCACAGCTTCCAAAACGAGCTTGAGGTCTTCCTTGCCGTCGAATTTCTCTTTGGGGTAACGGCAGTTGTCACACGAGCCGCAGTTCTCCTTGTTATATTCCTCACCGAAATAGTGGAGCAGAAGTCTGTGGCGACAAACCGCTGATTCGGCATAGGTTACGGTTTCGTTCAACAACTCACGGGCAATTTCCTGTTCGGCCACGTTCTTGCCTTTGTTGAATTTCTCCAACTTGTGGATGTCCTCATAGTCGTAGAAAGCGATGCAGTTGCCTTCGCCGCCGTCACGACCAGCACGACCCGTCTCCTGATAGTAGCCTTCAAGGCTCTTCGGGATGTCATGGTGGATGACGAAGCGCACGTCAGGCTTGTCGATGCCCATGCCAAAGGCGATGGTGGCCACGATGACGTCGACTTCTTCCATGAGGAATTTATCTTGATTTTCCTTGCGGGTCTGGCTGTCTAAACCGGCATGGTAAGGCAAAGCGCGAATGCCGTTGATGGCCAAGGTCTCGGCCAGTTCCTCCACCTTCTTGCGGCTGAGGCAGTACACGATGCCCGACTTGCCTGGGTTCTGCTTGATGTATTTGATGATGTCCTTGATGACGTCTTTGGTCTTGGGCCTCACCTCGTAATACAGGTTGGGGCGGTCGAACGACGACTTGAAAACCTTGGCATCCATGATTTCCAAGTTTTTCAGGATGTCGTTCTGCACCTTAATAGTCGCGGTGGCCGTCAGGGCAATGATGGGCAGTGACTCGTCGATGGCGTTGATGATGGGGCGCAAACGGCGGTATTCAGGCCTGAAGTCGTGGCCCCATTCCGAGATGCAGTGTGCCTCATCGATAGCGATGAAGGAAATCTTCAGACTGCGCAGGAACTCAATCGTCTCGTCTTTGGTGAGGGATTCGGGTGCCACATAAAGCAATTTGGTCTTGCCGCTTTTCAAGTCCTCCTTGACTTCGAGCAGTTCGGCTTTCGAGAGCGATGAGTTCATCACATGGGCGATGCCTAAATCGGTCCCGAAATTGCGGATCATGTCGACCTGGTTCTTCATTAGGGCAATCAGCGGGGAGACAACGATGGCTGTGCCTTTCGACATCAACGCCGGCAGTTGGTAGCACAGTGATTTGCCACCGCCTGTGGGCATCAGCACGAAGGTGTTGTTGCCGCCAAGGATGCTTTTGATGATCTCTTCTTGGTTTCCCTTGAATTGGTCGAAGCCGAAAACATCTTTAAGCAGTTTGTGTATCTTCTGGTCGTCTTTTTTTGCCATAATCTTCTCCTTTTGGTGTTTTCCAAATTTTTGTGTTATTTTGCAATCTCTTTTGAAGATCTGCGTTATCTCAAGGAATCGGATTTTCCCCCTTGACGCAAAGACAAAGTTATAGCTTTTACATCATTCAAAGCAAGAAAAAATTGAGA
>Ga0310696_10005011_pt1 | contig 16077 bp, 17 predicted proteins | sample AusTroGonzalo_MG_4_FD_203885 | JGI IMG/M metagenome (GOLD analysis project Ga0310696, IMG submission 203885) | Bovine rumen microbial communities from tropical cattle in Woodstock, Queensland, Australia - Gonzalo_02 (v2) (version 2) | ecosystem: Host-associated > Mammals > Digestive system >...
ATAAATAGTAAAATCTGAATCAAAAAAACTTTTTTTAGAAAATTTAGGAAACATTAAGAAAAAAGTAGTATACTGTAGGAAGGGAGTTGGTATTTTGAAAAGTGAACAGACTATCCTTGTAGTCGAAGACAGCGAACGATTAAACGAGTTTATTGCAACCCAATTGAAAAAAAACGGATATGCTATTACTCAGGCTTATAACGGAAAGCAGGCGTTTAAATATCTTAAGACAGGATCTTTTTGTCTTGTTATCCTTGATATTAAGCTTGGCGATATTGATGGACTTCAGATTCTAAAAACTATACGGTCACAGGATAAAACTCTTCCTGTTATGATTGTTTCGTCGATTTCTGATGATGAGACGAAAATCGAGGGATTCAGAATCGGATGCGACGATTATCTTACGAAGCCGTTTTATGCTAGTGATATGATTATGCGCGTCAACCGTATGATTGAGCGGAGTAAAGCAGAGAACCTGCCTCATGCGCCTGTGCAGCAATTAGTGATGATAGGTCCTTTTGAGGCGGATGTAGCGGCACAGAATCTAAGGAAAAACGGAATGTCCATTCCTATGCGAAAAAAATATTTCGATATAATGGTTTATTTTATGAAGCATCCGAATGTCGTGATCCCATTCCGGACTTTGTACGAGCATGTTTGGAATAAAACCTCTGTCGCGGATTCTGCCATAGAAAGCAACCTTTATGTAAACATCCGCAATCTGCGCATGCTTATAGAAGATGATGCCGCGGAGCCTACGTTCATACAGTCGGTGCGTCATACAGGCTACATTTTTGTGGCGTAAATAATGCTTTGTCCGTTGCCTTTCAGCCGTTTACTGGTAGAAAGTCAGGATAAAGCATGCTCCTCCCCGTGGGTTGTCTTCGTATGTAAGTTCAATCTTGTTGAGTTTTGCAAGCTCTTTTGCTACATAAAGCCCCAGTCCTACCGACGATGAGCTTTCTGATGTCGGCTTTGTTCCCCTGTCCTTGAATCTGTCAAAAAGAATATCCTGTTTTTCCGGTGGAATTCCCGGTCCTGAGTCAGCGACGGTTATCTTAAGGAGCGATCCGTCTTCCGATTCCTGCTTTTCTGTAACATCCGTAGGAATAACGGAGACGACAATTATACTGGAGTCCGGTGAGTATTTTATCGCGTTGTCTATGATATTCGTAAGAATTCCGTTCACGGCGTGTCTGTTGCAGCGGATGCTCGGTATCGTGTCGGGAATATTCCATTGAATCACCTGTTTTTTCAAAAGATATTTTGACCGGAGCCTGACAGCGATGTTTTCCAGAACATCCTGAATATCAACAATATCAGGTGTGTTCACATATCTTCCGTCCGAAATTCTGAAAGAAATGAGCACGTTTTGAATAATATCGTCAATTTCCTCAACGGATTGATCAATGTCGTCTATAACTATTTTGTCAGGTATTTCAGAGGCATTCAACGACTCCTTAAGCTCCTCTATCCTGTTGAGAAGTAGGGTCAACGGAGTGTTTACGTTGTGCGTGACGAAATAAAGGAAGGTTCTCTTCTCTCTTTCAGATTTAGAAAGCTCTGTGTTCCGCATGTATATTCTTTTAAGACGAAGCTGCGAGTGAATGCGCGAAACAAGTTCCGCAGTATCGAACGGTCGTACTATGAAATCGTTTATACCGACGTTATAGCTTTTTTTCACGATATAATTCGCATAGTAGTTAATTATCATCAGGATAGGGAACGTGAAGATGTTATGTTCTTCCCTTATTCTTGAGCAAAGCTTGAAGACCTGTTCTCCAGATGATACCGGATCTACGAGCAGAACCTCTATGCTGCCGTCTGTAACAAGCTCCATTATTTTTTCAGGATCGGATACAACAAGCGTATTGAAACCTTCCGTTTGCAAAATTACGCGCAGGTATGAGTCGTCTGTTGTATTCTTGCCGAAGATGCAGATTGTTACATCATTTATGGATTTTATGTCTTGGTCGTTGAATTTCTCAAGTTCTTCCTGTATCGGGGTGATGGCGGAGCTGCTTCTAGGAATGTCAGGTTGGAAATTCTCACGTTCGGAACCGATTATTTTCTTAAGTTCGTGGGTTTGTTCTTCTATAATCCTTGAGATTGCGCTAATCCGTGAGAACGAAAGCGGAGATTTCAGCATGTTAGCAGATGATTGTATAATCTCCAGTGGGAGCTGCATTTTCTCGAAATATACGAAGATGGCGCGTACAGGAACTGTCGTCATCTTTAGGAAATCGTTAGGGGTAAGCACCTTTGATGACGAGAAATATTCTATAATAGTGTTCTGCTTCTCCGTTTCCGAGAAAATAGCGATTATGCTTGCGAAAATTACGTATATCGTGAGACTGAAAAGCAGCGCCATAATCGGGGTGAAATCCTTAAGCATTGAAATTCGTGAGCCGATTATGCTCATGATTGTATCCATCAGCATGAATATAAACCACGGGAGTATGGAGCATGATGTGAGAATTGTCTGGTAGTTGTTCTCCGGTATTCCGTGGATAAGCTCGAATACCATGTACAAGTCAAAAACAATCGTAATAAGGTTAATCCATGTGTACATGTCTTGTCCGCTGATTATTTCCACGACGGCAAGAATCAGGGCGACCCCAGAGGCTGCGAACAGTATCTTTTTGTTCAGCGGAGACATTTTTTTGCGTATAGAGATAAGAAGCAGCATCGCCGTTATCATGTTCAATGAGATTTGCAGAGAGCAGAGCCATGATGGCATGGGAACCATGAAAATAGAGAGAAACATACGAGTTTGCCGCAGATAGAAAAAAAGTTCGGAAATCATGAAAAGTCCCATGGCAAGCGGCGGAAGATCATGGAAAACTATGCTCGTAACGATGAGATAGAATGTGAAGCAAAGGATGAGTATAATAATTGTGATGTATAGTAACCTTTCCTTGTAGAAATACTGAAGAAAATCGTGCTCATTTATTACGATCGGTTGAATTTCTACGGTCGAGCTTTTTTCATATTCAAGAATAAATGTCTTTTTAGTGTTTGCTGGTATGGAGACTTTGAAAGTTGCTTTGTTAAAGCGGTTCCCGGATGTGTCTGGAAAAAGATCTCCGAACCGGGCTATTGTTGTAGCTTCCAGTATGCCGCATTCGAGCAGCTCCGTGCATGAGTTTGTGTCCTGATTATAAATAAATCCTACGAATTCTGAATCATTTTTATTGTCAAGTATTATTTTTGCGTAGCAGTAGCAGTTAGAACCGACTATTCGCTCGTTTTTATACGGTATCCAGTCTTGATAAGACGAATTCAGTTCCACGGAAGATAGGCGGGGAACTGATATCAGGTACGATATTGATGCTATGCTTTCCGATTCCGATGGAAAAAGCATCAGATTATTTCCGATCAACATCAGTACGACTGTCGCAATTATTGCCACAATAAGCATGGAGATTGCCGTGGCTTTGAAAGACCTTACCATAAACTCAATCCTCCTAGAAATTCATACTGATCCTGTCCATTGTATTCCAAAAGCGAAAAATTCTGAAAGCGGCAATTTTTCTCGCCTATTACACGTAGCGCCTCGTCTTGGTTTTTGTCTGGGAACAGTATATAAAAAAGGCCAAACCCGTTATGGGCAGCTATCACTTTTTTGTCTGAGATGTTTTTTTCTGTGTTTGTGGAATGAATATCCTCGTTTGCATTTGGTACGTTATCAGCGACTGTGAAAAGCGGAAGCCGTGAAATCTCTTTCTTCATGACTTGTATCATCTTTTCTAATGAGTCATACCTGTTCGTGGCGTTTATCAGGGCTATGCAGAACGGACTGCCGTTTTTTGCGTATTGAACGAAGCTGTCATTTATCTTTTGGCGCAGGTACTGCGTATTGAAAAATCCGGAGTAAGGATCTGTAATTGCGTTCTCCGCGATTTTTACAGAAACGGCGGAATTTATCTCCGATATTACTGACAGGCGCTCTACGGGACTTGTTGAAGAAAAGCCCTCGCTGTAGTCCTTTTGTTTTTTGTCTGTGTTTTTGTATATTTCTTTCCTATATGACAAGAGATTTATTACAAAATATGTTATTACCAGAATGCAGATAACTAAAAGCAGCATGGTGAATAATATCGGCTTAAAAAGCCTTGATTCTTGTTCAATGACAAGAGTTGTTTTAAGCCCTTTGCGTTGGTGTAAATTAATGAGGGTACCGTCGTGTTCAAGCTTAAAAAGCTCGTCGTTAAGTTTCGTAAAAGATTTCAGATCGTTTATGTCCACAGGAAATCGGTATTCAATAGGAAACAGCGAGCGTGATGTCGTCAGCCTTGGCGTAAGCATTGTTCCGTTAATGATATTTGTTGCCATACGGTACGGTAGTATCGTAAAGTCTGCTTTTCCATCAAGGATAAGTTCCAGCGCATCGGCAATGTTGTCAGAATCATTGTTTATGTTCTCGAAATGGGAATCGTGAAGCCAGCTCCTGAAAACTGTGTCATATTGATATCCGGCATATATCCTGTTGCTGTTTCCTTCATTTATTTCTTTCGTTATGTCGATATCTTCTCCAATTCGCGTGACAAGCACGGCTTCTTCCGTAAGATACGGCAGGGTGTATATGTAGTTTTGCAAGTTTTCCTTGGAAGGTTCCTGTTCCTGCCAATTGTCAGAATCTTGTGTATCTATGCCTTTTTTTGTATTGGTGCTTGAAAAATCAGGTTGCTCTACGATTGTCTCTGCTAATTCGTTCAGCTGTACGATTACTGCCTGTTTGTTCAGATTTATGCCTGTTTTTCCTCTCAGTATGTATGCGATATCGTTTGTGACAGTCTCATTGTTCCGTGACATATAATTCATAACGAAAGCTTGGAGGCGGTCATTCGTATACGCCGGAAAAACAAGTGTGACGAAAAGAACTGCAACAGCAATCCTTTTTATGCTTTTTTTGCAGATCGCAGAAAAAATCGATTCTGTCTTTTCGTAAAATGCCTTCGACCGATATCTTATCTGCTGCATATTCTCTCCATGAAATCGGATTGACTCATCGTTCCGTATTCTATTACATCTGTTTCTACATTGCAGTCCAGTATGCGTTCCAGATGTTCTGCCGCACCTTCCGCAAAGATTTGAATATCGTTCTTAGTCCGTTTTGGGAACAGAATTACGAACGTTGCGTCTCCGTTATATCCGCATATGCAGTCTTTGCTGAAATCTTCCAGAATCATTTCGCCTGATTCTTTGAGATTTTTTTCTGTTAAAAGCGTTTTCTCCGAAATTGTAAGCAAAGCGATGGAGAAAACTTGCTCAAAATTGCTGTACCTGCTGATTTCCTCGTTTATTCTGTCTTTTAAGTAATCCATGCGGAAAAGACCTGAGTACGGATCTTTGAGAGTTTGTTCGGTAAGTGTGACTTTCCCTGCTATATATTCGTCAATCTTTCTTTTAAGCTCAAGTTTTTCCAGTTCTTCTTCCTGCGCTTCCAAGTTTTGTCTTTTCCTAAGGCTGTGTTTCTTTTTCGACATGTAGAATGACGCTATAAGAAGCAGAATTGTTATAACCAATGTGATTACGTTCAATGTGTACAGTGCTGTGCTTTGCCTGATATCTGCGTCAACATCGTAATTCGGGATGAATTGGACGGGCAGATCGTTTCTTTGCGCTACATCCTGCAGCACTTTGTTTTTGCAAAGTTTGTTTATTACATCGTTTATTTTGATTAGAGTCACTCTTTCGCTTTTTCTGACGGCGAAACGATAGTTGACGATCATTATTGTGTCGTCTGGAGAACCGGATACAGCAAGTTCGTTTTTCATGCCGGTCGAAACCAAAAGGGCTTCGGCTACTGCATTCGGCAGGATAGTGAAGTCTGCTTCTCCCTTGAAGATTTTAGAGAATGAGTTGAACGGGCTTGTGTCTGTCGTCTTGTTGTAGCTGATTTTTTGCTTGTTGGCGATCATGAATTTCTCAAGCGATGAAATTCCGTTTATCGTTATGTATTTTTTTTCCTTGAGATTTGAATGGTTGTCGAGCGTATCGCCTTCTGTGTTACGGGATATAATAACGCCAAAATCCCATGTGTAAGGTAATGACACAAGAAAATCGTCTTTTTCGCTGTCCGGAACCTGATTTATTCCCCCGCATTCGAAAATATCGCAGAAAAAAACATCCTCTGAGTTATATTCATCTGTTGTTATTGCGTAATATTTGATGGGGGCTTGTATTTCCGCTTCGATAATCTGTTTTATCTGCGCCTGGAATTCTGTATGCCTCAGGAGAATATTATCCTGAGAGTTTTTTTCCTGGGCGGAAAGAGTGAATACGTGAAAGATGTTAAACAGAAGAAAAACGAAGATGAAAGCTATTGTATGTGTGGGACATTTTGTTTTTGCACTGTTTGTTTGGAAAACTCTCTCTTTGTTTCTCATGGTTCAGAGTACCTTGCCCGTGAACCGGGCGTTTCAAATACATCGACAGCGTAAAGCATGGAAGCCGCGCGATCTTCTGTTTTTTTCAGTTCATCGCGGAGTTTGTCAAAAATCCATTTTGCTATTCGTTCCGCGCTTGGGTTCTGCATAAATACCGGTTCCCCGTTTTCCTTGAGGTCATTCAAGTTTGTGTGATCGAGCATTGCGCATATTTTTCTTAGAGCGCCTTTAAAAATTGAGAAATCTAGAAGCATTCCGCCTTCGTCAAGCTCAGTTCCTCTTATGTGTGCGTAAACTTTATAATTATGACCATGAAGATTCTCGCATTTTCCGTGATAGTCACGCAAAAAATGCGCCGCCGCGAAATCGGCTTCCACCCTGTTTTCGAACATGTATCGATTATAACATCATCATATCTTTGAGTACAAGTTTTTTTTCGTGCCGATGTCAAAGGAAATGTGTTTGGATGTTTGTTTGCACGAACTGGTAATACCCCGATGCTTGTGCCGTGGGGCGTGTGAGCCGACTCTGTTGAGATGATGCGCGCTGTCAAAAGCCATTCCTAAATCGAAACCCTTGTCGAAATATACTGTCGCTGATATTATTCTGATATGGCTTCGACCACACCGTTCCAGAAAATCCTGATATACATACTTATAGCCATTGTTGTTTCTATTGTCGCGCTTTCTGTGATACTTGCCGCATCCGGTGCGCTCAAAAAGCCGGGCAATGCTTTTGGGCAGCGTGGCTCTGCGTCTTCGGTCGGCGGGAATTCTGGTGCGTCTTCTGGTGCGGACAATTACGATTTCGCTGTTTTTGATGGGATCGGGACGCTGCGCCTTTCCACATGCGATGAGGAGCCTGTTCCTATTGTGCTGTCCGTGTATTTTTATTATCCTACCGATGATTCCCTTTACTACGAGGAGCTTAGCACCAAAACGCGCAGCCTTAAGGCAATAATTACGAGTTATTTCGCGGGGCAGACTAAGGAGCAGCTTCAAAAAAGGGGAGAAAGCACTATCAAGGCGCAGCTCAAAAACCTTTTGAACAAGGAGCTGGTTCTTGGAAAAATAGACGCGCTTTATTTCGGAGAGTATCTGTTTTTTTGATAATTAGTGGATTCTGCTGTTGAGCCGTAAGATCTGAATAAAAATCTGCGTAAAAATTATTTTGGGCAGGCTGTCAGAGAATCAGCAGCAATGCACCTGCAGTTGATTTTTGAAAGATACCGGTTTTAAAAATCAATCTGCAACTTTTTATTTTTCTCTGTGTCTGAATATAGGAACGTGAGACCATTCGGCACAATTATGGAGGTAAAAAATGGACGCAACATCGCCTGCTGCGCAAGTCATTATTTCTCTTATCCCGATTGTCGGAATAAGCATTGGTGGAATAGTGATTTTCTTCTACCAGCTGTGGCATCATCGACAGATTACGCTGCTCATAAAGGCTGGTGGGTATAATCCTTCAAAAATAGATTTGCATATCGCATCTCTGCTTCTTGGAATTCTGCTGACTGGTATTGGTTTCGTTCTTTCAATACTGTTTATACTGATAGACGGGCTTTCCTACACGTTACTTGGAGGACTTATTCCGCTTGTAATGGGAATAGGTTTCCTGGTGTTCTGTAAAGTCTACGAGTCTATTAAAGACAGGGATGAGAGACAGTAACCCGACAGATGTGATTCTTGTAAGGGCCGCCGCTGGAGGAAACTCAGCAGCGTTCTCGGAGCTTGCAACCCGGTATCAGAAGCGCATAAAAGCTTTGGGAATGAGTTTTTTCCATAACGAGTCAGATGCGGATGATTTTGTTCAGGATGTTCTTATTAAGATTTACACAAAGCTCTCAACGTTCAGAGGTGATTCTCAGTTCTCGACTTGGTTGATGCGTATAGCATACAACACTGCTGTGAATTCGCTTAATCGTCGCAAGGAGTATGTTCCGTTGAGCGAGGATTATGAGCTGATGGACAATGATTTCAGCCCGGAGGAGCGTCAGATGCGTTCCGCTGTCATAGAGGCAGTCCGGGAAACGATGAAAGAGATACCAGCTCATTTTTCTATTTGTTTGGATTTATACTTTTTTTACGGTATGGCATACAACGAGATAAGCATCATAACCGATTTGCCAGTTAATACCGTGAAATCTCATATTTTCAGGGCAAAAAAGCTCATGAAACAGAAATTGGAGGAGAAAATATGAAAAAGGAAAAATGCGAAGCCGTTATGGATGAATTCCTGATGAAGGATAAAAACGAGTTTCTTCCGCTTTCTGTGATTTTGCATGTGATTCATTGCAAGGAGTGCCGGACAATGATTCGGCGTATGACTCTTGCAGAGAAAAGTGCCTCAAAGAGCTTGTCCGAAAGTATCCCAGCCGATAATTCTACGCTCAATGCCGTTATGCAGAAAATCTCTGCAATTGAGCTTTCTTCTGGCAGGAACGCAAAGCCGGTCAGTTTCGCTGGCTGGATTATTGCGGGTGTCATCATGATAATAGCGATGATGTTCTTCGGATTCTATACGTCTCCGCGTACGACATCATCAATGCTGATAATTGCTTTCTATTTGATATTCTCGCTTTCTGTCGTGGTTTACTGCATCGCCTTCGTGACGAGCAATCTTGATTTCTTTATAAAGAAGATAAGTTTCCGAAAGAATCCGGCTGTTTCTGTGAATTAATACGAGAAATCCGGCTTTTGCTTAAAGTTTTCCTTTGGCAGATGTTCAAAACCTTGTCGGGAATTTTCGTTATTTCCACAGATTAGCCGGATTTACAGCCATGTCGTTCTTGTAGACTGTGAAATGCAGATGTGGTCCTGTGCTCTTTCCTGTTGAGCCAACTTTGCCAAGAACCGTGTTCGTTGTAACAACCTGTCCTGCTTTTACGCTTATCGAACTCATGTGTCCGTACAATGTCTTGTAGCCAGAGTGGTGCGTAACAATAACGTAGTTGCCGTATATGTCGCTCCAGCCCGCTGTAGTGACTTTGCCGTAAAGGGCGGCATATATGTTCGTGCCGGCTGCTGTCGCCATGTCGATTCCGTTGTGGTAGCTGCGTTCGCCTGTGAACGGGCTGTCTCTCCAGCCGAAATACGAAGAGAACCAGAACTTGCTTCGTAGCGGCTTTATGAAAAGATCTCCGTTGATTTCTTGTCTTGTTACCCAGTCCATCATTGCGTTCGGTACGAACAGCGACGTTCCTGCTGAAAGCTTAGTATCGATCATGAGCGAATTTACGGCCGCGCATTTTTCTGCGGAGACTTTGTAAAAATCTGCAATTGACTGAACAGTCTCGCCGTCAGACTTTACCGTGTAGATTATTCCTGCCATGTTCGGTATGCGAAGATACTGTCCTATCTGCAAAAGCCTGGACTGTTTTATGTTATTGACGCTGATGATTGTGTCCTGAGTTATACCGAACGATTCGGCAAGAAGGCCTATCATGTCTCCCTGCTTTACGCGGTAAACAGTGTATGTTATCTCGTCTTCATCTTCTGGTGCGTTTTCTTTTGGCGCTGTTATTACAAGATTCGCATTTGTTGATTCAAAACCACCCTGGCCGGTAGTCATGCTCGTCGGAATGTCAGAAGCAATTTCTTTATTGCTTTCAATCCCAGGAAGCAGCGTGAGCAGTGGCTTTGCTTTGATTTCTGGCGCGGTTATAAAATTTGTTTCTGCATCAGCCGTTTCCGCCGTGTCTATGCAACTGGTTATATACAGTGGAAATATAATGGAGAATATGACAAGCAGTAGTCCCGTAATGAAGCTGAATCTGATATCTGTCGTATTATTCGTTTTTTCTCTCATTTTTTGCCTAGCCCAACCAAGTATGTTTCAAACGATTCCGAACGGCATGCTTCAGGCTTGAAGCCCTTCGCGACAGAGAACAGCTCCCTCATTTTTTTTAGGAATGCTTGTTGGTCACCGCCTTGAAAAATCTTTACTGTAAAGTTTCCTCCCTGCTTGAGCATTTGCTCCGCGTAGAACATCGCTAGCTCCACAAGGCCAGACGAACGCGCCGTATCAACGACTCTGTTGCCTGTAGTCGGAGGTGCCGCGTCGCAAATAACGGAATCATACGGTCCAAGTTCCATCGCTTGGCGGCGCACTTCCTCATCGTACAGGTCGCCCTGTATGAATGTAAGATTGTCGCCTTTAACCGACTTTGAGAGAGGATTTAAATCTATTGATGTGACATGCCCTGTTCCGTCCAGTGTTCTCAGCGCGAAAGTCGTCCAGCTTCCCGGTGCGGCTCCCAGATCGAGTACCCTGAAATTCTTTTTAAGCATGCCGTATTTTTCATCTATTTCTTTCAGTTTGTATACGGATCTCGCCGGATAGCCTTCGGAAAATGCTTTTCGGCTCCAGAAGTCCGGTTTTTCATAGCTGTTCATGTGTTTTCATTATCGGCTTATAGTGCTATAATCTGAATCATGATTCTGCAATATAACTCAAGACTTGGAAAAATTAAAGATGTTCTCGATGAAAAGCTTCCGGATTTTTTTTCCGATAAATGGCGGCGTTCATTTTTCGGGGACATTCCGCCTGTAATCGCGAATCATTTCCTTTCTTCGCTTATTTCTCCATGCAGGGATCTTGTGAATCTGGGCGGAAAACGATGGCGTCCTATGCTTCAAGTTCTTTGCAGCGAACTAGTCTCGAATGCAGAACCATCATATGAGCTTGTGCCGCTCGTGGAGTTTGTGCATACGGCGAGTCTTATCCATGATGATATTGAGGATGGCTCGGACACAAGACGCGGGAAGCCGGCTGCATATATTGAGTATGGCATGGATGTGGCTATAAACTCCGGTTCGTGGCTATATTTCGCCGCCGCTGAATGTATTCAAAACTCAGATTTATCTAGTGAAGAGAAGAATACTCTGTATGATGTTTTTTTTACGGAGTTGCGGCGGCTTCATACTGGACAGGCTATGGACATATACTGGCACAAGAACAAGAGTATCATTCCTAGCGAGGAAGAATATCTTGCCATGACGAGCATGAAAACGGGAACTCTTTCCTCTCTCGCTGCCAAGACTGGTGTTATTTCTGGACATGGTACAGAAGACGACGTGGTTTTCATGGGAAAGGTGGCTTCTTCAATAGGAATAGGTTTCCAGATTCTTGATGACGTTAAAAATCTTACTACCGGAAATGAAGGTAAAAAACGTGGCGATGATATTGTGGAAGGAAAGAAAAGCCTTCCGCTTATCCTGCACCTTAAGAATAAACCTGATGATTTGGATCGGATTCTGTCTTGTTTTGAACGGGCAGAAAAAGAAGGCATAAATTCCTCTGCGGTAGAGGAGTGCATAGAGGTTCTGTCTTCGTCCGATGCTGTTTCTGTCGCCTATGAGCGAAGCCGTGCGCTGATATCTGACAGTTGCAGGAAAATTTCCAGCAAATATCCTGATTCACAGGCGGCTGTGCTGATAGGGGAACTTTTTGCCAATATGCTCAGAGAATTTGAAGGGATTCGCTGAGCGAACGGTGAAAGGGAAGCCAGCCGCGAAAAGCGGACGGCACATAACGCGGAGGGTTTGATGGTAGAAAATTCAGAGAAGCTTAATGCTCATGCTATAGACCTTGCTTCAAAGGGCGAGTTCCCAGAGGCAATCGCATGTTTTATGAGTGCGCTCCATATAGACAGGGATAATTATCTTTTGTGGTATAACCTTGGAGTTACGTACCGCGATGCCGGTCAGATGGAAGCGGCTCGTAAAGCATTGATGGCTGCCCGCAATTTGAATCCCTATGACGTAGATGTTCTGGAAACACTTGCGCTCGTGAATTATGCGCAGAAGCGTATGGACGACGCTTTCCTGTACAGCTTTGAGGCGCTGTCTCTCAACAATTCGAGTGCATATATATGGAACAATCTTGGAGTGTTCTATTTTGCTGAGAGTGATTATGAGGAAGCTGCTGAAGCTTTTGAGCAGGCTCTTTCTTTGTATCCGCACTATATCGATGCGCTCGTGAATTTACGTGACACATACAAAGAGCTTGGCAATACTGTTGGTGTGGAGGAGTGCAAGAGCAGGCTTAAAGATTTGCAGTGCAGTGGAGGTGTGAACAATGCGTGACAGAGCACAGATAATTGCCGTTGACGGGAACGATATAAAGGTTGTGCCTCTTATTTCGGATGTATGCATTAATTGCGAGAAATCTTCATGCGCAAAACGTGGAAAATCGTTTTATGTATCGAACCCCAAGAATTATTCTGTGAAAAAAGGCGATGTAGTTAAGATATCGTCTCCGTTGTTTCATCAGATTCTGCAGGCTTTGTTCGCGCTTTTGCTTCCTGTGCTCTGTGCTGTGGCTGGCTACCTGTTCGTTCCTGGAAGCGAGGGTGTGAAGGCGTTTGCAGTGACGGGCTGTTTTTTTGCCGGTGCTGTCGTTGTGTTTGTTGTTACACATTTCTTGCCGCCGTTTAAAAGTGAAATTGCCGGCGTTCTGCCTGTTTAGGCTACTGCCGGCAATTCATGATTCTGGCTATGTCAGCCCCTGACCAAAAGTTACGCTTGCTAGCCTTTTAGTGCAATTCTGTTTATGGCGTCCGCCATGTCCGAAAGTGGGATTTGCTCCTGTACACCGCCCAGCTCCCATGCGACTTTTGGCATTCCGTAGACAATAGAACTTTTCTCATCCTGACCGAGTGTTCTTGATCCTTGCTTTCTCATTTCGGCAAGTTGTTCCGCTCCGTCGCGTCCCATTCCTGTCATTATGATACCTAGGGCATGGTTCTGGTAAACTTGCGCTACTGATTCAAACAGCACGTCAACAGAAGGTCTGTGACCGTTTCTTGGTTCTGTGTCTATTATTCTTACTACTGACGCAAGTTTTTTGCGCTCTACGATTAAGTGGTGGCTTCCTGGCGCAATGAGTATGCGTCCTGGCTTAAGCAGATCGCCATCCTGCGCTTCTTTTACCTCCAGCGGACAAATCCGGTCAAGGCTGTTCGCGAATTCTGACGTGAAACCGGCAGGCATATGCTGAACTACTACTATAGGCTGTTTTATGTCTCCGGAAATCTTGGCAAAAACTTCTCGTAATGCGTTCGGACCGCCAGTCGATATTCCTATCGCTATTATTTCCAGTGCGCCCGGTTCCCGCATAGGAACAATTTCTTTCTTTTCTTTCGTGGCGACTGTCCATGACGGTGTCTTGAAGCTCATAGGAGCTATCGTTTCGTGTGGCTTTCCCGCAGTTGCAGTTGATACTGGTTTTTCTGCAGCGGGCTTGTGTTCCGGAACTTTTGCCGGTATGTTCTCCGGTGGCTCCATATATGTGTTGAGGACGTTTCCTGAAAGCCCGCGTTTTTTGCTTGCGTAGCGTCCACCATAACTGATGAGCTTTTCTGTAAGTGTCTCTGCAACTTTGTGTAAATCCAGGGATATTGCGCCGGACGGTTTCTGGATGAAGTCACATGCGCCCATCTCCAGACATTGCATAGTGATGACAGCTCCGTTGCTTGTAAGGCTGGAGAGCATCACGACAGGAATGTCTATTCCTCGGTTCTTGCGTTCCTGTAAGAACTGAAGTCCGTTCATAACGGGCATTTCTACGTCAAGAACAATTATATCAGGTTTGCAAAGTGGTATTTTTTCGAGTGCAAACTGGCCATTCATTGCAGTCGCCGCAACACAAAGATTGGGGGCTGACTCTACGATACGTGAAACAAGATTCCTCATAAGAGCGGAATCATCAACAATCAGAACAGAAATCTTATCCATAACATTTTTCCCTAATAGAAGATAAACTGGTTATAATTCTGAGTCAATCACTCAAGTTCATCGATTCAAGTGAAGTTCGTCACCAGTGCAGCCGTCCGGGCTTGTAAATAAATCTGTCCGGGCGATTTTTGTTTTCGGTAAATCCGAAAATACCTTTCTATTTCTCGTTTTTTTGATACAGACAAGCCCAGTCTGTTTTAAGAAACTCGAATTTTGTGTTCATTCCGAACAGTGATTCTGAATGGCCTATGAACAGATACGCCTGAGAGGCCAGCGAATTATAGAAATGGTTTATAGTGGCAAGCTGCGCTGCTTCATCAAAGTAAATGAGAACATTTCTACAGAATACAATGTCCAGGTTACGAAGGCCGGCATCATATTTCAGGTTGTGGTAGTCGAACCTGATCCGCTTCATAATATCATCGCATACCTGATATCCGTTGTCTCTCTTTATCATGTATTTGTCCAGATATTCCGGCGGAATTCCTGTTATTTTCGTGTTGTCATAGAAGCCCTGCTTTCCGACCATAAGCGATTTGAGCGACAAGTCAGATGCAACAATCTCAAATGTATACGGCGGCGGTAGGATCTTTTTGAGAATCATGGCTATTGTATACGGTTCCTCACCGGTAGAGCATCCTGCGCTCCAAATCTTTACAACAGTGTCACCGCGGGATTTTTTTCTTTCCAGTACATGTGGGATTACATAGTGCTCCAAAGCATCGAAATGAGGCTGGTTCCTGAAGAACCTTGTAAGGTTCGTCGTTACGGAGTCAAGAAGAACCTTCATTTCCTCTTTGTCGGCAAGGATAAGCTTATAGTAATCCTGTATGTCCGTCATCTTCTTTTCTCGGAGTCGTTCCTTAAGGCGGCTGTCAAGAATAGAACGGTTTGTAGTAGAGAACGTAATTCCGCTCTCGTCATATATTACCTTTCTGAAAAGGTCAAAATCTGCATCTGTTAGTAAGTCTGCCATAATGACCATTCTATATCACGATGTTGAAAACTTCAAGGAATATATTCTTATTGACAAGATAGAATTATTATTGTGAAATAATTTTAATGAGCTTTTTTAAGAATCCGACAGATGGAATTTCGAATCCAGGACAAGCTTCCTTGTTCCGCTCTGTGTGTTATATAATGCTTTTTTCTATACTGGTAGCCATTTCGCTTTGCTCTTGCTCAATAGATTATACGGTTCCGAGCGTGGCGGAATCTGACAAGCCGGAGTTCATATTCAAAAATGCTTCATTTTCTAGGACTGAAAGCGGTTCCGTGACGGCTGTTCTTTACGCGGGGGAGATAGAGTTGTATCGGTCAGAAAACGGCATGTATGGAAAAGATTTGTCGTTTGTGGTTTACGATTCAAAAGGTTCTCTCTCTGTTACAGGGTCGTGCGGGCTTATGTCAGCCGACACTTCGCTTGAGGAATATGTTTTTTATGATGACGTGAGCATAACGAGTTACGAGCAGGATCTCAGGGTAGAGGCTGACAACGTTCGATGGAACGGAAAAACCGGGCAGCTCGTGAGTGCGGGGTTGTCGCCGGTGCGTGTATATTCTGGTGGTTTTGGACAGGCTGGTAAATCGTCTGTAACGGCGGAGCTTACTGGAATGGGCTTTTCTGCGGACGGGAACAGGTTGGAGTATGTGTTCTTGGACGGTGTAAGTGGTACTATTTACACGCAGGAGTCAGGAGACATCCAATGAGAAAAAATAAATCGGTGAAAAAGATTGCCACATCTTTGGTATGTGTCTTTTTGTTGTTCAGCGTATATTCTGAGGCAATTTCGTTCAAGGCTGCCAAAATGACTGGCAATGCCGGAGAAAACAGACAGAACACGGTCCTTTCTGGAAGCGCGTGGGTCAAGACTTCGGATATGGAGATTTATGCTGATAAAATAACGCTTTCTGGCAAAGATTATGAGAAAGTGACTGCGGAAGGC
>Ga0310696_10005012_pt1 | contig 16076 bp, 11 predicted proteins | sample AusTroGonzalo_MG_4_FD_203885 | JGI IMG/M metagenome (GOLD analysis project Ga0310696, IMG submission 203885) | Bovine rumen microbial communities from tropical cattle in Woodstock, Queensland, Australia - Gonzalo_02 (v2) (version 2) | ecosystem: Host-associated > Mammals > Digestive system >...
CAAGGCACTGTCCCGCTTCCAGGATATCAAGGTAATCCTCATCGCTCCGGACGAGCTCAAGCTGCCCGACTACATCAAACAGGACGTTTGCGACCGCCTAGGCATCCAATACCGGGAAGTGGCCACCATGGAAGAGGTAATGCCGGAACTGGACGTACTTTACATGACGCGCGTACAGCAGGAACGTTTCCTGGACCAGGACGAGTTCGACCGGGTAAAAGACAGCTTTGTACTGGATGCCACCCGCCTGTCCACGGCCAAGGAAAAGATGGCCGTCCTGCATCCCCTGCCGCGGGTGAACGAGATTCTCACCGAGGTGGACAACGACCCCAGAGCCGCCTACTTCCGCCAGGTAGAGAATGGTAAATTCGTCCGTATGGCCCTCATCACCAAACTGCTGGAATGGAAGGACGATCCTTCTCACAGCATGCCCACCGGCGAAGAGCCCATCTACGATCCGGAACTCCGCTGCACCAACCGCAAGTGCATCTGCAACAACGAGCACGCGCCCCACAAGTTCCGCCGCACCGAAAGCGGCACCCTGCGCTGCTGGTACTGCGATTCCAAGATTAAGTAATCCGTTGGTTTTAGATACTCTAAGGGGTTTCTGCAGGCCAAATTATTTAGCCGATGCCCGCAGAAACCCCTTAGAGTATCCAGATTTTCAGAACTAGAATGTGGGGAAAACGATGCTGGTAACCGGTTCCAGGGTAATCTCGTCGTAGGTACCGTTCGGCGACTCTACGCGGAAGGTAGTTGTTTTGTCACCCATCCTTACAGGGAACTTCCAGATAACACCGGTGGGTTCTCCCGTATAGGAGGCTCCCCGGATCACCTGGCCCTGGCAGGTAACCTTCAGCGAAGGGGCATTGGAATAGACCGTGAGGGTTAAGTCCAGCATGGGAGGACAGTATTTCAGCCGTTTATTAGCAATGTGTACCACTTCTTCCTCCTTGTTCCACCAGGCTTTGTACAGGTAGAATACATCCTTTTTTACACTGCGGTCCCTGGTAATCAGCCCCTTGTCGTTGGTGTATTTCCGCTTGTCGTTATAGATGAAAGCGTAGCCGTTGTTGCAGTCCAGGAAACCCTCCATACGGCTGGCCACGGCAAAGTCGAACATCACCCAGATGGAAGTGAAATTCAGGAAAGGAGCCTGGGCAATCTGCTGGGCAAAGGCTTCATGGGCCAGGTTGCCGTATTCCTCAAAATGCAGGCTGTCCGACGGATCCCGTCTCACATCCTCGGCCTTCCAGGTATGGCAATAGGGATTGATGCCCACGCCGTATTCCGACAGGTTCACTATGCCCATGTTTTTCTGGATCCACTCTATGTCGTCGGCCAGGCCCCAGAACTTGCCATAGTTGTAGTACCAACCGTGGTAGCGGTTCTCGGAATAATAATCGGCCTTGAGTTCCGTATAGAAGTCCCGCTGGAACATGGAGTCGTCGGTGAGGCCCACGAAGCGGGAAGAATCCAGCTGCTTGGTGAAATCGTACAGGCGGGCGGTCTCGTCCACAACGCGGCGGGCGTCCAGCGAACCTTGCAGCTTGCCGGAAACATTGCCCCAGCTGTCCAGCTCGTTCCACATGCCCCAGAAAACGATGGAGGGATGGTTGTACAGGGAGGTGACCATCTCCTGCATCTGCTGAAAAATATTGTTGAAATAGGCGTCGGAGGCGTTTTCGCCGCAGTTGTTCACCCAGGGAATCTCCGTCTGCACAATGATGCCCATGCGGTCGCAGAGACGGAAGGCATAGTCGTTGTGCGGGTAGTGGGCCAGGCGCAGGAAGTTGGCACCCAGCTCCCGGACAATCTCATAATCGGCGTCGTAATCGTCCTGCCAAAGGGCCGATGCCTTGCCGTCCTTGTCCTGGTGCATGCTTACGCCGCGCAGCGGATAGGACTTGCCGTTAAGCTGGAAGCCCTTGACGATGTCCATAGCATAATAGCGGAAGCCCACCTCGGTCTGTGCCTGGTCTTTGCCGGCCTTTACGGAAACGGTGTAAAGATACGGATCCGGCTTGCCGTTCCACAGGTGCGGCTGTTCCAGGGTAAAGTCCCAGGCCACATCGGCCGATGCACCGGCAGCGACGGAGACCGTTTCACTGTGGGAAAGCACTTCGGCCCCTTCGGCATCGCTGAGCGTCCACACCACCTCTACGGGTGCATCGGCCTGGGAAGCGTTGCAAATGCGGGTTTCGGCCTTGCCCACAGCCTTTTCATCGGAAACCTCCAGCTGCGAAACGTGCAGGCGGTACAGGCCGAAAGCATCCGGAGAAATGTGCACGGGAGGGCACTCCAGCAGCCATACGGGATTATGCAGGCCGCCGTTCTTGTTGAAGTCGGAAGTAAGCGGAATGCGGTCCAGGTTTTCGGAGTTGTCGCAAATGACTTCCAGCACGTTCTTGCTGCCGGTAAGCTTCCCCGTAAGGTCTACCCAGAACGGCGTATAGCCGCCGCTGTGCTCCTTCAGCAGCTCTCCGTTCAGGAAAACCTGTGCGCTCTGCGCCGCACCTTCAAAGAGAAGATAGCGGGGCTCCTTTGCCTTGGGAAGGGTGGTCTTGTAATGGGCCGTTCCCCGGTAATAGGAAGGGGAATGACCGTCCTGGGCGTTATAGGAATGGGGTATTCGCACCTTCTCCCAAGATTCGCCGTCCTTGCTGAAAGACCACTCCACCAGGGCCTTTCCGTTCACCGGACGGTCGGTCCAGGCGGCTTTCTTCTGCCCGCAGGAAACCATAAGCAGCAGGGCTGCCACCAAAAGGAAATAACGGTATTGTTTCATATTACTGTTTCTTGGCGGTTTGTTCCGGAGCTGTTCCCGTAAGCTTCTCAAACTCGGCTTCTTCCAGCATGTGACAGTTGCCGTTGAAACGGGCGCCCAGTTCTACCTGGAGCCGTTTGATGTGAAGGTCTCCCTCCACACTGCATCCGGCTTTCAGGTTCAGGGTATCCTTTACAAAGAAGTTGCCCTTCATGGTTCCGCAGAAATCCATGTTCTGGCAAATTACATCGCCGGTTAGAGTAGCCTTCTCCCCCACTACCACACGCCCTTTGGAGATGAGTTTTCCGTCAAAGGAGCCGTCTATCCGGACGTCTCCGGGAGCCTGGATTTCTCCCTTGACCAGTGTGCCGGCCGAAATGCGGCTCACTTCGTTCACATTCACTGTGGGTTCCATTTTCGTTGCCATATAATAATATGCTGATTATTACAAGCCTTTGCCGTGACAGTTCTTATACTTGAGTCCACTGCCGCAGGGGCAGGGGTCGTTGCGGCCAACCCGCTTGTCCACACGCACCGGCGTACGGGCCTGCTGCTCCCCGTTGGTGGAGAGCTGGGAAGGATCCGTATGGCGCATCTGCTGCAGGTTCCGGTTAGGCTGCTGGGCCGGACGGGCCTCGCGGGCGTCGGAAGCGTCACGCAGCGGGATGAAGGCACGCAGCAGGAAAGTGAGCACCGCCTCGTTCAGCTGTTCCAGCATGTCGGAGAACAGGTTGTAGCTTTCCAGTTTGTACACCACCAGCGGGTCTTTCTGCTCGTATGCAGCGTTCTGTACGCTCTGGCGCAGGTCGTCCATGTCGCGCAGGTGCTGCTTCCAGTACTCGTCAATATGGTAGAGGATGATATTGCGGCTGAGGGCCTTGGCAATTTCCCGGCTTTCGGTTTCGTAAGCTTTCTTCAGGTTTACGCTCAGGGAAAGTTGGCGCTTGCCATCCGAGATGGGAATGGCAATGTTCTCGTACATGCTCCCCTGCTTCTCGAACACGGTCTTGATAATGGGGTTCACCTTCTGGATCATGGTCTCCATACGGCGGTTGTACACCTCCTGCATGTGCTCGGAGAGCTTTTCGGCAATATCCTGCTTCTTGGCATCGGCATAGAAGGCCTCATCAAAGCCCAGGTCGATGGAAAGCTTGCCGATTACGAACTCCTCGAAAGCCTCGTACGGCATGCCCTCGGCCTGCTCGGCCAGGATGTTGGCCGTATCCTGCATCATGTTCTGCACGTCAATTTCGATGCGCTCACCCGACAGGGCGTTGCGGCGGCGGGCGTAGATGGCTTCACGCTGGTAGTTCATTACGTCGTCGTACTCCAGGGTGCGCTTGCGGTAGCCGAAGTGGTTCTCTTCCACTTTCTTCTGGGCGCCTTCGATGCTCTTGGAAAGCATGCCGCTCACCAGGGCCTCGTTGTCTTCCATGCCCAGTTTATCCACCACGCCGGCAATACGTTCGGAGCCGAACTTACGCATGAGGTCGTCTTCCAGGGAAATGAAGAAGCAGGAGCTTCCCGGGTCTCCCTGGCGTCCGGCACGGCCTCGGAGCTGACGGTCTACACGGCGGGAATCGTGACGGGACGTGCCGATGATGGCCAAACCGCCGGCGGCCTTCACTTCCGGGGAAAGCTTGATATCGGTACCACGGCCCGCCATGTTGGTGGCAATGGTCACCTTGCCGCTCTGGCCGGCCTGGGCCACGATTTCGGCCTCCCTTGCGTGCTCCTTGGCGTTGAGCACATTGGGATGCAGGCCTCTCATTCGCATCATGCGGGCCAGCAGCTCACTGGTTTCCACATCGGTGGTACCCACCAGGCAGGGCCTTCCGGCCTCCGAGAGTTCCACCACGCGGTCGATGACGGCGGCGTATTTGGCTTTCTTGGTCTTGTAGATGACATCGTCCTGGTCGTCGCGGATTACCGGACGGTTGGTGGGGATAACCACCACATCCAGCTTGTAGATGTCCCAGAACTCACCGGCTTCCGTTTCTGCCGTACCGGTCATACCGGCCAGTTTGTGGTACATACGGAAGTAATTCTGCAGGGTAACGGTAGCGAAGGTTTGCGTGGCGGCTTCCACCGTAACGTTTTCCTTGGCCTCCACGGCCTGGTGCAGACCGTCGCTCCAGCGGCGGCCTTCCATGATACGGCCGGTGCTCTCGTCCACAATCTTCACCTTGTTGTCCACTATTACGTAGTCGATGTCCTTGGTGAACATGGCATAAGCCTTCAGGAGCTGGATTACGGTGTGCACACGCTCGCTCTTGAGGGAGAAGTCTTCCATCAGGGCATCCTTCTTTTCGGCCTTTTCGGCGGGAGTAAGGCTGGCGTCGTGGGTAATTTCGGCAATGGCCGATCCCATGTCCGGGAGCACGAAGAAGTTGGGGTCGCTTACGCTGCCGGCCAGGGCATCGTGGCCCTTGTCCGTCATATCTACCGAGTTAAGCACCTCATTGATAACGAAATACAGCTCATCGGTAACCTGCGGCATCTCGCGCTCGTTGTCCTGCAGGAAGTAGGCTTCGGTCTTCTGCATCAGCTGCTTCATGCCGGGTTCGCTCAGGAACTTAATGAGGGGCTGATACTTGGGAAGGCCCTTGTGGCAGCGGAACAGGAGTTTGCCGCCTTCCTTCTCATCGCCGGCGGCAATGAGCTTCTTGGCCTCGTTCAAAGTAGTATTGATAAGGGCGCGCTGCTTGTTGTACAGGTTTTCCACATAGGGCCGGTACTCCATGAACTGCTCGTCGCCGGCGGCCTTGGACATCGGCCCGGAAATGATGAGCGGGGTACGGGCGTCGTCGATGAGCACGGAGTCCACCTCGTCCACAATGGCAAAGTGGTGTTTGCGCTGCACCAGGTCTGTCTGGCGAACGGCCATATTGTCTCTCAGATAGTCAAAGCCGAACTCGTTGTTGGTGCCGAAGGTGATATCGCAGTTATAGGCGCGCTTGCGGGCTTCTGAATTGGGCTGGTGCTTGTCGATACAATCCACGGACAGGCCGTGGAACTGATACAGCGGGCCCATCCACTCACTGTCTCGCTTGGACAGGTAGTCGTTCACGGTAACCACATGCACACCCTTGCCGGCCAATGCGTTCAGGAAAACGGGCAGGGTGGCCACCAGGGTTTTACCTTCACCGGTAGCCATTTCGGCAATTTTACCCTGATGCAGGACTATACCGCCGATAAGCTGCACGTCGTAATGCACCATGTCCCAGGTAATCTCATTGCCGCCGGCCACCCAGTGGTTCTTCCAGATGGCCTTGTCTCCCTGGATTTCCACGAAATCGCGGCCCTGGGCGGCCAGGTTTTTGTCGAATTGGCTGGCTTCTACCTCGATGGTTTCGTTCTGGGCAAAGCGCCGTGCCGTGGACTTTACAATGGCGAAGGTTTCCGGAAGCACCTCCGTAAGGATTTTCTCGATAGCCTCGTCCTCTTCCTTCACCAGTTTGTCGGATTCGGTGGCCAGGGCCTCCTTCTCACTCACGGGAATGTCCTTTTCCAGTTCTTCCTTAATTTCTGCAATACGGTCTTCGAACGGTTTTTCCACCGCGGCAATCTTTTCGCGGATGGCGGCGCTGCGGGCGCGGAGTTCGTCGTTGGAGAGTTGGTCGATATCGGGATACAGCTGGAGGATCTGGTCCACAACCGGCCGGATGGCCTTCATGTCACGGTCGCTCTTGCTGCCGAAAAGTTTCTTAAGAATGTCTGCTACTGCCATTTTTCACTAAATTGTTTAATCTTACAAAGTTAAGGATTTCCGCCGGATTAAACAAATACCGTTCCCTTACGGGAAGTCTGTCATTCTGGCAGTCTACCCCGGCAGAATGCAAACGCTTCACTCCCTGAACTTTGCGTGTTTCCCGGTGCAATTTTATTTGCACCGGGAAACACTTAATCTGCTAATTCTGAATATGGTTACGTTCTGCTAGGCCCGGGAGCGGCTGCGGTGGGCACGGATTTGCGGAAGCTGCCTGAGGAGACTGCGGAAGTGCCTGAAGGGAAGCAGGCTGCGGTATTTCACAGCTTTCACCAGGGTGAAAAGGCACACAAAGAGGAAGCGTTCCCAGAGGGGCCGGTTAATGTCACAAAGCCGAACCAGCGAGCCCACGCGGTAGTTGCGGTCGATGATGCGCTCCCGGGACTCCTGCCGCTGCGCCCGGTCGTGTACGGCCCGGGCCTCCGGCACCACCCCCACTTTCCAGCCATGGTAATGCGCCCGGTGGCACCAGTCGTCGTCCTGCCCGTAATAAGGGAACAGTTCGCCAAACGGGCCGATTTTCCGCAGCGCCTCCACCGGCACCAGCCAGTGCGCAGCCATGATGCGCGAAACGCTAAATACAGGGGGCGCTGCCCCCTCATACACCCCCGCGGCCTTTTCGCCTTTCCGTATTCGCCTGTCGGCAAATACCCGGCCCGGCCGGGCGCCTGCTGGCGCCTTGTCCCTTCGATTCAACGACAATGCGGGGGCATTTGGGGGCATTTTTGCACCCGAACGGAAAAGTTTGCCGAACTGAGGGTCAAACTGGATGCCGTCGGCCTGAAGTTGCAGGGGGCTCAGGACGGCAAAGTCCGGATGGTCCTCAGCGGCGGCTACCAGAGTTTCCAGGGCGCCTTCTTCCAGCCAGGCGTCCTGGTTCAGCAGGTACACATATTCGTAGTTATGAGCCAGCGCATAATCGAAACCCAGATTGTTGCCGCCGGTGAAACCCAGGTTATCGGCACTGCGCACCAGATGAACCTGCGGGAAATGCGCCTGAATGTAGTCGGCCGATCCGTCTGTGGAGTCATTGTCCAGCACATACACATCCCTTGTGGCCACAGAAGAAAGGCATCTCTCCAGCCAGTTCATCCCATTGTGGGAGACTATTATGACCAAGACCTTCTTCATGCAAAGAGCTTACGGAAAAGAACCCGGAGCTTCCAGAGCAGCGACCAGCGGGAGGCCTTTTGGAAAGAGCGCTGGAGGCGCCGATACTCCACCGTCTGGCATGGGTCGCAGAAATACTTGGCATACAGCGCCTTATGCTTTTCCCAAAGAGCCCGGCGAATATCGGCTAAAGCCTCGTCGGAAACGCCGTGGTTCCGGGAATGACGGCGGGTACGATAGTAAAAGCAGACGGAGGGCAGGCGCAGCACCCGGGGCTCGTGGTCCAGCTGCTCGAAAAACGACAGCCAGAAGTCCCAGTCCTCATAGCCGGTCTTGAACGAAGGGTCGAAGGAAACCGCCGCGTGGCCATCCCCGGCCATGACGGCGGAGCGGCGGAAGAAGCAGCTGATATACAGGCAGTTGCTGGCCAACATAGTGTCCATGGAGAAGGACGGCAAATCCCAGCTGGTTTCGGCGCCGAAGCGCTCGGCCTTGCCGTAAACCACATCCAGCGAAGGATCCAGCTTGAAGGCGGCCATGGCTGCATCCATGTAATGCGGATCCAGCAGGTCATCGGCATCCAGGAAAAGGATATACTCCCCTTCTGCCAACTCCAGCCCGCGGTTCCGGGCGGCGGCCACCCCCACATTTTCCTGGAAAACCACCGGGACGAAACGTTTGTCGGCCGCACAGAAATCGCTTACCACATTCATGGAAGCGTCGGTGGAACCGTTTTCCACAATCAGGCACTCCCAGTCCTCGAAGGTCTGGTCCATCACACTCTTTAGCGTCTGCGGCAAATACTGTCCCAGGTTGTAGCTGGGAATGATGACACTCACGGTACTCATTGCAAAGCCTCCTTGATAAAATCCATGGAACGGGTCCTGAGCGCGGCCAGGGCAGCATCGGCGGAAGAATAGTTTATCGGCTTGGCCGGCAGGGCGCCGCCCGGAGGAACCATCCGTCCTTCCAGGCCGATGGCGGAGAGCAGGCTCCGGATCCGGTCATCCGCCCGCGTACCCGTTTCCACGTAATAAAACACTTTGTGATACAGCAGGGAAACCGCAACCCCGTGAAAGGATGTGGTTACCACGGCGGAAGCATCCCGGATCAGGGAAATGAATTCACCCGGCCCGTAGCGGTTGCTTCCGGCCGAATAAGGCTCCCGGGCTACGGAAATCACCTTTCGCTGCCCCAGTGTGGCGGCCAACTCCCGAACGGCCGGATTGTCGATGGCTTCATAGGTGAATACATAAGACTCCCCTACCCGCCTGTAGGCGGCCAGTTTGTCCAGAATGGAACGGCCGGCCAGCAGCACCGGGTCCAGCGTAAGCACCGAAGGAATATTCCAGGCGGCAAGACGCTCCTGCAGGGACTGCTCCCGTACGCCAATCCGGTAGAAATTGTGCATATAGCGCTGGAACTCGGCCGACTGGGCATCTGACAGCGGAACGGATCCGTCGCTGGCCGCAAAAGCGATGTTCCGGGTGGCCGAAAACTGTCTCCCGGCAGCAAAAAACATCGGATCCAGGCCTTTGCAGATACGGGGATTCCAAATCTGGTCACTGCCGAAGAATACGGCATCCAGCCCACCGCTGCCATCGGGAATCAGGGGCAAGGCCTCGCGGAACTGGCGGAAAGCCTTCTCCCGCCGACGGGCGCCCCAATAGCGGAACGGCAGCTGCAACAGGATGGATGGCTTTTTCAGGTAATAGGGCTTGAGAATTCTATAAGGTTCCGTAAGATAGGAGGGCCGATAATCTATCACCCGAACGTCCAGTCCCTGCCCGGAGAGCACCTCCACCAGGCAGCGGCACTGCAACGCCGCCCCATAATTGCTGGCGGCAGAAAATGTGACAATTCCTGCTTTCATTTACGGAAGCGTTTCTTTACAGCCCAAATCCATTGTTCCAGCTTATAATTGAGGGATTCCCGTCCATAGCGTCCCAGCACAAAGGCAAATCCTTTGCGAAGATAAGCATTTTCAAACGATTTTGCGAAGCGGTTGGGCTTGGTGGGACGGACCAGGTTACGTTGCAGAACCTTTTGGACATCAACAGCCTGCCGCTGGCATGCATCCGGGAAATCGGAACAAAAAGCAGCTCCGGCAGGGGTATTGGCCAACAGCAGCGAACAGCCCCGGTTGTCGTCGGCAAAGCCCGGCAGCACTTTTTCCACGCCCCAGCAATCGGCCATAGTGATATCCGAAGACCGGTGCAAAGAGGCAAACGGGCAGGTTCCACAGGAAGGCCGGAGCATCAGGTGCCGATAAAAAAGGAAGGTGTAACGGTCTCCCGTATAGGTCTTTCCGTCCGCAAAAACAAGCCTTTCCTGATGCTCATGCCAGCCCAGGGAAGGATCGCGGAACAGGGCCTCCCGCACCGGAGCGCCGGCCTGATCGGCCGCATAGGCCAGATAGCCTTTCCAGACGGCCGGAGCGGGCACGCCGTGACATACGATATCGGCCAGCAGCAGCCTTTCCCGATAAGGGGCACAAAGCGAGCCGATGCCGGCACACTGACAGGGCGTACCGGTAAACAGCACCTTCCGTCCGGCCTTCAAATCCTGAAGAACCTGCTGCGGGATGCCTTCCATATCGCTCTGCACGTATTTGGACAGCCGCAAAGGCTCCAGCCCCTCCGGCGTGGTCACGCGGCGGTGACGGACAGTCGAATCTTCATCAATGGCGGCCCCATATACTACATAGCCCTCCCGAAACGCTTTTCGCATCAGGGCAGCGGCCAGCCCTCCGCTCTGACTCCGGTCCATCAGTTCCGGAAAGCGGATGGCTTCGGCGCTTGTCACTACGGGAGCCGTTACCGGTTTGAAGGCACAGATCTTTTCGCACAGTCCGCAGTCCACACACAGGGTACTGTCCACCACCGGGTAACGGAAGCCCATTCCGTCGGCCTCCATCCGGATGGCGCCGTGGGGACAGGCCGCAGCACAGGCGCCGCAGCCGCAACAGTCCTCCCTATGCGCAAGCTTAATCATGACGCGCGAAGATTCGCCCGGCCCAGTCCTGCCTTTCTTTCCTGGAAAAACCCAGAAGCCAGATGGTCAGGCCGGTAAGCGCCAAAGAGCAGAAAGCGTGCACCAGGAAGCCCCACCAGGTATCCAGCGGAAGCACGCGGGAAAGGCCCCATCCGGCGGTCATCGCCACCAGAACCACCAGAAATTCGTTCAGCAGCACCTCCCGGAGGAAACGTCCCACCGGCAGGCCGATCATCCCCCGGAGCATATACAGCCGGGCCACCAGGCAGCCCAGCGCCACCCCGATGGCCACCCAGTAGATGCACTGGGCGGGAGCGCCCAGTTCCAGGCACAGCCAGGCAATGGGTACATTCAGCAGCTGGATACCGCCCACCAGCAACTGGTAATTGCGGATATCGCCGGTGGCCAGCATGGCGGTTATCATGGTATAGGACACGGCCTCCACCATTAAGTACATGAGAATCAGCCGGATAAAGAGTACGGCATCCGGCGGTACGGCATCGGCCCCCAGCCACAGATCTACCAGGAAGCGCGCATTGAAAAAGACGGGGCATACCACCAGCAACAGCAGGTACACGCTCATGCGGGAGCCCTTGAAAACCAGGTGCATCATATAGTCCCGGTCCCCGCTGGCGTAGGACTTGGTAATCTGGGGATTAATGGCCGTAGTGAAACTGGTGACAAACTTCTGCACCGTGCCGTTCACCTGCGAAGCCAGCAGCCAGGAGGCATTGGCCACCGGGCCGAAGAAAATGTTCAGCAGCTGATTGCCACCCTGGTCGCGCAGTATGCCGGAGCCTGAGCCGATGAAATTCCAGCCGGCAAAGGAGAACATCCGTCCGAAGAGCGTCCTGTCCAGCTTCCAGTCATACCGGGCCTCCGGAAAATGCCGGCGGCAGAAGACGCCGTAGGCCAGGCGGGTAAAGAGGCTCACCAGCGCCAGCAGCGCGGCGTACAGCACCAGCTTATCCAGCGGAGAAACGGCAATACAGAAGGCTACAGCCAGCTTTCCCACACCTTCGAAGATGCTGATGTACGCAAAAGCGTCCATCCTTTCCCGGGCAATGATATCGGCATTGTAAGGCACGCTGATCAGCTGGATAACCAGGGAAACCAGGGAGAACTGGAACACCCAGCGGGCGGCGTCCATCCGTTCCGGCGGCACCTGCATCTGGCTGTTCAGCCACCACAGGCCCACGGTCTCGGCCAAAAGCACAATAATGGCCGATAAAACCAACTGGATGGAAACGGCGGTGGAGAAGACCTTCCGGAGCACACTCCCCTCCTCTTCCCGGCCCAGCTCAAAGGTAATGAAGCGGCTGATGGCGGCCGACATGGAGCCCGTAAACACCGTAAACAGGGTTACTACCCCCGCCACAGCGCCGTAAATGCCAAAGTCCTCCGTACCCAGGGCCCGCAGGACCACGCGGGAAGTAACCAGCCCCACCAGCATCAGCACGAACATCCGGAAATACAGAAGGACCGTATTCTTTGCGATCCTTCTGCTGTTGTCCGATATGTTTAAACTGTTATTCAGGTTTGTAAGAGTCCTTGAGGGAAGTGGTCTTGTTGAAGACGGGGTGCTCCGGCGTGGCGTCCTTGTCCAGGACATAGTAGCCGGTGCGCTCGAACTGCACGGCGATGCCGGAAGCGTCTTCCAGCAGGGCGGGTTCGGCCCAGCCCTTGCCCAGCACCAGGGATTCGGGATTCAGGAAGTCCTTGTAATCCTTGTCCTCGGGCACCTGGGACATATCGGCCAGGGTGAACAGGCGGTCGTAATTGCGCAGTTCCAGCTCCTTGGCATGAGCGGCAGAAACCCAGTGGATGGTGCCCTTTACGGGACGGTACTCGGGTGAAGGGTCGTACGTGCACTTGAGTTCCACTACCTCGCCGGCGTCGTTCTTAACAACCTCGTTGCACTTTACAATGTAGGTGTATTTGAGACGCACCTCACCGTCCGGCTTCAGGCGGAAGAACTTCTTGGGGGCGTCTTCCATAAAATCGGCCCGGTCGATAAGGAGGTCGCCCGTGAAAGGAACGCGGCGTTTGGCGCCTTCCGGATCGGCCGGATTCAGCGGGCAATCGAACCATTCCACCTTGCCTTCCGGCCAGTTGGTGATGGTAAGCTTCACCGGATCCTGCACCACCATGTAGCGGTTGCTGCGCTCGTTAAGATCCTGACGCACACACCATTCCAGCAGTTGGATGTCCATGAGCTGGTCCCGCTTGGAAACGCCGATTTTGTCGCAGAACATGCGCAGGGCCTTGGCGGTATAACCGCGGCGGCGCACACCGCAGAGGGTGGGCATGCGAGGGTCGTCCCAACCGCTGACCAGACCCTTCTGCACCAGCTCCAGCAGTTTGCGCTTGCTCATGAGGGTGTAGGTAAGGTTCAGGCGGGCGAATTCATACTGATGGCTGGGCCAGATGCCCAGGGTTTGGATGAACCAGTCGTACAAAGGCCGATGCACGTCGAATTCCAGCGTGCAGATGCTGTGGGTAATATGCTCGATAGAGTCGCACTGGCCGTGCGTATAGTCGTACATGGGATAAATGCACCATTTGTCTCCCGTGCGGTGATGGTGGGCAAACTTGATGCGGTACAGCAGCGGATCCCGGAACATCATGTTGGGATGGGCCATATCGATCTTGGCGCGCAGCACCTTCTCACCCTCGGCATACTTGCCGGCCTTCATCTCCCGGAAGAGCTTGAGGTTCTCCTCCACGGAACGGTCCCGCCAGGGGCTGGGCGTACCGGGCTTGTCCACGGTGCCGCGGTTTTCGCGAATCTGGTCCTGCGTCTGGTCGTCCACATAGGCCAGGCCGCGCTTGATAAGCTCTTCGGCCCACTCGTACAGCTGGTCGAAGTAATCGGAGGCATACAGCTCCTTCTCCCACTGGAAGCCCAGCCATTTGATGTCTTCCTTGATGGAATCTACATATTCCGTATCCTCTTTGGTGGGATTGGTATCGTCGTAACGAAGGTTGGTTTTGCCGCCATATTTTTGTGCGAGACCGAAGTTGAGGCAAATGCTCTTGGCATGCCCCAGGTGCAGGTATCCGTTGGGTTCCGGAGGGAAACGGGTCATGACAGAATCCACTTTTCCCTCGGCCAGATCCCTTTCGATAATCTCTTCCAAAAAGTTCAGTTTTCGCTCTTCCATATCTATTTTTAGTAATAATTGACAAATGTACGATTTTTTTCGTAATTTTGCATTCTCTAAAACCTAATATAATGGGACTGTTACACGCCAGACTGGCAAAATATGATTTGCCGCAGAAGATGATGGAAAAGGGTATTTACCCCTATTTCCGCCAGATAACCAGCAAACAGGGAACCGAGGTAACCATGGATGGTCACCAGATTATGATGTTCGGTTCCAACGCCTATACCGGTCTTACCGGAGATGAACGGGTAATCAACGCCGGTATCGAGGCCCTCAAGAAGTATGGTTCCGGTTGCGCCGGATCCCGCTTCCTGAACGGCACCCTGGACATCCATGTTCAGCTGGAAAAGGAACTGGCTGCCTTTGTGGGCAAAGAAGAGGCCCTGGTGTTCAGCACCGGCTTCACCGTAAACAGCGGCGTTATCCCCCAGCTCCTTACCAAGGACGATTTCATCATCTGTGACGACCGTGACCACGCTTCCATCGTGGATGGCCGCCGACTGAGCTTCGCCAAGAGCCTGCACTACAAGCACAACGACATGAAGGACCTGGAGCGCTGCCTCCGCCGCTGCCCGGCCCAGGCCGTCAAGCTCATCGTAGTAGACGGCGTGTTCTCCATGGAAGGAGACCTGGCCAAACTGCCGGAGATTGTAGAGCTCAAGCACAAGTATAAGAACGTCTATATTATGGTGGACGAGGCCCACGGCCTGGGTGTCTTCGGCAAACAGGGCCGCGGCGTCTGCGACCATTTCGGCCTCACCAAGGAGGTAGACCTCATCATGGGCACCTTCTCCAAGAGCCTGGCCGCCATCGGCGGTTTCATTGCTGCCGACAAGGTTATCATCAACTGGCTCCGCCACACCGCCCGCACCTATATCTTCCAGGCTTCGGACACCCCCGCCGCCACGGCATCGGCCCTGGAGGCCCTGCACATCATCCAGCAGGAGCCCGAGCGCATTACCAAGCTGTGGGACGTTACCAATTATGCCCTGCGCCGCTTCAAGGAAGCCGGCTTCGAGATTGGCGAAACGGAAAGCCCTATTATTCCGCTGTACGTGCGCGACCTGGAGAAGACCTTCATCGTTACAAAACGGGCCTTTGACGAAGGCGTTTTCATCAATTCCGTTATTCCGCCGGCATGCGCCCCGCAGGACACCCTTATCCGCTTCTCGCTGATGGCCACCCACACCCGTGCCCAGGTAGACCGTGCGGTAGAGGCTCTTACCAAGGTATTCAAAGAAGAGGGAATCATCAAATAGGCATTGCCTAATCTATGAAAAAACTCGCCATTCTTTTTGCCAGTCTCCTGCTTCCGGTGGGGGCGCTGGCCCAGCAGATGCATGTGGATGAGGTTTCTATCGACACCCGTGCCACTTTCCATCAGGAGACCCGCGGGGGTGTTTACGGAACGCACTTCCAGGGAGACTATCTGAACCTGCACATCATGGGACAGATCAGCGACCGGCTCAGCTTCCGCATCCGGCAGCGGCTTAACAAAAAGATTGAGGACACCAATCCCTTCAACGCCACAGACTTCCTCTGGCTCAAATGGCAGCCCAGTCCCAAGTGGTCGTTCACCTTCGGCAAGCAGGCCATTATGCTGGGCGGATATGAAGTGGATTCCGCCCCCATCGACGTATATTATTACGGTGCCTTCACCAGCAACCTTTATCAGTACTACGCTTTTGGCGTAAGCGCCGCCTTCCATCCGGCGCCGGGCCAGTCCATTGCCGTCCAGTTCATTCCCTCGCCCATTTCGCCCGTCACACAGAACGCCTATTCCTATAATCTTTACTGGAACGGGCATATTCTTCCGCACTGGAAAACGGTGTGGAGCTACAATCTGGTGGAAGACATGTACGCCCGCAAGATGAACTATCTGGTTCTGGGCAACAAATTCGAACTGGGCGCCCTGGTGGTAGACCTGGACCTGATTGACCGCGCTTCCTTCCACCAGAAGAACTTCCTGTCGGACTGGTCGGTAATTGTGAAGGCCATCCTTACGCTGGGCAAGTGGAACCTTTGCACCAAGGTGGGATTTGAAAGGAACGATGCCGCCAACGTAGACGCTAACGGCATTTCCTACGACCTTACGCTCCCTGCCGGGAACAATTATCTGTATGGAGGCGCCGGCGTGGAATATTTCCCCCTGGGGAACGAAAACCTACGCATCCACGCGGCCTACTTCCGGGACAACCACGATGATCTGAACAACTTCGACATCGGCGTTACCTGGCGGTTCAATATTTACAAGCGCTAAGCCTTAAAC
>Ga0310696_10005013_pt1 | contig 16073 bp, 9 predicted proteins | sample AusTroGonzalo_MG_4_FD_203885 | JGI IMG/M metagenome (GOLD analysis project Ga0310696, IMG submission 203885) | Bovine rumen microbial communities from tropical cattle in Woodstock, Queensland, Australia - Gonzalo_02 (v2) (version 2) | ecosystem: Host-associated > Mammals > Digestive system >...
ACGTACAGCGTGGCGAAGGTACAACCCGTGGATATGTTCCCCCACACCCAGCATGTGGAGAATGTCGTACTGCTAAATCACCGCTGATATGTTACAACTGCTTGTCTTTCTTAATGTCTTTTTCGTCAGTTTCACCGACAAGCCCGCCAAGGACGCGCCGGCGCTCTCGCCGCGTGCCGTCGAGCAACGCCAGAAGTGGGATATCCCTACCGACGAACTTGACTACCCGGTCAGCCGGTTGTATCTTGACAGTCTGCGCAAGAGCGGCGCCACGGTCCACCATACCTCGCGCTGGTTCAACGGCGCCACTTGTACCATGACCGACCAGCTTGCTGCCAAGGTCGCACAATGGTCGTTCGTCACCGGCGTGGAGATGACGCGAATGGATAATCCCTTCAGCTCGGTCAGCAAGCGGCGCAGCGAGCCCTCACCGGAAACGGACAAGTTGCGCTCGCTTATGCAAGACGTAGAACTTGTCACCGAAAGACAACTCGCCCTGTATAACCTGCATCCTCTGCACGCTTTAGGCTACCGAGGCCAAGGCATACTCATCACCGTCTGCGACGGGGGATTCACTAATGCAAACACCTTAGGCTGCTTCCGGCAGGAGCAGGAGCTCGGGCACTATGACTTCACCGATGACAAGGACGGGTTCTATGGCTACACCGGAACACACGGATCAAACTGTCTGAGCACCATATCAGGTCTGCTGGAGTATGAATATACCGGCGCAGCCACCGAAGCGGATTACTACCTGATGCGTTCCGAAGAGGCGGAGACGGAATCACCCAAGGAGATGGACAACCTCGTGGCGGCTCTGGAGACCGCCGACTCGTTGGGAACCAACGTGTTCTCCGTATCCCTGGGCTATGCCATGTTCGACAACGACGAGTGGACGCTCGACTACTCGGCATTGGACGGCCGTACGACACGCGTCAGTCGCGCAGCCACCATTGCAGCACGCAAAGGTATGCTCGTTTGCGTGGCGGCTGGCAATGAAGGCAACAAACCCTGGCACTACATATCCGTACCAGCCGACGCCGACTCCATACTTGCCGTAGGAGCGGTGGACATCAACGGAGAGATAGGCGGTTTCTCCAGCTATGGGCCTGCGGCTGACGGACGCGTCAAGCCCGAGGTGTGTGCCGTAGGCGTACAGACCGCACTGATTGATGCCAACAACGAGGTAAGATTCAGTAACGGCACCAGCTTCGCCACACCGCTCATTGCCGGCATGGCGGCTACGTTGTGGTCGGCGCTGCCCGACGAGAACGCCATACAGATACGCGAGCGCATTATCCGTTCCGCCAACCGCTATCCCTACCCGGACCCCGGCAACCACTACGGCTATGGCATACCGGACGCCTATGCCGCATACACAAGCACTGCTACGCCGACCGGGACACAGACCGTCACAGCTTCGCACAAGTACATACAAGGAGGCAACCTGTACATCCGGCGCAACGGCAAGACCTACACGATTTACGGCACAATAGCTAAATGAGAAATGGGAAATGGGAAATGAAAAAAGGGAAGCGATCTACATCGCACCGCTACAACCTCTTACCCTTGCTTCGGTCAAGACCTGGGGGAGTTCAGAGGGAGCTGGTCGTGCAGGACTTCCCTATATGTCAGATGTTAGACCGCTTTGCTGAAAGAGCAAAGACCGCTAACGCTGAAAGACGCTATTCTCAAACGCGAGTGCAAAAGTAATACTTTTTTTCGACATTTGCAAATATTTTGCTCGAAAACTTTATTTCACATAGGATTTTTAGCAATCTGCGAACTCAAAAGTGCAACGGGGTCCCCAAAGAGCTTCGCTCAAGTGGGGTGTCAGGCAACGGGGTCCCCAAAGAGCTTTGCTCGAATGGGGTGTCAGGTAACGGGGCAGGCCACCCCGTCCCCTTTGTGCCCAACGCCGGACAGCGCGAACTGATTGGCAAGCTCGGCACGTTTCTGCTGGACAGCACCGAGGGCAAGCTGTTCATCCTGCGCGGTTATGCAGGCACGGGCAAGACGAGTATCGTCAGCGCGCTCGTCCGCACCCTGCGCAGCCTTGGGCAGAAGTGCATCCTGCTTGCGCCTACCGGTCGTGCAGCGAAAGTTCTCAGCCGCTATGCATCATCGGATGAACGCGTACCGGCATACACCATCCATAAGTACATCTACCGCCAGCAGTCGCTGGGCAAGGACAGCTTCAGCCTCGGCGACAACCTCTTTCACCACGCGCTGTTCATCGTTGATGAGGCATCCATGCTCACCGACACCCGCGACTACGGTTCTCCCTTCGGCAGCGGATGCCTGCTGGACGACCTGATGCGCTTTGTATATAACGGTCATGGCTGTTCGCTCATGCTGGTGGGCGACACAGCGCAGCTGCCGCCTGTAGGGCGTGCCGCATCACCTGCACTCAGCGACGAGCATATGGCACGCTACACTGTTCCCGGCTTGCATATCACCTCTTATACACTCACTGAGGTGGCGCGCCAGGCAGACACCTCGGCAATCCTAAAGAATGCAACTGCCATTCGCGAGCGCATCAGCGAAATGGCGGAACGCCTCACGCCGTCACAAGGCGAGCATATGAGCATAGAGCCAGCCCCCGAACTGGTGCTGCTACCCGGCAGCGAACTCCAGCAGGCCCTCGAGAAGTCCTACAATACCTGCGGTATGGCGCAGACGCTCATCGTCACGCGCTCCAACAAACGCACCAACCTATACAACCAGGGTGTGCGTGCGTATATATTGTGGAAGGACGACCAGCTCTCCACTGGCGACCGCGTGATGGTCAGCAAGAACAACTACTACTGGGGCCGTGAATACGAGGGGATAGAGTTTATCGCCAACGGCGACATGTTCGAGGTGACGCGTGTACGCAATTTCCGCGAGTTGTACGGCTTTCACTTTGCTGACGCCACATTGCAGAACATCGACAACGAGGCGGAGCACGAGATAGAGGCTACCGTATGGCTGGATATCCTGCTGGCGGAGGGCGAAGAAGAGATCAGCGCCATGCACAAGGACCTGTTCTACCGCGTAGCGGAGGACTTCCCCGAGATTCATAACAAGCGCGAACTGACCCGCGCTGTCTATGAGTCGCCCTACTACAACGCCCTGCATATCCGCTACGCCTACGCCGTCACCTGCCACAAGGCGCAGGGCGGACAGTGGCAGCACGTGTATATCGACCAGGGGCCTGTACCCGACGAGCAGCGCGACATAACCTACCTGCGATGGCTATATACTGCCCTCACCCGCTCCACCGAACAGGTCTATCTCATCAATTTCGAATAGCAGCATTTCTTTTCGTCAGACTAAAACGAGGTTTTATAAGGGTCTAATCGGGGTCAAATCGGAGTCAAATCAGGATCTCGTTAGTTTTTATATAAAAAGAAGTGGTGCACCTTGACGGCGCACCACTCTTTTTCAGGCTGAATTAAGCCTTTTCGCTTCTATCGCTGGGATTAGCGGATCTGAGCACCCTGTACGTTGAAGAGCTTGTTGTCGCGTACGATGTACATTACACCGTCAACAACTACCTTCTGAGCCTTAACAGTCAGAACAACGTCCTCTACAGAACTCCAGTTAGCTTTCCATACGTAGCCTGCGCTGTAGTCAAGTTCGATCAACTTGCATTTCTGACCCTTCCAATCAGAATCTTCCCATACGTTGCGGAACTTAATGTTATCAAGACTCTTGCCGCTTTCAGCGTTAACGATCTCGTTATCCCATGTACCAGCCTCACGGAACTTGAACTCACCGCACTCTAACATGTTCTCCAATACAGCAACATACCAGCCTGTTTCCTCAATGCGCTCCATAACCGTACCTACTTCCCAGCCGTCATAGCCGATGATTTCGATACCTGCTTCAGGAACACCTGCAGGAGGATTAATTCCTACAACTACCAGATATTTGGTTTCCTCATCGCACGGATCCTCAGGAGCAACACCGCACTGAGCGTAGCGATACTTTTCGGTGTCAGAGTAGTCAATAACAATGTCGATGTCTTTATCTGTTTCAGGGAAGAAGCTGTTACCGAATTTCTTCCACTCGTCATTCTCAGCATCATAATACTGGAACTCGTTGTCCCAACCACGGTTAGCCTCAAGCAGCTTGTAAGCGTTGCCCTCTTCTGTCTCAACAGTAAGACGCCAAGCAAATTCGCCCTCATATGTACCTTCCTGCATTGCAGAAGGTTGCCAGTTGTTGTGGTCACCTGCTACAGCGGGAACAAACTCGGGGTTATCCTCGCAATACGGATCAAGGAAGATGATGGTGTATTTGTGCTTCGGAATAACAACGCAAGGAGTGTTGTGCAACTTCCAGTAAGCGATCTCATAAATGTAAGCACCGGGAGCAGGATAACTTACGTTAGCCTCGCCGTCATAACCCGGCTCAATTTTTGCTTCTGCACCACCTTGGTTAATCCAAGCGTCCTTGTCACCGGTCTGATACTTCCAGTCAAAACCGCCATCAGATTTCAGTTGAACAGCCTTGCCTTCAGGATCCTTCATCGTTCCGTTATCATCCCACTGAGCCCATGTGAAAGAAGCAACGTACCAACCGTCAAAGCCGTTAACTTTCTCAAACTTTGTTAGAGCGGCTACATCATCAGTGTTCCAGGAATTGTACGTACCAACGAGCACTACATCGTTACACGGGGCCTCGTCGAAATACAGAGCGAGAATAACATCGCTTGCCAAGTCACCGTAGCTTGCCAGATCGGCAGACGTAGGAGCTTTGGACGGAGCAGCAAACAGGCTTGCGCTCATGAGCGCGGCAGCCATAAATGCATAAATCTTTTTCATAATAGAAAAATTTTAAGTTAATAAATTAGTTAATAATTGGGTTGTTATAATCATCAAAGATTGATGGTTTTTCATTTAATTGGCATACGTGTAACCGTCACCGCCAGGCAGCGAACCGGCCTTGTCAATCACTTGCTTCTGGAAGTTCGGATTCGTACGCTTGTCATCCGACGGCACAGGATACCAGTTGAACTTCTCATCCATCGACTTATAGGATTTGGCTCCACCACGGCCTTCCCAATGGTAAGCAGCGGCATCAGCCTGCGGACCCGCAAAACGGTTGAAGCGAATCAGATCTACACGACGGCGACCTTCGCCCCAGAACTCACGGCACCACTCGTCGCAAAGCTCCTCTTCGCTCAGAGACTCCAGCGGTTTGGCATGAGCACGTGCGCGGATAGTAGTATTGATGATATCCATTGCACCGGCCTTGTCACCCAAACGGAACAGAGCCTCTGCCTTAGTCATGTAAGCCTCAGCAATACGCATCAGAGGTATATCGGTATCAGGCCAGTTGGCATCGGAGTTGAGTGCGTGGGTCAGGCTGTCTGCTCGGGAATATACGGCCGTGAACTTCGGGCATCCCCAAGATGCGTAAAAGTCGGCTGCCATACCACCGCTTAATTTCCACTTGTTAGGATTACCCTCTACATACGAGCATAGGATGGCACGGTCGTCACCGGCAATCTGCGGCATAGCATATTCGTTTGCCTTGGTGGTATCAGCGGCTGTTTTGCTCAGGAACTTATACACGAACTCAGGAGACGTACGGAAGCACTTCCAGTTCTCGGCAACGCCCCACGGGGTCATACCACCGTCGCGGGTAGCGGCAATAGCATATTGCACACCTCCGTACGAACGGCAATACTGACCATCCTGATAGATTAGCAATACTGCCTCGTTTTCTGCACCGTTCACATCATTATCGCCCATGAACAACTGCTGGTAAGCAGAGAAGCGCGTGCCGTCACCCTTTGCCACTTTGTCGGTGGTGTGGAGCGCATAGCCACCATTGATAGCATGGTCGGCAGCGTCACGTGCACTCATCCATTGTGCCTTGCCGGTATAGACCTCTGCGTTCAGATAGAGGCGTGCCAGCAGCAGCCACGCTGCAGTCTGATCAACACGGTACTTGCTCACGCGTTTTGCAGGCAGAGCCGTGGTCAGTTCCTTGAGCTCGGTCTCCAGCCAGCTGTACAACTCCTGACGGTTCATGAAGATGGGGTAGTTCTCGGGATCTGTACTCTCCTTCTCCATAAACGGAGCGAACTTGAACATATCCAGCAGATACCAGTAATTCAGCGCGCGGATAAAACGCACCTCAGCCACCTGCTGCTGACCTTTCTCATCTGACTGATCGGCATATGCAAGGAAGTGGTTGCAATACTTCGCGTCGATCATGCAACGGAAATACAGACACTTAATCAGCGCATTCTCACCGTCCCAGCTCATGACACGGGTCTGGTCAACACCAACATCGTTCCATATCCACCAGCCTTCGTCTGTCGGGAAGCCGTTCAGCACCCACGTTACACGGAACAGACCGGACCAGCCTTCGTCTATATCGTCCACGTCACCCGAACCGGCAGGACCGGTCTGACCGGTTGTGCCAAGAGTGGAGTATATCTTGGTGAACAAGGCGTCTTGATTGAAACCCGTAGTCGAGTTCTTGTCAATAGGCGTTGTGTTGAGGTTATGCACACAGGATGCCATTCCCAAAGCAACACATACCAATGCTACATATTTCGTTATACTTTTCATATTAGTATAGTTTTATCAGTTAAGTTATCGGTTTCCCACATTTAGAACTGGAGGTTAACACCCAGAACAGTAGTCATAGAACGCGGATACAGGTTGTTGTCAATACCTCCGAACACCTCGGGGTCAAGTCCCGAGTAGCGTGAGATCACAAACGGGTTGCTGACCGTACCATATACACGGCCCGAAATCTTCGGACGCTTGAACGACCAGCCCAGCGTGATGTTGTCGCAACGCAGGAACGATGCGTTCTCAACAAAGTAGTCAGTCTGGAACCACTTGTCGAACTTCTTCGTGCTCACGCCTTCAGGGGAAGCATAGAGGTCGTCGGAGCGCATCATGTCCTCATAGTAGGTGGTGAAGCACTCTTTCAGCAGACCTTGCACGTAATTATTCTTGTTGAAGTTCTCACGTGTCACGTTCTGAAGGTTCGATGCCTTTACATCATTGTATACGTAGTTGCCTATATTGGCGCGGAACGACATACCCAGATCGAAGTCATAGAACTGGAACTTCATCTGGAAGCCCATGGTTACAGGAGCTGCAGGGCTGTGGAAGTAATACTTGTCGTTCTCGTCAATGATCTCGTCACCGTTGCGGTCCACTACATACCAGAACTTGCTTCCGTCTTCGCGGACTCCCGATTTTGCCTCATATACATAGAACGATGACGAAGCCTGTCCTACAGCATGCTGCTGGATGGTGTTACCCGTACCGGAACTGATACCGCCGGTCGGAACGGCTGTCTGATTCTCGCCCGTATTCAGGCGGACAATCTTATTCTGATTATAGGTCAAGTTGTAGCCCAGATCCCATTTGAACTTGCGTCCGTAGTCCAGAACCACCGCATTGAGAGTGAACTCGACACCTTGGTTGGTCAGAGAACCTACGTTGGAGATTACGCGGTTACGGAAGTTCGTACCAGCTGCCACCGTTACCGTGTTCAGCAGGTCATCGGTCTTACGGTAGTAGTAGTCAATATTACCAGATATACGGTTGTTCAGGAATGAGAAGTCAATACCGGCATTATAGGTCGTGGTCTTCTCCCATGTCAGGTCGTAGTTGTATGCATTCGGACGGTAACTGTAGTACAATATATTGCCGTTCGAGTCCGTTACGTACTCGCCGTTCTCAGGATAAACGGTCTCCAAAGCCTTGTTCTCGTTGGCATAGTTTCCGGCACCGACAGGGTAGTACGCCTGATAGTTGGTGGACTTGGTATATGTTGCCAGATACGGATAATCACCAATACCTTCCTGCTGACCTGTGATACCGTAACCCAGACGGAGTTTGAGGTCATCCATCCAGTTCACATCCTTCATGAAGGTCTCTTTAATCTTCCAGCCGAGAGCTACAGAGGGGAACCAGCCCCAACGGCGATTCGGTGCAAAACGGCTCGAACCGTCGGCACGGATGGTAGCTGTTATCATCAACTGATTCCAGCCGATATAATTCGCACGGCCGAAGAACGATACCAGATAGTTCTCGCTCTTCCACTCGCTCGCGCTGTAGTTGGCCTTCTGACCGGCGAGAGGTTGGTTGTTGTCATCCAGTTTGGTATTCGTGCTCGGATACAGACCGTTACCGAGATTACGGCCTTCGTTATAGAAGTGCTGCCACTCGTAACCGGCCATGATATCAAAGTGATGATTGTCGGTAAAGTCCTTGTAGTACTGGGCATAGCAGTTGAACTGAAGATTGTACTTGCTCTTCTCCTCAAAGCCGTCCCATCCGTAGTAGTGGCTTCCGCCGCTGGTAGGCAGGTTCACAAAACGCTGCTTGCCGTACGAGTAGTCCGCACCGAAGTTCGCATGCAGACGAAGGTCTTCGAAGCCGTGAATCTTGTAGTCTGCCTCAATGTTGCCGATAAAGGCAGCCGAGTTAGCCTTGGATGACTGCTGGTCGAGTGCAGAAACGGGATTCCAGGTTGTATTGCTCTTGGGCTTCAGCGTCCAGGTATTGTCACCGTAGGCAGCATCTTCGTTAGGCTGGTAATAGCCGCCGAACATCAGGTCTGCATCAGCCTTCGAGAGCAGTACGTCGCCATAGATGCCTTTTACACCATCCTCACCAACTTTCACGGGCTGCGTCGGATCCATCGAAAGCGATGCACCAACTACACCGGGCTCATAACTGTTGTATATATACATACCTTTGAGGTTGAGGTTGAAGCTCAGGTGCTTGTTCAGGAACGACGGCGACAGGTTCAAAGATGCTGTTACACGCTGCATCTGTGATGTCTTGATTGTACCGTTGTTCAGTGTGTAACCAATGGATGCACGGTAAGGCATCTCGGCTACCTTCGTCTTCACGCCGCCCATAAATGATACGTTATGGTCAGTGGATACAGCGGTGCGATATACTTGATCCTGCCAGTCGGTGTTTTCTGTTCCGAGATACTTCATCTGATCATGCGAATATCCCAATGCCATAGCGTAGGCACGCGTCTCGTCGCCGCTCAGAGTCTTCAGGCGGTTGGTGAGAGTACCGAACGATACATTGCCGTCGTATGTCACTTTCAGCTTCTGACCGGCAGAACCTTTCTTAGTCGTGATGATGATGACGCCGTTTGATGCACGCGAACCGTAGATGGCAGTGGCGGAAGCGTCTTTCAACACGGTGAAGGTCTCGATATCTGAAGGATTGACCATCGACAGACCGCTCGCTGCGCCGGGGATACCGCCGTTATCCATGGCCAGACCGTCAATAACGATCAACGGGTCGTTGGATGCGTTCAGTGACGAACCGCCACGGATACGGATTGTAGCACCGCCACCGGGGGTACCACCGCCGTTGGTAACCTGTACACCGGCTATCTTACCCGACAACATATCCGTTGCCGTGGTCTGCATACCCTTGTTCATTTCGTCCGGCTTGATGGCGGTCACCGAACCCGTGGCGTCGTTCTTGCGGACTACACCGTAGCCGACTACCACAACTTCCTCCAGAAGTTCGGAATCCTCGCCCATCTTAACCAACATATTTGCTCCTGCTGCCAACTCCTGGGTTTTGTAGCCCATGTAGGAGATGGACAACATTGCTCCGTCTTGCACATTGAGGGTGAAGTTACCGTCGAAGTCGGTAATCGTACCATTCGTGGTACCCACCTCAAGAATGGATGCACCGATAATCGGTTCATCGTTTGCCGCATCAATAACCGTACCACTGGCAACAGTCTGGGCGAATGCCGCCATGCCGCAGAACAGCAAAAGTGATAACGCTGCAGCGCGTAATGAGATACTATAGTTTTTCATCGGTATAGGGTATTATTGTAATTTACATTTCACTTCATCATTTATCACGGCCTCGCCTTTTTTGGTATCAAAGCCCGAGATGGAGAGAGTTGTGAACACACCATCTCTGTTTATCGACTGGTTGCGGGTCTCCGTGCCTGCCTTTTGCTCCTTGAGAAGCGTCTGCTCATTGCCAGAAAGCAGAATACCGAACTTCTTGGAGTTCGTGATGGTTGATACAGCCCATCCTTTGGCATTGAACGTGTACAACGAATCATATGCGGTAGCCTTCTCTGAATCCGGATTGGTGTAGAACTCTTTCGACCACTCATGGTATTCGTATGCGTATGCAGCCGTATTCTCGTTATTTACGCGGTTGACTTCCAAAGCGCACCTGACAGATGTCGCCGGACGGTCATTCACCTGATCAACACGCTTCTTGATTTCCGACACCAAATAGGTCACACCATGCTTGCCTTTCGTCCTGTCCTTTTCAGAGGCCTTCGGCTCTATATATACCAAGTCGACAAGTACATACGACGTATCTTCACCGGCAATCACCGTATCAAGACATACACGGTCAAGTCGGTGCTCTGCTACTTGCGTACGCAGAAACCATATAATAGTATCCGTGTACTCTTCCAGACTTTGAAGAATCTCAGCTTTCCTTGCTGCTGTATCAGCTGGAGCAACGAACTCTACAGTCGTTTTCCATGCCAGATACGGAACAGTATCCAGATGCTCGTGATAGGTGTATGTCACGCCGTCAAGACTCTTGTTCTCCAGATTTTCGTAGATAGAGTTCTGCGTGTCAATCTCCGACAGGCCGGACAGGCTCTTGGGGTATTCCTGCTTGCCTTCCCGGATAACACCGTCTGCCCATACAAAAGTTTTGGTCGTTCCGTTTTCCAACTGCATCGTGACATTCATGCTCAGGTTGTCTGCAGCCTTTTCTGCCGTCCATGTCAGAGGAATGGAAACATCCGAGCCTGCTCCCTGACCAGCCATGCTCTCACGATAGTAGCCCGTCTGATTGCCGGCATTGTCTTTCTTCAATGCACATTCCTTCTTAAAGACCTGCATTGACGCAGAATCAATCGCCGTGTAGGTATAAACACCTAACATGGTCTTGTTTGCGATACTCTGTGAAATGCCGAGCACATCAGCCTCTTTCTTGCACGAAGAAAGCATCCCGACCAGCACTGCCAACGAGCATGCACATAGTAGAATTTTGTTTTTCATAAATTAGGATTATTTAGTTTTTATTTTGTTATCCGTTATCATTAAGTATGTCAGCAATGGAGCCTGTCGCTTAATCCTCTTTTTCTTTAATCAGGAACACTGCAGCGGCACCCAGTAGCAGCAGCACACCGGCTACAACCAGCATGCCTGCCTGCTCATGTGCGCAGACGAACTTCAGCAACAGGCCGCCGCACAATGCGGCTGCAATCTGCGGCACACAAATCGTGCAGTTGAACAGGCCGAGGTAATATCCCATGTTACCGCCCTTGATAGCATTGGTCACAATCGTGAACGGCAGTGCCAGCATGGCTGCCCAGGCGGCACCAATCAATGCATAACTGAGCCACAGCACGTACTGGTTCGTAACAAAGAATACCGAAACGAAGCCAACAGCACCTACAACCAGCGAAATGGCGTAAGCGCCCTTGTTGCCGAACCAGTGCTCCAGCTTGGGCAGGATAGCGGCCCACAGCAGCGAACCGACTGCCTGCACGCAGAACACCACGCCTACCCAGTTGCCTGCATCCTGGAACGCTGCATCCTTCGCATCCAGACCGTCCCAACCGAAGCAGTTACCGGCTATCGCGCCGTTCGAATACGTCCACATGTACATGAATGCCGACCAGCAGAAGAACTGCACCAGACCTACCGTCCAGAATGCCGACGGAGCCTCACGCAACAGGTCAAGGAATCCTTTGTCTTCTTTCTCATCCTCTTTCGAAGGGTCAATACCGTGGAACTTGGCGTACTCCTCGGGATTCAGCTCCTTCACCGTGCCGAACGTGTACAGCGAGCACAGGATAAGGATGGCGGCGCCTGCGTAGAACGACCACTTCACCGAGTCAGGGATAACACCTTCCGGAGCGGTATTGGCGATGCCGATCCATGTAAAGAAGATAGGGAACAGGTAACCTACCACCGAACCGGCGTTGCAGAGCGCTGACTGGATGGCGTAAGCCGTACCCTTCTGCTCCTCGTTCACCATGTCGCCCACCATCATCTTGAACGGCTGCATGGCTATATTGATACTTGTATCCAGGAACATCAGGCTGAACAATCCGAACCACATGGCGGCATTCAGGCCAAGGAACGCCGATTGCGCAAACGTGAAGTTACCGGCATTCGGCAACAGCAGCATCACGGCCACGGCTATCAGAGCGCCTACCAGCAGGTACGGCTTGCGGCGGCCCAGACGGTTCCACGTCTTGTCACTGTACTTGCCTACCAGCGGCTGAACAATCATACCCATCAGCGGAGGAAGAATCCAGAAGAAACTCAGTGTGTGAGGGTCTGCGCCCAACGTGGCGAAGATGCGCGAGATGTTCGCACTCTGCAGTGCGTAGGCTATCTGCACGCCGAAGAAGCCGAAACTCAGATTGAACAACTGCCCTAATGAACGATTGGTGTTTTCCATACCTTATATTATATATTGTACGTTTTTCAGTTGGTTTAAGTGTTTGGAGACATATATTTCGTAACATTTCGTAACACCACCCACAGGCTATGCCCCCAAAAAGCACACAAAGATAGTAAAAAGATTTTGAATTTGCAAGTGTTACTCGCATTTTTTTGAAAAAAAATAATTTTTTTCTTTATTTCCGCACAATTTTGCCCTTTCCTGCCGCACAAAATTTTCCTTTTATTTACACACAAAAGGTGGTGTGTCAGCGCTGGCACACCACCCTTTTCTTCACTCGCTGCAGTCTAACCTGCAGCTATCGGAATAGCATGGATTATTTCAGATACAGAGCACCGCCGAGTTTGGCATTCTTCTTGGCAGGAGCATATTTGGGATCCAGGTCACCACGATGTTCGCTGTCCTTGTCGTATCCCCATGAGAACACTTCCTTGTTACCGTTCTTCACGTCAATCCAGCTGTACTTAACCTCCGTTTCGCCCTTGCTGTCAATCGTCGTTCTCTTAATCAGTACCAGACCGTTGTGCACGCCGCTCATAGGACGCTCCCAATCGTCGTCATCATTCTTAAGAGTGTACACGCGATTGTTCTTGGCAACTTCAAGCAGAAAGCCTTCATTTTTCACTCTAGCCCATACATAACCACCATAGATGTTATCAACCTCATCCAGGCTGGTAGGGATAACATTGGTACCTTTGGTGTCAATCACGCCATATACCTTATCAGAATACTCTCCGGTAGCCACAACAGCAAAGCCATCTTCCGTAAAAGCGCCAAGCTCGGAGTACTTGGTGGATGTCAAGTTCTTCTTATCCTTTACCGAATAGATATCGAACTCATATTTGGCATCTTTATCCTTGGTATATGCACGAACAGCTACAAAGCCTTTACCCATGTTACCCATCAGCATATAGGTTCCGTCAGAGATTACAGGTGAGAACTTGGTGTCCACCAGATAAAAGGTCGGGATGCGCTCCTCGCCCTTGCTGTCATACCTGGAAGCATCGTCACAAACTACGCAATAGCCGTCGCGGAACGAAGCTGCATTCTCATAATATACAGGCTTCTTGTCCTTCATGATTACGTTGCCGTTCTTGTCAAGGAATCCGTAATGCGTTTCATCAGCCTTGAAGGTAACAATACCGTCCGTGGTCATGTTGCTCAGACTGATGTCATAAACAGGATCAATAGCGAACTCCAGATTGCTGTTGAGAAGTCCGTATTTGCCGTTAAGCTCAGCTTTCGCATAACCATAGTAGAACTCTTCTGCTCTGTCAAACGATACGGAAGTCTTGATCTTTCCGCTCTTGTCAATGAAGACAGCCCTGTTGTTGAGTTCAACCTGTGCCAGGCCGCAGGAGAAGTAGGAAGAAGCCGCTGTGAACTGAGCAGGGATAGCCCAGTCACCCTTGCGGTTGATATAGCCGTACAGACCTACCTCGCTGTCATATGCAGGCCACATCTCCGTAGTTGTAGTTGCCGGAGTCTCCTTGGAGTTATTACAACCTGCAAGCACCAATGCACCTAACATCAGTGCCGAAAAGAAAAGTGATTTTTTCATTTCCTTAAAATTTTGGTTTAATAAATAATTTTGTTAATAAAAGTTATAATATTCGTGTTTGTTTTAAGTAAATGAACTGATTTCATTTGCACAAAAGCACTGCAAAGTTACTCAAAATAAACAATATAAGCAAATTATTGCACGTTTTTTTAGAATTTATTCGCATTTTTTAGCCAAAATCCTCAATTTTGCAATCTTAACCGCGCAAACAGGCACGCTAAACGTCAATTCTTGCCATCTGCATGGGTAAAACGTCATCGGGCCATTATCGGACCGTTATCGGGGCAACATCGGGTCGTTATCGGGCCATCATCGGAAGTATCTCCGCTTTTTCTCCTGTTGCTGTATATACGCCGGTTCCCGTCCTGATTAGCAGTCTGCCTTCATACATAAACACTTGCGCTTCGGATGCCACGCGGTTGTCCTCCAGCGCTGTATCGCCGCCCGGATAGGTCTCCTGACGTACGATATACAGGGTCACCACATCATGGTCGTAACTTACCATCACGTACGTGCGTGTGGGTACATCTTTTATAAAAGTGGACAAGTTGAACTTGTTCGCCACCGCATATTCATTACCGTTATACGTAAGGCTCGTCCAGCCGGTCACTACTGCCTGATCCAGAACCATGTACTTGCACACGTCCGACGAATCAATCCGGGTGCCTGCCTCTTCCGGCAGAACCTCTACGTTCTGCCCTATTCGGAACTGCTCCGACGGAGAGATCTCCGGCACGCCGAAATAGTTGACAAAACGTCCTGTCACACCCGTCAGTTTGTCACCGGCCTTCACATCCGCACCGTAACGCTTGCCCGTCTCGCCGTTGCCGCGGTCGAACAGGAGCATCGAACCTGTTTCGTCACGAACATAAATATAGTTGTCGTACTTCTTGGTCACCGTCACCTCGTTCAGATAAACCATGCTGTAGTCCGCCTGACGCACCGCCTCGACAACCGGCATAGGCTGGATCCTGTGCAGCACCACAGCCGCACGTGTCTCCACATCGCCCGAACGCAACAGCAACGTATCGGCATAGTTCCCGGCCTCCGGTGCTTCATAACTGATTGTCAGCACATCACCGTCGCGGTCCAGCACGTCGGCCGACACGCTGAACACCTCGCCTTTCACCAGCGATACCTGGATGTCCTCGTTCAGACGGTTGGCATTCACCTGTATCGTACGCGTTCCCTGCGTTTCTATCGTTGTGCCGAAGTTCACGAACGGAGCCATAATTGCCGGCACGTCACCCATCGCCTCCACGCGCCGGTACAGGCACACCGCCGTCTGCGAACGGTCGGCATAGCACGCAAACAGCGTGGGATTGTTTGACGCATTGTACTGGATAATCTTCGACTTGCTGTTACCCATGTTCGTTATCACCGCCTCACCGCCGTTCTCAATCTGTATATCCCATAAGCCGTAGTTGCCGTACGTGCCTTCGTCCACAACGTCCGTCCAGACCGCCAGACGGTTCTTCGTTTGTCCGCCTGACGCCACCAGATACGCCTCCTCGTAACGCAACTCATCCTGGAAAACATAAGCGGTCTGTCCGTTCAGTTCGGCTATGCGCAGCGTATATACGGCACGTTCGTCCTCATCCACCTGCGAGCGGTCGGCTGAATAGCGCGCTTTGACAGCATGAATATTGTTAGCGCTCTCCCATTCGTCGAAATACCCCATCACATAGTCCACGCCGTCCTTATATACGCCGATTATCACCTGATCGGAGTCCTCCAGTTGCGCAATATCCGTCACCAGCTGATACGTAGCCATCGTGAACACCGAACTGCCGCCGTTGGCGGAACGCACGGTTATCGAGTTGATATAGATGGCGTTTTCCGTACACTCCACCCAAAACCTGATCTTACCCGTTTGCGGCGTGGCGAAGTTTATCACCGAGTCGCGGTTCAGCGTACCTGCACCGCTGGACGCGGGTTTGGTTACGATTATACACTGCGGCTCGTTGTCTCCGACCTTGACATATATCGCGCCTTTGCCTTTGCTGCTGTTCTGGCAGAAGTTCACCGTGACACGCCGCACGTCCTCAAAC
>Ga0310696_10005014_pt1 | contig 16072 bp, 13 predicted proteins | sample AusTroGonzalo_MG_4_FD_203885 | JGI IMG/M metagenome (GOLD analysis project Ga0310696, IMG submission 203885) | Bovine rumen microbial communities from tropical cattle in Woodstock, Queensland, Australia - Gonzalo_02 (v2) (version 2) | ecosystem: Host-associated > Mammals > Digestive system >...
TGCCGTCGGCTATCTTGGAATGCCAGAGGAGGCCATGCCCTTCTATGATTCTTCCATTCGATGGAGACATAAGGCACGCAGGATAAATACGGATATTCTTCAGAATGGTAATTTCGGCCATAATAGTGATGACAGTTATCAGGAGAAGTGTCCGTACATTATCTCAAAGTTTATTTCACTGTGGCGATATTTCTGTGATGCGGTCCGGCATACCCTTATTTTCCCTAAAGGCTCTTTGCATACTTTTTTTATGCTGTTCAGTAAGGGAATCCATTCAGTGATACATGGTGTTTAGTCTCAGTATCTGATTCTGACAGTCGTTTATTTGTTTGGATATGTGGCAGAAATACGTGTTAGTAGCATTATTGCTCGTTTTAGCGGAATTCATTTACTTTCGCATTGCTGATTATTTTAACATCATTGACAAACCCAATGAACGGAGTTCGCATACCAAAGTAGTGCTTCGGGGCGGGGGAGTCATCTATGTGCTGGGAATGTGGCTGTATTCCGCGTTTTTCGGTTTTGAACAATGGCCGTTCCTGGTTGGGGTTACGTTTGTTGCCGCGATTAGTTTCGTGGATGATATCCATTCGTTGCCGGACAGCCTCCGGCTGGTCATTCAATTCGTGGCGATGGGGCTGATGTTCTGGTGTTGGGGGATTTTGAACTGGGAGAGTTGGTGGATTATCATCCTGGGGCTGATTCTTTGTGTGGGCATTACAAATGCTTATAACTTCATGGATGGGATCAACGGTATCAACGGAGGTTATACGCTTGCAGTGCTGCTTCCTCTGGCATGGCTGAATGCGAAGTGGGCATTTGCTCCTATGAGTTTGATTATCGTTGCCATTCTGGCAGATCTGGTGTTCTGCTTCTTCAACTTCAGGCCCAAAGGCAAGGCGAAATGCTTTGCCGGTGATGTAGGGAGCGTGGGTGCAGCATTCATTGTCATCTTCCTTCTGGGATTGCTCATCCTCCAGACCGGGGATTTCACATATATCGTTTTCCTGGTGGTGTATGGCGTGGATTCCGTCCTGACGATCGTCCATCGGATTCTGCTCCATGAGCATCTCGGGGAGGCCCATCGAAAGCATGCATACCAGCTCATGGCCAATGAACTGGATATGGAGCATACCGTGGTCTCCGCTGTCTATACCGTATTGCAGCTGGTTATTTCCGCGGGAATGATTCTGATACCGGCTCATCCGGCTTGGCATTGGGGGTATTTGATTGTTGTATGTGTGGTTTTGGCTGTTGCTTATCTGGTGTTTATGAAGAAGTATTATCATTTGCACGAGGAATACCTTAATTCGTTGAAGAAATGATTGTCAAGATTACGCACGCAATTCTGGATGACTTGACTGCCCAGGCCAAAACCTCGCCCCGTCTCCGGATGAACCTCGACCTGCGCAACTCCCCGGAAGACAAGTCCCAGCGCATGCTCAATGCCATTGAGCCGGGGACGGTGTTGCCCGTGCATCGGCACCGGTTCTCGTCCGAGACGGTGGTCTGCCTCCGCGGGCATTTCGAGGAGTATTTCTACGACGGGGACGGAAACCTTACCGATACCATTGACATGGTGCCGGGCGGGACCGTGCTGAATATCGGCAGGGGGCAGTGGCATTCCCTGAAGTCCCTGGAGAGTGGAACGGTGCTCCTGGAGTGCAAGGACGGGGCGTTCGAACCCATCGGCCCGGAAGATATCATGGAACGGTAGAGAATCTGCGACTTCCGGAAAGAGATCCAGGCTTCATGTATGTAGTACAACTATTGGAATCATTTTAAGATGAATCATTCAATGCAAAATATCAAGATAGCCGTCATTGGCTTGGGTTATGTGGGACTTCCGCTTGCGCGGCTGTTTTCCACGAAGTTTCCGACCATTGGTTTCGACATGAGTCAAAAACGGGTGGATGCCCTGATGGAAGGACATGATGCGACGCTGGAGGTTCGGGATGAAGTCCTGCAGGATGCTATCAGGAACCACGGCTTCGTATGCACGACCGACTTGGAAAAGATTCGCGGTTGCAATTTTTATGTTGTCGCTGTTCCCACTCCCGTGGATGCGAACAAGGCACCGGACCTTAAACCCCTTTGGGGGGCCAGTGAGACCGTGGGAAAGGTCATCAGCAAGGGAGATATCGTCGTGTATGAATCCACGGTTTATCCGGGTGTCACGGAAGACGAGTGTATTCCTGTAGTGGAAAGGGTTTCCGGCCTGAAATTCAATGTGGATTTCTTTGCCGGTTATAGCCCTGAGCGAATCAATCCGGGCGACAAGGTGCATACCGTCGAGAAGATTTTGAAGATAACATCCGGCTCCACACCTGAAGTGGCCGACATCATTGACGGTGTTTATAATTCTGTCCTCTTGAATGGCACCCACAAGGCTCCTTCCATCAAGGTTGCTGAAGCCGCCAAGGTCATTGAGAACTCGGAGCGTGATATCATGATCGCTTTCTTCAATGAACTTTCCAAGATATTCACTTTGATGGGTATTGATACGACCGATGTCATCGAGGCTGCGGGGACGAAGTGGAACTTCATCAAGATGAATCCGGGACTCGTCGGCGGTCACTGTATCAGTGTCGATCCCTACTATCTTGCACAGTGTGCCCAGCGCCTGGGTTATAATCCGGAGATTATCCTTGCCGGCCGCCGCATGAATGACGGCATGGGTGCCTATGTGGTTAACCAGACCATCAAGCTTATGCTGAAAAAGGGTCTCCAGGTACTCCATTCGAACATCCTCATCATGGGCTTCACCTTCAAGGAGAACTGCCCGGATGTTCGTAATACGCGTGTCGTCGACATCTACCATGCCCTGCAGGAGTACAACATGAATGTGACCGTGTACGATCCTTGGGCCAATCCCGCTGTCGTAAAACACGAATATGGGATCGATATCGTGAACGAAATGCCTAAGGGCAAGTTTGACGCCGCCATCGTTGCGGTCGCCCATAAGCAATTCCGGGATAATGATGTGGATTGGGAGAACCTTTTGGAGAAGAATCATGTCATCTTCGATGTGAAATGTATCCTCCCCAGGGAGATTGTGGACGGACGTTTGTAAGTGTCCACCGATCATTGTATACAAAACAATAGTTACATGGCCAATTTTGCATTAATCGGCGTTGCCGGATACATTGCGCCGCGACACCTGAAAGCAATTGCCGATACCGGCAATCATCTTGTAGCCGCCTATGACAAGTTCGACTGCGTGGGTCGTTTGGACAGTTTTTTCCCGGACTGTTCATTTTTCACCGAACAGGAACAATTCGATCGTTATTGCAGCCGGGTCAAGGGTACGAAGGACCAGATTGACTGGCTTTCAATCTGTACTCCGAATTATACGCACGATGCTTTCATCCGTTACGGACTCCGGTTGGGCGCGGATGTGATTTGTGAGAAACCGGTCGTGCTCAATCCCTGGAATCTGGAGGCTTTGATGAGGGTGGAAGAGGAAACGGGTCAGAAAGCCTACAATATTCTTCAGCTCAGGCTTCACGACAGCATCGCCGCCCTGAAGAAAAAGGTTGAAGAGGGACCTGCCGACAAAGTGTATGACATCGACTTGACCTACATCACTTCCCGAGGCAAGTGGTATTATACCTCCTGGAAAGGAAACAACCATAAATCCGGAGGCGTTGCCACCAATATCGGCGTGCATTTCTATGACATGCTTCAGTGGATTTTCGGTCCGGTCCAGGAGAACATCGTCCACGTGATGAGTTTCGACCGGGTGGCCGGCTATCTGGGCCTCAAGAAGGCTCGCGTTCGTTACTTCCTGAGCATCAATTCCGAATGCCTGCCTCCGAATGCGGTCCAGGGTGAAAAGAAGACATACCGTACACTGAACATCGACGGTGAGGAGTTTGAGTTCAGTGTCGGATTTACGGAGCTTCATACGAAGAGTTACCAGCATATCCTCTCCGGGGACGGCTTCCGCATCAGCGAAGCGATGAACTGTATCAAGATCGTTCATGATATCCGGAACGCTACCCCTATCGGTTTGGTGGGTGACTACCATCCGCTGGCCAGGCTACCGCTTGCCAGGCATCCGTTCGGTTGGGATGATGTCCATTATTAATCCCCGGACAATGACGGACAAGATCCAGATGGTTGACCTCAAAGGTCAATACCTCAAGATAAAGAAGGAGGTGGATGCCGGTATCCAGGACGTCATCGACAATACCGCCTTCATCAACGGACCGGTTGTCAAGGAATTTGCCGCGCATCTGAGTGAGTATATGGGTGGTTGTCATGTGACCACTTGTGCCAATGGTACTGATGCCCTCCAGATTGCCTTGATGGCCTTGGAGTTGAAACCCGGTGACGAGGTCATCGTTCCCGCATTCACCTACGTCGCATCTGCCGAAGTCATTGGTTTGCTGGGGCTTACGCCGGTCATGGTGGATGTGGATTTCGACACTTTCAATGTCACGGTGGATAACATCCGGAAGGCGTTGTCTCCCAAGACCAGGGCAATCATCCCCGTACACCTCTTTGGCCAGAGCTGCGACATGGAACCCATTCTCGATTTTGCCAAAGAGTACCACCTCCATGTGATTGAGGACAATGCCCAGGCCATTGGCGCTGAATATACCTTCAGTGATGGCCATAAGGCCAAGACCGGAACGATGGGAACGATAGGCTGTACCTCTTTCTTCCCTTCCAAGAATCTGGGCTGCTATGGTGATGGCGGCGCTATCTTTACGAACGACGATGCGCTTGCCGAACGCATCCACATGATAGCGAACCACGGCCAGCGTGTGAAGTATCACCACGCGGTCGTCGGTTGTAATTCCCGTCTTGACTCCATCCAGGCAGCCGTGCTGGAGGTAAAGCTGAAGCATCTGGACGAGTACTGTGCCGCCAGATATGCGGCGGCATCTTACTATACCCGACAACTGAAGGCCTTTGACCCGGAAGAGCAGTTCTTTATCACTCCGAAGGAGTTGCCGGGCAGCACGCACGTATATCATCAATATACATTGAAGGTCAAGAATGGCAAGCGTGATGCGCTGAAGGTGTTCCTGGCAGAACAGGGGGTACCCAGTATGATTTACTACCCGCTTCCTCTTCAGGAGCAGGAGGCATTCAAGCCCATTACCCGGTCTGCAGAATCTTTGGATAATTCAAGGGAATGCGCGTATTCCGTGTTGTCGCTTCCCATCCACACGGAGATGACAACGGCGATACAGGATACCGTTATCTCCGCAATCAAGCGCTTTTTTGCATAAAGGCAGATTCCATGACAGCGGATCAAAAATACTTTGTCCATGAGTCCAGCTACGTGGACGATGGCGTCCAGATTGGAGAGGGAACCAAGATTTGGCATTTCTGCCATGTTCAAAAAGGAGCCGTAATTGGCAGGAACTGCTCCCTGGGGCAAAATGTGAATATCGGCAACAATGTCAGAGTGGGAAACGGAGTCCGCATCCAGAACAATGTTTCCGTGTATGAGGGTGTAGAATTGGAGGATAATGTATTCTGCGGCCCCTCCTGCGTGTTTACCAATGTCACTACTCCCAGGGCCCATTTCCCTGTCCATGGCGTATATGCAAAAACCGTCATCAGGGAAGGTGCCTCCCTTGGTGCCAACTGCACCATTGTCTGTGGGCATAACGTTGGAAAAAGTGCCATGATCGGTTCCGGATCCGTCGTTACCAAGGACGTAAAGGATTATGCCTTGATGGTGGGCGTCCCTGCCCGTCAGATTGGTTGGGTCTGTGAGTGCGGCAAGAGACTGGATGAACGCTTAAAGTGCAGTTGTGGCCGTACTTATCATTTGGAAGGAGATGAGCTTGTCAAGGAATGACCCCCGGATCCTTCTCCTCTTTTCAGTTATATGTCCATACGATTATGAAACGTTATTGCCAGACCCTCGAGCTCCGGGACGATCCGGAGCTGATTGAAAAGTATTGTGAAGCTCATGCCCATGTATGGCCGGAAATCCAGGCCGGCATCCGCGAGGTGGGCATCCTGGACATGCAGATTTTCCGCCGCGGGACACGACTGTTCATGATTATGGACACGGTCGATGATTTCGACTTCGTCGCCGACAATGCCCGTTTGGCCAAGCTGCCGCGTCAGGCCGAATGGGAGGCCTATGTGGCTCAGTTCCAGGGATGTGATCCCAATGCGCCGTCCACGGACAAGTGGCAGCTCATGGAGCGGATCTTCAAGCTGGAGTAAGCCATGCCCCGGATCCTTACAGATATCTCCCATCGTCTTGCTTACGCCACCGACGCTTCCGCTTATCGCGAGGTGCCGGTGGGCGTTTCTTATCCTGGGAGCGTGGAGGAGATCCGGGACCTCGTGGCCGAAGCGCGGCGGCGGGGAACCTGCCTGATTCCCCGCGCCGCGGGCACTTCGCTGGCCGGCCAGGTCGTGGGGAACGGGATTGTCGTGGACATCAAGGGGTGGAACAAGATTCTGGAAATCAATCCTTCGGAGCGGTGGGCACGGGTGCAGCCAGGGGTGGTGAGGGACGAACTGAACCTGGCGCTGAAACCCTATGGGCTCCTTTTCAGCCCGGAGACCTCCACGAGCAACCGGTGCTGCATCGGCGGGATGTTCGGGAACAATTCCTGCGGGACGCATTCGCTCCTGTACGGGGGGACGCGGGACCATGTCATCGCCTGCAAGGGCGTGCTGTCCGACGGGACGGAGTTCGATACGGCCCGCCTGGGGGAACCCGGTTACCGCTCCGGAAGACCGCTCCTGGATGCCATTCTCCGGCAGCTGGAAGGCTGGCGGGAGGACCCTGCGGTACGCCGGCTCCTCGAAGAGAACTTTCCCGACAAGAGCCTTCGGCGCCGGAGCTGCGGCTATGCGATTGACGAGGCGGTCGAGGCCATGGACCTTTGCAAGCTCCTCGCCGGAAGCGAGGGGACATTGGCCTTCATCACGGAGGTCACGGTCTCCCTGGACCCGCTTCCTCCGAAGGAGAAAATGGTGGTCTGTGCCCATTGTGCTGCGCTGGAGGACAGTTTCCATGCCAACCTCGTCGCCCTCCGTCACCACCCTGCGGCGGTGGAGCTCATGGACGGGAAGATCCTTCAGCTGAGTTTCCAGAACATTGAGCTCAAGCGGAATACGACTTTCGTGGAGGGCCTTCCGGCAGCGCTCCTGATTGCGGAATTCTGGGGGGATACGCGGGAGGACATTGACCTTCAGGCGGATGCCTTTGAAAAGGATGCGAAGGATTCCGGCCTGGTTTATACCTGCACCCGGGTCTATGGGGCCGATGTCGCGAAGGTCTGGGACCTCAGGAAGGCGGGGCTCGGTGTCCTGAGCGGGATGAAGGGGGACGCGAAACCGATAGGCGTCATCGAAGATACGGCTGTGGCGCCGGAGCGGTTGCCGGCCTACATGCAGGATTTCGGGCAGATGCTGGAGCGGCTCCGCACTTCCTGCGTCTATTACGGGCATATCTCGACCGGGGAGCTTCATCTGCGTCCGATACTGAATATCAAGACGATGGAAGGGCGGAAGCTCTTCCGGGACATCGCGCGCGAAACGGCGCTCCTGGTGCGCAGGCACAAGGGCAGCCTGAGCGGCGAGCACGGCGACGGCCGGCTGCGCGGCGAGTTCATTCCGCTCATGTATGGGCCTGAGGTCTATGAACTGATGCGCGCGGTGAAGCATTGCTGGGACCCGGACGGGGTGTTCAACCGGAACAAGATTGTGGATACGCCGCCGATGGACGAGGGGCTCCGTTTTGAGGTGTGGCAAACGTACCGCATCGAGTCTTTGAAGACTTACTATAACTGGCGGGCGCCCTTCGACGAGTGCAGGGTGGAGGGGGCCAGCGGGGTTCGCTCCCAGGCCCATGCGCTGATGTGTTCCGTCGAGCAGTGCAACGGTGCCGGCGCGTGCCTGAAGTCGAACCTCATCGGCGGGACGATGTGCCCGGCCTACAAGGAATCGGGGGACGAGCTCCGTTCCACGAGAGCCCGGGCGAACCTCTTGCGCGAGGCGCTTACGCGGGGGGACGGTTTTGACGATCCCGTTCTGACAGAGATCCTTGACTCCTGCCTTGCCTGCAAGGGATGCCTTTCCGAGTGTCCATCCAACGTGGACCTGACGCGCCTTCGCAGCGAAGTCCTGCAGCAGAAATACGACCGTCACGGGACGCCGCTGCGCTCCTGGATGGTGGCCCGCATGGCCGCTTTCGAGGCGCTAGGCGCCCGCGTGCGGCCACTGTACAACTTCTTCGCTTCATGGCGCCCCTCCGCCGCGCTTATCAAGCGACTGGTCCGTTTCTCCGCCGACCGGCAAATCCCCACGCTGTCTCGCTTTAGCATGCGCAAGCTCGTCGCGATGGAGGCGCAGCCTGAAAACGGCCGCAAAATCTATCTCTTTGCAGACGAATTCACTAACCACCAGGAAGCGGAGCTTGGCCTGACCTTCGTTCGTCTCCTCAACCGTCTGGGCTATCGCGTGGAAATCCCGGAACATGTGGAAAGCGGCCGCGCCGCCATCTCCAAGGGTTGCCTCCGCCTGGCGAAGAAGTTCGCCGTGAAGAATGTCTCGCTCCTGAAAGACAAGGTCGATGCGGATACCCCGCTGGTGGGTATCGAACCCTCCTGTATTCTCTCTTTCCGCGACGAATATCCGGACCTGGTTCCGGCTCAAAAGCGCGCCGACGCACTTGCGCTGGGCCGTAACTGCCTGCTGTTCGATGAGTTCCTGATGCGCGAGCACCAGTCCGGTCGCATCGGCCCGGAATCTTTCCGGGAGATACCGGCCGATATCTGGCTCCATGGGCACTGCCATCAGAAATCCCTGGTCGGGGTGGGGAAGTCGGCACAGCTGCTGCGGCTCATCCCCGGCGTGACGGTCCATGTCATCCCGAGCGGCTGCTGCGGCATGGCCGGGTCCTTCGGTTACGAGAAAGAGCATTATGCGACCTCCATGGCCATCGGCGGGATGGTCCTGTTCCCGGCCGTCCGCAAGGCCATGGACTCCCCGGCGCGAACCACCCTCGTCGCCGCCCCGGGCACTTCCTGCCGGCAGCAGATTCTGGACGGTACGGGCTTCCATGCGAAACATCCTGTGGAAATATTGTTCGATTCTCTGAAATAATCGTTACCTTTACAGGCTGGAAAGAACTTGCAAACTATGATGATCCGCGTATTCAAGCTGACGGAGGCGTCGGCAAAGCATTTGGGCAATCTCCCGAAGGAGGAGGCCATCCTGGTCGTGAAATCCGAACACAAGGTGCGTCAGATGTTCATCGACGTGCTGGAAAAGGCGATGTTCGAGCGGGCCGATACGAAACCGGCCTTCTCGGAAATCGCCGCCTATTTCAAGGGCATGGTGGCGGATCCGGCCTTCGGGGAACGGGTCGATGCCGAGCTCAAGGCTCTCCGCCACTATGTCGATGAGGGCGTGGTCTATCGTCCCGCTTTCGAAACCATCCGCGACTATGTGCTGGCCAAGTGCGCCCGCCTGTGCGCCGAGACCGTCCATGCGGCCGTCGGCGGCACCTTTGTCGATGGCGCTGAGGTCATGGTCTGCGAAGAGGAGCATGGCGCCTTCCGCGTGGACTGGGCCACCTCCATGGAGCGGGTGCGGACCCGTACGGCCGAACCCGGGCTTTATGTCTTCTCCAGCGGTTATGGGCATACGCCCCACGGATACAGCATCCGGCTGGGACGGCGCGGCGAGGACATGATGGCCCTCACGTTTGCTGCTCAGTATGGCGTCCCCGCCGAGTTCTTTGTCGTGGACGACCCGATCTTGGAAATTCCGGCGATGACCTACGAGGAAGCCGCCGTCTTCTGTTCGGTGGCGGATGGGGTCCTTGCTCCGGCCGCCCTCCTGCCCATGATGAAAGCGGGCCTTCCCGTCTTCATCCTGGACGTGGCCGATCCGTCCCGCAAGACGGTCATCTCCGATACGAAACCGGCTTCGGAGCATGTCGTGACGGGATTTGTCGTGGAAGAAGGCTTTGCCCTCATCAATGTCCGCGGTACCGGCCTCGTGGGCCGGGTGGGCGTATCTTCCTCCATCTTCGGCGCCCTGGCCCGAGGCGGTGTGAACATCCGCTACATCTCCCAGCCCTCCTCCGAATTCTGCATTACGGTGGCCGTCTCCACGGAGGACCTCCCCGCCGCCCGCAAGGCCCTCTCCGCCCTGTACAACGACGGCCAGGTCTCCCTGGACGATGCCGTAGATGTCATCGAGGACGTGTGCCTCCTTTCCGTCTGCGGCAACGGCATGAAGAACGTCCCCGGCACCTCCGGCCGCATCTACACGGCCCTCGGTGCCTACGGCGTGAACATCATTTCCTCCGCCCAGGGCGGTGACGAACTGACCATCTCCTTCGTCATCCGCTCCGCCGACAAGCCCGCCGCCAAAGAGGCGCTGTCTATCCTCTAGCGGTCCCCGCCGCTCCGCCCGTAAGGGCAACGAATGAACTTAACAAACAGGTACATGAAAAAAGTGCGAGTATTCGCACCCGCATCGATCGCCAACCTGGGATGCGGGTTTGACATCATGGGGTTGGCCCTTGACGAGGTGGGTGACATCCTGGAGATGACCGCCTTGGAGGGAGAAGGGATTACGATTACGAACCGCACGGACGTCCCGCTGCCGGAGGACATCGAAGAGAATGTGATTACGCCCGTCATTCGGAAATTCTTCCGGATGACGGGCCTGTCCGCTCACATCGACGTCACCATCTGCCAGAAAATCTATCCTGGTTCTGGCATCGGCTCCAGTGCCGCCTCCAGCGCTGCGGCCGCCTACGGGATGAACGAGTTGTTCGACTGCCCGCTCTCGGACGAGGAAATGGTCATCTGTGCGATGGAGGGAGAGAACCTGGCCAGCGGCGGTTATCATGCCGACAATGCGGCTCCGGCCCTGCTCGGCGGCATCATCCTCATCCGCGGGTATGAGCCGCTGGACATGATCCAGCTGCCCATCCCGGGCAATTTCTACTGCGCCGTGGTGCATCCGCAGATTGTCGTCTCCACGAAGGCGGCCCGGAGCATCCTGCCCAAGGCGGTGCCGATGCATGACGCCATCGGACAGTGGGGGAATGTGGGCGGACTGGTCGCCGGTTTGTATTCCGGCAACATTCCCCTGGTGGGCCGTGCGATGAAGGACTTCGTCGCGGAGCCGTACCGCAAGCAGTTCATTCCGGGATTCGACGAACTGCGGGAAAAGATCCTCCTGACCGGTTCCCTGGCGATGAATATCTCCGGTTCGGGCCCTTCCGTGTTTTCATTGTCGGACAAGCGGGAGACCGCCCACAAGGCCGCGGACATCATGTGGCATCATTTCACCTCGCAGGGCATCAAGTGCGATGTCTATGTGGTGAAAGTCACGAACAAGGGCGCCAAGCTGCTGGCCCAATGAGGTATTACAGCACCAATGGGAAAGCCCCGTGGACCAGTCTCCGGAAAGCCGTTGTCAAAGGCCTTGCGGAAGACAGGGGGCTGTACATGCCGGAACGGATCCGTCGGATGCCGGAAGCCTTTTTCGGGTCGATGGGGACGTTTGCGGAAACCGCTTCGGCGGTTGCCGAGGCTTTCTTCGTAGAGGACGTTCCCGCGGAGGAACTCCGGCGGATCGTCGGAGAGACGCTTTCTTTCGACTGTCCTGTCCGCGAGGTGGAACCGGGCATCTTTGCCCTGGAGCTTTTCCATGGGCCTACACTGGCTTTCAAGGATGTCGGTGCGCGGTTCATGGCGCGGCTGCTGCGATACTTCCTGGACGGGGAGGAGTCGGTCCATGTCCTTGTTGCCACTTCCGGCGACACCGGCAGTGCCGTGGCCAACGGCTTCCTGGGCGTAGAGGGAATCCGTGTCCATGTGCTGTATCCCAAGGGCAAGGTCAGCCCCATTCAGGAATGCCAGTTCACGACCCTCGGCCGGAATGTGACGGCCCTGGAGGTGGACGGTACCTTTGATGACTGCCAGGCGCTGGTGAAAACGGCCTTTATGGACCCGGACCTGAACCGCACCCTGCGTCTGACATCGGCCAACAGCATCAACGTGGCCCGCTTCCTGCCGCAGGCGTTTTACTATTTTTGGGCCTTTGAGCAGCTGCAGAGGCTGGGCCAGGCCGAAAACCTGGTCTGCTGTGTCCCCAGCGGCAATTTCGGAAACCTTTGTGCGGCCCTGTTTGCCCAGCGCATGGGGCTTCCTCTCCGGCGTTTCATCGCAGCGAACAATGCGAACAGCGTCTTTTACGACTTCCTGGGCTCCGGCGTCTATCGGCCGCGCCCGTCCGTCCGCACCATCGCCAATGCGATGGACGTGGGGGACCCGAGCAACTTCGCCCGCATCTGGGACCTGTACGGGCACGATGTGGAGGCCATCCGGGCCGATATTTCCGGCGCTTCTTATTCCGATGCGGCCATCGCTGGGACGATCCGGGAGTGTTATGAAAGGACCGGCTACCTGCTGGATCCGCACGGCGCCTGCGGGTACCGTGCGCTGAAAGAGGGACTGCGGCCCGGAGAAACGGGTTTCTTCTGTGAAACCGCCCATCCCGCGAAATTCAAGGATACGGTCGAGGGCATCATCGGTGCGCCGGTGGAAATCCCCGCCCGCCTGGCGGCCTTCCTGCAGGGCAGGAAACAGGCGGTGCCCCTGACGCATGCTTTCCCGGACTTCAAGGCTTATCTGCTTACGAATCTATAGGTAGATTTCTACATGGTTGATTATCAATCCGTTACATCCGGGTCTTTGTCCGTTTCGGAACATAGACCCGGATGTAAAGCGTTAATTGTCAACTGATTGAGAAACAGGGGCTATCGCTCCGCCCGCATCGGATTCGTCAGGAAGTCTTCGTAAGCCAGGCGGATGCCGTCTTCCAGCTCCGTTTTGTAGGTCCAGCCCAGCGAAGTAGCTTTGGAGACATCGAGCAGCTTGCGGGGCGTGCCGTTCGGGCGGGTGGTGTCCCAGCGGATGGCGCCGGTGTAGCCGACCACCCGGGCGACCAGTTCCGTGAGCTGCTTGATGGTCAGCTCCTTTCCGGTGCCTGCGTTCACCGTCTCGTTCCCGCTGTAGTGGTTCATCAGGAAGACGCACAGGTTGGCGAGGTCATCGACATAGAGGAACTCCCTGAGCGGCGAGCCGTCTCCCCAGCAGGTGACTTCCGGCAATCCGGCGACCTTCGCTTCGTGGAAGCGGCGGATGAGGGCCGGAAGGACGTGGCTGTGCTCCGGATGGTAGTTGTCGTTGGGACCGTACAGGTTGGTGGGCATCACGGAGATGTAGTCCGTGCCGTACTGGCGGTTCAGGAACTCGCAGTACTTGAGGCCGGAAATCTTCGCCAGCGCATACGCTTCGTTGGTCTTCTCCAGTGCCCCGGTCAGGAGGCAGCTCTCCGGCATGGGTTGCGGGGCCATACGCGGGTAGATGCAGCTGGAACCCAGGAATTCTAGCTTCCTGCAGCCATGCTGCCACGCTGCGTGGATCACGTTCATTTCCAGAATCATGTTCTCGTACATGAAGTCCGCGAGGGCGCTCTGGTTGGCCACGATGCCGCCCACCTTGGCCGCCGCCAGGAACACGTATTCCGGCTTTTCAGCCTCAAAGAACGCCTCCACATCGGCCTGGCGGGTGAGGTCCAGTTCCTTGTGCGTACGGGTGACAAGATTCGTATAGCCCTGGCGCAGGAGCTCCCGGACGATGGCGGACCCCACCATGCCCCGGTGGCCCGCCACATAGATCTTTGCGTTTTTTTCCATCATAATGTACCTCTCCTTCTGATATGCAGTTCAATGGCGCCGTCCGGGAAATGGGCCCGGTCGGCACAGACCAGCGCAAGGTATCCTCCGCCACCGGCCCCCGGCATCTTCCATGCCAGCACGCCTTCCATCGACCCATACTTGTCGATATACTCCGGCACGCCCGGCTGGATCATGGCCGGGAACATCGCCACCTGCGCCTCGAAGGACGCCTTGTAGGCGGCGGCGAAGGCTTCCAGGTCACGGGCGAGGATGGCGTTCCAACAGGCATCGGCAGCATCGGCCAAAGCCTTGACTTTTATTTCATTGATATCCTTTCCATCCACCACCGAGCAGCCCGGCCGGCGCGGGAACATGGGCACCATGCACAGATGGTCCTCCAGCCATGAGAGAACCTCCTCATCATGGCAGGACTCAATCCTGTCGGGCCAGAAACGGTTGTCGTACCAGTGGCGTACCAGCCCTGGCATACAGATGCCGATGGCGTCCTGCGCCCCGGAGATGATGCCGTCGGAGCGCTCGGGATCGTTCTCGAAGCAGAAGACCAGCTTCGAGAGGGTCTCCGGGTCCATGTTCGGCAGCTGGAACGGCCAGATCTTCCGGATCATGTTCCGGGTCGATGTGGACAGCCCGCAGCGTTCCCGGATTTCGAAGGTGGGTTCCAGGGAGATGGTGAGGGCCCATCCGGGCGCGTAGCAGGACACATAGGGCTGGTCGATCCACGTGCCCGCGAGGTCCAGCCGCACGGGAATCTGGCAGGGCGTCTTCTTGAGTGCCGTGCTGGAACGGGACTGCAGGCCCTCCTGGGGAGTGCGCTGCAGGACGACGTACCGGATGCCGCGCTCCTCGCAGAGCCTGCGCTTCTCCTCATTCCCGCCGTCCTCATTGACCACGAAGACATCCGGTTTCACGATGTCCAGCGTGGGCACGAAGTCCATGATCCCGTCTCCCGCATTGATATACGCATCCTTCACGTATCGGATCGCCTTCACCATGAACAGCCGCTCGTTTTCGCTGTAGATCGTCTTGTGATGCTTATAATTCAGGATGGTTTCGTCCGACCCGATCCCCACATACAAGTCCCCATACTGGGCTGCCTGGCGGAAGAACTCCACGTGGCCGCTGTGCAGCAGGTCGTAACAGCCTGATACGAATACTTTGGGCTTCATGACTGTTTTTCAAATTGTCTGACAATCAGTGATTTGGTTCATTGTCTTTGTCCTGTTCGGAACATAGACCGTTTGTTAAATCATTGAAAATTAACAGCTTACTTTACAATGCCTTTCTCCAGATACTCCGCGAGGTTCATCCGCACCTTTTCGGCAGCCCCTTCCCCGGCGACCTTCGCCATGTCATGGTCCACCATGAGCTTCACGAGCTGCTCGAAAGTGGTCTTCTGCGGATTCCAGCCCAGCCTGGCGCGGGCCTTGGTGGGATCGCCCCAGAGGTTTACCACGTCCGTGGGCCGGTAAAAGTCCGGGCTTACCTCCACGAGGACCTTGCCGGTCGCCTTGTCAATGCCTTTCTCATCGGCTCCTTCCCCCACGAACTCCAGTTCGATGCCGGCATGGTGGAAGGCCAGCTGGCAGAACTCGCGCACGCTGTGCTGGACGCCGGTGGCAATGACGAAGTCTTCTGCTTTTTTCTGCTGAAGGATGAGCCACATGCACTCGACATAATCCTTCGCATAACCCCAGTCCCGGAGGCTGGACAAGTTGCCCAGATACAGTTTCTCCTGTTTTCCCTGGGCGATACGAGCCGCGGCTAGCGTAATCTTGCGCGTGACGAACGTCTCCCCGCGCCGTTCTGACTCATGGTTGAACAGGATACCCGAGCAACAATACATCCCGTATGCCTCGCGATACTCCTTTACAATCCAGAATCCGTACAGTTTCGCTACGGCGTAAGGGCTGTAAGGATGGAACGGAGTGTTCTCATTCTGAGGAACTTCCTCCACCTTTCCATAGAGTTCGGAGGTCGATGCCTGGTAAATCCGGCACGTCCCGGCGAGGCCGCACTGACGGACGGCTTCCAAGACGCGGAGGACGCCGGTTGCATCTATGTTGGCCGTGTACTCCGGCGAGTCGAAGCTTACCTGCACATGGCTCTGAGCCGCCAGGTTGTAGATTTCGTCCGGACGGACTTTCCCGATGACCTGGATGAGGCTCATGGAGTCGCCCATGTCGGCATAATGGAGATGGAAATTCGCCTGGCCCTCCAGGTGGGCGATGCGCTCACGGAAATCCACCGAACTCCGGCGGATGATTCCATGGACATCATATCCCTTTTCCAAAAGGAGTTCCGAGAGGTATGAGCCATCCTGGCCCGCTACCCCGGTGATCAGTGCTGTCTTCATAG
>Ga0310696_10005015_pt1 | contig 16071 bp, 11 predicted proteins | sample AusTroGonzalo_MG_4_FD_203885 | JGI IMG/M metagenome (GOLD analysis project Ga0310696, IMG submission 203885) | Bovine rumen microbial communities from tropical cattle in Woodstock, Queensland, Australia - Gonzalo_02 (v2) (version 2) | ecosystem: Host-associated > Mammals > Digestive system >...
GAAAATACGACAATAATACAAACCCCGAAAACTATGAATATTCTCTCGGCTTAAACGGTCTCGGCTGCTGCGCCACGCAGTATTCGTCCGAGTTTATGGACGTCGAGGTTTTAAGAGGCGGCTATAAGTACAACCTGCATTTTGAAAAAGGCGAGAACATTGGCGGTCTCAAGAAAGAACCCTACAAAGGTGCTGAAACGGGTACAAACCAGCGCTGGCTTCCCGACCTTGAGGTCTTTAACGATATAGATATCCCTCTTGAGTTTTTCATATCTCTTTTAAGACGCCAAGCCGTCGTAAACTCCGGCGTAACGTTTAAGCTTTTTGACGAGGAGTCCGGCGAGAATTTCGAGTTCTTTTACGAGAACGGCATTGTCGATTATATGAAGGAGATTGTCGGCGAGAGCGCTTTTACGTCTGTTACAAGCTATTCTAGCGACACGAAGGGCCGCGACAGGGCAGATGCGCCTGAATACAAGCTTAAGATGGAGTTTGCCTTTTGTTTCTCAAACGCGGTCTCACTGCTTGAGTACTACCACAACTCGAGCTTTCTTGAAAACGGCGGTGTACCCGACAAGGCCGTGAGAAACGCTTTTGTATTTGAAATCGACAAGTACATAAAATCGCTCAACAAGTATTCAAAAAACGAACAGAAGATTACCTTCCAGGATATCCAGGACTGTCTTGTGTGCGTCACAAACACGGCTTCTACCAAAACAAGTTACCAGCACCAGACCAAAAAAGCTATAACCAACCCGTTTATTCAGTCTGCTATGACCGACTTCATCAAGCGGTCTCTTGAGGTTTATTTCATCGAGAACAAGCAGCAGGCAGATCAGATTATAAACCAGATACTCATTAACAAGCGCAGCCGCGAGTCAGCTGAAAAAGAAAGGCAAAACACAAAGAAGCAGCTTTCCGGCGGCACGGACCTCATGACAAGGGTCAAGAAGTTTGTAGACTGCGACAGCAAGGATGTTTCAAAGCGCGAGCTTTATATTGTTGAAGGTGATTCAGCTTTAGGTTCAGTCAAGCTCGGTAGAGACTCAAATTTCCAGGCTATAATGCCTCTTCGCGGAAAAATCCTCAACTGCCTCAAGTGGAGCATCGACAGGGTCTTCTCGGACGACGTTATCATGGACCTTATAAAGGTGCTCGGCTGCGGCGTTGAACTTGAAACCAAAAAGAACAAGAAAGCATCTCTTTTTGACCTAAACGCGCTGAAATGGAACAAGGTCATAATCTGCACCGATGCGGACTACGACGGCTACCAGATAAGAACCCTCGTTCTTACGATGTTCTACAGGCTCTGCCCGACGCTCATAAAAGAGGGCAAGGTTTTCATTGCCGAGTCGCCTCTCTTTGAAATTGTCGCAGGCGGCAAGTCATATTTTGCTTATAACGAGGCTGAAAAGACAAAGATTCTTTCCGAAATAAAGGGAAAATATACAATCGCAAGATCGAAAGGCCTCGGCGAGAACGAACCGGAGATGATGTGGGAAACCACCATGAATCCGCTCACAAGGCGCCTTATCAAAGTCATGCCCGAGGACGCTGAGCTCACCGCTCATTATTTTGACGTTCTCCTTGGCAATAACGACCAGGCGCGCAAGGACTATATTGAAGAAAACGGACACCTTTACATGGACAATCTCGACCTCATGTAAACGACTGCGGAGGATTTTTTCTTGGCGAAAAAAAGAAAAGACCAAAAGGGCGGCGAAGAGCTGTTCGGCGAAATAACGAGAAACCGCTTCACGGAGCAGGGCATCACGGAGACTCTGATCACCAATTACATGCCTTACGCCATGAGCGTTATTGTTTCGCGCGCAATTCCGGAGATTGACGGTTTCAAGCCCTCGCAGCGCAAGATCCTCTACACAATGTACAAGATGGGTCTTTTAAACGGCGGCCTCACCAAATCCGCCAATGTGGTCGGCGCCACCATGAAGCTCAACCCCCACAGTGACGACTCAATTTACGAGACTATGGTCCGCATGACGAGGGGCAACGAGTCCTTCCTGCACCCGTTCATCGAGTCCAAGGGCAACATGGGCAAGCACTACTCAAAAGACACCAAGTTTGCCGCGCCGCGATACACAGAGGTGAAACTCGCAAAATTATCCCGCGAGCTTTTCTCTGAAATCGACAAGGACACAGTTGACTTTGTTGACAATTACGACGGAACCATGAAGGAACCCACGCTTCTTCCGGTCACTTTCCCGTCGATCCTCGTTAACCCGAACAAAGGCATTGCCGTGGCGATGTCCACAAATATCTCGACGTTTAACCTGAGAGAAGTAGTTGACGCTGCCTGCGCCTTTATCGATAACAACTCATGTGACCTTAAGGAGTATATTAAAGCCCCCGATTTTCCGACAGGCGGCATACTTCTTTACAACGAGAAGGTCATGGACGATATAATCGAAAACGGAAGAGGCTCGCTGCGCATAAGGTCCCGCTATACGTACGACAAGGCAACCTCGTGCATAGATATCACAGAGATTCCATACACTACCTCATCCGACGAAATCGTCGCTCAGATTATTAATCTTGTCAAATCCGGCAAGTTTAAAGAAATCACCGACGTCCGCGACAGCACCGACAAGGAAGGTCTCAAAATCTCCATCGAGGTAAGGAAAAGTACCGATCCCGATATGCTGATGGCAAAGCTTTATCAGCAGACAAGCCTTGAAGACACTTTTGCCGCCAATTTCAACATCCTCGTTAACGGTCAGCCGCGCGTCATGGGCGTTAGGAGCATCCTTGCCGAGTGGTACATCTTCAGGACTACGTGCGTAAAGCGCGGCCTGATATTTGACATATCCGAAAAAGAGGAGCGCCTTCACTTGCTTTGCGGCCTCGAAAAGATACTTCTTGACATTGACAAGGCTATCGCGATCATAAGAGGCACGGAACGCGACGCAGACGTAATTCCCAACCTCTGCGACGGGTTTGACATCGACTACCTGCAGGCGGAGTTCATTGCCGATATCAAGCTAAGGAACATCAACAAAGAGTACATAATCTCTAAAACTCAGGAGAAGGAAAAACTTGAGAAGGAGATTGACGAACTCACGGGTATACTGATGTCGCCGGTAAAAATCAACGCTCTTATAAAGTCGCAGCTTCGCGATATTGCCGACAAGTACGGCCTTGACAGGAAGACTTCGATAATCTCTGAGGACACGATTGAGGTCCCTACGAAGGTTGACCTTATCGAAGACTACAAGCTTAGGGTTCTTCTCACGCGCGACGGTTACTTCAAGAAGATTCCGCTGTCTGCTCTCCGCACTTCGCCCGAGCAGAAGCTCAAGGAGAATGACGTTGTCGTAAAGGCAATGGAGTGGCACAACAAGTCCGAGATTGTATTCATTTCAGACAAGCAGGCGATGTACCGCGTGAGGCTTTACGAAATGCCTGAGAGCAAGGCGGCTTCCATTGGCGATTACCTCGCCAATATACTCGACCTCGACCCCGACGAACACGTTAAGACGTTCATCCTGAGTGAGGATCTTAAGGGCCTTATTCTTTACGCATTTTTGGACGGCAAGGTTCTCAAGGTGCCTTACGCATGCTACGAGACCAAGGCCTACAGAAGAAAGCTTAAGAGCGCATATTCTGACCATGCGGCGCTTTGCAACGTTGTCTACGTCGAAAAGGACACGGAGGTCGTAATCGGTACCGCAAACGGTCTTTACGCAAGGTTTGACTCCTCGATCGTTCCCGAAAAAACCAATAAGCTCAACCACGGCACGTCCGTCATAAAGCTCAAACCCGGAGACAGTATTGAAACGTTTGCGCTGCCTGAAAACATAGGTTTCCCGGTAAAGGCGATACAGGCGATAAGAAAGATTCCGAGCGCGGGTGCTCCCGTGAAAACGACCGGTCTTAAAGAAGAGGATTCCTGAAGATGGCTTATTTTGATTACGTGTGCGACTGTCACAACGACTCTATACTCAGAATCGGAGAGGGCGAATATGATTCGCTTGTCTCCTGTTACAATCTTTCGAAAGAGCACAGGTTTTTGCAGCTGTTTGCCATTTTCAACGAGAACGGGAGCGGAAGGTGCAGGAAGAGTATTGCCGATAAATTCGGAGTTGACGAGACCGACCTTTTCGGCGCGGTGCTTAAGTTTATCGACGAATATGACAAGAGGGCTGACATTGGCGAGTTCTTATCCTGCAAGTCTTATAAAGAAGTTGAAAACGCCTTAAAATACGGGAAAAACATCGGTATGCTTGCTCTTGAGGGAGCGGGCATGGTCGATACCCTTGACAAGCTGCATCTGATTTTCGGGCGGGGCGTAAGGTTTATAACTCTTACCTGGAACTACTCAAACTGCATCGCGTCAGGCTGCAGCGTAACTGACACGCCGGACGACAGGGGGCTTACGGATTACGGCAGGGAGTTTGTGAAAGAGTGCGGCAGACTCGGCATTGGCGTTGACCTTTCCCACGCATCCGTAAAGACGATGCATGACGTTCTTGAAACTGCTGCAGGCCCCGTATTTGCGACTCACAGCAACTTCAGAGAAATCTGCAGTCACGTGAGAAACCTCCCCCTTGACATCGCCAAGGAAATCGTGCGAAGAGGCGGCTTCATCGGCCTCAACACTTTCCTTCCGTTCGTTAAAGAGGGCATTGTGTATAAAGATTACGACGCCGAGCTTCTTTTTGAGCACGTTGACTATGCGCTCGTGAATGGCTTTGGCGGCAACATAGGCTTTGGATTTGATATTGACGGTGTGGATGACTATCCTAAAAATATCTCGCTTGAAAGGAGTATTCACGACCAGTATATAAATCTTCCCGCCTTCAAAAAAAAGTATGACGAAAGAGTCCGCCAAGGCATCTGCTGCACGAACTTTTTCGACTTTCTCAAGAGATTTTTTTAAAAGTTTGACGTGAAAGGGTAAAGGATGTTTCACCTGCTGAAATACGTAAAGGGATACAGAGTCGGCGCTGTCCTCGGGCCTCTTCTTAAGCTTCTTGAAGCTTTGATGGAGACCTTTGTACCTTTTATCATGTCAAAGATCATCGACGTCGGCATCAGGAACAACGATACAAATTACATAATCAGGATGGGCGCGCTGCTCATTTTCATTGCCTTTCTGGGATGGATATTCTGCCTCTCCGCACAGTATTTTAACGCAAGGGCATCAATCGGCTTCGGTCTGAACCTCAGAACAGCGCTCTTTGACAAGATACTTTCTATGGACATGGAGACGGTTGACAGGTTCTCCATACCTTCGCTTATAACCAGAACCACAACGGACGTATCAAGAACGCAGACGGGGCTCAACATGTTCCTGAGGCTAATACTCAGAAACCCGTTTATAGTCCTCGGCGCCGTCATAATGAGCGGTGTCATCAACTTCAAGGTGATGCTCGTTTACATCGCGCTTATCCCGCTCATTGCGCTCGGCTTTTATCTCACAATCAGGTTCGCAAGGCCTTTCCACGAAAAGATTCAGCGGGGCATCGACAGGCTCACGTCTTTCTGCCGGGAAAATATTATAGGCGTCAGGTCGGTGCGTGCGTTCGGCATGCAGAAGGAGGAAACAAGGCAGTTTTCAGAACAGACCGACGACCTGTTTCTTAACCAGCTGAAAGCCGACAGAATCGCCGCAGTAAATATACCTCTTAACACGCTTCTCGTTAACGGCTGCGTCATCCTCGTGCTCGTCATCGGCGCCTCGTTTGTCAATGCCGGCAACATGCAGAGCGGCAGCATCATCGCGCTTGTAAACTATCTCTTCCAGATTCTGCTTGCGGTCGAAAGAACCGCCTCGCTTGTCGATTCTTTCAACAAAGCTAACGTTTCATCTAAGCGAATCAAGGAAGTTCTTGACGCGGAAACCGCCAATGCAAAACCTCTTCCTCAAACCGCCGCTGTCGTTGTTAAGAATCCATTGGCTCCTCTTGTCGAGTTTGAGAACGTTTCGTTCGGCTATGACAAGAGCGGCTCACACGCGCTCTCAGACATCAGTTTTAAGCTTTATAAAGGACAGTCGCTCGGTATCATTGGCGGTACCGGAAGCGGTAAATCAACGCTTGTAAACCTCATGCAGGGCATCTATCCCGCAACGACCGGAAGTGTCAGAATTGAGGGCGCTGACGTTAAAGATTTTGACGATAAAGAGCTGAGAAAGTATTTCTCGGCGGTTTCGCAAAAGCCGATTCTTTTTGCCGGAAGCATAAGGGATAATATCAGGTTCGGAAATCCCGATGCTTCTGAAGAGGACATCCTTGACGCGCTCAAAAACAGTGTCTCCGATGAGTTTGTTTTCACAAAAGAGGGCGGGCTTGATTTTCAGATTGAATACGGCGGAAGGAATCTCTCCGGCGGCCAGAAGCAGAGGCTCACGATCGCAAGGGCTTTTGTAAGGAACGCTGAGATACTTGTGCTTGACGATTCCACGAGCGCGCTTGACTATGTCACCGAGTCTAAAATAAGAAGATACGTGACGGGTAAATCAACACGCCAATCCACCAAGGTGATAGTCTCGCAGCGAATCTCCGCCGTCATGCAGTGCGACAATATACTCGTCCTTGAGGACGGACAGATGAAGGGCTTCGGAAAGCATGAGGAGCTTATCGGAAGCTGCCCGATTTATAAAGAAATTTACCTTTCCCAGACGGGCGATTTGACGGAGGCGGAATCATGAAGAAAAAGCAAAAATCCGGCTCCGACAATGCTACAATAAAGAAGCTTCTTGCGCTCCTTAAAGGCGACATATTTAAGATCGTCCTTGCGCTTCTCTTATCAGGCGTTTCGATAGTCCTTACGCTTTACGTCAACGTCGTCATCGGCAAGGCGGTCGACTATATGATCGGCAAGGATGCAGTTGATAACATTGGCGTCAGGAACTCGTGCATCATCATCGCCTGCTGCGTTATAGCGGCCGCGCTACTTAACTATCTCGTCAAGGTGATGCTTGATAAAATTGCCTATATAACGGTAAAAACTTTAAGAGAAAGTCTCTTCGAAAAGCTTCAGCGGGTGCCTGTTTCATACATTGACAGGAACCGCCCGGGAGATATGATCGCGCGCCTCATAAACGATATCGACCAGATTTCGGACGGCTTGATCCTAAGCTTTGCACAGCTTTTCTCCGGCGTTGTGACGATTCTCGGAACGCTCGTTTTCATGCTCGTCCTTGACCCGCTGATAACGCTTATAGTTCTCTTTGCGTCGCCCGTCACGCTTTTTGTCGCCAATTTCATTGCCCGCAGCATCCACAAGTATTTCACCAGGCAGTCTGCGATTAACGGCGATCTTTCGGCTGTTGCAGACGAGGCAATCTCGGGCATTACGGTCCTAAAATCCTTCTCTATCGAAGACGTCTACAGAAAGAAGCTTGCGGAGAAGGGCGAAAAGCTGAGAAAAGCTTCAACAAGCGCCGTTTTCTTCTCGTCAACGGTTTACCCGACGACAAGGCTCATAAACGGTATCATTTATGCCGCAATAGGCGTTGCGGGCGCACTCACTGTCGTAAAACACGGCAATCTCCCCGGCGGCCTTACAATCGGTCTTCTTTCAAGCTTCCTTGCCTACGCCTCAAAGTTTACGATGCCTTTTAACGAGATATCAGGCGTGCTTGCGGAGTTTCAGGGGGCATTGGCGGGTGCAGGAAGAGTGTTTGAAGTGATCGAGGAAAAAGACGAGAACGAAAGAGAGGACGCTGATAATGCGTTTATCTCTGAAGGCGGTGTCTCGATTGAAAACGTCAGTTTCAGCTATACGCCGGACGTTCCTCTTATCAGGGACTTTTCGCTTGACGTTAAACCAGGTCAGCGCGTTGCAATCGTCGGTCCTACAGGCTGCGGCAAGACCACGTTCATAAACCTTCTTATGCGCTTTTACGATGTAAAAGACGGTTCGATTAAGATGGACGGCACCGATTCAAGGGACATCACAAGAAGCGCTCTTCGAAAGAATTACGGCATGGTACTTCAGGAAACGTGGCTCCGCTCAGGCACCGTCAGGGACAATATCGCGATAGGAAAACCTGACGCAACCGATGAAGAGATTATCTGCGCCGCGACCCTTGCCCATGCTGACTCATTCATCAAAAAGCTTGAGAACGGCTATGATACCAAAGTCTCCGACGACATCGCCAAGCTCTCCTACGGCCAGAAACAGCTCATCTGCATCGCAAGACTCATGCTCACGTCGCCGCCGATGCTCATACTTGACGAGGCTACTTCTTCAATCGATACAAGAACCGAGATAAAGGTTCAGCTTGGGTTTAAGAAGCTCATGAACGGCAGAACGTCGTTTATCGTTGCCCACAGGCTTTCGACAATTAAGAACTGCGACGTTATTGTCGTAATGAAGGACGGACGCATAATCGAGCAGGGAACGCACGACGAGCTTATAGCTCACGAGGGGTTCTACAAAGAACTCTACGAAAGTCAGTCTAACTGAATGATTTCGAACATTTTTTCGGGAGAACGGATTATAAAATGGTGGAAATTTTTCCTGAAATCAAATATGATATTGTGGTTGTCGGCGGAGGCCCGGCAGGCATTGCCGCTGCAATTTTTGCTGCAAGGGAAGGCAGAAAAGTTGCCGTTGTCGAGAAGAACAGCTGTCTCGGCAGGAAGCTCTGCATCACCGGCAAGGGCCGCTGCAACATCACGAACAACTGCGACAAGGAAGACTTTTTCGCAAACATACCCGAAAATCCGCGCTTCATGTATTCGCCTTACAGCGCCTTCTCGAACTTCGATCTGATCGATTTCATCGAGGACCTTGGCGTCAGTACGGTCGTTGAAAGGGGCGGAAGGGTTTTCCCGAAATCCGGCAACGCAAAAGAGGTAAGAGACGCTCTGCGCGACGAGCTGAAACGCCTTTCGGTTAAAGTTTACTACGGCTGCACCGTATCGGAGATCCTCACGGATGACGAAAACAATGTTACCGGCGTGAAACTCACAGAAAACGAGATGGTACTTCATTCGAAGGCAGTCATTATTGCAACCGGCGGCGCTTCATATCCGGGAACGGGCTCTACGGGCGACGGATACGCATTTGCAGAGAAACTCGGTCATAGGGTGACGGACCTCATTCCGGCTCTTGTCGGGATTGATACTAAAGAGACTTTTGCCGGAGAGCTTGCCGGTCTCACTCTCAAAAACTGCGGCATAAAGTTTTACGAGAAGGGCGCAGACGGCAAGGCTAAAAGCAAGATATACGAGGACTTTGGCGAGATACTTTTCACTCACACGGGTATTTCCGGCCCGACAGTTCTTTCCGGCTCGTTCTTCATAAACAGCCCGGAGAAGAGAAACATAGGAATTAGCATTGACCTTAAGCCCGCGCTTGACAGTGAGATGCTCGACGCGAGGATTCTTAGGGACTTTGGCGAGTTTTCAAAGAGACAGTTCGGAAATGCCCTCTCAAAGCTTCTCCCTCAGAGTCTGATCCCGGTGGTTGTAAGGCTTTCGGGCATTGGCGGGAATAAACCTGTCAGTGAGATTTCAAAGAAGGAGCGTGCAAGGCTCGTTTCGCTTCTTAAGAATTTTGAGCTGACTTTTAAATCACTGAGACCGATAGATGAGGCTATCATCACAAGGGGCGGCGTTTCGGTGAAGGATATTGACCCGAAGACGATGGCTTCAAAAAAGGCCTTTGGCCTGTATTTTGCGGGCGAGATCATTGACGTCACCGGTTACACGGGCGGCTTTAATCTTACAATTGCGTTTTCAACAGGGTGTCTTGCCGGCAGGTCGGCGGCCGCCTTTGTCGAAATAAAATCTTAAACAATCGGAGTGTGCTACTATGAAAATACTTGTTTCAGGCGGATGCGGATACATCGGAAGCCATACTGTTATCAGACTCATCGAGAACGGTTATGACGTGACTATTTTTGACAACCTCTATAACAGCAAGATAACCGTGCTTGACAAAATTGAAAAGATTACAGGCGTAAGGCCTGATTTCGTGCTCTGCGACATGACCGACAGGGAGTCGCTCGAAGCAATCTTTAAAGAGGATCATTTTGACGCGGTCATCCATTTCGCGGGCTATAAGGCAGTCGGAGAGTCAGTCGAAAAACCTCTCATGTACTACGACAACAACATCACGGGAACGCTCAATCTTCTTGAACTTATGGAGAAATACGGTGTTAAGAACCTGATTTTCTCATCGAGCGCAACTGTCTACGGACTACCCGAAAAATGCCCCGTTGACGAGAACTCGCCGCTCTTCTGTCTGAACCCTTACGGCAGAACAAAGCTCATGATCGAGCAGATACTTCTTGACCTCTGCGCTGCCGACAAGGATTTCTCCGCGGTTATGCTGAGATACTTTAACCCTGTGGGCGCACATCCGTCGGGGCTTATTGCCGAGGATCCTAACGGAATCCCGAACAACCTCATGCCGAGAATAATCTCTGCCGCCAAGGGTGAGATCAAGGAGCTCAAAGTATTCGGCGATGACTACGACACCAGAGACGGTACGTGCATCAGGGACTACATCCACGTTCTTGACCTTGCTGACGGCCACGTAGCGGCTCTCAATTACGTATTTAAACACAAGGGTAACGTTGCCGTGAACCTCGGAACGGGAAACGGCTACACGGTTCTTGAACTTATAAAGACATTCGAAAAGGTCAACGGAGTCAAGGTTCCTTACTCCATTGCACCGAGGCGAGAGGGCGACAGCAAGTCAACCTATGCCGACAACACATACGCTAAAAAACTCCTCGGCTGGGAGGCAAAGCTCGGAGTTGAGGACATGTGCAGAGACGCTTGGAAGGGGGCTCTCAATTATGAGTAATGGCGGATATAAGTGCTTCAAAAAACGTGATTTCGGTCACTTCTTATATTTCGCGGCAGCTTTGTGCCTTTTAGGCATTGGCGTGTTGCTCCTCATTCAGCAGGACATCGGATACAAGGACATTATCGTTGGTCTCAAAGCTACCATGCTTATCTGCGGCCTCGGAATTCTTGCGGGCTATTTCTTTAACTCGCGAACAAGATTCAGACCCGGCTGGACGCTCCCGATGGGTATCGTCATGACGTTCATCGGCGCCGGCTACATCGCCGCGGATATCATAAAGCCGCTCAAAACTCCCGATATCAACCTTGCGTCCATCGTGATGCTCGTATCGTTCCTCAACATATCGCTGCTCCTTTCGACCTCGGTTCAGGTAGCGGCCCTGAGGCTCAGACGCTGGCGTTTTTACGCAGCTTATGCAATCGCCAATGTCATCTACCTCGTTTTCATCTACACCGATCTTTTCGGAATCAGGACGAACGCGATCATCGGAAGTGCGATTTTCATGTTCATATTGGCGATTCAGCTCATTGTCGAGGGCCTTATTGACCTAATCAAGTTTGAAGCCGCAAGAAAGCGCTTTAATACTTCGGAGGGAATCTGATGTTAAGAGAACGCGGGCTTGATATATTAAAACTCAAGCTTATTGCTTTTACGGGCATTGTGCTCCTGAACATCGCTTGGTGCGGTGTCATCCCGAATTCGCTGACGTGGCTTAGGTTTATGCTCAGCTTTATCGGAGCCCCGGCAATACCGATACTTGCGCTTGTGACAAGCGAGAGCATCAAGCACACAAGAAGTCTCCTGATGTACATGATCAGGCTGCTTGTGCTTTCGGTTCTCTGCGGCTTTCCGTACTATTTCCTCTACCACAATATAAATGCCGGCGACGCGCTCTTTCGCGAATATCTTTCCGGCCCGTTCACCGTCTTTTTTGTCACGGGTATCCTTGTCGCATACGACAGGCTTCCCTATAAGTGGCTCAAGAACAGTTCGGTATTCCTCTTTGTCGCGCTCTCGGTATTCTTTGGCCTTGAGTATGCGCCTGTCTCGATAATCATCGCTTACTTTATCCACCTTTACTCGTCGGATGTAAAGCGAAAGTACAGGAACTTCAATATAATACTTTTCGGCGTTGCCATTGGCGTCATCGGGGGCTTCCTCTATTTCTACACCCACGGCAAGAGTTCGGTTCCGAATATCGATCTTCTCCAGCTGGTTTCGCTCTCAGGCTCGATTTTTGCGGTTCCGCTACTGAACCTTTACAACGGCAAGGAGAACGTATTTACCGCCAAGGCATCGCGCTTTATCGCCAAGTACGCCTTCTATCTTGCGTATCTCGCGCTCATCTCGGGCCTTGCGCTCTTAAAAAATTTCGTGATACTCGCCAATGCGGGTTGACTCATGAGAGGGCCTTCACAGGCTCTCTTTTTTGTTAAACTTTAAGCTGAAAAATTTAAAAAAAGTACTTGACAAGAAATATCGCTTTTGGTATTATTGCAAAGCTGCTTGAAAAGAGCGCTGGTGTAGCTCAGCCGGTAGAGCGACTGACTTGTAATCAGTAGGTCGGGGGTTCGATTCCGTCCACCAGCTCCAGCAATGGGAGATTTCCCGAGTGGCCAAAGGGAGCAGACTGTAAATCTGTTGTCGTCCGACTTCCGTGGTTCGAATCCACGATCTCCCACCAAAATTTCCGTAGTCAAATGGCTGCGGATTTTTTGTTTTTAAGCGGGTTTTGCGTTTACGATTCATTGGCGGTGCTTTTTATTGTTATATTATAATTTTTATGTTATAATCGGGGCGTCGGAGGTATACGGCTTTGAAAAAGATTTTTATCCTTCTTTTAGCTTTAATGATACTTACGCTGAGCTTTGCTTCGGTTGTGTTTGCAAGTGAGAGCGCACCTGCCGGAACAAAGGATAATGGCGTTATAACTGTAGAAGCAAAAGATTCTTCGGAGAACGACGCTGTACCTGCCGAATACGAAAGGCCTTCGTCCACAAGATATGTAAAGATAGGTCTTGGCGTGCTAGCAATTATTGCTCTTTTTGTGCTTTTTACGGTTATGATTAAGAGAAAAGAGCCGGTCGCAAAAGACACGGATGAGAAGAAAGGATGAGTGTTATGAGAAAGCTTGCGCTGCTCGTTGCGGTATGCATATTGGCGATGCTCATTCCCTTTTCCTTCGCTTCGGCGGAGGGTGAGAATATTACCGAGTTCAAATTCGCCCTTGAATATGTGTATGCCGACGGAAGGATGATAATCCAGTGCGAGAACGTCAACGGTTCTTCGCCTTATACTTTCTACCAGCAGATTGAGTTTTCGGAGTGGCTCTCGGTCGGCGGCTGGATGGCCAATGACGAGGGAATCGCCAAGCTCCAGTATTCTCTTGACGGTGAAGAGTGGTTTGACACCGAAAAGCCAAAGTTTTCATTAAGATCCGACCTTGCACCGGCAGGTATTCCTTACGAAGAAGGTCATAAGACGGCAGGCTTCGGCGCAGGTAACAACTGCATACCGGCATCCGCAATCACCGAAGACAACTGCATAATAAGCATCAGGGCTGTCACGCTCGAGGGAAACTTCGTTGAGTTCTTCTCTTTTAACGACGTTACTGTTGTGGAACCGGGTGAAGGAACAGGTCCTGAGGTTCTTTACAACACTTACCTTGACGATGTGACTGACGGATATATCGAAACCCCTAACGGCGTCTGCTCGCCAACGAGCGCGATCGTCGAGACCGATTCCGGCAAGCCAATCTCATTCAGAGGCTGGGCGTGCTCAAACTACGGTATCTCTAAAATTGTTTACTCGATTGACAACAGCGAGCTCATTGACGATGTCACCGGTCCCTACGTGAAGCGTCAGGACGTTATGAACGCATATCCGGTTTACACAGCCGAGCAGGGCAATACTGACCACGTCGGCCTCGGAAAACCAAACAACTTCATTACTCTTCCCAAGACTGCTGAGCTTGAAGCAGGCTTCTATTCGGTTGACGTGTACGCAGTGACTGCCGACGGAACGGACCAATACTACATCGCTTCGTTTACGCTTGTGGTTGACGGAGGCGGAAGCCCCAAGGCTACAAACACGCCGGAGGTGACTCCGACAGAAGCGCCTGCCGTCACGGCTGAGCCTGAAGCGACTGAAACCACTGCTCCTAAAGAAACAACTGCGGCAAACACTCCTGAGTCTGCTTCAAATGAAAACGCTAAGAAAGGGTGCGGCGGAGTTATCGGCGGAAGCGCTGTAATGCTTCTTGCGGTTCTTGCAATCGCATTCAAAAAGAAATCACACGGCTGAAAATCAGCTTAACAAACCGGTAAAATTTTAGATTAAATCCGGAGATACGAAAGATGAACAGAATTATCGAATCAATCAAGACAAACAGTAAGGGCCGCCGCGTATGGATAATTTCATGCGTGGCTGCCTTTTGTCTTGTATTGGCGATAATTGTTTCGCTCTCGGTCATAAAGTCTGAAGCCAAGGTCACTTTCATACTCGACAAGACGCTTCTTACGGCCGGCGACTACACGGATTCTCCTTCGCTTGCGGACCTTCTTAATATTGTCTATACGGGAGACATCGACCTCATGTCAGGTACGACCGAGTACTACTATCCGATCGGCTCAATCATGGACAACAGCAGGATGTTCACGGTCACATCCTCTTCCGGCACCAAGATCAGCGGATACCAATGCTACATTTACGCCAATGCGGTCTACAACAAGCTTTTCGGCGAATACGTAGGCCACGGAACAGGTCTTAAGAATTCCGTCAACGTCATCGAAAACGCGCCTAAGGCCACCTACGAGCTCTTTAAGAACGCAGGCGTCGTATGCGGCGCATATATGAGAACCACCGAAAACTCTGACGGATCTTACAGCGGAAGCCGCGGACACTCGCTCGTTATTATGAAATATGACGAGAACGAGATAACTTATATTGAGGGCAACGGCGAGGGTCAGGGCATCGTCCGCGGCGCAATCTTAAGCTGGGACGATTTTAACGCAAGGCAGCTTACAGGCCGCTCAAGACGCATCTGCCACGTAACGCAGCCCAAAGCCGAGTATTACAATTCGCTCTACGGCTCGTCCTACGTCTCCGTAAAGTACCTTAAAGGCGACTCAACGGGCGGAACTGTTCCTTCATCCCTTAAGCTTAAGTACAGAGACACTTTCACCATACCCGACAAGGGAACGCTTGTAAACCAAGACTATTCGTTTAGCGGCTGGTACTGTCAGCGCACTGACAACGGCTATATCGCAAATACCAAGGGCGGCTGGTCTTCTGCCGCAGACGTTTCATCCGGCAAGGCAACAAAGCGTACGTTCAGACCCGGAGAAGTACTTGTATTTGACTCTTATTTCATCCTCTCGGGAGGCCAGCATATGATGGCAAACCAGGAGATTGTTTTCATTCCCATCTGGAACGCTCCCGATCCTCCGCGGCCTGAAGGACCGTTTGCAATCGGTGTTTCTTATGAAAAAACAGGCAATTACGTCGACCTTTATATTGACGTCACAAACAACCCCGGAGTCTCTTATCTTGAACTTTTGCTCGAATACCCGGATGACCTTAAAATGGTTTCTGTGAGCAACGGCGAGGTCCTTGGCGGTATGTACGCCGGCGACGCGATTGATATTATAAGCTGGAAGATGGCGGGCGACCTTTTTGCAAAAGGAAGGCTTATTACCGTAAGGTTTGAGGCGACAGGCATTCTTTCCGGCAAAACAATAACTTATTCGATACTCAGCTGCTGCGGCGAGCCCGGCGACGTTCCGGTTTCTCCTGCGAGCGGCTCCGTCACAATAAACTAAATGCGAAAGGCAGATTAAATGAAAATCATTCAACTTAAGAATTGCTCACCCACACAGATGACAGGCTTTTTTGTCATCACAGACGACGCCAAGGTCATTGCCATCGACGGCGGCAACAGGATTGACACCGAAGGTTTCCTCGCTACGCTCGAAGAACTCACCGGAAGCCGCTATTCAAACATCGACTGCTGGTTTATGACACATCCGCACGACGATCATTTTGGCGTGTTCCAGGAACTCACTGAGAGGGCTGAAAAGGGCGAAAGAATTCCCTCGTGCTCGATGTACTGCTACACTCCGCAGCCTGATGAGTTCGGAAAGGACGAGCAGATTTTTGAGAATCAGATTATCGAATACAACAAGGCAGTTTCAAAGAACACTTACCCGAAGCACGCCTTTAAAGAAAAAGAAGTGTTTGAGTTCGGAAACCTCACTGTCGAGGTTTTGAGGCTCTGGGATCCTT
>Ga0310696_10005016_pt1 | contig 16070 bp, 15 predicted proteins | sample AusTroGonzalo_MG_4_FD_203885 | JGI IMG/M metagenome (GOLD analysis project Ga0310696, IMG submission 203885) | Bovine rumen microbial communities from tropical cattle in Woodstock, Queensland, Australia - Gonzalo_02 (v2) (version 2) | ecosystem: Host-associated > Mammals > Digestive system >...
TGCGACGGGAAGCCCGAAAAATACGCACAGTGGGTCTCTCTCTCTCCAGCCGGCGCAACGGAGACACGGGCCGCCGTCGCCTTCACCGAGGACCGCAGACGCATGTTCGTTTTCCTCCGCTGCGGCGAACCCGAGATGAAAAAGCTCAAGACGAAAAAAGCGAAGGACGATTCCCCCGAAGTCCTCTCGGGCGACCGGGTCAGGATCGACTTCAACACCAACGAAAAAGGCGTCTACACCCTCTGCGCCGACGTGACGGGCGCGTTCTGGGACGGCTGTTCCGACGCCGACGAACTGGGACAGTCCGGCCGCGTCTCCGGCTGGGATCAGGAAAAAAGCCGCGTCGTCGTCAAACGCTTTGCCGACCGCTGGGAGATGGAGATCGCCGTCGACGTGGTCCGCTGCGGCAAGTCCCCCGGCTTTTATCCGCCCTGGGGATTGAACATCACCCGCACGCGGACGGTCTCGGGCACCGAGGAGACCTTCTCCCTCGCGAGAAACGCCGCAGGCGAACCCCGCAAGTGGCGGCGGCTCACCCTGCCATTGACCGACGCCTCCGGACGGCCCATGGAGCGGAACAACACCGTTCCCGTCCTGCTGCGGGGATGCGTTCCCGAGAGCGTCTACACCGTGCGGCGCGCTTCGGGTGAAGTCGATCTGGCCGCGCCCTGGGACGGAGCCTGCTGGAAGGACATCCCCGAAATGCGTCTGGCCTGGGAAAACATAAGTTTCGGCCGTTCCTCGGGCTTCCGGCCCGACGCCCGGGCGAAGATCCAGTACGACGATGACTTCATCTACGTCCTCTATCAGGTGAAAGACCGCTGCGTGCGCGGGGACTTCAAGAACGATCAGGACATGGTCTGCCTCGACAGCTGCATGGAGTTCTTCGTCCAGCCCGATCCCGCGGGCCCCTACTACAACTTCGAGTGCAACTGCATCGGAACGCTCCTGCTCTACGAGATCCACGTGAAGGGCGATGAGAAACTCATGTCGGCCATGCCGCTTGAGGAGCTGAAAAAAGTCGTCCGCTTCTCCACCCTGCCCCGGGACATGAAGGGCGAACTTCCGGGTCCGGTGACCTGGCGTATGGGGCTCAAAATACCGGTGGAGATGTTCGTCCGCCGCACGGGTGTCCCGGCGAAACTTGCGGGACAGGTCTGGGGCGCCAACGTCTACAAGTGCGCCGACTGGACAAGTCTCCCCTGCTGGCTGTCGTGGAAGAAGAACTGGACCTTCCACAATCCCGAGGGTTTCGGAAGACTCATCTTCGAATGAGTTCGTCAGGCGGCGTCCCGCGCGGGGCGCCGCTCTTTTTTTCACATCAGACCGAGATCGAAGTTGAAAGCCGTCGTTTCGGCGTTCTTCCAGTTGGCGTTGGTGAGGTCGTAGAAGTCGAAGATCCCCTCCATCCGGGGGACGGAAACGACCTTCTGCGGGTAGATGCGCGACAGGCCCGTGCGGCCGTCGGAACGCACCTCGAACCCGTTGCCCCGGTTGTCGCTGAAAGGCCCCTCCACGGGCAGTTCCGCCCGGGTGGTCAGAAGTCCCGGACGGCCGAGGCGGTACAGCTCGACTTCGAGCGGGGAATGCTCCCGCAGGGCGGCGACAGCCTCCTTCTCGAGCTCGATATGGGCCATCACCCGGTTCACGCCGAACCGGGCCAGCTCCGCCGCAGCCATGCTGCTGCACACGGGCAGCGGCGTGGAGGCGATGATGAAAATGTCTTTGTAAGGCGTCAGCAATTCCAGTCCGTAAAGGGAGGTCACACGGAAGCGCCGGATCCCCGCCTGATAAGCCCGCTCCACCGCCTTGCGCAGAGCGGGAAGTTTCTCCTCGGGGCAGAAATCGGGCAGGATCGCCTCGTCGCTTGCCTTGTTGACGGTGAAGACGCCGTCCGCCCGCAGGGCCCGCCGGTCGGCGGGTTCCGCGCCCCGGGGCTTGAGCGAAACGGTCTCGCGCAGGTGCTCCGGCAGCGTGTACGCGGGCTTGAGTTTCAGATAATCCTCACGGAAGCGCATCAATCCGACGCCGGACTCGGGATCGAAGACGGCATCGGGCTTCAAGGTCTCCTTGACCCGGCTCCAGAATTCCCGGCGGACCGCCTTCAGCACGGCGGCGGGGAGAAAATACGCGCCCCGGATCGTACAGCCGCACCGCCCGAGAGCGAAGACGTCGGAATCGGCCTCGGCAAAGGCGGCCTGAAGCATCTGCGCATCGGCGGCATGTTTCTCCGCCGGAGCGAGATCGAGGGGGAATTCCATGTCCCCCAGCGGCGCGTTGGTGCAGACGACGCGCAGTTTCGCGGCATCGAGTTCCAGGGCGAGATCCAGCTTTTTTCTGCGCTCCGGCAGGGCTTCCAGCTGACGGCGGCGGTCGGGGAAGGAGGTGCCTATTTTGAAGATCATGCCGCCGGGAGGCACCGGTTTGTCGCAGCAGACGAACACCCGGTCGCCGGCCTTGGCCCGCCGGGCGGGCCCGTCGTTGACGAACATTTTCGTCACGGTGAGGGCCGGACCGTCCTCGCCGCTTCTGGGCTGGATGCGCAGACGGTCCCCCGCGCCGAGGCGGCGGGAGGCGGTGAAGTAAAAACCGTTCTCCCGCAGTTCCTCCACGCTGCCGCAGCGGAGCCCCGCCGCACCGGCGCTGTCGGACTTGACAAGGGTCGCAAAAGACGCCTTTTCGGCAAAGCCCGAGCTCCACTTGCGGCCGCAGGTCCCGGCAAGGACCGCCCGGGCCTCGCTCAGCGCGGAGGGATACTCGCTTTCGGGCGCGTCGAGGAGCAGACGGTAGGCCCGGACCACGGCGTCGACGTAATCGGGCTGGCGCAGACGCCCCTCTATTTTGAGGGACTGGACCCCCAGCGCCCGCAGCTGCGGGATGTACTCGGCCATGCAGAGATCCTGCGGGGAAAAGAAGAAGCCGTTGCCGTTTTTCGAGAAATACCGGCGGCGGCAGGGCTGTTTGCACTTGCCCCGGTTGCCGCTGTGGCCGCCGAGGTAGGAGGAGAAGAGGCACATCCCCGACAGGGAGCAGCAGAGCGCCCCGTGGATGAACACCTCGATCTCGAGGGAAGTCCTCTTTCGGATCTCAGCCAGTTCCTCCAGCGTGACCTGCCGTTCGAGGACGACGCGGGAGACGCCCAGCTTCTCCGCGACGGCGAAACCCGCCGAGTTGTGGAATCCCATCTGGGTCGAGGCGTGAAGCTCCAGAGAGGGGAAATACTCCCGCACCAGACGCAGGACGCCCAGATCCTGGACCAGCAGAGCGTCCGGGGAGATGATCCGGATGCTCTCCAGCAGTTCGGCGACCTCGGGCAGTTCCTGTTCCTTGACGAGGGTATTGAGCGTGAGATAGACCTTTTTGCCGGTCCGGTGGGCGAGATCCACCACCCTGGCCATGGTCCCGGGGTCGAAGTTCTCCCCCCGCTCCCGGGCGTTGAACTTGGCCAGCCCCGCGTAGACGGCGTCGGCCCCGGCCTCGAAGGCCGCCAGCGCGCAGGCGGGACTCCCCGCGGGCGCCAGAAGTTCCGGATTTTCGCCCGCCATCTTCAGGCCTTGACGGAGAGACGGCGGAAGTTCTTTTTGCCCGCCCGCAGAGTCACGGGCAGCTGATCGGCAGTCACCGCGTGATTGGGATCGGTGATCTTCTCGTCATCGATGGAGACCGCGCCGCCCTGGATCAGGCGGCGGCCGTCGCTGTTGCTCTTGCAGATGCCCGCCAGCACCAGCAGACGGGGCACGGAGACGCCGTTTTCGCCGAATTCGGCAGCATCGATCTCGGTGACGGGCAGCTCGGCCTGGGCCTGAACGGGGGCGGCCACGGTGCTGGAGCACGGGATCTTGCCCTCGGGATCGGCGAAACCGAACCGGGTCCCCGCGGCGGCGAAGACCTCGCGGGCCGTCTTTTCGCCGTGGGCGAGCGCCGTGGCCTCGCAGGCGAGGATCTCCTTGGCCCGGTTGATGTTGCTCCCCTCCCCCGTCAGGCTGTCGATCTCGTCGATGGGCAGACGGGTGAAGTACAGCAGCAGTTTTTTCGTCTGGGCGTCGTCGCAGTTGCGCCAGAACTGGTAGTAGTCGAAGGGACTGGTGCGGTCGGTATCCAGCCAGACGTTGCGGCCGCCCGCGGTCTTGCCGAACTTCTGCCCGTCGGAGTTGAGCAGAAGCGGAATGGTCATGCAGTGGACCGTTTTGCCGTTCTTCCTGCGGACGAGTTCCGTTCCGGCCACCATGTTGCCCCACTGGTCCTGACCGCCCATCTGCAGACGGCAGTCCCATTCGCGGTTGAGGGTCATGAAGTCGTAGGCCTGCAGGATGGAGTAGTTGAACTCGAGGAACGAGAGCCCCGTTTCGAGGCGCATCTTGACCGATTCCTGAGTGAGCATGCGGTTGACGCTGAAGATCGTCCCCACCTCGCGGAGCATGTCGATGTAGCCGATCTTGCACAGCCAGTCGGCGTTGTTGACGAAGTGGGCCTCGCCGTTCTCGACTTTGATGAACCGGGCCAGCTGGGCCTTGAGGCACTCCACGTTGTGGTCGATCTCCTCGATGGTCATCATGGGCCGGGCGGTCTGCTTGCCGGAGGGATCCCCGATGCGGGCGGTGGCGCCGCCCACGAGGACCAGCGGCACGTGACCGGCCTGCTGCATGATGCGCATGGCCATCACGGGCAGGAGGTGTCCCACGTGCAGACTGCTGCCGGTGGGGTCGAATCCCACGTAGAAGCGGATCTTCTCGGTGGAGAGCATCTTTTCGATCTCGGCCGGATCCGTGGCCTGAAAACAGAAGCCCCGGGCCTGCAATTCCTGAAAAACGTTCATTTTATCCTGTCATCCTTTTTTTATGTCGATGAGAAAAACGGTTTCTAATGCCCCGGTCCGGGGGGAGGAAGCGGCAGTTTCCGCCACGCCCGGTGAGGAACGGTTTTCCCCTCTTCCAGCCAGCGCTTCTCGAAATCGCTGGCGATCCCGGCCAGATCGGCAACGGCCTCGTCGCAGGGGGAAAACAGTCCCGAAGAGGCCAGGACCCGTCCCACGGCGTCCCGGTAATATTCGTCGTCGCTGGAAAAGTGGAAGACGCCGCCGTCGCGCAGCACCCGGTGGAGCTGGCTCGTGAAATCGCTGGTCAGCAGGCGGTGTCCCCGGTGCCGTCCCTTGGGCCAGGGATCGGGGCAGAGCAGATGGATGCGGTCCACCGAACGGTCCGGCAGCAGGCGGGAAATGAGGTACCGGGCCTCGACGCGCAAAACCGTCACGTTGTCGAAATGCCCCCGGCGGCAACGCTTCACCACTTTGCGCAGGCGGCCCAGCATGACGTCGGCGGCCAGGATCCGGCTTTCGGGGAAAAGGCCGCAGAGCGCGGAAGTGTAGGAGCCGGAACCGCACCCGAGATCCAGTTCGACCCGGCGGTCGGAAGGCGTTTCGAACACGCCGTAGAACCCGGTAAAGAACCGGATATCCGCATCTTCTTCGTGAGGCATGACTAGATCGCGTCGCGGCTTTTGGCCCAGTCGCGGACGGCCTTTTCGGTTTTTTCGAATTCACTGCCCAGCATGGCGGAGGCGAAGGCCTTGAAGTAGCCGATCAGCGCTTCGCGGAAGATGCCGAGGTTTTCTATGCGTTCGGCGAAGATCTCGTCGTCGTTCATCTCCTCGCCCTCGGGGAGTTTGAAGCCGCTGAAAACGAATTTGTCGGCGTCGAAGGTGCCGCTCCAGATCTGGTTGAGACGGGTGATGGTGAGCTTGGCTTTTTTGAGTTTCTTGCCCACGTTGATGGCGGCCTTGGCCTCGGCGCTGCGCAGGGGACTGCCGCCCTTTTTGACGGTGGTCTCGGCGGAGCCCCGGTCGTCGTCCTCTCCGGCGAAGACCAGCGGCCCCTCGATCATCAGGTCGAATTCGCCGTATTCCGGATGCCGGAGTTTGCCCACGGTCTCGCCGAAGTACCAGAGGTACATGAGAAAATCCCTGCCGATGGCGGGTTCGCCGCCCGTCCGACCGTCGATGGAGAGCTGGGGGAAATCCACGGGCAGGACCTTGAATTCCCGTTCGAGGATCAGGGCGGGGGTGAGCTGCAGGGGTTCCATCTGGGCGACCCGGTAGAAGTTTTCGACGAAGAGGTCGATCTGGGTGGCGCTCACGGCGCCGGTGTAGAGCAGCTTCGTCCGGGGATCGATGACGACGGGGATCCCGGAGAGGGTGGGCGGCATCTTGCCGAGGTGCTTTTCGATCATGTCCTCTTTGATCTCCCGCTTCTGCTTGGCGGAAAGGTATTCTTTTCCCTCGGCGCGGAGCACGGCCTGTTCCTCGCGGCGGCACAGCGCGGCCAGCAGGGACGAGGGGATCTTGCGCACGGCCTGCCGCAGGGTCAGCCAGAGACAGCCGCCGGCATGGACCCCGGCGCCGTCCAGGTCGGTATCCAGCAGGCCCCGGCCCGTGACCCAGCCGATCTGGGGGTCGCCGGTGACGGAGTCCAGCGTCCCGGCCCGGTTCGCGGCAAAAAGCGCCATAACATTCTCCGGAAGCTCCTCCGGAAGTTCGAACATCGCAAAAGTGATCGATCCGCGGTCAAACGGCATGATGAGAAACTCCTCTGTTCTTCTGTGGTTCACCGCCGGATAATATACCACGGGGCCGGCGCCTTTTCAAATGAAAAATGCGGTTGAATTATCCGTGCCGATGTGCTATATTACCGGTTTGAAGAAATAAGTCTGTCAAACTACGGAGATATCGGTGAATATGAGCAAAATCGAAGTGAAAGACGGTTCGGAAGTCCCCGATCCGGAGGAAAAAGAAAAAGAGCAGCCCTGCGCTGCGGAGGGAGCCGCTCCCGGGGCGGAAAAAGCCCCGGCGCCGGAGCCGACGCCCGAAGAAAAACTCAAGGCGGAACTCGCGGAACTGCAGTCCAAATATCTTTATCTGCAGGCGGAGTATCAGAATTACCGCAAGCGGGTGGTCAAGGATCTCGCCGACGCGCGGGCCTTCACCGTGGCGGATACCCTTGCGCCCTTTTTATCGGTCTTCGACTACCTGACCATGGCGGAGAACGCGGCGGAGAACACGGACAATCTCGAAGCCGTCCGTCAGGGACTCAAGATGATCATGGGCGAATTTTTCAAGGCCTTCGACGAACTGGGCGTCAAAAAGTTCGACTCCGTGGGGAAGAAATTCGATCCGTCGCTCCACGACGCGGTTGCCAACGAGCCCTCCGACACGGTTCCGGAGGGCGAAGTCATCCGCGAGTGGGCCGGCGGGTTCAAGCTGGGGGAAAAACTGCTCCGCCCCGCCCGGGTCGTCGTCTCCTCCGGCAAAAAGGAAGAACCGTGTGAAGAAAAAGCCCCGCAGGGCGATGCAGAGGAAAAAAGCGGGGAGTAAGGGGGGATCATGGCAGCAGACTATTATCAGACCCTTGGCGTCAGCCGCGGCGCGAGCCAGGAGGAGATCAAGAAAGCGTACCGCAAACTCGCGATCAAGTACCACCCGGACAAGAATCCGGGCGACAAGGCCGCGGAGGAGAAATTCAAGGAGATCTCTCAGGCCTACGAGGTCCTGAGCAATCCCGAGGAGCGCAGCCGCTACGACCAGTTCGGCCACGAGGCCTACACCAATGCGGGCCACGGCGGGAGCACCTACGACACCCGGCGGGCCCAGGACATCTTCAGCCAGTTCTTCGGCGGCGGCTTCGGCGGCGGAGGCGGCGGATTTTCCTTCGAGGATCTCTTCGGCGGCGGCCGTCCGAGGAATCCCAACGCCCCCGTGCCCGGGGACGACCTGCGCTACGACATGGAGATCGACTTCGAAGACGCCATGTACGGCGCGGAGAAGCCCGTCTCGATCCCCCGGCTGGAGTCCTGCGACGCCTGTCACGGCTCCGGCTGCGAACCGGGGAGCGGCAAGAAGACCTGTCCCCGCTGCGGGGGCCGCGGTTCCCAGACCATCTCCCAGGGATTTTTCAGCGTCCAGCAGACCTGTCCCGCCTGCCGCGGGACCGGGCAGATCATCGAGAAGCCCTGCCGCAAGTGCTCGGGTCAGGGGCGGGTGCAGAAGCGCGACAGCTTCACCGTCCGCATCCCGCCGGGGGTGGACACCGGCTCCCAGGTCCGCGTGCAGGGTCGGGGCGGCGCGGGCCTGCGCGGCGGCCAGAACGGCGACCTGTACGTGGTCTTCCACGTGCGGCCCAACAGGATCTTCTCGCGCAACGGAGACGATCTGCTCTGCGAGATCCCCGTCCCCTTCAGCATCATGGCCAACGGGGGCGTCGTGGACGTGCCGACCATCGCGGGCAAGACGAAAATGCGGGTCCCCGCGGGCAGCCAGAGCGGCAGCGTCCTGCGGATCAAGGGCAAAGGCAGTCCCAACCTGCGGCGCGGGACCCGGGGGGATCTCCATGTGCGGCTCCTCGTGGAGACGCCCGTGAAACTCACGAAGGAGCAGCAGGAGCTGCTGGAGAAATTCAACGCCTCCCTCAGGGCGGCCAACACCCCCCGCGCGGAGGGCTTCGTCAAAGAGGCCAAACAGTTCCTGCGCGGCGACGGAGAGTGAAAAAATGCCCCGTTCCGCACCGCAGGATCCCGTTCTCGCCAGCAACAAAAAGGCTTTCCACAACTACACCGTCGTGGAGAAGTTCGAGGCGGGGATCCAGCTGGCGGGGACCGAGGTCAAAAGCTGCCGGGACCGGGCGGTCCAACTGGGCGAAGGCTACGTCAAAATCGAGAACAACCAAGCCCTTCTCTACAACGTGCACATCTCGGTCTACGGCTTCGGCAACCGCTTCAATCACGAAGTGAAGCGCCCCCGGCGTCTGCTCCTCCACCGGCGGGAGATCCTCAAGCTCGCCCAGGCCGTCAACACGAAGGGGGGGGCTCTGATCCCCCTCAAAATGTACCTCAAAAACGGTCTCGTCAAGCTGGAGATCGCCTACTGCGTCGGCAAGTCTCACGCCGACCAGCGGGAAACGCTCCGCAAGCGCGAAGCCGACATGGCCATCAAGCGCAATCTGGGCAAGCGGAACTGACCTTCCCCCGGCGGTGGAACTGGACAGGCACCGGAGCGAAGGCTACTGGTCCAACCCCTGGGAGATGTTTGCCCGCGCCTTCACCGCCTACATCGAAGACAAGCTCGATGCCGCGGGACGCAAAAGCGAATACCTCTCCTACGGCAGCGACAACAGCCTGTACAGCTGGAAGATCGACGAGGCCGACCGGACACGCCCATTCCCCGAAGGCGAAGAACGCACGCGGATCAACGCCGCGTTTCAGGATCTCTTCGACACCATGAAAACGGAAACGACGCCGGAGGGGAAGACGAGACTGTATTCGCTTGATCGAGTGCCCATGACTGCCAGCCAAATAAAAAAACTGCCACCTGCTTCTTTGGATGAATTGTCGCAACTTACGCCACCGGAAGGAAGACGCGTCCCGGCTTTTTCCACAGTGAGGGAACTGAAGGCTTTTATCAGAGCTTCTATCCCACCTGAACGCCGCCGTCCTGTCAATCTGCAAACAGGATGCACTGTTAATATTTCCAGGACAAGTTTTGACGAAATGCTGCTTCGTCCAACCAGGAGAAAACATAGCAACGCAAGATTGGCATCAATCCCCGTGATACCGGATTTGATAGAAATAGCACGATACAAAAATTGGGAAGAAAATCGATACAAGGAAAAAGCGGAGGCAACCAAGGATCCTCATGTTCAGCACAAGGCCGAAAAGGGAGGAGAATACTTTTACTTCGATGCCCCGTATCGTTTCGACGGAGTCGATTATATCGCACACCTGATATTCCGTGCATCAAGCGAAGATCATATTCTACACTACGATCACAATTTGAGTACGGTGGAAGAAATTGCCGCGTCAAAGTATGCGTCTGGCGGGGTCTTATCGCCCACTGGGGAGGCGGACGCGGCCACCGACACTACACCCACTGCCACAGACGCTGGACATAAGATAACTCAAAAAAGCGAAATGTCAAGCGGGGAGACTGGGAATACTGGGAATACTGATGCCGACCCCCGGGGATCGGATACGGACGGAAACGGACAGGAACGGACGGATACGGACGGGGACGGGCAGGGTTTTCAATACTCTCTCGTTACGGATACAGATCGGCTGCGTGAACTGGACCGGAAGGAGGCGAATACGCCACCGCTTTCGGGGTCAGGCAAGATAGATGGGCATGCTCCAGGCGTAACGGCCTTCCCCGTCCCGCAGCTGGATGCGCAGATACTTCAGCTTTTCCGGCTCCGAGAGCGCCCGGGGGATCTCGATCCGCAAGGACGCGGCGAGTTCTCCCTCCTCCTCCGGGCGGCGCACCATGTACCCCGTGGAGGCCGACGACATGACGATCACTTCGGCGCACGGGGAGAACTCGGCCTCCAGCACGCCGTTTTCCCACTTCAGCCGGTAAAACTCCGGCCCCTGGGTGGCGTAGTAACGGCCGCCTTCGAGGGCCGAGAGCAGGGATCTTTCGCCGTCATCGGGAGAACAGATCATGGTCCAGCCGAAGAAGCAGTCCAGGTCGCGGTGGGTGTCGTCCACGGCAAGGGCGCCGAGGCGGTTCCCCCGCATGAGCAAGTCGTCCCAGATCTGCATGTTGTACGCTTTGCCGATGTAGCGGCAGCTGGTGTTCCACACCTCGATCCCCGAAATGCCCCGCAGACTCGACACATGCTCGTGCTGGAAGCCGCACCAGTAGGGATGGGCGGCGAAAACGATCCCGCCCGCCCGGCGCACCGCGTCGACGACCTCCTGGGCCGTCATGCCCGTCGTGTCGCCCGGCACGTCGCCCTCGCGGACCCCCAGAGACAGCAGATGCCACGCCCGCCCGAAGGGCCCCTCGGGATGCAGTTCGACGCCCGAAAGCAGCCGCAGGCCCCGACCGTCGTAGGTCTCCACCGGGTTGTAACGGCGGTGATCGGTGAAAGCCAGCACGTCGTACCCCTTCTCCCCATACATACGGATGACCTCGTCGGGCGTGAAACTGCCGTCGGAGACCTTGGAGTGGGTGTGGAGACAAGCCTTGTAGACGTTGAGTTCCTGCCCGTAAAAATCGATTTTTCCGCTGCTCATCGCTCCTCCTTCTCCGCATGTTCAGCGGACTCGTTTCCAAAGACCGGGCGCTTCCAGTCGGCGTAGGAAGCGCAGTTTCTTCTCTCGATGGAGAGCCAGTGGCGGGGCGCCCACAGCCACTGAACGGGATCCCGGCGGATCAGCTCCTCCAGCTCGTCGGCGATCCTCTGGGTGATCTCGTAGATGTCGCGCTTCTTGTCGCCCGTGGGCTTGTGGACGATCGGCTCCCCGAAGACGAACTCGAATTCGAAATCGTCGCTGACCCGGCGGGTGATCTCCGGGATGATGGGAATGCCCGATTTGAGGTGCAGCAGAGCCGGCGTCATGTGCATCCGGGCGGGATGACCGAAGAACTCCACCTCCACGCCCTCCCCCGACATGGCGTGCTGATCGACCAGCACGGTGATGATCCGGCCCTCGTTCATCGCCCGGAGGATCGGCCGCAGACCCTGATTTTTGTCGATCAATTCGTGACTTTTCCCCCCGCGGTTGGAGAGGATCTTCTTCCCGATGAGGGGGTTGCCGAAGGGACGCATCAGGGAGGACATGGGCGTGCCCGTGTAGTCGGCGAAGGCCGTTCCCGCCATCTCCCAGTTGCCGTAGTGGGCCACGGCGAGGATGATCTGGCGGCTGCCGGGATTCCGCTCGGGGGAGATGATATCGAGGGTGTTCTCCGGCGCGGAGATCCGAACCCGGTCGAGACTGTACATCTGGGGCATCTTGACGATCTCGGCCAGAAGTTTCCCGAACTCGCCGAAGCTGGCGACGGCCATTTTCTTCGCCTTGCGGGGATCGCTCTCCACCCCGGCGTACATGATGTGCCGGACCGTCCGCCGCGCGTGGCGCAGATCCGCGTAAAACAGCAGCCGCGTGAGCCCCGCGGCAAGAGCCGACGCCCGGCGCATCGGCAGAAGCTCCAGGATCCGGCAGAGGATGGAAAAGAAGAAATATTCCAGATAAACGACGATCCGGCTCTTGTTCTTTTTGCGTTTTGCCTGACTCATCTTTCACCTCCGTCCGCCGAAAACCCGAGAGAAGTCAGGATCTTCAGCGCTTCGGGCGACCCGCCCCGGACGCGGAAGAAGGGGAACTCCCTCCGGACGGGATAACTGCCCCGCAGTTTCTCGAAATCCTCCGGCGCGGCCCTGAGACGCCGGTCGTCGCAGGAGATATCGTAGGCATGCAGAACGGCTTGACGCACCTGCCCGGCAACGGACTCGGACGCATCGAGGCGGATGATCTCCGGCGCTTCCGGCGCGGGGATGCTCGCGGGATACCAGCCGTCGAAGCCGGGGAGCTCCAAAGCAGCGGCCACCCGGCGGACGGACATGGCCGTCCCGTTGGCTTTCCCGTCAGTGGAGTACCCCGCGATGTGGGGCGTGGCGAACCGGGCCAGCGCCATGAGCTCCGTGTCGATCCCGGGCTCGTTCTCCCACACGTCGATGACGGCGGCGGCAAGGCGTCCCCCGCGGAGGGCGGCTTTGAGAGCGGACGTCTCCACGGCCTCCCCCCGGGAGCTGTTGAAGAAAACGGCTCCGGACTTCACTCCGGCAAAAAACGCCGCGGAGAGCATCTTCAGCGTGGGGTGGGCCCCCTCCCTTTCGAGAGGCACGTGCAGCGTGATGAAGTCCGACTTCTCCCGGATCTCGTCGAGGGAGACGAAATGCTCCGGATCGCCGGCTTCCTCCCGGGGCGGATCGTTGAGCAGCACTTCCATGCCCAGAGCCCTCCCCGCCGCGGCGACGAGACGGCCCACGTGTCCCACGCCGATGACGCCCAAAACCTGCCCCTGCCGGCTGCCGGGAAAACTCACCAGAGCGCTGGTGATGTACTGGGCAACGCTTGCGGCGTTGCATCCCGGGGCGTTGCACCAGGCGATGCCCAGCTCCCGCAAGGCCTCCCGGTCGATGTGGTCGAACCCGATCGTGGCGGTGGCGATGAAACGCACGGAACTTCCCGCCAGCAGTTCCCGGCCGCAGCGGGTCCGGGTGCGGGTGATGAGCGCGTCGGCGTCCCGGACGTCCGCGGCGGCAGTTTTCGCTCCGGGCAGGTAAACGACCCGGGCGACGTCCTCGAATACGCCCCGCAGGAACGGTATCTTGTCGTCGGCGACGATTTTCAAACACTTCTTCATATCACAAAGGCTTCACAGATCTCTCAAAATATCTCTCAGAACAAGGGGCAGGTCGTCGGAAACGGCGCCGCGTCCGGCGAGCTCCCCGGCCCGGCCGTGGAGGGAGGCGCCGAGGACCGCCGCGTCGAAGGGAGAAACGCCCGAAGCGAGCAGCGCCCCGATGACGCCCGTAAGGACGTCCCCGCTGCCCGCGGTGGCCAGAGCGGGACTCCCGGCAAGAATGATCTTCTCCCGCCCGTCGGGGGAGGCGACGACGGTGAATTTCCCCTTCAGCAGGACGACGGTCCCCAGCTTTGCCGCAAGTCCCCGGGCAAGCCCGCTGCGGCCTTCGCCGGCGACGCCGAAGGCCCGGGCCAGACGGACGGCCTCGCCGGGGTGGGGCGTGATGACCATATCGGGCCGGCCCCGCCACAACTCCGGGTTCCGCGCCGCCGCATTGAGGGCGTCGGCATCCAGAACGACGGGCCCGGGAAAGTCGAAGACTCCCTGCAGAAGCCCAGGGGAAACCGGACCCCAGCCCGGACCGGCGGCCAGAGCGTCGCTGGCGCGGATCCACGGAGCGAGGCTCCGCCACACGGCAGGGGCAAGGAGACCGTTTTCGGCAGGAAACTCCCGCGCGATCACGGCGCAGGGCAAAGCCGCGGCCTTGACGCAGGCCAGCCGGACGATCCCCGCGCCGCACCGCAGGGCCGCGGTCGCCGTCAGCGCGGCGGCGCCGGAAAACTCGGAACTTCCGGCGACGACCAGCAGCGCCCCCCGGCTGTTCTTGTGGACGTCGGAACCGGGACGCGGCAGGAGCCGGACCGCCTCTTCGAAGGTGACGGCCCGATCGTCGCAGGAAACCCCGCCCAGACCGATGTCGACGGCCCTGAGCACGCCGCACAGGGCGGGCCCCTGTCCGAGAAGAAGTCCCTTTTTCACCGCGCCGAAGGTGACGGTGAGGTCCGCGCGGACCGCCGCCTCCGCCGCGATCCCCGTGTCGGCGTCAAGACCGCTGGGGACATCCAGCGCGGCGACGGGACACCCCGAGGAAGAGGCGGCGCGGAGAAAAGAGGCCGCGGCGTCCTTGAGCGGACCGCCGGAGAAACCGATGCCCAGAACCCCGTCGACGATCAGGTCGCCGAAACGGAAAACGTCGGGGGAAAGCGTCTCGCACACATGGACTTCGATGCGTTCGGGCAGATCCCTTGCGGCACAGGCCGCGGCGCCCCGCAGTTCCGACAGGGGCCTGAGCGCGTACACGACCACCTCGCCCGGCAGGGAAGCGGCGGCGACGAGGGCGTCTCCGCCGTTGTTGCCGCCCCCGCAGAGGACGACCGTCCGCCGGACGCGGGGAAAAAACTCTTCTATGATCCGGGCGGCGGCGCGCCCGGCGCAAAGCATCAGACCGTACCCCTCCGGATCGCCCGCGAGGGCTTTTTTCTCCGCGGCGCGGACCTGGGAAGCATCGGCGATATTCACTTTTCTTTCTCCCGGTCGCCGCGGAGAAATCCCGAGAGGATGAAGAGTCCGACGCCGGTGCAGATGGCGATGTCGGCGATGTTGAAGACGGGGTAGTGCCACACGGTCTTGTAGTGGAAATCGAGAAAATCGACCACCGCGCCCCGCCACAGCCGGTCGATGGAGTTGCCCGCCACCCCGGAGAGGATCATGAAGAGAGCGATCTCACGCTCGGCGTATCCTTCGGTGAGATAGCGGTAGAAGCGGAATATCGCGGCGACCACCGCCGCGGCGACCACGAGCAGAAACCAGCCGTGGCCGGAAAACATGCCCCACGCCGCGCCGTGATTGCGCACGTAGGTGATGGAGAAAAACCCGGGGATGACGGGCGTGCTCTCGTGCAGCGCATAGGACGCCGTGATCACGAGTTTGGAGAACTGGTCGGCCAGCAGCAGAAGGGCGGCTGTCGCGGCGCAGACGGGGAGCCCCCGCCGCCGGAACGCACCCTGTGCGGCTGGCTCCGCCGCGTGAGCCGCGGAAGGGACCTTCTCCGCAGGCTCACCGACGGTTTTTTCCGCAGGATCCCGGTCCATGAGACTTACCCGCGCATCATCTCTTCGTGTTTGGTCTTGCACTTGATGCAGAAGACGGCGTAGGGACGGACCCTGAGCCGGCCTTCGGGGATCATTTCGCCGCACTCCTGGCACCTGCCGTATTCGCCCCGGGCCAGCCGGGCGAGCGCGTCGTCGATGAGATGCAGCACATCGCCCTCCTCGGAGAGCATGCGGATCTCCATTTCATGCCGGGAGTTGTCGCTGGAGACGTCGGCCATGTGGGTCGTGACGCCGCGCTTGTCGGCATTGCTGCAGTCGAGGGCCTCGGAAGCGTGATACCTCATCTGCTGGCGGATCTTCTCGCCCGCGGCGATCAGGGCATTGTAGTACTCAAGCTCCTTGCCCTCGTATCTGGGAACGGCAGTTTTCTTCTTCATACCAAGTCCTTCCGTTGTTTTTATCGGCATCGGGGTAATATACTGCCGGAGAATGTGTTTTTCAATGCGCGGTCACAAAAAAATGCCGCAATTTCTTGCGGCATGGAGAAACAGAAAACTCCGGTGAGAACAGAAGATCACCAGCTCTTTTCGCGGGGAGGACGCTCCTCCCGGGGACGGGCCTCGTTGACGATCGCCTTGCGGCCGCCGATGTCATTGCCGTTGAGGGCCTCGATCGCCTTTTTCGCCTCCTCGTCATTGGGCATTTCGACGAAGCCGAAGCCCTTGGATCTCCCGGTCTCACGATCGGTCACGATGCGGGCGGCGGAAACTTCGCCGAAGGCGGCGAAAACGTCACGCAGCTGGTCGCGGTTGATGCCGTAGGGCAGATTGCCTACATAGATGTTCATCCTTGTTCCTGATCCTTTCTCCAACTCCTTAAAGGAAG
>Ga0310696_10005017_pt1 | contig 16066 bp, 37 predicted proteins | sample AusTroGonzalo_MG_4_FD_203885 | JGI IMG/M metagenome (GOLD analysis project Ga0310696, IMG submission 203885) | Bovine rumen microbial communities from tropical cattle in Woodstock, Queensland, Australia - Gonzalo_02 (v2) (version 2) | ecosystem: Host-associated > Mammals > Digestive system >...
TGCTTCATCACTTTTCTTTTTCCATTCTTCTATTTTCTGGTCATAATCGCTCATATCTACACCCTTGTAGAAATCAACCAGAATAGTATCAGTGCAGGCAATACCGCCACCATAAATACTTCTAGCTTCAGAAGCTGGTGCAATCCTAATTCTCATAGCAGGAAGTTCTTTCATACCTTCAAACCATTTATTAGGAAATTCTTTACCTTCTTCTCTCTTTACCAATGTATAAATAACTTCAAATACATGAGGTAACATTCTACCCCAAAGGTCAGAATAATAATTGAACCAGTAATAGACACCGTATTTATTATCTTCGCCAAATTTATAAGCCCGTTGGTCAAATGCCTTCTTTATAATATCGCATGTATATTGTGGTCTTGTAAAGTAAATAAATTTTGATTTAAAATCCATAATTATACTCCAAATAATTTAGGAAATGGTTTTACAAATGCAGGTAATTCTGCTTTTTGATATTCTGTTCCAATAGATTCTAATACTTCAGGATTGTAATCATCAGTTCTTACATGATTTCTATCGCTATGCTTTACGATATAATCATAATCAACCCAGTCTTCAAGTTTTTCTTCGACAATTTCATAACCATCGTCAATAAATTCCTTGGGGTTAACCATCTTTAATCTATATTTTTCAATAATAGAATTAATAAACTGTCGGTTAGTAGACTTTGCGACTTCTTTGTATTCATAATGGTCCGGATCACCCTTACCAACAAAATGCATTTGTCTATATCTTAAAATATAAAAATAATCAGCCATTTATTTCCTCGTTTGGATAGCAATAATTTTCGTCACCATTGCAAATTGCTTCGAACCATTCATTAAGAACAGTTATATTGTCAAACATTCTGCCTTCCTTTACTTCATTATCGTAAATTACAAATGCAGCAATTTTTTGATCACTGGTAAACTTAGGGCAATAAGCAATAGAAATGGTATCGTCAGGACATTCTTTAAAACCGTTAATAATGTACCAAATCGAATCATCTTTTTCCTTTATTTCATGCTTAAGGTTATGAATGTTAATCAGTTCATCAATTCTCTTGAACATTATACTCACCTCTTATACGTTCGAATTCATTTTCTTCATGTTCAACATTTGTTCTTTCAAACTTAACACCTTCACCTTGTGCAATTAATTCTTTACACTTCTCGATGGTTTCAATATCACACATTGTTCGAAACATCAAAGTTGAATCCCAAATTTCAGGTTCGGCTTTTTTACCTTCAATCATTAACTTTTTAAATAATGCTTTCTTTTTATCTGACCAATCATGAAAAAAATCATCTTTTAACTGATTGTCTGCCCATTTTTCATACTCTTCATCAGTCCATGGACGTTTTGCTAAAGCAACAGTATCATCAATCCATTCTTTACAATATTTTTCCCAATCTTCACTTGACATATCTTGTGTATATAACATAAAACCTCATTAATCATCATCAAAGTTGAAATTTCTAAAAGAACTCGTCTGCTTCATCTTCATCTTCATCTTCTTCAGATTCATCTTCAAGATCTTCGTCTTCTTCTTCTATTTCTCTTATAATTGCATCTACTGCAGCATCAGCATTATCCCATTCATGGGTCGTATCAAGTTCTTCATGATATGCTTCTGCTGGACCATCTTCCATTTCACGATGTTCTCTTTCTGCTCTTTCTTGTGCAATAGTTTTATTTAACTCTGCATAATATTCGTTTATTTCTTTATAATGGTCGGCAATCTTCATGTAATACAATTCTTCAATGGTATCTTTAGAGACACCATTTTTCTCTAATACTGCATCATCATGATCAATATTGATTGTTTCAACATTACCACTATATAACTGAACAAAATCCTCTGGCTTAAAAGGGATTTTAATAAGCTGTTTCTTAAACGGAATCTTTGGCTTTACATGTCGAGAAAACCGCTCACCCTTGTGGATGACCTCAACTTTTTGAATATCTCCATGATACCTACCACCATTATACTTGGTGATACGTACTTCCTTAGGTGGTTTAAATAGTCTATATTCAATATAATGATAGACGTACTCCTCACCTTTAACAGAAAAATCCATATTTTTTGTTTCTTCGATGACTTCCGTTCTCATAATAGCATAATATAGCAAAAAATAACCGTTTTGTAAACGGTTATTTAAATTGTCTGTTAGTATTTAACTTGTATATTAGAATCTAATAAATGCGGCATACCCAAAATTGGGTCATAAGGTAAACTCGGTGGCGCAATATAATTAGTTTCTAATTGAACAGTCTGGTAACAACCTTCTGCAATAAAATAAGAAACTGGTTTATTTAATGATAAGCATCTTTCAAGATTACACTTAACACCGTAGCTGTTACCATTCCAAAATGCAACTGCTTCGTCACATGCTTCACACATAGCTTTATCTTTTACTTGATAAAAATCTTCACCCTGCTTACCTTGTGCTTTTTCCCACAAAGAAACATAATTGCTATATCGACATCTTTTCCATCTTGGTTCTTGAGTCGAACAATAAACTGTTACATCTTCATAGTTATGTTTCTTAAGATAATCCTGTGCAAGTTCATCAGCACCATAACAATCACCGACAATAAAAGATACTTTCTTTGCCATATATTCGTCAAGGCAATCTGTCATTCTTTTATCTAAACTTTTTAATTTAGAACTACCCGAGATAAATACAATCATTCTTCCTCCTCCAATAATTCAAAAAGTTTATCTGTATTGCCTGATAAAATCTGGTCAATAATATAGAGCTGACATTTCTTGTTTAACTTATCAAACCCTATACTATTTTCCATAAGGTAATCATACATTTCAATTTGTTTTTCGGTCATTCTCATATATGCATATCCTCTTCATCCCAATCATAGTCATCAAAGACATCAGCAATCCAACGATCTTCTGCTTCAATAAAGGATTCTAACTGTTCATCTGTATATTGAGCACGAATTCCATTATTCTCTGCTCGTCTTGCAGATTTTTCTTTTTTCATTTGAACATCTTTCTTATAACCAATACCATCAATGTAATGTTTACGTTCAGGAACAGACATAGTTAAGCGAATAGCCTTATGCCAGTCCCTATCAGTAAAACCATACTTCTTGTAGATTTCAGAACGAAATTCTATTAAATCTTCAGCACTATTCCAACGCCAAGAATCCAGTTCCTTTAGAAACTGGTGTAACTTGTGTTCATATTTATCTTTATTTGTGTTTTTCATACTTATAAATATCGACTAATTGTGAAACGACACTACGGTAGATACTATATTCACATCGTCTTTCTTTATTAGTCTTATTTTCAAATAATTTACTTTGACCATTTTGATAAATTTCTACACGATATTCATCGTTATCGAAATAATACTTATCGATACCATCTTCAACTTTATATGATTCAAAATGAAGATTAGCTTTTCTAAGGTCAGCTTCAAATGTATCTCTTGCTACCAGCCTAGCAAAATCATCGCCTCTATATTCAACAGGAATATTCTTTTCAATAGACTCAGCAACCTTATTCTTTGCCCATTCAAGTGGTTCTCCACATTCTGGACAATAATTTAATTTAATGAATATTGGTTCATATTCATCACCACATAAATAAAGGTTTTCATTGATGATGTCTAATTCACCAAAGGAAAAACCAGGTTCTACACTAGAACGACGATAAATATAATCCCTAAATTGTGGATTTCTATCCCGTTCCAAAATAACCCTAAATTTTGGGTCCATTAATTGTTTTTTTAATTCATCACAAAATTTACACATGATTAACCTTTATGTTTTTTATAGATGTTATCAACAAGATTACAAAGACTGGTTTTAATAACTTGTATATCTATGTTTTTATAATTATGCTCAATGAATTCATCAAGCGTTTCTTTAAACTCTTTACCGTATGAAGATTCTAAAACACATTCACGAAATTCTGATTCTGTTATGTATATTTGTTCTTCTTTGGTTTTATCTTCTACATATAAAACAAATTCATCTCCATGTTCATCATCTCCATAATTGGTATATGCTTCAAAATTATATGTATGATTATCAATAAGTTTATCTTCTAATTCTCTTTCTATAGTTTTAATAACATTTGATAATAAATAATCATTAGCATCTTCAGTTCTATTTGCACCATAATTAAAATATAAAATTTTATGCATAAGTTGTGCAAATTTACTATGTAAGTTTTGATGATATGTTACTTCAAATTCATAACCATCAACTTCTTTATAATCAAAATCAATCTTAGCTTGACTAATGGAAAGTTCTTTTTCGTGTTCTCTACATTTATGTTCATCATCGAACTCAAGCCCATCACTAGCTACATAATAAACTTCTTCAACTTCTTTTATTACCTTTCGGAATTTAACGTCCATAATTAGTCCTTATATAGCTGATATTTCTTACTAAGTTCCTTTGACATATCATCTGGAAGCGGTCTAAACCAAATACCTACTCGACAACGACCGTTACCGTTTTCATCTGTAAATTCTGGTGTAAGCTCAGTTTTACAACAGTCATCGATAAAACCGTAATCTATATTTTCCTGAAGACCTAATTTCTTAGCAACATCTACGACCTTCATCAACTGATTAAGGTTTTTTGCTTCACAGATAGTCTTTGTGAAAATATCATTGATATAATCCTTCCAAATATCCTTTGGAATTTCAAACTTAATACCCATAGTAGGTCTTGAGTTTTCTGCTTTATAAACAAATGTCTTATCACCACGTTCATGTGCTGCTTCTGCTGCTTTATAAACATCTGGATGTCTATAACGAATCCAATAATTTGGATCACCAGGTATTTCTACAGGGAGAACATCGAATTCATTATCCTTAACATAACTCCGCATAAGCAAGTTAAGCCAATATGCTTCTGCACAATGGCTAACCATAGCTGCAAGTTTACCTGCAGTCAAATGCAAATCTTTTCTAATAATAAACAAACGTCTCATAATTAATTCTTTTCAAAATACTTATTATAATTCTTTAATATTTCTGGTAATGATGTTTTTATATCATCTTCTACACTAGCTCTAACTTTTGCTTTCCAAATAGTTTTCTTTAAAATTGGAGTAACTATCCAAAGAACTATTGCTGCAATAATAATCAATGGTCCCATTGTAATTATTATTAAACGTCCAGCTTTTCTATCACTTTTCTTAAATTGTTTATTAAATTCCTTATAATCAATTACAAGGCAATAAAACGAAAATACAAAAGATGCAATCGCATAACAAATTAAAACTTTTAAAATAATACTAAATAATATCGGCATGTTGTTTTTTCCTATTTGATACTTTCTTTAACCAGTGAAATACACGTTCTCCTGGAATAATACACAATAATACAATAAGATAAATACTCTGGAATATATCCATTGGTGTCTTATCATTAAGAATTATAGAAAGAATTATAACAATAAATCCTAAGATAGGAATACTTAAAATTACTATGTCTTTCCAGTTCATTCTGAAAATCTTTCCTTTAAAAATTCAAGTTTTTTATTAATAACAAAGTTTTCATCTTCTCTTTTTTGTTTACGATTCTTCTTCCCAGCATAATGTGCCATCAATGACGTAGGAACAGTTATCAAAAAACAGATGAAATAAAAAAGAGTCAATTTTGTGTTATCAGTTGTTGCAAGTAAATAAATTGTTGCAAACAAATCAAAGCCACCAAAAGCTGCTGCCCAGAAAATCCAGAAATTATTTTTAAACCAAGTCATATTACTTATTCTCCCTTAATTTCTGATACTAAACCCATTAATCCGAAAATCCAGCAAATTATTGCGATAATAAACATTGGTGATGCACCAAATATGGATATAAACACAATAATATCAACTAAGCAAATAGAACCTAAAGCAAGTGCAATCTTTTTTGCAGTAATTTTAGATGTAAAAACTCCTGCTGTTATTTTAGCAATAATAAATAGAGATGCCGTGCTAATACCGATAATAGCGAGAACAAGTTTCAGAATTTCCATTGTATTTTCCTTTTTTATAAAATATAATAAAAAAATACCCGTTTGTAAACGGGTACTTTTGGTATTAGTTGTTTCAGTTATCTTATAAAGAACATAACTCCAAGCAATATGATAATACCTAACCCCAATATGCCTATGGTTATGTCATAATTCATTGAAACTTTATCTTTTTTATAGTTTGGTTTTAATTTGACTGTTTTATCTTCGGCTTTCCTCATATTTTATTTATATTACTTCAAATCAGGCGTAATTTTAGCCATAGCTTTGAAAAATTTAGCCGAATTATCAATCATGAACTTCTGTGCCTGTTTTTCAGTTAAAACTTGCCACTTAGTAATGTCACCAGTTTCGTAATTCTTCTGATTACCAATGATAACAAGTTCTTGCATTTTATTTGGTAAAGACCATTCTTTAAACTTACCAAAGAAAACACCATCTTCGATAATAATCTTAAATCTGTTATCCTGAATCCAAGATTCTACACCCACAACCTTGAATACTCGATAACCATCAACTTCTTCATTGCTTTCATCAATCCAAGCAAAATTCTTTACCTTAACCCACTTACCCATAATTCTCTTAAGATTACCATTAAGAATATCGATATGGATTTTATCATCTAATTTTTGGCGACGTGCAGTAAGGTCATCAATCGAACGCTGACATTCGTCACGTCTTGTCTTAAGTTCATCAACTGTAAGACCATCAAATTCATTTTTAACTTTCTTTGCCATAATTAATACCTACTTTTGATGAATAATATAGAAAAAAGTGCAGGTTTTGTCAACCTACACTTTCAGGAGAATACAAATTCAGTTACTCATAAGCTTCAGCTTCAGCTTCAGTTATATCAGTTGCCGCTTGTCCTTTACGAATTTTTTTCATTTTTTCTTTATCCCTAACATCGACTTCGATTGTCAATGTATGATCGCCAGACGTATTAGTAAGTTCAGAATTTTTTTGTGCACTATTTCTATATACGTCAATAGGAGTTCCAGCAATATAACCTGTATACTTTTCATAAATCCAAGGAATATTAAAACAAATTCCGTTAATATAAATATCAGTTATATCATCACTATGAATTAAACGATTAATACATTGAACACCATCTTCTTCAATAGTCTTTGTATCAATTAACCTATTTGTATGATGAAAATATTTGGTATCATCCAAATCAACAACCAACTTAAAATATTTAAGTCGTGTTTGTTTCATAAAATTCTTATGAGATTTATCCCAAGTATATGAATCGCCATCAGTTTCAAATACTAAAAATTTAATTGCCCACATGTCAATGTTAATACATTCACAATTCTCAAATAAAATTTCTATTTCTTGATTTATTAATTCTATACGTTCCATTATATTACACTAACTTTTCTTTCAAAACCTGCTGGTCTTTTATGCGTATTTTCTAAGTGAAGATAACCAAATCCAGGTGCGGAGTAATCAATTTTTACTGTTAATCTCCATATATCACTTGATTCATAAAGATGACGGTTAATTGCTTTCATATGATATGGTCTATGCCAACCACCAAAACTATCTTTCATATAATAGAAAATTAACCATTCATTTTCAATCTTACATGAAATATAGAAACCACAATCACAACAACCGTCTTGGTGCCAAATTATTCCAGTTTTTTGATCAGAAGGAATAAAGTCATACTTGAATGTTTCAAGTTCCTTAATTCCTAACTCTTCAATATCATCTGGTTTTCTTGGAGAGTCTTTAAATGTGGTAATTTCACCTGTCTTCCAATTATAGCAAGTAGTAGCGAAATAAAACTTATCGTCTAAATACTTAATATTGTTTACAAGACAGAAATTAACCATATTATGAATAACCAGTTCTTGTAAACCAGTTTCTCTACAGTAAACCCATTTAAAAACTTGTTCATTAAATGGAATACCTTTTTTAAACTGAGTTACACTCTGGTTAATAATATCACGATATGTAATAAAATTCATATCTTTGATTTTCTTATCAAGTTCAGCTGATATTTTTTCACAATCCCACATTATTCTCTCCACCAGTTTAATGCCATATCTGCCTGACGTTCAAGCATATCAAAACCATCGATTGCCCAAGAACAATTATGATTTCGCTCTGCTTTCTTAATCAAGGTATCATCAGCATAGTTCAGATCATAGTAAATAAATTTACCTTTACAGTTAAAATTAATATCAATACCAGCTTTAAACGGTATCGTATTTACAATAAGGTCAAAATCCTTTGCATTGAAATCTGATAAAGATTGCTGATCTTCTTTTGGATTTCTTGCAAAGACAGTAATCTTATGAACTGATGTTGCACCTCTAACCCAATCTTCGATTCCTATTTTAACTGATGGCATAACACCACCATTACCTAAAATAGCAGTATTATGAGGGAAATCAAATTCCCATGCATCATGGTTATCTACATAATGAACTAAAGAATTAATAAATGCTTGAGAATCAAAATTCTCGCCAATAAATGTATCATTAAGAATCTTGACACAATTTACAGATTGTGTTTTGTCTGCATTCGGCATCAACCAGTCCATGTATTGAATAATATCATTCTTAAATGGAGTTGTAATATTAAAACCATCAAGCCTATCATCGATTACAGCTTGAAGTCCTAACTCAACATTGGGAACATCGTAAACTTTATATTCAAATCCCTGTGACTCAAATATTTCTTTAGATTTACTATATTCAATATTATGGCCGATTAAACCAAATTTCATTTTACTATTTTACCAATTCTTTATAGCATTCAAAAAATATTTTATTACTTTGCCCATCCATAAGTATAAATATATTCATTTTTTCTCAAATCAATATCGATAAACTTAAGACCTGCGATATTGACTGGCTTAGTATCATTATCCTTACAAGCAATTCTTGCGTAATATTTCCATTCAACACCGTTAACATAAGTATTTTCTTGCCAAGAATCAAGAACACAATTATACTTCTTCAACGATGCGATGAAATCAATTTTTGTATTTGCAGCAAATGCAGATATAGCCATAAGGCCGATAATTAACAGTTTTTTCATTTTTTATTCCTTCCTATGTTAAATTTGCGTGCAAAATATAGCAAAAATTTATATTTTGTCAACCCCTACATGAATATCCATGTCCCAGTATCAAGAATATCTGCTGCTTCATCTACTGTTTTGCCTTGGTGATAAAAATTTTCTAAATCGTCACCATATTCAAAGTCTGTATAAATACTTTCTTTTAAATCTTCAAATGTCCAATGTTTAAATTGTTCACATTCATTAAGTTTTTGAATAACAGCAGTTTCATATTCTGTAAAAGTCATATATTACCAAGTTCCCCAAACTTCTGGTTCTCGTATATTTGAACGAAGATAATCTTTATATTTCATCTGCATAGCAGCATGTTCTTCACAACCACCACACCAATACCTAGCGTCACCCATTTCATACAGACCAGGTTTATCACAGCCAGCAACAAAACATTTATTTTTGCCACTATACTTTTCTTGTGTCTTTAACCATTCTTTATATTTTAACTTCATTGTCTTTTATTTCTATTAATATTATTCATCCTTTACAAATGCGCCAGTAATAATCGGATTACCATCATCTCTAATTTCGATATGATTTGCGTTTGGAATATTTGTACAACGTTCTACATTAAAATCACTTGCAGTTCCATACAAATAATAATATAATTTTTTACCACTAGAAAGAATATTATTTAGAATATGACCAGCACTAGTATCTTTAGTATCAATATCCATTACAAATTCATCACCTTCTTGACGAATATCAATAATCCATGCTGCGATATTATGAATGTCTACTGTTCCTCCTGGTTGTGTAGGATCAGGTTTTTCAAGCGATAAAGTTCTTTCATAATCTGGTCTTGTCATAAAATAGTCAATAGCAAACTTTGGCCATTTTAATGCAGTTTTTCCTGCTTTTAATGTATATCTTGCCATATATTTCCTTATATTAAAAAATTAATTAAAAAACAAAATATACAAAAACTTAAAAATATCAATATACAATTTCTAAGCTCATTATCGCATTCTTTACGTTTATTGTTATATTTTTCTGCTTCATTTTTTAAATCATTCATTATAATTTTTCTCCACACATCGGACAGAATTTTATTTCTGTCGATTCTTTATCTTTGATATTCTGGAAGTTTTGGTTCTTTTAGTTCAATAGTTTCTTTAGGTCTATCAAGCATTTCTTTTAGATCTTTTACATTTGTAATTGCATGTGTATTAGCCTTTAATTGTCTAAGTTCACATTCTAGTACATGAGTATATGCATTATACAAATCAATAATATCACCATAATACTTACAGCGATATTCATCCATCTGATGTTGATTTAATTCTGGATATTCTTTTTGAATTTCTTTAATTTTTGTTAAGAATTCTACTCTACTAGTCATTATTTAATTCTTTATACTCTTTAATTTTCAATATATTTCTTGAATGCCTGCAATTTAATAGACATATAATTAATCATTTCACTAATCAATACAATTAGTCAGTCTCTGCTCCTTCTACGCCTTTAAATAATACGCTCATTTCTTTTTTAGGTTGTCCAAACAATTCTGGTTTTTCATCAGCATCGCATTTTGCACATACAGGATCTGCTTTATAGAACTGTTCAAGGAAACTGTATGCACACTTTTCACATACAGTGAAAACCTTACGAAGATAATGATTGCCATTGTCTGGTTCCATAGTAATTGAAACTTTATTTGGCTCTAATAAATCTAAAGATTTATGACAAATTGCACATTGCATAAAAACTACCATCCTTTTTTAAATAATATAATAAAAATAGGGTTTGTTGTAAACCCTATTTATATTGTAAACTTTCACTTAAGTTTCATCTGCACCCAATCACCTATTATATAACCAAGAATTACAATTCCGGGAATTCCTATATAACGTTCTGGACTATCAAACAAATATAAAGCATAAGTACTTATAGCGAAGAATATTGCAAATAAAATAGTTATTATTAAAAATACAATTCGTTCAATCATATAACTATTTATAAAACAGTATAATTCTTATACCATTTTAGTTTATCTTTCTTGATTTCGTCAAGTAACCAACCGATAATTTGTGCTGTAGCTTGTTCACCGTTACCTGTATCCATAACTGGTCTATTATGTGGATTGCAAAGTTTCATAATAATATCACAAGCTGTTTCATACTTGATTGCTGGATTCCATTTATGTGTTTCTGGATAATCCTTAGTATAGAGTTCTTCGCACTCTTCAAGAATCTTGGTCATTGTTTTCTTTGCCATTCTACGTTCCATAAGTGTCACTGCGCCGAAGATACCAAGAAAAAAGAATCCAATACTAAATAAAATAACTACACCTACCATATTAAATCTTCTCCAATAATTTTATAAAACTATCACCAATCCAAAACACTCCAGCATAGATTACTACTATTACAAATTCAAGTAACAAAATCGGAATTATTGCTACTGACCAACAAATATCTTTTAAATTGTCTTTCATTTTTCTTTCCCTTTTCTAAAACTTGTTTTCTTATCAAAACCGTATGCTTGTAATCTTGTTATATCATCACCTACGGGAACAATTGCATCATCAGGCCTTGCATGAGTATCAAACCAATGTTCAACTTCCCACAATGCTGTATATGGGTCCTTAACTGCTTGAAATTTATAAGTCTTCAATTCAGGCCATATAACCATTTCCATGTTTCTGTTACTGAAATGTTGATAATACTTTCCAGGAGGGTCATATTTCTCAATATACAATACAGGACCGTATTTTTCAAAAATTTCTTTCCATCCCGGTTCTTTATTCGGGTCGGTAACATCTTTGTTAGAATTACGACTATAGAAAATATTATTCTGACTATTATTCTCGACTATTTCATCAAATGTCTTATATTCAATCTTGGTAAAGTTACCTTCCTTGTCTTCTGCATAGACAAAGAAATACCAAGTTCCACAGAAACCAATCATGTGAACTGGTAATTTACTATATTGTTTTCTACCGTTGACCTCTCTAATTACTTCATAAGAAAAATGATAATCTCCAAGATGTGGAATCTCTTTATAAGGAACATTGATTGTAGAAGTTTTCCTATAAACAACAACATCAGATTCTAAAAAAGAACCCAATGTTGAATCATAATAATCTTGAAATTTTGAAAAAATTTTCATTTATTTTTAATCTCACAGCCGTCGATTGGTCCCCAATTAAAATCTGCATCCATTATAGTTGCCTTGGTACGACATGAATCATAACTGATATATTCTCCACCGATAACAAGACTAATAATAATTATAATAGAAACTATCCAACTTAACGCTTTATCCCATTCATTATTCATCTACCCTCCATGGTGAATTTGGTGCTACTTTATCTCCTTTTGTTTTACCACCATTCTTAATAAATTCTTCATTAAGTTTTTTATAATATTTGTCCTGATTAACACATGGAAATGGACAATTTACACAACCACCGCAATTAAAGAAACTATAGCACCATGCATTGTCATGGCAATATGCCGGACATTCTGCTAAATACCTAAGATACGTTGCTAACTTTTCCTTATGTGTCAGTTTAAGTTCTTTTTCAAGAACTACCATGAGCCTATCATTGAGTTCCTCAACAGAACCATTATTTTCGACAATGATTAAATTGTCTGGTGGGTTTAATGATTGTTCAAGACCATAGCTACGATACATATTTAAATTATCTTCGCTCTGAAGTTGTTCAAACTGTTTGGTCATTTCATAGTTTTCACGTTTCTGTAAACGTTCTTGACGCAACGTTTCATCCGTTTTAACCATGAGAACATCATGCATACTCAGATAGCTACGGCACCAACCAACTTCTTTGGTCAATGCTGCTTCTACAAAGACCACTTCATCCCAGTCTTCATAGAAACGTTCAAGATTCTGTAACAAACGCATAACAACATTGTTCGTTACGATTTCTACTTTTTCTTGCATTTCTGGATCTTTAGAAAGCATGGCTTCAGCAAGATATGCCTTATTGAGAGATCCATCTTCATTCAAACTTGCACGACCGAATTGTTCTACAACACTTTGGAACATTTCGGCATTTTCAGCATACAGTTTCTTAACTTCCTTGTCAGTATCGACAACGATATAATGCTTCTTCCTAAGCAACTCAGAAACCGCAGACTTACCAGAACCGATTTTTCCAGTGATTAAAACAAATCGAGCCATTATTTTTTATTCCTTATAGAGAGTTAATAAATTATCAAATACTTTATCATCAAATGGCAAAACACCACCGCACCAATATAGCTTCTTCAGCTGTGCTACATTAGCATACTTGATGAACTGTCTTACACCAGTAGATGAAAAGTGTTCATCACCAGGATCCGTTGCAAAATAAACATAATTGAAAGGCGGTAATGCACTATCAGCTTCTAAAGCCTTACTATATTCATATTGCATCTTTTCATATTCAAGGTCAGCTCCATTACGAAGTCCTCTGACTACGAATTTGATTCCCTTTTCTTTGCAATACTTAACTAGATAATCCTTGGTGCAATCTACTTTGACTTTATTTGCCCATGGAAACTGAGAAAGTAATTCCCTGATGATTACAGCCCTGGTCAATGCACCAACTTTATATGTCTTTTCCGGATTTTCCGCGATAAGAACTACAACCTTATCGAATACCTCAGTAGCTTGCTGGATGATACCGATGTGCCCTGGGTGGATAGGGTTAAATGAACCTGGATAAACTGCAACTTTTTGTTTCTTACTCATAACAGTTTAAATATAATAAAAATAAGGGTTATCGTAAACCCTTATATTTCTATTATTTTTATTAAATTAATTAAAATTATTAATGCTCCTTAAGATATTTAAAAGCATTTTGATATTTTTTATTTACTATTTTTGCAGCTTCTTTAAATGATAAATCAGAATCTTCTTTTGGTATAAAATTATATTTTTGTTTTTCAACTTTATAACCCGATTCTTTTAATAAATCTATTGCATTTTCTAATAACTTATTTTTTCCATTATAAACCTCATTATTATTTATAATTTGGTTTTAATTCGCTTCATTACCGAACTCTCTTCTGATTGCAGCTAACCAATTATCAAACGCTAATGTTGAACCTACTTGTGAAGGTTCTCCAAAAACTTGTTCATATGTTTTGAATGCTCCACAATCTGAATCATAATTTTCATCAAGTTCTAACTTAAATTTAAAATCATGACCCAAAGCGTTTTCAAGTTTAGCATAAGCTTTTGACATCTTTGGAAGATTTGTTCCACAATAGATTGTTGCCCATGCGTTAAATTTATTTAACACTGCAATATAATAATGATGCATTTACACCTCGATAATAAAGTCTTCATGTGTCATTCTTGTTTGTGTTCGTTCTATCTTTTCACCGGTATAATCCACAATATCACAATATGGCATGTAATCCTGAGGATAACCGAAAGGATTACAACGAATATGAATGACGTTTCCTTTAGAATTTACATATTCAGCCATCCTCCGACCATGAACATGGCCACAAATCCAATATGAATCATTTTCCATTTCCTCTAAGAATTGTTCTCCTTTGAAATAGAAAGCATAATTCCATGGATCATTACGAAATTCAAATGGAACACCAAGTTCATAAGGAACGAAATGAGTAACCATAATCTTCGGTTTTTGTTTTACAATATTCATCATCAACTGTTCTTGATAATTCCATATTGCAGCTGGAACTTGACGAAAATATCGCCAATGTTTCCCATCATACCAGTTCCGTTTCCAAGCAGTGAATGCATCTAACCCATAAGTAGGAGCTTCACACTTAAAATCACACATTCCCATACAACCGCCAATACCATTAACGATATTACCGTCAAGAAAATGGACATTTGGAATTGCATCACAGATTTCTTTCATCTTTGCAATTTTTTGTTCACTAGACGTAAACTGCAAATTAGATTTTGAATCTGTTGCACCCCTACATGTTAAATCATGATTACCCAAAACCAAATATACTTCTGGATATTTCTTAGCAATCCAAGGAATCATCCTAGAGAACCGCAAGTAATCATTTGAATAATCGCCAGCGAGAATTATTGCATCAGCTTCTGGCAAGAAATGAGTATTCCAAATATATTCCAGTGTATCTATGGTCACATCTTCAGCAGGATCAGCCATCTTATAGCGGGCAGGCTTGACCGCATATGCTTCATAGAAATCAATATGTAAATCACTGAGAATATAGTATTTCATTTTCTTTTAAGATAAATTTCACCACGTTTTATCAAATTATCCCCTGGGAATATATAATCACAACCATATGAACTTAATGTAACTCAGCATTTTCTTAAAAACTGCTGTTTATCTGCTTTTGTTTTAAGACTATCATAATGTTCTTGTGGTGTTACTTTTTTAATTTTACCAACATTAATCAATCCCATATTGTGAAATCCTGCCTTTATATACGAACGCATTACCAGGAAAACACCAACCCCAAGTTATTTTACCATTTCTTGTCAGTATTAGTTTACGTTGACACTCTTCTTGAAGAAAACGATCTCGTTCAGGTTTGGACAAAGACGTATAATATTCTTCAATGGTTTTCTGTTTAATATTAAGTATTCCCATAGGATTTACATTATAAGTCCTTGTAATGACATAAATTCTTCAGTGTTAAGCTTCATTAAAATTTTATTACCACCAAAACGGTCATGTCTTACAAAATATCTAACTTCTGTATATTCAATAAGTTCTTGTCCTTTAAGAATACCAGTTACAACTGGAGATTTGACTGTTACTAACCAGTATGTAATATCGATTTTAGAATTACCTGGAAGCTTTGTATATTCTGTCTTAAATTTATGGGCAACAATATTATTACCGTTTAACAACTTTGCATTACCCTCGTTTAATGTATGGTTATGTTCTATACATTCCACATCAGTCATACGACTTTTCTTGTTCTTTACTATCCAAGGGAATTTTTCCATAAGAATCGGTAATTTTGCTTCGTAAATTTCAATTGCTCTAACAAGACGTGCTAAAA
>Ga0310696_10005018_pt1 | contig 16065 bp, 14 predicted proteins | sample AusTroGonzalo_MG_4_FD_203885 | JGI IMG/M metagenome (GOLD analysis project Ga0310696, IMG submission 203885) | Bovine rumen microbial communities from tropical cattle in Woodstock, Queensland, Australia - Gonzalo_02 (v2) (version 2) | ecosystem: Host-associated > Mammals > Digestive system >...
TCAGATACTGGGGCAGGTTGGCCAGACGACCTCCCAACAGGGGTTCCATGATGACGGCAGGGATGCCCTTCTTCTGGAGTTCCGCATAGAGGTAACTGGCATCGACATTGTTCTTGCTGATCTCGTTGGCATAGTCCCAGTCGAGGTAGTTGAGTTCTATCTGTACGAAGTCCCAGTGGTACTTGTCCTGCATGGCTATGATCTCGTCGAACACCTCCTGTTTTCCGTGGAACGAGAAACCGAGGTTGCGGATGCGGCCTGCCTCGCGCTCCTTCATCAGGTAGTCCAGCATGCCATTGTCGACATAGCGGCCATTGAACTCGTCCATACCGCCGCCCACAGCATGCAACAGGTAGTAGTCGATATAGTCTACCTGCAACTCCTTCATCGAGTTCTTGTACATCTCGATGGCCTTCTCCCGCTGCCAGTAGTCGCGGTTGAAGTTGGAGAGTTTCGTGGCCACGAAGAACTCCTCGCGCTTGTGGCGCTTCAGGGCGATACCCGTGCAGCGTTCCGACTGGCCCTGACAGTAGACAGGGGAGGTGTCGAAATAGTTGAGGCCATGCTCGATGGCATAGTCGATCTGTTTGTTGATCATGTCCTGATCAAACTCGTCGCTGTTGTCTACCTTTGTCGGCAGGCGCATCATGCCATAGCCTAAGAGCGATACCTTCTCCTTTGTCTTGGGGTTCTCGCGGTAGGTCATCTTGCCAACGGGTGGCTCCACTTGGTTCTTGTATTCCTCTGCGGCCTGACTGCCGGCCTTGTTGCCGCCCTTGCAGCCTACCAGTGTGGCGGCAGTAGCCACGCTACCGGCTCCAAAGATCTTCAGGAAACTCCGCCTCGATATATTATTATCCTTCTTTGTAATCATCTGTAAATTGTAAACTATAAACTGTAAACTAAATCTTCTTGTGAACTTCGTGCCCCTCGACATAGATGGCCGAGAAGGGGCGTGACGGACAGACATACTCACAGGCACCGCAGCCGATGCAGGCAGCCTCGTTGATAGCGGGAACCATGGGCGATGCCTCATCGTTCTCATCAAGGGGCACCATCTCGATGGCACCAGCAGGACAGTGGCGGGCACAGTTGCCACACTCCACCTCGTCGGTGATGGCCACACAGTTCTTCTTGATCCAGACGGCATGACCGATCTGGATGGATGACTTCTCATCTTTGTCGACCTTGAGGATGGCCCCTGCAGGACAGACCTCAGAGCATCGCGTACACTCCGGACGGCAATGGCCCTGCTCGTAGGACATCGTGGGCAGCATGAGGTGCATCAGATCCGAAGAGGGACGGAGCACGTCGTTCGGACACTCCGAGACACAGAGCAGACAGCCCGTGCAGCGCTGGGCGAAATGGTCGAAGGAAAGGGAGCCCGGAGGGGTCAGAGGTGTCTGACGCTCAGGAGCCACCTTGTCTTCGAGTTCTGCCAAGCCGCCATCCATCAGTTTCTCCTTCTTCTGGGCCATCGCAGCACCTGCCACCATTGCTGAGGCCAAGAGGAACGAGCGCTTGCTGCTATCGACAGGGCTGGATTTGCGAACTGGACCGGAATATTTGAGGGCGCCGAACTTACAACTGGCGATGCAGTTGCCGCAGACCACACAACGGCTGTAATCCACGGTATGCGTCTTAAAGTCGATGCAAGCGGCCTTGCAGTGCTTCGAACAAAGCGAGCAGTTCTTGCATTTATCGGTGTCGAAATGGACCTTCAGCCACGAGAAACGGGCAAAGAACGAGAGGATGGTTCCCACAGGACAGATGGTGTTGCAGTAGGTGCGGCCCCCTCGCCATGCCAGTATGAAGAGCACCACGAGGGTGACGGCGGCGATGATGAACACCGGCAGCGACTTCATCCACACATCAACGGAATAGAAGGCATAACTGTCGGCACGCTCGGCCACCATCGCCAAGAGGTTATTGCCGAATTTCCAGATTGGCTGGAAGATCATCGTGGCAATTCGTCCGTAGGCACTATAGGGCGCCAGCAACTGGAAGAGGGACCCGATGCCCGTAACGGCGGCGATGATGAACACCACCAGCACCGGATAGCGCAGCCAGCGCACCTCGCGCGAATAACTGTATTTATGATGCTTCAGACTGAAACGGGCGAGGATGTCCTGGAACACACCTAAGGGGCAGATGATGGAACAATAGATGCGCCCGAAGATGAGGGTCAGGGCGATAAGCGCCACCACAATCACCACGTTGAGGGCCATCACGGCTGGCAGGAACTGGATCTGTGCCAGCCAGGAGAGCCAGTGGTGCAGCGTTCCCGTGAAGTCGAGGAATAGCAGGGTGATCAGTACGAAGAACACCGTTGCAAGGATCGTTCTGATTTTACGAAGCATAATCTGGGAGTTTTGTTTAGTTTGATGATTTCACTACAAGTATGCTCAGTTCGTAGAGCAGCCATATCGGCAGTGCCACGATGAAGAGTGTAAAGGCATCGGTCGTCGGGGTGATGATGGCCGCTATCACCAGAATGGCCACAATGGCATGGCGGCGCATGGCGCGCATCATCTGGGCATTGACCAGTCCCATCCGACCCAGTATCCAACTGACCACCGGCAGTTCGAAGATGATGCCCATCACGAGGTTCATCATCAGCAGGGTATCCATATACGACTGCAGGGTCAGCATATTTGCCACATCTGCGCTCACCTGATACGTTCCAAGAAACTTCACCGTCAACGGGAAGATCAGGAAGTAGTTCAGCAGCGTGCCCACCATGAACATCAGGTAACCGCTGGTGCAGAGCAGGGTGGCGTATTGCCGTTCATTGTCATAGAGCGCTGGTGAGACGAAACGGAAGAGGAGATAGACGATATAGGGTAGGGCTATGAGCACGCCGGCATACATCGCCGTCTTCAGATGCACCATGAACTGTTCCGTCAGTCCGGTGTTCATCAGGTGGATGTTGAAAGGTTCCACACCCAGAACCCGGTAGGTGATGAAATCGCTGGTACGCGGTGCCAACACAACCTCAAACAACTGATCCTTCAGGCAAAAGGCCACTGCGGCAGCCACCACCGTCACGACCAGTGTCCTGATGATCACCGAACGAAGTTCGTCGAGGTGATCCCAGAAGGTCATGGGCGCGCTATCACTCATCCTTTTTCTCTTCCTTCTCGTCTTTTGTGAGATCCGTCACCTCATTCATCCCCTCCTTGAAACTCTTCACGCCCTTGCCGAGGCCCTTCATCAATTCAGGAATCTTCTTGCCGCCGAACAGCAGCAGGATAATCAATGCGATAACGAGTATCTCTTGCATTCCAATTCCAAATAACAATAATGATTCACACATATTTCCTTTGGTTTTAGTTTCTTCTGCAAAAATACGAAAAATCTTCGTATCTTCAACATTCGTGATGATTTATTAACTATTATTCAAAATTCAACGTAGGGCTCCAGTCGCTTGATGGCTTCCGGCGGGAAGTCTTTCGAGAGGCGCAGGTCACTCAAGGAGCGGAGAGGGCCATGCAGGCGACGGTAGTCGGTGATGGCCTTGGCCTGATAGAAATTCAGGTAAGGGTGCCGCCGGAGTTCGTTGAGCGAGAGGGTGTTGACATTGAGTCTGCGGGGTGTGGCATGCTCGATAACCAGGTAATCCTTGGCATCGAGGGGAAATCCTTCGATTTCATCGAGTTGGTCGACGCAGACATAACCGCCCAGGCGCTGACCATATTCCATCACCTTACGGGCAAAATAGGGCCCGATGCCGGGCACCGTCTTCAAGGCCGTGGTGTCGGCGGTATTCAGCACCACATGCTCACCGGCTTTGATCTTCACCTGATAGTGGGCTTTCACAGAATCGTATTCGGCCTCGCTCAGGGCCTTGCCCCGATGATAGGCCGTATCGCGATAGATGACCTTGGTGCGGACATAGACCGTTTTCTGATGCTCACGGTAGGGTCGATGCTGGAAGGTGTCGCGTCGGGTCTCTTTCTGAAGGGTGTCGGCTGGCGTCAATGCGTTGGATGTGTCGTTACCACCGGCCAGGAAGATGACACCCAAGGCAACCACAATCACGCAGAGCAGCGTGAGAATCACCTTACGGTCTGATTTTCTCAGATAAAAGAATTCCTTTAGAAACCCCATGGCATCAGGTGTTTAGATCACCCCGAACTGATGCATGAGAATCAGTAGGATGCAGATGGGTACGATATAACGGATGCAGAACAGATAGACGCTGAACAGCGATTTGCTATTAGCGGTTTCCCAGTTCGTAAACTCCTCGCGGACTATCTTCTTCGAGGCGAACCATCCCACGAGGATACTCGTCAGCATGGCACCGGCAGGCAGCATGATCTGAGCCGTGAGGTAATCGCAGAAATCCATCAAGGACCTGCCAAATACCTGGATGTCGGACTTTCCCACAGACAAGGAGCAGAAGATGGCTATCACACTGCACACAATGGTCAGCACCCAGGCGGCCTTCGAACGGTTGATGTGCAATTCTTCGTGGAAGAAGGCTGTACCAATCTCGTGCATAGAGATGGTTGAGGTGAGGGCCGCGAAGACGAGCAGGGCGTAGAACAGGATGGAGATGACATAACCCAGCACGGGCATGAAACTGAAGGCCTGTTGGAACACGTTGGGCAGGGTGATGAAGATGAGCGACGGACCACTGTCGGGCTGTACGCCTACCGAGAAGGCCGCCGGGAAGATCATCAGACCTGACATCAGGGCGATCATGAAATCAATGAGTGCGATCTGGGTGGCCGAATGTAGGAGTCTGGTATGGCGGGTGAAGTAACTGGCATAGGTACAGAGACAGGCTGTGCCGAGACTCAAGGAGAAGAACGCCTGTCCTAAGGCCTCGAGAAACATCTTGGGACTGACTTTCGTAAAGTCGGGCTTCAACAGGAACTCGATGCCCCTGGATGCACCTGGCAACGAACAGGAGGCAATCACGATGATGAGCAACAGGATGAAAAGCAACGGCATCAGCAGTTTCGAGGCCCGTTCGATACCATTGCGCACTCCTCGTACAATGATGAAATGCGTGATCAGGATGAAAGCCACGCCCAAGGCGGCAGGCTTCACGGGATCGCTGGAGAAGGTCAGGAAATAGTTCTGCACATAACTGGTGTCGCCCTTCAGGTGTCCTATCGTTGAGGCTCCCAGATAGTGCAGGCACCAGCCAGCCACCACGGCATAGAAGCCCAGGATGATGGTCGAGGTGATGATGCCTAAGATGCCGACGAGTCCCCATGCCTTACCACGTGAGAAGGAGGCATAGGCACGGGCGGCATTCGTCTGTGAATGACGCCCCACGATAAACTCGCTCACCATGCCGGGGATGCCAAGCATGAGAATACACACCAGATAGATGATGATGAAGGCTGCACCGCCGTTCTGCCCGGTCATGTACGGAAAACGCCATACATTACCCAAGCCTACGGCCGAACCTGCCGTTGCCAGCACAATGCCTAACCTGCTGCCGAAATTACCGCGCTCCGTCATGATGTCACCTTATTTTAGAGCAGTCCCAACTGGTGCAGGAAGATAAACAGGATGCACAGCGGACAGACATACTTCACCAGGAACAGATAGAGGTGGAAATAGCGGCCGACACGCAGGGTGCCGCAATTGGTAAACTCGTCGTGTACCAGTTTGTGAGGTACGAACCAGCCAATCAAGATACAGGTTAGGAAACCTACAATCGGTAGGAAAATCTGTCCTGTCACAAAGTCGAAGATATCGAACAGCGGTTTCTCGAAGAAATGCAGTGTGGTGCCCGTGGGTCCCAGTGAGAGGGAACAGATGATACCCATCAAACAGCAGGAAGCCGTGACGATGACGGCTGCGGCCTTACGGGTGATGCGGAACTCCTCGTGGAAGAAGGAGGTGCTCACCTCATGAAGGGAAATCAGGGAGGTCAGGGCGGCCAGCGACAGAAGCAGATAGAACAGGATGGAGATGAGGTAGCCCACCATCGGCATGCTGCCAAAGGCCTGCTGGAACACGTTCGGCAGGGTGATGAAAATCAGCGAGGGGCCGCTGTCGGGATTGACACCCACCGAGAAGGCGGCCGGGAAGATCATCAAGCCAGCCAGGATGGCTACGAAGGAGTCGATGATACCGATCTGTACCGCCGAAGAAGTGAGGTTTGTATGCTTCGAGAAGTAACTGGCATAGGTGCAGATACAGCCCATGGCGATGCTCAGCGAATAGAATGACTGTCCCAGGGCCCCTAAGAACACGTCGCTGTTGATCATCGACTTGTCGGGCTTGAAAAGGAACTCGATGCCCTGTGAGGCGTTGGGGAGCATGCACGAGGCCACAACGATAATCAGCAGCAGGATGAACAGCACGGGCATGAAGATCTTCGAGGCCCGTTCGATACCGTCGCGTACGCCATGCTCGATAATCAGATAGGTGGCCAGCAGCATGAGGAACGTCCAGAAGATAGGTTTCACCGGGTCTTGTGAGAACTCTACGAAGTAGGTCTTGAAGAACTCAGGGTTGCCCCCGTCGAGATGACCGATTGCTGAGGCCCAGATATATTGCAGGCACCAGCCTGACACCACCGCATAGTAACCCGTGATCAGGAATCCGGTCAACACGCTCATATAACCGATATACGACAGGGGATTTCGACCGCCCACCTTCATATAGGCACGTGCCGTATTCGACTGGGCATGACGGCCGATGATGAACTCGCTGATCATGCAGGGGATGCCCAGCAATAACACGCAGATGACGTAGATGATAATGAAAACGGCCCCTCCGTTCTGACCTGCCATATAGGGGAAACGCCACACGTTACCCAGTCCCACAGCGGAACCTGCAGTCGCCAGAATGACGCCAAGTTTGCTTCCGAAACTCGCTCTTTCCAGTTTAGCCATATGCACACTTTTCATATTTTCGCTGCAAAAATACAAATTAATTGTGAATTATTTCTTAATTTTGCACCAAAAATAGAGGTTATGATGCGTTTTCCCTTTCATTTTATCAAGAAATATCCCTTTTCTGTGACATGTATCACGCTGATCTGGATACTCTCACTACTGCCTTTTTTCCCAGAGACACCGCTCGATGATGTGAAGTTCATCGACAAATGGGCGCACTTCATCATGTACGGTGGTACCTGTCTGGTAATCTGGCTGGAATACGTCCGGAAACACAGGTCGCCGGATTATAAGAAACTCTTCTGTTGGGCCTGGCTGATGCCTGTCATTATGGGCGGTGTACTGGAACTGATGCAGGCTTACTGCACCACCACGCGCAATGGTGACTGGCTCGACTTTGCGGCCAATTCAACTGGTGTCACATTGGCAGGCATCATCGGACTAATAGGTACAATCGCCTATTATCACTTCCAAAGCGAGAAGGGGTTGACGCGCAAGTGAGAATTATAGTATCGCTTGTCGCCAGTGACTTCCTGACCGATGAAATCGGGTTTTTCATAGGGCTCGTCTTCTGAGCCAAGTTCCACTTCGGCTATCACAAGACCTTCGTTCTCGCCATAGAACTCATCCACCTCGAAGGTGTGTTTCCCGCTTTTCACAAGATAACGTGTCTTATCAATAAAGCCTGGTTCGCAGAGTTCCATCAGGTGCTCGGCCTCGTCGAGCGTAATCTCCTTTTCAAACTCATAACGGCTCAGTCCACCGTTCTTGGAGGGACCTTTAATAGTAAGGTATCCGCGCGCGTCACGGATGCGCACGCGTATGGTGCGACCGTGACCGTTGCAGATATAACCTTGACGGATGCGACTACTGGCATAAGCCTGTTCCTTGTAGCGCCCGTCTTTTACCAGAAACTTTCGTTCGATCTCCAGTCCGCTCATTAGGAAACAATAAAGACGGAATAGACCACGAATGCGAGGGCGAGCAGAATCAGTACGCCGAAAATCCAATTAACGACTTTCTTTCCTTTGTCCTCTACTTTTTTCTGATAAGCCACCTTTTTCTCGGTAGACTTTGATGCTTTTGCGATTTGTGCCATAATTAGTAATGTTTTATTGTTTAAGTTTGATTATCAATTTTCTTCGTCGTTCACGGGGAACTCCATCAGATAGGCCTTGATGAAGTCGTCAATCTTTCCGTTCATCACAGCATCCACGTCAGTGGTCTGGTAATTGGTGCGGTGATCCTTCACGCGGCGGTCGTCAAAGACATAACTGCGTATCTGTGAACCCCATTCGATCTTCTTCTTCCCAGCCTCAATTTTGGCCTGGGCCTCTAAGCGCTTCTTCATGGCTCGGTCGTAGAGTTGTGACTTCAGCAGGGTCATCGCGCGCTCCTTGTTCTTCGGCTGGTCGCGGGTCTCGGTATTCTCAATCAGGATTTCCTCTTCCTCACCCGTATCAGGGTCGGTATACCAGTAGCGCAGGCGCACGCCCGACTCCACCTTGTTGACGTTCTGACCACCGGCACCTGAACTGCGGAAGGTGTCCCATGACAGTTTGGCGGGGTCGACATACACCTCGATGGTGTCGTCAACCAGCGGTGAGACGAATACGGAAGCGAAGGAGGTCATACGCTTGCCTTGTGCATTGAAGGGCGACACGCGCACGAGACGGTGCACACCATTCTCACTCTTCAGGTAGCCGTAGGCATACTCGCCACCCTCTATCTGCATCGTCACGCTCTTGATACCGGCTTCATCGCCGTCAAGCAGGTTCGAGATGGTGATCTTATAGCCGTGAGCCTCTGCCCAGCGCATATACATACGCATCAGCATCGAAGCCCAGTCCTGCGCCTCCGTGCCACCGGCACCGGAGTTGATCTTCAGCACCGCCTCCATCGGGTCTTCCTTCTGACGGAGCATATTCCTCAACTCCAGGTCCTCAATGGCCTTGAGAGCCTTGGCATAGGTGTCGTCGACCTCCTCCTCAGTGACCATCTCGTCCTTGAAGAAGTCGAAGGCCAGTTGTAGTTCGTCGGCAAGGGTGCGCACCTCTTTATAGTCATCGAGCCATTTCTTGATGCCCTTGACTTTCTTCATCTGTTCTTCGGCACGCTTACGATCGTCCCAGAAGTCAGGTGCCTGAGTGCGAAGATCCTCCTCTTCGAACTCCATCTTTTTCTTGTCTATTTCGAGGTAGCGATGCAGCGCATCTGCTCGCTCTAAGATATCTTTCAGTTGGTCTTGTGTAATCATGACTGCAAAGGTACAACATTTAATTGAAACCGCCAAATGCTTGCTGATTAATCAGCGTACATCGCGTCGATCTCTTTCTTGTAGTTCTCGTTGAGCACACGACGCTTGATCTTCAGCGTGTTGGTGAGTTCGCCCTTCTCCATCGAGAAGTGATGCGGCAGCAGGGTGAAGCGTTTGATCTGCTCATAGTGCGCCAGTTGCTGCTGCAGGGTGTCGATACGCTCTTTCATCATGTCGTAGATCCGCTTGTCGGCACAGAGTTGCTCGCGGCTCTCAAACGGGATATGATGCTCACGGGCATACTCCTCCAGTAACGAATAGACGGGGATGATCAGGGCTGACACAAACTTACGCTGGTCGGCAATGATGGCAATCTGGTCAATATACTTATCTACTAACAGTTTCGACTCAATCATCTGCGGGGCGATATACTTGCCGTTAGAGGTCTTATAGAGATCCTTGATGCGCTCCTTCAGGAAGAGTTCACCGTCTTTCAGATAACCGGAGTCTCCGGTCTTGAAGTAGCCGTCCTTGGTGAAAGCGGCCTTGGTCATATCCTCACGGTTGTAATAACCGATGGTGATGGTCGGGCCTTTCAGCAGGATCTCACCCTCATCGCTGATCTTGATGTCGATGCCTTCGATGGGAATGCCGACACCACCCACGGTGAAAGGCTTACCCAGATGGTTACAACTCACCGTAGCCAGACTCTCCGTCAGACCATAGCCGACGACCATGTTGAGGCCGATGGAATGGACAAACTCCTCTACCTTCGGATTGACCGTTGCACCGGCCGTGGGGAAGAAATGGGCATTCTCCAGGCCTAATTCCTTACGGACCAACGAGAAGACGGTCTTGTTGAGCATCTCGTATTCGAAGTGCAGGGCCAATGGTGGACGCTTGCCTTTTGCGACGTAGTCGATATTATGTTTCTTGCCGACCTTCAGGGCGTGAAGGAACAGTTTCCGTTTGGGCGCACTGGCCTTTTCGATCTGCTCAAGAACCCCCATATAGACCTTCTCCCAGAAGCGGGGTACGCTCGACATACAGGTAGGATGGGTCTCGCGCATCGACTGCTGGACTTCCAGCGGATAGGTGTTGACGATCAGTCGGGCACCCTCTGTCAGACAGAGAATCTTCCATCCCTTCTCAAAGATATGGGTAAAGGGTAGGAAGTTCAGCACACGGTCGTTCTCACCTACGGGCACACACTTGTCATTGGCTATCATGGCGGCATGATACTGTCCGCAGGTCAGGATGACACCCTTCGAGTCGCCCGTGGTGCCCGAGGTATATAGGATATTGGCGATGTCGTCCATCGATGCCTGGGCCTGCAGGGCTTCCACCTCCGTCTGTCGCGGATAGTTCTCACCCAGTTTCAGGAAATCGTCGAAGTACATCGCATTGGGGTCATGGCTGGAGATACGCACATTGCGGTCGAACACAATGATACGCTCTAAAGTCTGGCACATCGAGACCACGCGGCGTGCCTTGTCGTATTGCTCCTGCTCACCGACAAAGAGGAAACGCACCTTGGCGTCGCTCACCATGAACTGGATCTGCTGCTCACTGCTGGTGGCATAGAAGGGAATGGTGACGGCCCGGATGCCCCAGGCACCGAAGTCACAAAACAGGTATTGCACGGAATTCTGTGAGAAGACACCGATGTTCTCCTGCACCTTCACACCAAGGTTCAGCATCGCGTTCGACACCTTCTTTACCATGTCGGAGAACTGATTCCATGAGAACGACTTCCATTCCTTACTGCCGAAGTCTTTGTATATCAGTGCCTCACGATCCCCATATTTCTGGGCCTGATCGTGAATCAACCGTGATAAATGACTATTAGTCTGCATACATTTTGATTTTGATATTCTTAATAATTCTCCAATAACTGGACATAGGTACTGATGGCCTGTTCAATCTCCGAAACACGGATGAACTCATCGGCAGAATGACTGCGCGAAGAGTCGCCAGGTCCCAGTTTGAAGGAGGGGAAGGACATGAGGGCCTGGTCGCTGAGTGTTGGCGAACCGAAGGGCTTCATGCCCATAGCGATACAACGCTGTACCAGCGGATGGGTCTCTGGGATGCTCGACGAATGAAGACGAAAAGAGCGGGCCTCCAGGCGGCACTTCTTCATCTTCTTGCGCAAGAACTCAAAGAGATACTCATTCTGGTAATATTCATTGGTACGTACATCGATAACGAAATGCAAATGGTCGGGAATCACATTGTGCTGGGTGCCGGCCTCGACAACGGTGACCGTCATCTTCGTGGGACCTAACAACGGACTGACCTTGCGGAACTGGTAATCCCGCAGGAAAACGAGATCGTCGAGGGCTTCATAGATGGCGTTCACACCTTCCTCGCGGGCGGCATGGCCACTGACACCGTCGGCATAGCCGTCGATAACCATCAATCCTTTCTCGGCGATGGCCGGCTGCATGCCGGTGGGTTCTCCGACAATCGCCACGTCAATATTGGGTAAGTGGGGGAGTACACGACTGAACCCGTCCTTGCCCGACACTTCTTCCTCGGCAGAGGCCACCCAGAGCAGATTGTAATGGCGGGGCTTTTGAAGTAGGATGCGGTAGGCCTGGAGCAGCGATACCAGTCCGCCGCCACAGTCATTAGCGCCCAGACCATAAAGCAGATCTCCCTCGAAAGTAGGTGTATACGGATCGCGCGTCCATGTAGCAACTGGTTTGACGGTGTCGATATGCGCATTGAGCATGACGGTAGGATGGTTGTTGTCCCAATCAGGACAGCCAACCCACAGGTTGTTTCCTTCCCTGCCATAGGGTAGACCCCAATGCTCAAGATACCTGCCCATCAGATTGGCGGCATTCGTCTCGTTCCTGCTCACCGATGGCGTTGCAATCAGTGCCTTCAGCAGTTCAATAGCATCGCTTGTGTAATCTCTGAGTTCCATATCTACATCGTTTAAGTATACCCTTTATTCTTTTTATCTTTATCGTCCCAACCAGACCATCGGGTTCAGCGGCGTATTACCGCGACGGAGTTGGAATTGCATGATACCGTCGCCGCCGATCCTACCGAGCGTCTGACGGGCAGCCACTTTTTGTCCGTTGGCAACGCTGACCCCTGCCAGATTGGTGTAGACGGTGAGGTAGGTGCCGTGTGAGATAATCACGACCATGGCTCCGTCATAGCCGAAGACCGCACTCACCTTGCCGTCGAAGACGCTACGGGCGGAAGCACCTGGTTGCCCTTTGATCTTAATGCCCTTGTTGTCGAGGGTGATATTACCCTTGACACCATCGACGGCATACTGACCAAAACGGTTAACGATCTTATAGTCTCCTGTCAACGGCATGGGCAGACGACCGCGGTTGCTCTCGAAACTGCCACCTAACTTGCGGTCTTCCGAAGAGACCGTCCAGTCGCTTTCTTCCTTGGCTTTCCGCTTTTCCTCAGCCAGATCTTTCTCGCGGGCCTTGGCCTCGGCTACGGCCTTCCGCTCTTCTTCCTTGCGGGCTTGCTCAGCCTTTCTGGCGGCTTCTTCAGCAGCGCGCTTCTCTTCTGCACTCTTACGGGCGGCGGCACGGGCTTCGGCTTTTGCCTTCTCCTCACGGGCCTTAGCCTCTGCGATACGACGGGCGTTCTCACGGGCGGCGGCCTCGGCAGCAGCCTTCTTACGGGCCAGTTCCTCGGCACGTTTCTTGGCTGCCTCTTCTGCGGCCTTCCGCTTGCGCTCTGCTTCGGCACGGGCCTTGGCGCGCGCAATCTCCTCGGCAATCATCTTGTCAATGCGTGCATTGAGTTCAGCATCCTTCTTCTGTTGCTGACTGATGATATTCTGTATGGCCTTCTGCTGTTTCTGTAGGGAGGTCACTACATTCTGCTGCTCCTGCTGTTTCCCCTCCAGGGCTTTCTTCTCCTGTTCGCCACGGTAGAGCAGGTCGCTCTTCTGACGCTTGGTGGCCGACAGTTCCTCGGCGGCCTGACTGACCTCATCCTTCATGGTCTTCACAGCCTCGCCCTGGGCGCGCTGGTAGACGGCGTATTCACGGACAAAGCGCATACGACGGTACATCTGCGAGAAGTTGTGGGCACTGAAGATGAACATCAACCTGTTCTCGATACTCCTGTTCCGGTGCATATAGCGCAGCGACTTCATGAAGCGCTGCTTACGGGTGTCGAGTTCTTGTTCCAACACCTGGATATGCTTATTCAGTTCATTGATATTGCCGTCCAGTCTACCGATGTCATTCCGGATGGTGTCTATCTTCTTCCGCTTGTCATTGATCTCATTGTTGATGACCATCAGGTTCTGTAACCGCTGCTTGACATTGCGCTCGTTTTCCACGAGTTTCCGCTTCTGTTCCTGGATCTGCTTCTGGATCTTCTGACGCTCGTTCTTCAGACTCTGCACGGTGACGGCAGGCTGTTTGGGCTTAGCCTGTTTTCCTTTCTGAGTCTTCGTCGCAGTCGTCTTGGAAGTCGTCTTGGCAGGCGTCTTTTTCTTGGCAACAGTGGTCTTGGTGGTGGTTGCCTTTGACTTGGCAGAAGAGTTTTTCTTCTGCTGAGCAGGAACAACCATCACCATGCTCAGAAAGAGAAGCAAGGTGAACAGACGGTTCATCAGGGACTACAGGGACATGAAGCGAGTGAGGATCTCGTCAACCGTTACTTCGCGGTATTTGTTAGATACCTCTGTACGGGTCTCCCACTCTGTATCGTGCTTGATATAGTTGAGGGTCATGCCAAGTTTCACTTCCTTGTTCGGAGCCGTGATGGTGATCTGCGACTTCTTGGGGAACAACTTATTGTTGACCATCTCAAACTCCTCATAATCCCAGTTCAGTTGAGAAGAGGTGTTGTTGAGTCTGTCCTTGTAAAGCATGTTGGCCATGCGGATCTGACCGTTGGCTCTGTCAGCCAGCCAACTGTACAGCATCTTACCGGCTTCGAGGTTGATGACCATATCGTCGCCACTCTCAATCATCGTATACTGAGCGGTGTCGACAGGCATGGCATCCTTGTTGATGCTATATTTTGCCGGTCTTGACAGTTCATTCCAGAAGAGGGCCTGCATGGTCTTGAAGTTCAAACCGTTGTTACGCATGAAGTCTACCTGCACATAAGGTGCCTTCAGGTATTGCTTGTTGATACGGTCCATGATCAGTATGTAGTCGGGCGTCAACTCGATACGTCCTGCCTCCACAAAGCCAAAGGCCATCAGTTGCAGACGGATACAGTCGTCACGCTTCATCTTCAGGTTACCGGTGAGTGTCAGTTTCTGTGCACCTGTCTCCACAGAGAACTTCACCTTTGAGGTGACGAACTTCTGAGTAAGGGCATTCTCCTGCACTTTAGCGATGAAACCCTGTGTGGCCAACTGTTCGGTGGTCATCGGTTTGTTTTCTACTACGGCCTTCTTTTTAGAGGCACACGAACTCAAAAGAAGCGGCATTACCAGCGCTGCAATTTTTAAAATACCAGTTGCTTTCATTACTTTACGTATTTTTTAAGTTTGATTTTTCGTATTAAGACCTGATTCTCAGGAGATGTCTTCAGAGCATCCTGCCAGTAGGTAAGTGCCTGGTCCGGCTGCTGGCAGAAAGAGTAGATGTCGCCCGCATGTTCCAGGATGACGGCGTTGTCCACAGAGTCATCCTTGTTCTGCAGGGCCTGGTCAATATAGATGCGAGCCTCGCTATAGCGTTGCTGCATAAACAAGATCCACGCATAGGTATCGAGGTAGGTGGCATTCTTCGGCTCTGCCTTGATGGTCTTGTAACTCATCTGTTCTGCTTTGTCGAGGCGAATGCCCTCTTCACTCAGATAATAGGCGTAGTTGTTCAGACAGCCGATGTTGTCTTCCTTCCATTGCAGACAAGAGTCATAAGCGGCATAGGCTTCTTCTGCCATTCCTTTCTGATGGAGGATGTCGCCCATGACGGCGTAGAAGTCGGACACGATCAGCGGACTGCTGTTTTCATTGATTACCCCGATGCCGTTCTGGAAAGCCGACAGGGCTTCGTCCAGTTTCTCCAGTTTGTAATAGGCGATTCCCTGGTAATAGTAGAAGGCCATCTCGTCGGGATTATACTGGCGGGCTGCCTGACAGAGATCCACAATTCGGTCCATGTCTTCAGCCTCCCAGGCATTGGCCACCAACTGGAGTCGTGCGGCAGAATTGTCGGGCGCGATGTCAAGCACATGTTCCAAGACGGGATTGATACTGTCCTTCGGCATCTTTTTAAGGTCCATATAGGTTGCCTGCAGAATCGACATGTTGGCATCGGGCTGTATGTCGTTCATCTTCCTGAAGAGCGACAGCACCTTTGCGCTGTTGCCACCGTTTGCCTCGCTGGCCATGATTTCCTGACGGATCAGGTAGACCTTGTTCTCCGGTTGGGTGTTCCGGCTTAACAGCAGACGCTCCAACAGCGAGTCGGCCGTGAGCGTATCTTCCTTGGCCTGATAGTAGTTGCGAAGGGCCATCAGGGTACGACTGTTCTCGGGTTCTTCCTTCAGCACCTGATGAAACACCTCCAGGGCCTGTTTCTCTTCGCCGTTCATCATCAGCATGTCTCCATAGAGACCCTGATAGTTCAGGTCGTTGGGATATTGCTTGGCCAGTTCTGCAATCTCGGCAATGGCAGCCTTCTGATTGCCCATCTGTGTGTAACACTCACTCTTGGCCATCGACAGTTGTTCGCTCTTCCCGTCGATATTCTCGAGACGCTCCAGCACAGAGATGGCTTGGGGATAGTCCTTTACCTGCTGATAGAGTTGGAAGAGCAGTTCCAGCAGATCCTCTCGGTCCTTGTTGCGGTCATAGAGACGCTCCACCACACTGATGGCCGTCTTGTAGTCCTTCTGTTTGATATAGACCTGCGACAAGGTCTCCATGTAGGTCTCGTTGTCGGGATTGAGTTCTGCCGCCCGCTTGAAATGCGCCAACGAAAG
>Ga0310696_10005019_pt1 | contig 16063 bp, 12 predicted proteins | sample AusTroGonzalo_MG_4_FD_203885 | JGI IMG/M metagenome (GOLD analysis project Ga0310696, IMG submission 203885) | Bovine rumen microbial communities from tropical cattle in Woodstock, Queensland, Australia - Gonzalo_02 (v2) (version 2) | ecosystem: Host-associated > Mammals > Digestive system >...
TGGCCATACTTTGTTTACGTTCTTTTGTGCCATTGGATTGATATCCGCCTGTGCTTTGGGACTGAGAATTTGAAGAGAATAGGTGTTCGGTGTCGGCATTCCTCTGACCATTAATGAAGAGTGTCAAAATCTCGCCGATGAACCACACCAAATATGCGGGACCTAAACCCCAATAATACGCAGCGACGACTGCCAAGATAAATACAAACGTGCTCATAATGAATTGCTTTAGATTTTATTCCAATTAGTTTATTATTAGCTTTCAACATAAAAGAGATTCTCTTTTATAGAAATCTACCAGCAAATCGCATTGTTTTTTGAGCAATTACAAAAAAAACGTGCCTGGAGCATTAAATAATTCAAGAATTATCGTATTTTTGCCACGAACAATTAGCAACTCACATAATGAGCGACATTTTCATCAGTTACCGTCACAAAGACGACGACTACAATTGCGAGGGCTTTTATATCGCAAATCTTTTAGCAAATTCACTAAACTTCGATGGTTACTCTGTCTTTTTTGACAAATCCTCAGAGAAAGGAATACCATTTCATGGTAAGTGTGAATCAGAAATCAAGAATTGCAAAGACTTTATTGTAATTCTTGACAAAGACACATTTCAACGCACATTGAAAGGAGAGAAGAAAGAAAGCGATGGACTAAGAAAAGAACTGAGTATCGCTGTAGAAATTGCAAAAAGCGAAAAAAAGGGAAAGAAATACTTTCGCGTCGAATTGCCTGACTTTATAATGCCAGATGACTTGCCCGAGGATATAGTTGGTATCAATGATTTTGATTGTATTAAATATGATGAGGAAGACGATTTTGACAGTTTTAACAATTTCTACCAAAAGCTCACTCCTCATTTGAAGACCCGTCCTCCCATTAAGAAGTTACTAAAACCTTTTTGGCCGTTGTTGTTTGGGATAGTTATAGCTTTGATTGGCGGAGGTTCATGGTATGCGTGGAAAACAAGCAATAAATTAGTCAAAAATGAACTCGAATTAGACTCCATAAAACAAAAGACAGAAGAGCCAGTCTTATTGCTTGTTGGCGCAGGCTCATTAAAAGGATTTTTTGAAAACAAAAAAGATGCCCCTATACCTATAACCACAAGCAAAGAATGGGTTTATATTCCCACATCAACCGGAGCTGCATTACCAATTATTTCCAAAGAAATAGATGTCAAACAAAACAATGGCAATGACAAATCGCGGCAATATAATCTGGTAGTTTTTTCTGCAATAAAAGCAGAAGACACTGATATTATATCTGATTCAACAACTAGAGAAACGTTTATTGATAATATTGGTCATGTCATTGGGGTAAAAATTGGGAGCAACGATCTCAAGATTGTATTAAAAAAAGACAATTACTTTAAGGAATTTCTTGGTGCAGACTCATTGCTAACTCCCAAGGTTTTGGCAGAAATAATACAAGACACAAACGTTACCGTATACACTACTAGCAATAATAATGGGAACAGAGGCATTAGTGGAACATTTCAGAGATACAAAGAGGTTTTGCTAGACTTTGTAAACCTAGAAAAAATTCATTGTGAAGAGTTCATCTCTAATCAAGTATTCAGTTCATTTAACGACAGGAATCCTTTTGTTATCCTTGAAACCACAACATTCACTGTTGACACTAACGATATCAGTGCAGAATGGTTTAGCCTTCCTATGTACTATGACTCAGCCAAAAAAACAAAAATACAGAATGACCTGTATATTTATTTTGTCGCACACAAAAAACAGCAAGGTGCCATTGCCGAATGTTATGTTCCCAAACAAGTTCGCAATTTTCTAGAAATAATAGGAGACACTCTTCCTGACGACAAAGCCCTTCGGTTTACGAAGGGCAGAATAATCCAAGAGTATTCATCGGATGGAACATTTATTCCATATGAGAGACCGAAAGATTCTCTACCTAAAATCCTTCCAAGATAATTCCCGTCCGCAGTTGGGGCAGAAATGGTTGCTTGGCTCGATGACTTCACCACAATCAGGGCAACGGTACATGCTATTGATGTTCACAATGCGATAACCCAGTCGTTTGATTACTTTTATGGCATGAGTGGCCATGTCTATATCATATTCCTTCTCGCCATCAGGCAAATCTGAATAAGGAACTAGATCGGGATGTAGTTTCTTTGCATCGTCACGCACAACTCCGTAAGACCATCCTTCCTTCTTTCTCTTGACGGCCCAAATATCATGAACATCTTGTGCTATGGTTTCTATTAGTTCTTCCAAATCATCGTCCAATTTAACATTACTGACATCTATGGGCTGTGGATTGTATTCTTGTGGGAAACGTTTGATGCGTGCCGTGACCATATAATGACGAGACTCCCCCCATGCGCTTTCAAACTTGTCCAAATCGTATACAGCTACTTCTTCCTGAACCGAAGGATTGTATATGCTAACCTTGCCAATTTCTTTGTCGACCGAAAGCACCACCACGGCATGATTAGGATTGTCCTCAAAGCTAAAGTCTTCAGAAAAAATGTCTATCTCTTTGCCAATGAGCGTATCTCCGTTGACTACAACAATGACCTTGTGGTCTTTTAGGGCTTCTTCTAATTCATCAAGAGTTGCATCGAAACGTCGATGGACAAGGAAGCCTTCTCTTTCTAACAGTTTGCCCATATTATAAAGAGGTGTGCCTTCTCCGCGCAGCCAATAATTATGCCGCGATTCTTCAGCCAAAGTGCTTTCTTCTATTTCTTTTCCAAATAATTTCAGTATATAGGTTTCGCATTGAAAGTCGCATAGGTTTTGTCCATCATCAGCAGCCATACTGCTAATGGGAATAAAGCTACCATAGTCTTCCATTTGTTCATTAGTATAAGCCATACGCCGATGTGCGACCACCATTTCTTCAAGTTCTGGATTGACAGCAATAGCCATCATTATCTCAGCTGTTTCTTCCACAGAGGTTTGACCTTGCAGGAAACGTTCCATTATATCATTTGTGATTTTCATAATTCTGTGTTATTATTCATTTATTTCTTATTGGATTATGTTATTAGAGTCTCTAATTACAGGTTTTCTATCACCTCTAAGTTGGAAAACTTGTCTTTTCGGTCATTCTTGACATTTTTTCTTGCAGCTTCTTCTTTTTCGATACGGCGCTGTTCGCGTGCTTCTTTTCGTTTCTCTTTTTCATCAAGTTCGGTCTCACGTTTAGCGATTTTCACCAATACTTTGTGTGCTTTTACGAGCGCGTTCTCCAAATCATCTTGTTTCATCCCTAAAGAATGAGCCATTGTTGAAAGATCTTTGTTGCTGAAGAAGAATTCATTTAACAAGCAAGCTTGTTCGTCAATTAATTCAAATTCATATTTTTTGAACAGGCTTTTACAACGGATTCTAATCTCAGGTAAAGCTACTTGAAGCAACTTGTTCCAAGCGCGATTATAATCACGATAGATATCGTCTTCTGTCTTTCCATGTTTTTTGGCTAAATTTTTCACAGGAACTTCTTCTATCTTGAAAGTTCGAATAAGGTCACGATAATAGGCATTGCCGATCTTGTCAATCAAAGAACCAAGAAATGATTCTGCCCAACTCGAAGTGTTGGCTTCCTTATTGATTTCATCAGATAATTCAATATTGTCCTCGCCATCGACTATTGAATTATCATCGTATGCTTCATAGATGTATCCTAATTCAATACTTAGTTCGTCACAGATCTTTTTTCTGTGTTCATTGCAAAAATTCCGAACGGTACTGTAAAGGTATTTCCTCAAGTCATCAATTTCACGCAATTTTTTAGGATCAGTGTTCGCGAGTACTTGTTCTGCAATAAAAAGCTGCTCGAATACATCATAAATCTCCGGGAATCTGCCTTTGTATATATCATCCGCAAAGCAACCTCTAACTGCATTCTTTATTGTTACATGATAAGGGTTTTTGGGGGGCTCGTTTCGAATAATATCCTTGCCGCCTTTTACTTCTTCGACTTCGCCACGTAACAATAGCCGAAGGCATCGGTTGCGGAGCCTGTCATCTTTGCTAATGATACCTTCTATGAGTTGTTTTTCTCTTGCGTTCATATCCTTAATTTCAAGTTTGCATTGCAAAAATAGCAAAAAGGAATACAAACTGTATGTTATTTGGGAAAAATAGTTTTTCATTTTTATAGAAAAAACATGCTCGCAACTGATAGAAATCATGAAACAATATCCTCTTTATGATAGAAAGCCATGATAACATGGTTTCAGAGAATACTATTAAGAACGTAAAAATCAACAAAAAGATGAAAACAACAAAAACCCTTTTAACTGAAAAAGACGATGAAAACTTATGCCGTGTAAATTGTGAAGCCTACATTCTCAAACGTCGCAACATCGAGTTCAATCCTGAAAATCTTTCGTTAACGGTTCGAGAAAACTATTGGTTCAAGAACGAAGGCACACCGCTTCATGCCATTGGTCAATTGTTGGTAAAGCACAACCTTCCGATAACAAGGAAATACAACTCCACCATTGACGACATTGAGAAATGCCTCTCTCTTGACAACGACATTATCGTGGCCGTCAACACTAATAAGCTTTATGCCGAGGAATCCACAATTGATGAAGGTGTCAACCATGCTGTTGTCGTCAACGCTATAGACACTAACAATGGTACCGTTAACATTTACGACCCTGAACATGAAAAGGAAGAAGTGATTCCCATCGCATACTTCCAGAATGCTTGGAAAGACTCCTTGAATTACATGGTGCGCGTGCTAAGGTCAGTAACAGAGTATGCCCCTGAACCTATCAATGTTGATGATATCACCATAAACGACGACCTCAACGAGCTTTGGGAAGCCATTGCCGAGAATCTCCACGATGTGTGGGCCAAACAACGCATGAAGGAAGGTTGGACATACGGCCCAGAGCGAAACGATAGCCTTAAACAGCACCCCGATATCCTTCCTTATTGCTTATTGAAAGACAGTGAAAAAGAATACGACCGCCTAATGGCTCAGAACACTTTGAAATTGGTGCAAAAGCTGGGATTCGTTATCAAGAAACGATGATTGAACTCTTTGGATTCAGTTGACCGATTTCTTATTATGGTTGAGGATTTAAACGTTCTTCAATGGAAGTGACTAGTTTGGACAAGGAATAATCAAAATGATGGATGTTTTTCAATAATTTCTCGACAAACTCATCGTACAATTCATTATCTTTGTCGTATGGCTCATTGTCCAACAAAATAGGAATAATGTGTTTATCATATTTGCGGGCTATTTCAACTTCTTTATGTACCCATTCCGATTTTTTCGCATTTTTTGAGTAAAAATACACAAATGTCTCACAGTCTCTGATGGCATTTTCAATCTCTTCTGAGAAATTTTTGCCAAACCTTATTCTCTTTTGGTCTATCCAATAAGGAATCTTCTTTTCTTCAAAGCATTTGCAAAAATAATTGTCAACAATAAACTCATCCTCCCTTGCATAACTGACAAAAGCATAATAGTATAAATCATTACATCCCATTTTCTTAGGCATACTGTCACCTTCCTCGCAAACGATGGCAGAGCGTTGTACTGCAATGCGATGAGCATAGTCTGGGGTTTTGTTCCTCAAAATCTCTCCGATGAAAGCCCCTGCCAATGCATCGCCCGCACCTACGTTGTTCTCCACATTCAACGGCATAGTAAGCGACGACATGGCATATTTATTATTATGTTTTTCATCTCTCCAAAATATCGAACTACCGTCTTCACCCATGGTCACAATTAAATACTTTATATTCTTGCATTCATTCATGAGCTTCAGACACTTTTTTCTTTCACTTTCACGACTTTTGATCTTGAACAATTTACAAAGATATCTCAATTCATCAAGATTGACTTTCAATACATTGCATCTACCGACATATTCGAGAACCAAATCCTTATCAAAAAGATCTTCTTTGTTAGGGGCAGGATTTGTGCGTAGGTTGACGTCATATATTAGCAGACTATTTTTATCTTTAGCCACTTCGTCCAAGAATCTGCCGATAGTATCTTTGGAAGTTTTTCCACAATAACTTGCAAGCGTACCAAAATACACGGCTTTGGTTTGATGCGCTATCTCGGTAAGATCATCAGTATAAGGGATTTCGGACCACGCAGAGTCCTTGTCGATGATGTATTCAGGGTTATTACGATTACCATCTTTGTATTTGACTTCTACAATGGCTGACGGCTTGTCATTAATTGTTGTTAATCGTGACTGAAGTTTATGTCCCTTCTCGATTTTTTTCTTGATTTCTTTTCCGTCACTTTGATCGTTAATGGCACTGATAACCATTCCGGTCCAACCTGACTTTGCTGCATGGTATGCGAAAATCGTTGGTGCACCACCAAGTTTCCTTGTTTTATGCTTCTTTTTTTTATCCGTGAAACGATCCAACAACGCCTCGCCGATACCGACTACATAATTTTTGTTTTCCATGACTTTTCAATTTTTAGGGATAATACCATATCCTATTCCATGAACAGCTAGTGCTGCAAAATGGGTTTTTAGAAGACCTGCTTTGTTCTCATTGCTGAACCTCCCGAATAATATCATCGACAATATACAGGTCGCTAAATGTGTACAAGAGTGTCGAAGGGTCATGCAACCGCTCGCAAGTCTTAGACGTGTAGAATAAATCAAGGGCATGCTCAGAAGAGATATTGAGCCTTTCAGAGAGAAGGGTGACTATTCTGCCAATCTTGTTCCATAATAGTAAGTCGCTCAGCATGATTTCAGATATTATAGGATTCTACAAACACAAGACATTTGTCAATGACTTTCTGGTTGGTAATGCATAGCTGGTTATTGGGTTGGTGTTTCGACAATTCACGCAATGCGGTCTCCAATGGCATCAGATTAGCCATGTAAGCCTCAACGGTGTCAATCACGCGGTCGTTGGCCACACCACCTTCTATGACGTCGTAATGTTCGATGTCATCTCGCCCTACCCTATTAGCCACTATGAATTGCAGCCATTCATTATCATATTGTTCAAAACGATAGTAGCGAAAGTCTCTTTTCACTCTGTCAATGTCAAGTTCATAAACATTGACAACGCCCGCTTCATTTCTGATGCCTTGCATCCTGTCAGCCCACATTTCAGCTTGACTCTTGATGTCGGTGACATAGAAGCCTCTCCCGAAGTCGAGCCTTTCTCTGCCTGCTGCTGCAATAGGATGCGCTATGACAGTTGTACTACCGTGATAAACCTTCATGCTGCAGTAAGTTTTTGTTCCCTGATTTTGAGGGCATTAATAATGTCGTCGGTAACAATCTCCCGGCTTTGTGTGTGAAGAGACTCATAACATGGATAAATCAAGTCCCGAAAAAGATGAACGCGCTTCATCCTGCGATACATTTCCACAGCGGGAATCTGCAACTTCCTTGCCGCTGCCTCTACACAGGATGAGGCAAAGATGTTTCGCAACTCGGTTTCCGAAGGATAGTCATATCCATTGTCTGCCATCAGGCCTGATAAGTTCGTTCCCATTTTATTCTTCTTATTATGAGTGCAAAAGTACACTTTTTTGGTGAATGGAGGCTTTTTTATTCCAAATAGTACATTCTTCGTTCCTCTGGTGTAAGTGGGCGGTCTTTGAAACGCTCGCGAGTTTGGTCAATGAGGTCTTGGAGGGGTAGGAAGTTCCATGTTTTTATAGTTTTATCCAAAGACCCCGAGACGATGCGCTTGCCATCGGGGCTGAATGCGGCAGAGAAGACCCAGTCGGTGTGTCCTTCCAAAGTATTCAACTCCAGTCCGGTTTCTGCATCCCAAATCCATACCATTCCATCTCGATATGACGAGACGATATACTTGCCATCGGGACTGAATGCGGCGGAGGTGACATCGCTAATAGAGCCTTCCAAAGTTCTTAATTCCCAGCCTGTCTCTGTATCCCAAATCCTTACCGTTCTATCATCAGAAGCCGAGACGATATACTTACCGCCGGGGCTAAATGCCGCGGAATTGACATCGCTAGTATGTCCTTCCAAGGTTTTTAACTCCAATCCCGTCTCTGCATCCCAAATCCTTACCGTTCCATCATCAGAAGCCGAGACGATACGTTTGCCGTCTGGACTGAATGTGGCAAAGTAAACCTTACCACGATGTCCTTCCAGGGTTTTCAATTCCTTTCCTGTCTCTGCATCCCAGATTCTTATCATCCCATTACCATAGGCCGAGACGATGTGCTTGCCATCCGAACTGAATGTGGCAGAGCAGGCAAAGAAAGTATAGAAAGCATTACTTTCCAAAGTTCTCAATTCCAGTCCCGTTTCTGCATCCCAAATCCTTACCGTTCCGTCATTAGAAGCCGAAACAATACACTTACCATCAGGGCTGAATGCTGCGGAATTGACATCGCTAGTATGCCCTTCCATAGTTTTTAACTCCGATCCAGTCTCTGCATCCCAAATCCTTACCGTTTTATCCTGAGAAGCCGATACAATATATTTGCCATCAGGGCTGAATGAGGCGGAGTAGACATTACTGTAATGTCCTTCCAAAGTATTCAACTCCAATCCTGTTTCTGCATTCCAAATTCTTACCGTTTTATCCATAGAAGCCGAGACAATACGTTTGCCATCGGGGCTGAATGAGGCGGAGTAGACCTCATAAGTGTGCCCTTTCAAAGTGAACAACTCTAACCCTGTCTCAGTATCCCAAACCCTTAACGTTTTGTCATGAGCAGCCGAGACGATACGCTTGCCGTCGGGGCTAAATGCGGCAGAGTAGACAATATAATGGTGTCCTTCCAAAGTTCTTAATTCCCAGCCTGTTTCTGCATCCCAAATCCTCACTGTTCCGTCATTAGAAGCCGAGACGATATACCTGTTATCGGGACTGAATGCGGCGGAATTGACCCAGCCAGTATGTCCTTTCAAAGTATTCAACTCTAATCCGGTCTCTGCATCCCAAATCCTTACTGTTTCATCATCAGATGCCGAAACAATGCGTTTGCAGTCGGAGCTGAATGCCGCAGAATGGACACTCCAAGAGTGCCCTTCCAAAGTTTTTAACTCCAAACCTGTTTCTGCATCCCAAATTTTTACTTTTTTATCAGCAGAAGCAGAAACGATGCGTTTGCCATCAGGGCTGAAAGTAGCAAAGTGAACATAGGCTGTATGTCCCCTCAAGGTTTTCAATTCCTTTCCTGTCTCTGCATCCCAGATTCTTACAGTTTCATCATAAGAAGCCGAGACGATGCGTTTGCCGTCTGGACTGAATGTGGCAAAGTAAACCTTACCACGATGTCCTTCCAGAGTTTTCAATTCCTTTCCTGTCTCTGCATCCCAGATTCTTACCGTATTATCATAAGATGCGGAAACGATGCGCTTGCCGTCGAGGCTGAAAGCAGCGGAGTTAACATATGATGTGTGTCCTAAAAGAATGGCAGTATTCTGGCTCGTAGCTTTTCTAATTGCGGCCTCTGCCTCGACCGTGATTGGTTTATCGAGATAATTACTATCTTTTTTTGGAAGCACCTCCAATAAAATCCTTAGTGCGGTATATGAATCTCCTTCATTTACCAATTCATTTGCTGTTTTGGCAATAAACCTCGATTGATTCTCCATCATCTTCCAATTCTTTTCCTTTATCTCTTGATTCTGGTTTTTGATTTCAATATTTTGCTTCCAAATCCAGCCGGCAATTCCTACCATAGCAAGAAAGCCCGCAACACAAGCAGCGACAACCCAATTCTTTCTTTTCTTCTGTTCCCTCTCATGCCTCTGCCAAAGCGTATCAAACTTCAAACCGAACATTCTCGCCACCACCTTCACAGCAGCAGCATCCCGACCCATCTCGTCAATGTTGATGCCGAGCAACTCCTGATTTGGCGGTAGATTCAACAGTGCAAACGGGAAACATTCATCCTCCGAGTTTTGGGCACGAACTGTACCTCCCACTATGAATGGAATGATTCTGTCGATCCGCCCCATGCTGATAAACGACTGTACCTCCTTGCCCACCCATTGCGATTGGGCAGCTCGGGGCGAACAAATCACAATCAAATATTTGGAGTTCTCAAGCGCATTCTGAATCTCTTCCGCCAATATGCCACCTGCTAATTCCGATTGGTCCCTGAAAACAGGACGTATCTCCTTGGGTAAATCGGTACGCCCATTCAAATTGTATGGCAGTTTGAAATGCTCCAGTTTGTGCTGAAGCCACTTAGCCCATTTTTCATCCTCTCGCTTATAGCTGATGAAAGCAAAATATTTGTATTTGTTTTCAATTTCCATGTTCATGCTTGTTTATGATTTGCAAATATACAAAAAAATCCTCCCGTTATTATACGAGAGGATTTTTGCGTGTTTAGCCATTATTTTTGCATCGCCGCTTCTATTTCCTCTACCTCCATTGGAAGACTTTCAAACAAATTGATTGGCTTCCCATTTGTGATGAGCAAATCATTCTCAATGCGAATGCCGATGTTTTCCTTTGCGATATAGATACCTGGCTCAAGGATAAGTATCATACCTGGTTCAAAGGGAACAAAGGCATCCAAGTTATCGTGTGTATCAAGGCCGATATGGTGTACTACTCCGTGAGGCAAGTATTTCTTGACTAACGGATGGGCAGGATCCTGATTGCTGACATCTTCAAGAGTAAACAATCCCAGTCCTATCATCTCCTGTTCCATCAACTGGAGTGTTGCCGCATTGATGTCGTTGATGGTGTTACCAGGAACATAGAGCTTCTCCACTGCCTTCATCACACGAAGGACAGCCTCATAACACTCTCGTTGGCGCGGCGTGAACTTCCCGTTAATGGGAATGGTGCGACTCAAATCTGAAGAATAGTTCTTATACTCGCAGCCTACATCGAATAGGAGCAGGTCACCATCATGGAGCTGTGCTTGGTTTTTCGAGTAATGCAGGCTACAGGCGTTTTTGCCCGAGGCAATGATGGGCGCAAAGGCATTGCCATTCGCGTTATTGTACTTAAAGACGTATTCCAACTCGGCTTGCATCTGATATTCGTACATTCCAGGTTTCACCGTGGCCATGCAATGACGGAAGGCCTCGGCAGTGATGTTGCAGGCGTGTTTGATGAGTTCAATCTCCTCTTCTGATTTTACCAAACGCAAGGCATTCAGAATAGGAGCAGTACGGCCATAGCAGTGCATCGGATAACGCGCCTTGATGTCTTTGTTGAATCTATGTTGTACGGTTTCCACTCCACACTCATATTTCGGGTATTCGTATGTATTGAGGAAGATGGTCTCGCAATAGCCAGAATAGGCCAAGGTGTTCAGTACGGCATAGAACGAATCGCTGCCCATTATGGTGTTGATGCCCGAAATGGCAGTAGCATGTATTTTGTCAAGCATCTCGCCTTCATAGATAGCCTTTGCCTCATTGTAAGGCTCAATAAAGAGTATCTCACGCATGGTTTCATCGGGATAGTTGGGGGCTATGACAAGAAATGCACTCTCCACCTCTATTCCTGTCAGATAGTAAAAGTCTGACTGCTGGCGGAAGGGATAGAATTCGTCACCATTACGCGGCATCGACTCGTTGGCTGTAAAGAGAGCGATGGATTTTGTCGGCAACTGTGCCGCTAAGTTGACGCGATTCCTTTCAAAGAGGCTTGAGGACTGTGCATTGGCAAAACCTGTGATGACCAATGCTGCAATGACTGATAACAGTTTTCTCATAATGTTATGTTTTATAGGTTGTTTTTATTCCAGATTACTTACTTCTGTCACGATATTGGATGTCAATCTGATGATTTCCAATATCTCTTCGAGACAGCACCATTCGTAAACACTGTGTGAAGCCTGCTGTGCACTATAGAGACAAGGGCCTCCGGGCAAACCTTTGGCAACCATTGATGCTGATGTAGTGCCTGCACGCAGTTCAAAACCTCTCATGGGTATTCCGATTTTTTCTGCTGCGCGTTGGATTACGCCAACAGCTTGTGGATGCATGGTGTAGGCAATGTTTTCGTATTGAAGTTCATCGTTTTCAAGGTCAATTTCAACAAAAGGATAGGCTTGAAGTGTTCTACGATAGGCCTCGTCAAGATTGGCTTTGAAGCGTTCGCCGTCAGCTTTGTCAAAATAGCGGATACGGACACGAATACGCACATCATGTCCATTGGGCAGCATCTCAATGTTGTAACAATGCACATATCCTTGGTGTCCCTCGGAATAGGAGGGGTGAATCTCAGGCGGTAATTGACCGATGAAGTAGGCCATAGCGGTGCGGGCATCTGCATATCGCATGGCTTTACCTTTTGCAGGGTGGACTTGGTTGCCTTTGAACAAATAGGTGCGTCCTTCTGCTGTGAAGTTGGCCACACTAAACTGGTAAGTGTATGAGCCGTCAACATCTATCAAGATATCTGGGGTGCGGTCATAATAGCTCAAATCCATACCCATGACATCTTTGTCCACTTCCTCGTTCTGTGTAAATGTGAAGTACACATCACCATGCTTGAAACTTGGGTCGTTGACCATTTGTTCGATGAGAGTCACCAAGATGGTGCAACCGGCCTTGCAATCGGAACCGAGCAACGTATTTCCGTCAGTGGTGACGATGGTCTTGCCAACGACATCTTTCAGATGACTGCCTTCCGGATTGTTCGGGCTTAATACCAGCCCGTTGCCTAAGGCAATGTCGCCACCGTCATAGTTATGGTGTACTTGCGGACGAATGCCGTTGGCGTTGGCTTCAGGGGTGACATCCATGTGTGCCATAAACATGACCGATGGCACCTCTTTTTCAATGTTCGAGGACACTTTCGCATAAACGAAATAGTTGGGCGACATCTTTATGTCTAAAACGTTGTCCTTGTCGATGGTCTTCAACTCATTGAAGATAAGGTTGGCCATCTCCTTCTGGCCTTCAGTCAAGGGAAACGATTCGGGGTCGGGATCGTCAATGGATTGGCTCTCAATCTTTACATAATTGAGAAAGCGGTTGAGGACGTGGTTGGCTTCTGGATTCTGTAATCCTTGTGCGTTTGCCATGCTTACCAGGGCGATGGCGATGAAGGTTAAAAGTGACTTTTTCATTGTAATGATGTTTTAGGTTAATGTTTTGCGTTAACTAAGGGTCTTTTTTGTGACCCGTTCAACATCATAGAGGGGGATGACAAGGAAAATATATCAGTTGGGAGGTGAAAAAGATGGAATTGTCGGCCAATATAGGTCACACAATAGCCATACAGTTTTAATGCGGTATAACCTTCATCGCTTCAGCATATTAAAATAAGCATCCAACAATTAGAGGTAACCGTAATCGAGGATGATTAATTAACCCGAGTTTTTTCCAAACTTATCAAATTTTGACGATTTTGGAAAAAACTCAACGTTTTTTTTCATACCTTTGCAGACGAATTAAGATGTGAAAAACATGGATAAACTGATAGGTAGAGAGCAGGAAATCAAGCTATTGAAAGAATACACGGCTTCTGAACGGCCAGAGTTTGTGGCCATTTATGGCAGAAGACGTGTCGGAAAGACGTTCCTCGTCAACCAATTGTTTGGTGGGAAGTTGTCGTTTTCCATGACTGGCGTTCTTGACGGCTCCAAGGATGAACAAATGGAAGCGTTCGTCGATGCCATGCAGGAATACAGCGGCGAGCTGATAGAGAAGCCGAAGACATGGATGGAGGCATTCCGCGTGCTGAAAGCGTTCTTGAAGACGAAAGTGGTGTTGAAGCAACGCTGTATTGTGTTTCTCGACGAACTGCCCTCGATGGACACGCAACGTTCAGGCTTCGTCAGAGCGTTGGGCTATTTCTGGAACAGTTGGGCATCGCTTCAGGACAACTTGACATTGATTGTATGCGGATCGGCTACCTCATGGATGATAAGCCATATTGTGGATGACAAGGGTGGTTTGCACGACCGTATCACCCACGAGATGCATTTGCGCCCTTTCACTTTGCGAGAGGCCGAACGCTATCTGAAAAGCCGTGGGTTTAAGTGGGAACGCCTATCAGTAATGCAGGCCTATATGGCTCTCGGCGGCATACCTTATTACTTGGGGTTGCTCAACAAGGAAGAGAGTTTCGCCATGAATATAGACCGGTTGTTCTTCAGCGAGGACGAGGAACTGCGGCGAGAGTACAAACGCCTTTACGGCACGCTGTTCAAGTCGCCCGACTCCTATACGGCCATCGTGTCGGCACTCTCGAAAGTGCGTTCGGGATTGACGCGCAACGAATTGAGAAAAGCCCTCGGCAAAGACTCAAGCGGCTCTTTGAGCAAGAAATTGGAAGACCTTATCAACTGCGACATCATTCGCAAATATGTTGTGCGCGAGAAGAATGTCAAGAAGAACTCGGCCATCTTCCAACTGATGGATTTTTACTCGATTTTCTACCTAACGTTTGTTTCGAGGGCTGAGAGAGAGACGGACTATTGGAGCAACCACATCGGGACATCGGAAGTGAACTCTTGGCTTGGGCTGAGTTTTGAACGGCTCTGTATGGCTCACGCTGTGCAAATCAAACAGGCATTGCGGCTCGACCGTATCGCCACCAAAGTCTACTCGTGGAGGAGCAAGAGCGCAAAGCCCAAGGCTCAGATTGACATGATTTTGGAACGTGCGGACGGCATCATCAACATCTTTGAGATGAAGTACAGCGATGCGGATTATTCTTTGGACAAAGAGGAAAAAGAGAAGTTGAATAATAGGATTGCGAAGTTCCGAAAAGAAACTGGAGTCAAAGGGGCACTTTGGCCGACACTTGTAACAACTTATGGTCTGAAAGACGGCATACACTCGGCCACTTTCGTTGCCACATTGACGATGGACGACTTGTTTATGTAGGACAAATCAGCTATTGGAAGGGCTTTAAAATTAGCCTGAGTTTTTTCCAAACTTGACAAATTTTGACGATTTTGGAAAAAACTCAACGTTTCAGCATATTGAAATAAGCATCCAAAAGTTTCTGCGCACCGATGTAGGCACTCATCCTTTGCCCACGCACGTCGCTTTCGACCAAAGGTAATAAGTCAGCGACGAGCTGGTTTTGGTAGAAATCATTCTTCAGGGCGCTGTCCATCGAGTCGTACATCATCTGCACGTCTTGTTGGGCGCGTTTCTTGTAAAGGTAGCCGTTGTCGCGGATGGCCTGCACGTGGTCGGCGACCATTTGCCATACCTCGTCGATGTTGAAACCTGTTTGGGCGGAGCAGGTCATCACCTTGGTCTCTTGTCCTGATTCGGGCAGGGGGAAGAGATGTAACGCGTTGCGGCATTCGGCGGCGGCGCGGTTGGCACGCATCACATTGTCACCGTCGGCCTTGTTCACTGCGATACCGTCGGCCATCTCCATAATGCCGCGCTTGATGCCTTGTAGCTCATCGCCGGCACCGCTGATTAATATAAGGAGGAAGAAATCGACCATGGAATGCACCGCCGTTTCGGATTGACCTACACCTACTGTCTCCACAAAAATCGTATCATATCCCGCTGCTTCACAAAGGATGATGGTTTCCCTTGTCTTTCTCGCCACGCCGCCCAAAGTACCAGCCGAGGCTGATGGACGGATGTAGGCATTGGGATGCACCGAGAGGCTCTCCATGCGGGTCTTGTCGCCCAGGATGCTGCCCTTAGAACGTTGGCTCGATGGGTCGATGGCCAAAACCGCAAGCTTTTGTCCTTTGTCACAAAGATGCACGCCCAAAGCCTCGATGAAGGTACTCTTGCCCGCACCTGGCACGCCTGTGATGCCCAAACGCAAGGCCTTCCCAGCATGGGGCAGACAAGCCGCAATGATTTTTTGCGCCAAGTCCTGATGCTTGGGTAGGGCGCTCTCTACCAAAGTGATGGCCTTGCTGAGTGCCACACGGTCGCCTTTGAGGATGCCGTCGACGTAGTATTCCAACGGCATGAGCTGCTGGTGATGACGTTTCATGCGCTCCAAAGCGTTCGGGTTGACTTGGATGGGACCATCCACACCTTCAGTGACCTTGAGGTTCGATTCCCATTCATGTTCTTGATTTTCAAAGTGTTCGTATTCCATAGCGGGCTGCGGTTTGTTTTTGCAAAGGTAGGGTTTTTTATTTTTATTTGCGTTATTCCAAAAAAAATGCGTA
>Ga0310696_10005021_pt1 | contig 16061 bp, 12 predicted proteins | sample AusTroGonzalo_MG_4_FD_203885 | JGI IMG/M metagenome (GOLD analysis project Ga0310696, IMG submission 203885) | Bovine rumen microbial communities from tropical cattle in Woodstock, Queensland, Australia - Gonzalo_02 (v2) (version 2) | ecosystem: Host-associated > Mammals > Digestive system >...
CGGCGGGCGTAAGCGTTCTCATCCACCACGTTGTCATCGCGGATCCGGACGACCTCATCCTGGATCGGGATCAGAGTCTTCTTCAGGTCGATGACACGGTCGGTCTCCATACTTGTCTTCGCGTCCGTGATCTTTGTCATAAGGATGCGGACCATCTGTACCATTGCAAAAATGATGAAGGCGCTGGCCAGTACATAAGCGATGATGGTTGCCACGGAAGCGGCACCACCGGCAGCTTCCACAAGAGGCTCAAGGGGTTCTTCCCCGGGATTAAACGGAACATCCGGGATGTTGGTGCCGGGCTCCGCGTTCCACCCTCCGGGATTCTGCCCGGAATCCAGTCTTGCCCGCAGCGTGGACAGCATCCTGCCCCATGCATTGTTCAACGGCTTCCAGAACGGCAGGATCGCTACGGCGAGGACAAGAAGTACCGTTGCGAGATACCAGAGACGGTAGGCACGCAGATTACCGATGGTGACATGGTATACCGCCATGTAATCGGCATCGCGGTTTCCCTGTACGTAACGGATATAATGGGCCAGATAAATGCCGTACACAACAATGCCGACGAAGAGGATCAGAAGTCCCATCTCCACCCAGGAGGTCTCCTCATAGCCCTGCATCAAGGCAAATGCGTAGCAGGCGAAGGGAATCACACCCAGAGGGAGAAATACCAGCTCGCGGCCTTTCTTGTTCTTCTTGGACACCATGTTCGAGAAGAATCCGGCCATAAACCGCGCGATCACGATGATCGCAACAGCGCCGAGGATCATAAGCCACAGCTTGTCTTTGAACAGAACATGCAGGTACGCGACAAGCCCGACGGCGTAAAGAATGATAAATACGCAAATGTACCGCAGTGTGAACAACTGTACTTCGTATCGTTCCAGACGGAATTGATCTCTCATCGCACACCTCCTTACTGATTACGCGGCTTCCACAAAGCCGTGCAACCGTTTAATTCAGCCGGGAGCTCCGGCAGCTTGTCGCCGATGATGACCAGGCAGCACGGCGCGCCCATGCGCACTCTCGCGCAGACACGTTTCTCGAATTCCGGGCGCAGGGAGTAGGTCACATACAGCACGCTTGTGTTGGGGTTCTCCTCCTCCGCCGAAAAATCGTTTCCGTCTCCCAGCTCCATCTTCTCCCGCATGGCCTGTTTCATGCGTTTCGCATCGAAAATGGTCTCGTAATCGATCTTCGCAAGTCCGATCTCGATGCTGGTCAGATGGCCCATCGAGCTTCCTTCGGAGATCATCAACGGAGTGCCTCCGTCCGAACCGGAAACGTTGCACTCCATGGACACGCTCTGTCCGATGCCAAGTGCCGAGGATGCAAAGCTCACGCCGAGTCGCAGCAGCTCCTCGCGCATATCGTCCTCGTGAGGCATGGGACCGCGCTCTGCATGGAGCACGATGTGAAGCCTCTTATCCATGGTCGTATCGTAGTAATTGACCTGCCAGTCGCCGGAACGCGCTGAGGCCTTCCAGTTGATGCGCTGGATCGGGTCACCCGGCTGGTAATCCCGAAGTCCCGCAAAGGCCGAGTAATCCTCGTACAGCTTCAGCTTGGAAACCACCTCGCCCCACATGGTGCGGAACGGCAGGTCTCCCGTGCCGATCTCGTAATTCAGCGGCGTCACCAGAAGCTCCGTCGGGGTTTCCGGCATGTACGCGTACTGTTTCGAGAAGAAGATATCGCTGGCGACCACCTGCACGCCGTCGATCCGGTAAGGACCGCGCTTCGTTGCCATCAGCGGAAGGCGCCGTATGACCTTCTTGTAACCGCCGATGGAAAACAGGTCGTTGCGGTAATAGTGGTCCGTCACGTTCTTCATGTCGCTGTTCTCGATCACGATGAAACGGGACATTTGGAACTTAACCTTGAGCGCGGGAAGAGGCATCGCTTTATTGTTGGTGACGACCTCCTCGAGGGAGACCCACTCGCCCTCATGGGCGGTCTCCTGGCTGAACTGCAGCGAAACCTCAAGATGTTTCTTCCAGTTGCGCCGATAGTACATCCGCATCAGGAAATACGAGATTACAACGAGGATCAACAGAATAAATACCTTCATAGAAAAACTCCTTGTGAGGCGGAAAATTCTGCCTATTTGTTGAACACCGCAATCTGCAGAACCGCCCAGGATTCACGGCAGGCGTCAGAGATTGCCTTGAATTCGTTGAGTGACAACGGAGTGGATCCGGTGCCGAGATATACGCTCAGCGCGGGGATGCCGAGCTCATGGTTACAGTACCCTTCGAGGCTGCCGTATCCGGCAGGTCCTACGCTCTCCTTATTGACTTCATAGTTCATGATATCCGCGAGCTTCTGGGCATACTGCTTAGCGTCTGACAGGACCTTCTCCTCCTGCCCGTAGCGGTATTCGATCTTGGAACCGGTGGTGTGGTAGGCTACCACGAGATCCGGTTGGTATCCGGAAAGCTGCGCGAGAACCGCACGGGTCTCCGGCTCGGAAGCCGGTTCCTTCCCGCGGTAATCCTTGGAGGACGGCACGGGTTCCTCCTCCGCGGAGATGATCTGCGACCACTGGTAGTTGAAGTTTCTCCGGAGATCGACGCCGTTCGCATTGGCGTAATAGAACATCAGGTAATTGTCGATGTCCAGGCTGGTACCGCCCTTACCGCTGTCGCGCTCGTACCACTTCTTCAGGTCGCTGACGATATCCGGCTCCTTCTCGACGCCGGTGAGGTGCTCCTCACTGATCATCACGCCGTCGGGGTTCAGCATCGGGATCACGTGGATCGCCACATTTTCCCCGAGCTCACGGTAGGCAAACCCGTTATAGTTTCCGGTGTCGTAGTAACACAGGCAGTACTCCGCCTGCTTCATGCACATGAGGGTGCTCATATACTCAGCACCGCAGATCCCGGCGACGAAAAATATGTGCTTTTTCGCCTTCTCGGGATTGCCGATGACAATCTCGAAAATGTTGCGCTTCGCTTTCGTGGAGCCGATCACGTTGAGCTTCATGGCGTTTCCGTACAGCTGCCGAAGTTCCGAAAGGTCCTCACACATCGTGTCATAGCTGTACAACTGCCGCGTGGTATCCACCACGGTGAGCATGGCGCTTGAGTAGGAGAAGCTGCGGTTCTCCTGGATCGTGAGGGTCGTGATCAGGCTGCTGCTGACATAGACGGCGGAATTCTCATAGTTGATGCGATCCCATCCGTTCTCGCCGATCCCGGTGCGGTTTAAGGCTGTCCCGTAGGGCACCGTCCCAACAACCTCCTCGTCAGCTCCTGGAAGACGCCGGATGTTCAGCGTGTTGGCGGTGACAAACACCGTGTCGTTGACGACATAGTATCCGTCGGCATCCTTTACCGGCAGCTTTTCCTCCCGCTCATCGATGGTCACGCCGCCCACAACGTGTTCAAACTTCGTCATCTCGCTGATCGTCACGTTGGAGGTGTTTTGCTTTTTGCCGCAGGCTGTGAACAGAAGCACTGCTGCACATGCTGCAGCAAGGATTCGTCTCTTCATGGTTCTCTTACTCCCCGTTCTCCCTTGTATATCATTCGCTTTCAAACGTAAAATTCTTCGGGATCTCCCGTATGTTGCGAAGCCCGACCAGTTTGATGCCCTTCGGCGCGTCGCGATAAATCTTAGCGCGGTCCGCATCCGCAAGCACACAGGTCCGGTATCCGAGTTTCGCCGCCTCCCGGACGCGCGCAAGCGCCTGCGATACAGCGCGAAGCTCCCCGGTTAGGCCCACCTCGCCGAAAGCTACAGTGTGATCCGGCAGCGGCTGGTTCCGGTAGCCGGAAAGCACTGCCAAAAGAATCGGCAGATCCAGCGCAGGCTCTGTGACGCGGAGTCCGCCGGCAACGTTTAGATACGCATCGCACCCCGAGAGGGACGCTCCGACGCGCTTCTCCAAAACCGCCAGCAGCAGGTTCATCCGGTTGAAGTCGGTTCCCGCCGCGGTTCTTCTGGGCAGGTTGAAATTCGTCTTGCTGATAAGGGCCTGAACCTCCACAAGGATCGGTCTCGTGCCCTCCATGGTCACGGCGACAACGGATCCGGGCTCCGATTCCGGCATGCCGCGAAGCATGTGCTCGGAAGGGTTTGTCACCTCCGCCAGGCCCGTGCCGCTCATCTCAAACACACCGATCTCATTCGTGGAGCCGAAACGGTTTTTGACCGCTCTGAGGATCCGGTAGGTCGTGGTGGAATCGCCCTCAAAATACAGCACGGTGTCGACCATGTGCTCCAGCATCTTCGGGCCGGCGACCGACCCCTCCTTCGTCACATGGCCCACGAGAAATACCGCGATGTTCTCGGTCTTCGCAAACCGCATCAGGAACGAAGTGATCTCGCGAACCTGTGTGATGTTGCCCGGAGCGCTGTCCACCTCCGGAAGAAGCATGGTCTGCACGGAGTCCACGATCATCACCTTCGGCCGGATGGCAAGCGCCTGCTCGCGGATCTCGTCCATGTCCGTCTCCGCCATGAACAACAGGCTGTCGGAGCACTCCCCGATGCGGAGCGCGCGAAGCTTGATCTGCGCCAATGACTCCTCACCGGAGACGTACAAAACCTTCTGCCCCTGCTCCGCCAGGTTTCTCGCCATCTGAAGCAAAAGCGTGGACTTGCCGATCCCGGGATCTCCCGCAGCCAGGACCAGCGAGCCGTCAACGATCCCGCCGCCCAGCACGCGATCGAGTTCCTCCATGCCCGTGGAAATTCTGGCTTCCTCTCTCGCGTCAATATTCTTAAGGCTCACCGGCCCTGCGGTTCCCGTGCTACGGACCGCAGCGGTCCCAGCCGCCTTCGATCTTTTCTCTTTCGGAGCTTCCGTGATGGTGTTCCACGCCCCGCAGGAGGCACACTTGCCGGCCCACTTCGGCGTTTCCGCACCGCACTCCGTACAGAAAAACAACGTCTTTTCCTTAGCCATACCTTCTCTATGCGGTCTCTTCGGGAAGGACGGACACCTTTCCGTCGCTCCAGTCGATGCGCACTGTATCCCCCTCTTTGATAATTCCGCGTAAGAAGCTGTCCGTAACCGCATCCTCCACGGTCTCCGCGATCAGCCTGCGGACCGGACGCGCCCCGTACAGCGGGCTGTAACCTTTCTCCGCGATCATCGCCGTGAGCGGCTCCGTGAAGGAAACCGTGAGACGTAACGTCTCCTCACAGCTCTTTGCAAACCTTCCGAGAAGAAGCTCCGCAATACCGCGGATTTCCTCCTTCGTCAGGGTATGGAACACCAGGATGTCGTCGATCCGGTTCAAAAACTCCGGTCGGAACATCTTTTTCACTTCCTCCATGACCCCTTCCTTCATGCGATTATAATCGGCGACAGCGTCATTTTCCGAAGCAAAACCTAAGGTCTTCGGATTCATGATCCTCTCGGCTCCCGCATTGGAAGTCATGACGATGACCGTATTCTTCATGTTGACGACGCGACCCTGGGAATCCGTGATCCGTCCGTCATCGAGCACCTGAAGAAGGATGTTGAACACATCCGGATGTGCCTTCTCGATCTCGTCGAACAAAAGCACCGAATAAGGCTTTCTGCGCACGCGCTCGCACAGCTGGCCGCCGTCCTCAAACCCGACATAGCCGGGCGGGCTTCCGATCAGCTTTGACACGCTGTGGGATTCCATGTACTCCGACATATCGATGCGGATCATGGCCTCGGCATCGCCGAACAGTGCCTGCGCAAGCGCCCTGCAAAGCTCCGTCTTGCCGACGCCGGTAGGTCCCAAAAACAGGAACGACCCCACCGGCCGGTTCGGATCCTTCAACCCGACACGGCCCCTGCGGACAGCCTTAGCCAGGGCGGACACCGCCTCATTCTGGCCGATGACCATCCGGTGCAGTTCCTCCTCGAGCCCCAAAAGCCTCTCTCCCTCGGTCTGGGAAAGTCTTGCCACGGGAATCCCGGTCATCCGGGCTACAACCTCCCGCACCGCGTCTTCCGTAACTTCAACAGGCTCCGTGCCGCGGACGGCCTTGCAGTTCATGCCGCCACGGGCCTTCTGCATGCTTCGGTACGTGCCTCCGAGGGACGCCGCAAGGGCAAAATCACCGTCGATGATGGCCTTCTCCTTCTCCGCAAGAACCCGGGAGATTTCTTCATTCTCCCCGTTGGAAAGCTTCAGTTTCGCAGCGCTTCCGGTCTCATCAAGCACATCGATGGCCTTGTCCGGAAGGCGCCGGTCGCCCAAGTAGCGGACGGAAAGATCAACACAGGCATGCAGCGCCTCATCGGTATAGCGCACGCCGTGATAGTCCTCGTATCTGGAAACAATTCCCCGTAAAATGTCATACGCCTGCGCGGGCGTGGGTTCCTCGATCGTCAGCGGCTGGAATCTCCGCTCCAGGGCCGGATCCTTGGAAATATACCGGCGGTACTCATCCGCCGTGGTCGCACCGATCACTCGCAGCCGGTTGGTCGACAGGGAAGTTTTTAAAATGTTGGCGGCATCCAGCGTTCCTTCCGCCCCTCCTGCGCCGATCACGCTGTGCAGTTCGTCGATGAAAAGGATCGCCTTGTCGTTCTGCTCCAGCTCCATCAAAAGCTTCTTTATGCGCTCCTCAAAGTCACCGCGGTAGCGCGTGCCCGCAACCAGCGAAGCGATATCAAGAGAATACAGCCGCATTCCCGTAAGAGCCTCCGGCACATCACCGTCAAGAATCCGCTTCGCGAAGGCCTCCACCACCGCCGTCTTGCCCACGCCGGGCTCACCGATCAGGCAGGGGTTGTTCTTCGTCCGGCGGCTCATGATCCGGATCACGCTGTCCGTCTCCTCGCGGCGTCCGATTACAGGCTCCGTGAGCCCGTCCTCGATATCGTCCGAAAGACATCTGCAGTAACTCTCCAGGAAGGAAACACCGGTCTCCGAATCCCGCACGCCCTCCCGGAGGAACCGCACGTAATCCCGAGCCTGATCCGTGGAAAGTCCCATATCGTGAAGGATGCACAGCGCGTACAGGGAAGTGTCCTGCTTTAGGCTTCGCAAAAGCCTGCACGCAACGCTCTCCGGCTCTCTCAGAACGCCCAAAAGAAGATGTCCCGTTCCGATCCGGTCATCCCCGAGCATCTTGGCAAACAGCTCGGCATTGTTCTCCACGATGGTAAGTCTGGGGGAAAGCGCGGGTGTCCGGTCCGTGGCCAGCGTATCGCTGTTGGCATCGGAACTCATGGCGTCCAAAAGTTCCCCGTATGTCGCAACATCTTCTTCGGAAAATGCCCTCGCCGTCATAAAGTCACCCGTCATCAGGGCATACACCAAATGCTCCGTTCCGACATAGCCGGCACCGAACCGCACGGCGATGTCCGTGGCGAGGATAAAGGCGTCAATCGCCTCTCGTGTCTTAATCATGGAACTCCTCCACAACTTCATTCAGAATCGAACGGATCTCCTGCGCCGGCACATTGCGGCAAACCGCTCTCGCCACCGCCTCACGCAGAGAAGCGCGCAGCTCGTCGACAGCCCGTTGACGGTTTACGTCCACGGACACGACAGCCCCGCGCCGGCGGTCCAGTTTCAGATAGCCTTCCTGTCGCAGCGTCGCATACGCCTTGTTGACCGTATGCATGTTGATTCCCACGGAATCCGCGAGTTCCCGCACGCTCGGCAGGCTTTCACCGTCGCGGATCTCGGAAGTCGCAATTCCCATGATGATCTGGTTCCGCAACTGTACGTAAAATGCTTCATCGCTGTTAAAATCTATGCTGATCAACATCTCTTTCTCCTCGCTGTAATTCCGTTCTCCTCATAATATTTCCGTTATAATTGTTATAGGAACAGTGTAACAATTGCGGGCTGATTTGTCAACGGCTAAACCATGTTCCGACGTATTCCCCTGAGCGTAGTTGTTATTTCGCGTACAGCTGTCTTTCGCGCAACAAAAAAAGACGCAAAATTGCAGGATTTTCTGTCAATTTTGCGTCTTTTTACCTTTTAACGTCATTAAAGACTTATTTCAGATTTCGGATCTTGAATTCGCGTTCCGCCTCGCGCTGCTGGTCCTTCTTGGCAATGCTCTCGCGCTTGTCATAGAGTTTCTTTCCACGTGCAAGGCCGACTTCCACCTTCACGTAATTCCCCTTCAGGTAGACCGACAGCGGGATCAACGTGTATCCCTGCACCTGCAGCCTGCCGACAAGCTTGTTGATCTCGGCGCGGCGCAGCAGAAGTTTGCGCACGCGGAGCGGATCCCGGTTGAACAGGTTGCCCTTCTCGTACGGTGAGATGTGCATGCCGTACACAAGCGCCTCCCCATGCTCGATGCGGATATAGGCTTCCTTCACGGAAACCTGACCCATACGGATGGATTTGACCTCCGTGCCGTGCAGGGCAATCCCCGCCTCGTATTTTTCCTCAATGAAGTAATCATGATACGCCTTCTTGTTGTTCGCAATCAGGCGGATACTGTCCTTTCCCATGCTGTCCTCTCATTCTTTCCCTTCGGCGGATACCTTCGCTCCCGAAGGGAACCTTAGCATCTACCTCACCGGTATAAACTCCACCGTCCGCGACGCCTTATCCGCCGCCGAAACCATAACGCGCATCGGATCCCCGATGGCGTATCGTCTGCCCGACCTCTCGCCCGTCAAGGACATCGTCCGTGCGTCATAAATATAGTAATCGCCCCGGAGATCCGTGAGGCGGACAAGCCCCTCCACGGTGTTCGGAAGCTCCACAAACAGCCCCCACGAAGTCACGCCGGAGATCACGCCGTCGTACTCCTCCCCGAGGAATCCGCGCATATACTCGGCTTTCTTCATCTTCTCAACCTCGCGCTCGGCCTCCTCGCTTCTACGTTCCGTCATACTCGACCGGGAAGCAATCTCGTCAAGAATCCCGTTGTAATGCGCGAGTCTTACGCTCGACAGCGAACCATGCAGACTTTCCTTGATAATCCTGTGGATCTGCAGATCCGGATACCTTCGGATCGGCGACGTAAAATGGCAATAGTACTTGAGCGCAAGTCCGAAGTGCCCGAGGCAATCCGTTGCATACCGCGCCTGCCGCATGGAGCGCAGCGTCAGCCGGCTCAGCAGAGCCTCCTCCTTCTTACCACGGAGCTTCCGCAGGAATTTCTGCAGTTCCATGGAGTGCACTTCCCCGTTCCCGCAGTGGATCGTGTACCCGAAGTGGGAAACATAGGAGGCCAGCTCCCTTATTTTTTCCTCCGACGGAATCTCGTGGACACGGTATACGAACGGGGCCGAAAGCCAGTAGAAATGTTCTGCAACGGTCTCGTTGGCCGTCACCATAAAATCCTCGATCAGCCTTGTGGCTTCATTTCTCGGATACGGTTCGATGGACGTCACACGCCCCCGCTCATCAAAAAGGATCTTGCTCTCCGGAAAATCGAAATCGATGGCGCCGCGGGCGTCGCGCTTTGCCCGGATCCTGCCGGCCAGCACGCGCATCTCAAGGAGCATTTGCCGGATCTCCTCGGGAAAATCCTCCGGCACGCGACGGGCATCATTTTCCGAAGGATCCTGCCTTTCCGAAGGGTTCCTGTCCGCTTCGTCGAAAACGCTCTGTACCAGGGTATATGTCAGTCTGCGGTCAACCCGAACCACCGTCTCCTCGATGGAATGGCCGATCACAGTGCCGTTATCGTCGATCTCCATCAGACAGCTCAGCGCCAGCCGGTCCTCTCTCTGGTTGAGGGAACAGATGCCGTTCGAGAGCTTGTGCGGCAGCATGGGGATCACCCGGTCCGTAAGGTATACGCTGGTTCCCCGGTTGATGGCCTCGCGGTCAAGGGGCTGCCCCTCCCGCACGTAATGGCTCACATCCGCGATGTGAACGCCGAGACGCCACACCCCGTCTTCATGGGTAAGGGACACCGCATCGTCGATATCTTTCGTGTCCTCGCCGTCGATGGTCACCATCAGAACATCCCGCAGGTCCGTGCGCCCGGCAATCTCCTCCGGCGACACCTCCGTAGGAACGGAAGCAATCTCCTCCTTCACCTCGTCCGGCCACTCCGACGGAAGTCCGTATTCCTTGGCAACGGAAAGGATGTCCACGCCGGGGTCATTGACATGCCCTAAGATTTCCGTGATACGCCCCGACGGTCCGTGAGGGCCGTCATGCTGCGTGATGGTCACGCACACCTTCTGCCCGCTCACGGCCCCGAGGGTATCCTTCGGTCCGATCTGCACGTCAAAGTCTAATTTATTCCGGTCGGGGATCACCCGGCCTCCGAACTTATTCTTTCGGAAAATGCCCACAAGATTCGAGGTATTCCTCTCCAAAACCGCTGTTACACGCGCCTCGGTGCGGTTGCCCGGCTGATTCTCATAAGCCCCTGCACGGCGCACTACCGCCACGGAAACCTTGTCCCCGTGCATTGCGCCGCCGGTGTTTGATGCGGCAACAAACCAATCTCCGTCCTGTCCTTCTATGGTCACAAACCCGTATCCGCGCTCCGTGGCTGAAAACACGCCGACGGCCGTGGCTGCCTCAATGGGAAGATATCTTCCCGCAAGATCAACGGAGACCTTTTTCTCGCGGATCAGGCAGTCCAGCACCTCGTTCAATTCCCCGCGATCGGACTTCGGAACCTGCAGAAGCCCGGCCATCTCACGGAACCGCATCGGCCGGTACTGCCGATCCCGCAAAAAAGCCAGGACCATCTCCTTTTTTCTTTCGTCTATCAATTCCTGTATTCCTCTCTCCTCTACGTCCCAAAATGGAAAAACGGCACTCTGTTGTCAGAGTGCCGTGGATATCCGCTTCGCTTACTTCGTCCAGAAGGACATGTTAAGCACAACCGAGAGCACGATGAAAGCAACTGCAAGGATTCTGGTAAGCCAGACCAGCGTGCCTTCCATCGAACGTCCCTTGTTCTTGCCCCAGTAGGTTTCCGCCGCTCCGCTGATGGAACCGGTCAAACCTGCATTCTTGCCTTCCTGCATCAAAACGATGGCAGTCAACACGACACAAATAAGAATATATATAACTTTTGTGATTACAAACAATGTGCTCATAACTTCCTCCACTATAGAAACTACGAAAAATGTCACGTTTCGGTACGCAACACGCAGATTCTACCATAGATTCTGCAGGATTGCAAGAGATTTTTCGAAGTATAAAACGATTATTTCGCGATCAGGCTCTTGCCGGTCATCTCCTTCGGCTGCTCCTTGCCCATCAGCTCGATGAGCGTCGGGATGATGTCTGCAAGGCATCCGCCCTCACGAAGCTTCGTGCCGGGCTCTGCGTTCACAAGGATGAACGGAACCGGGTTCGTGGTGTGCGCCGTGAACGGTGCGCCGGTCTCGTAGTCGATCAGCTGCTCTGCGTTGCCGTGGTCGGCGCAGACAAACATAACGCCGCCCGCTTCCTTCACGAAGTTCACAACCTCACCAAGACACTTGTCGATGACTTCGATGGCCTCGGTAGCCGCTTCCAAAACGCCGGTGTGGCCAACCATGTCGGGGTTGGCGAAGTTGCAGATGATGACATCGTAGTATGCGTTGCCGTCCTCATCCTTCTTCGTGATGGCCTCGCTCAGACGGTCGCAAACCGTGTAAGCGCTCATACGAGGCTTCTTGTCGTAGGTGGGCACATACTTTGGGGAATCCACAAGGATGCGGTCCTCACCCTCGTTCGGAGCCTCTACGCCGCCGTTGAAGAAGAAGGTAACGTGGGCGTATTTCTCGGTCTCGGCGATACGGGCCTGGCGCATTCCCTGGGCTGCAAGCCACTCGCCGAAGGTGTTGGTAACCTCAACCTTCTTGAAAGCGATGGTCTTGTTCGGGATGGTCACGTCGTACTCGGAGAAACAGACGTATTTTACGGGCATGTAGCCGTTTCTGCGGACAAATCCGTACTCCTCAAAATCCTCGCAGCAGAACGCGCGGGTAATCTCACGGGCGCGGTCCGGGCGGAAGTTGTAGAAAATGATGGAGTCGCCGGCCGAGATTGTAGCTGTCGGAGCGCCGTTTTTGAGGATGACCGTAGGGATCATGAACTCGTCGGTCACACCGTCCGCATAGCTCTTCTCCATGGCAGCGTCCGCGGAATCTGCGGTGTTGCCCTCGCCGTATACCAGTGCGGCGTAAGCCTTCTCGGTGCGGTCCCAGTTCTTATCACGGTCCATCGCATAGTAGCGGCCGCTGATGGTCGCCACCTCGCCGACGCCGATCTTCTTCATCTCGTCCTCGAGCTGGGCTACGAAATCGCGTCCCGAAGCCGGGGGCGTGTCACGGCCGTCGAGGAAACAGTGAACATAAACCTTCGTAAGGCCCTGCTCCTTTGCAAGCTGCAACAGAGCGTACAGGTGCGTATTGTGGCTGTGTACGCCGCCGTCCGAAAGGAGGCCGTACAGATGCAGCGCACTGTCGTTCTTCTTGCAGTTCTCTACTGCGGCGAGAAGTTCCTCATTGCGGAAGAAATCGCCGTCCATGATCTCCTTCGTGATGCGGGTGAGCTCCTGATACACGATGCGTCCTGCACCCATGTTCAGGTGTCCAACCTCGGAGTTGCCCATCTGCCCGTCCGGAAGGCCTACTGCCATACCGGAGGCATTGCCCTTCACGAAGGGGCACTCCGCCATCAATTTATCCATAACCGGTGTCTTCGCCTGCGCCACCGCGTTGCCTTCCACCTTGTCATTTAGTCCGTAACCGTCCAAAATCAATAATACAACCGGCTTCTTCGCCATAACTTTTTCTTCCTCCTGAGCGTGGTCCCGCTCTGCATTCAACTGCTTACTGTCAAACCGTGATAAAGTCTTTTTACATACAAAACCGTACCTGCGGTCCGGAAAGGAATTCTTCCCGGACCGTACGATACGGAAAACAAACATTTCGAATTCTGCGGTTTCGGCGGTGTCTCGATTACTTGTTGTAGTTTACGATCTTGCCGAAGTCGGGCTTCAGGGAAGCGCCGCCGATCAGACCGCCGTCGATGTCGGGCATAGCAAGAAGCTCTGCCGCATTGCCTGCGTTCATGGAACCGCCGTACTGGATACGAACTGCAGCAGCGGTGTCGGTATCGTAAAGCTCAGCGATGTAGTCACGGATGAGCTTGCAAACTTCCTGTGCCTGCTCTGCCGTTGCGGTCTCGCCGGTACCGATAGCCCAAATGGGCTCGTAAGCGATAACAAGGTTCTGAACCTGCTCAGCCGTAAGGCCGCTCAGATCCCACTTGATCTGACGACAGATCCAATCCTTGTAGGTGCCTGCCTTGCGAAGCGCAAGGGACTCACCGCAGCAAAGGATGGGCTTGAGGCCTGCGGCAAATGCCTTCTTAACCTTAGCGTTGATGAGGATATCGTTCTCGCCGAAGATATCTCTTCTCTCGGAGTGGCCGATGATGATGTACTCAACGCCTGCATCAATGAGCATCGGAGCGGAAATCTCACCGGTAAATGCACCCTTGTCCTCTATGTAGAAGTTCTCTGCACCGACCTTTACGTTGCTGCCCTTAACGGCTGCAACAACCGGTACGATGTCGATCGCCGGTACGCAGTACACAACGTCAACCTCATCATTGTTCACGAGATCCTTAAGGGTCGCGCAAAGCTCGACAGCCTGGGAAGGAGTCATGTTCATCTTCCAGTTGCCGGCAATAATCTTTCTTCTAGCCATTTTCGTAGCCTCCATAGGTATTTTACGCATGCGTCCCGCAGGCCGTAGGACCTGCGGGAGCATTGAGTTTCAGAAATTAAAGGTCGTCAGCTGCTGCAACGCCCGGAAGCTCCTTACCCTCAAGGAACTCAAGGGAAGCGCCGCCACCGGTGGAGATGTGGGACATCTTGTCAGCAAAGCCAAGCTGGTTAACAGCTGCAGCAGAGTCGCCGCCGCCGATGATCGTCGTAGCGTCGGTCTCAGCGAGAGCAGCTGCTACAGCGATGGTACCCTTTGCAAGGATCGGGTTCTCGAACACACCCATCGGACCGTTCCAAACAACGGTCTTAGCGGTCTTAACAGCCTCTGCGTACAGAGCCTGGGTCTTCGGACCGATGTCCATCCCCATCTTGTCAGCCGGAAGCTTGTCGGAATCGAAAACTTCGGTCTCGATCGGAGCGTCGATCGGATCCGGGAAGGAAGCGGTAACAACCGTGTCAACAGGGAGAAGGAGCTTCTTGCCGAGAGCCTCAGCCTTGTCCATCATCTCCTTGCAGTAATCGATCTTCTCGTCATCGCAAAGGGAGGTACCGATCTCATAGCCCTTCGCCTTGAGGAAGGTGTAAGCCATACCGCCGCCGATGATGAGGGTGTCGCATTTCTCGAGAAGGTTGTTGATAACGTTGAGCTTGTCAGCTACCTTAGCGCCGCCGAGGATGGCAACGAAAGGACGAACCGGATTCTCAACAGCATTGCCGAGGAAGTTGATCTCCTTCTGCATCAGGTAACCGACAGCGCAGTTGCCGCCCTTAGCGCGAACAACATCCGTAACGCCTGCTACGGAAGCGTGTGCTCTGTGGGAGGAACCGAAAGCGTCGCATACATAATCATCGCAGAGGTCAGCGAGTTCCTTGGAAAATGCCTCGCCGTTCTTGGTCTCCTCGGAACCGCGGAAACGGGTGTTCTGAAGAAGAACCACATCGCCGGGCTGCATAGCTGCAACAGCAGCCGTAGCGTCAGCGCCGGTCACATTGTAATCAGCAACGAAGGTAACCTTCTTGCCGAGCTTCTCGGAAAGACGTGCAGCAACGGGAGCAAGGCTCTCACCCTCGTTGGGGCCGTTTTTAACCTTGCCGAGGTGCGAGCAAAGGATAACCTTGGCACCGTCGTCAAGAAGCTTGTTGATCGTCGGAAGAGCCGCAACAATACGGGTCTCGTCAGTGATCTCGCCGTTCTTAAGCGGAACATTGAAGTCGCAGCGAACCAGCACTCTCTTGCCGGCTGCGTTAAAATCGTCAACGGACTTTTTGTTCAGAGACATAGTTTGAATTCCTTTCTGTTTATTCGCGTCCGGGCATCCCCAGAGACGCGATAAATAAGGGTCCGGTCCGAATTTCGGACCGGACCCCATCGTCCATGATTCTTATGCGCTTGGCAGGAACTTATGCAAGCTCTGCGAAGTACTTGATGGTACGAACCATCTGGCTGGTGTAGGAGTTCTCGTTGTCATACCAGGAAACAACCTCAACCTGGGTCTTGCCATCCGGAAGAGGGCTGACCATGGTCTGGGTAGCATCGAACAGGGAACCGAACTTCATGCCGATGATATCGGAGGAAACGATCTCCTCGGTGTTGTAACCGAAGGACTCGTTAGCAGCAGCCTTCATAGCAGCGTTGATCTCGTCCTTGGTAACTTCCTTGTTAACAACAGCGAACAGAAGCGTCGTGGAACCGGTCGGCGTAGGAACACGCTGAGCAGCGCCGATGAGCTTGCCGTTGAGCTCCGGAATTACAAGGCCGATAGCCTTAGCAGCACCGGTGCTGTTCGGAACGATGTTGACAGCGCCTGCACGGCTGCGTCTCTTGTCGCCCTTTCTCTGAGGACCGTCAAGGATCATCTGGTCGCCGGTGTAAGCGTGGATCGTGCACATGATACCGGACTCGATGGGAGCAAGGTCGTTGAGAGCCTTAGCCATCGGAGCAAGGCAGTTCGTGGTGCAGGAAGCTGCGGAGATGATGGTGTCCTCTTTCGTAAGAGTGGTGTGGTTTACATTGTAAACGATGGTAGGAAGGTCATTTCCTGCAGGTGCGGAAATAACAACCTTCTTAGCGCCGGCGTTGATGTGCGCCTGTGCCTTAGCCTTGGATGCATAGAAGCCGGAGCACTCGAGAACTACGTCTACATCGAGCTGACCCCAAGGGCAATTGTTTGCATCGGGCTCTTTATAGATCTTGATGGTCTTGCCCTTAACAGTGATGGTTCCTTCCTCATCGTTAGCGGTAACGGTGTCTTCCTCACCAAGGTTGATGTAACGACCCTGAGAAGAATCGTACTTCAGAAGATGAGCAAGCATGGAAGGCGTCGTAAGATCGTTGATAGCAACAATCTCATAACCTTCAGCGCCGAACATCTGACGGAAAGCCAGACGACCGATACGACCAAAACCATTGATAGCTACTTTTACTGCCATGATTTTGTTCCTCCTAAAAG
>Ga0310696_10005023_pt1 | contig 16055 bp, 27 predicted proteins | sample AusTroGonzalo_MG_4_FD_203885 | JGI IMG/M metagenome (GOLD analysis project Ga0310696, IMG submission 203885) | Bovine rumen microbial communities from tropical cattle in Woodstock, Queensland, Australia - Gonzalo_02 (v2) (version 2) | ecosystem: Host-associated > Mammals > Digestive system >...
CAACTCCTTTACTGTAATTATATTATAACATAGATTAACCGGTTTGTCAACCCCTTTTTGTTAGTATAGACTAACCGGCGGCCCGGGCCGTTGTTAGTCCGACCTAACAATTCTCTGAAAAAATTTTGGGAAAAGGGGTTGACAAAATATAACTTATGTAGTATAATAATAATAGAGAAAAGGAAAGGCGGTGTACACTATGATGTATACATACTACACTTTTATGAGACTGGCAAAAGAAAGTTCTTCTAATGAAGAATTAGTTGAGAAGGTAAAGAAAAACGGCGGCACGGCATTTATTCGCAACGGTGAAGTTTTTAGCGGCGCAAGCGATAATTTTGGCTATGTTGCATTTTCCGCAAGACTTACCGCAAACGGCTTTGAAATCACAATGTATTAATAAAAGGGGTGTTAAATATGACAATGATAAATGAACTTAAAATTACAATGGATAGAATAAAGGCGGATGCCGAAAAATTTGATTATCCCTATGACATCGGCGAATGTGCCGACGGCAGCGAATGCCTCACGGTTTATCAGTCGGTATATTGTCAAATACATTATTATTTTGACAAAAACGGCATATGTGAAGACGTAGAGGTTGAAGAGGTTGATATAAAATTTTAACAAATAATGTAGCGCAGGTCGGTTGTTAAAAAGAATAACAATCGACCTTTGTTATTATATTTAACACTTTACCACTTTAAAACTTTAGTCTTTAGAACTTTAACGCACTAAAGCGCCGCCCGGGCCAGTTAGTATTGACTAACAAATAAGGGGTTAAAAATTTTAACAAAAGGGGTCGAAAATTTTGACCGCCCTCTGAAATTTCAGGGCGGTCTTATTTTTAGCCGAGGACACCTTCATCAACAACCCATTCGGTAACATAAATGTCATCATCTTTGAGGTCAGGATAGTGCTCATGCACGAATTCATAGGCTTTCTCTTCGGTGGAAAAGATACCAACACCCTCATACTCATTATCAATTCTGTTAATTTCTGCATAAAACATTCTCATATTGACACAACCTTTTCATTTAGTATTCAGTATCGTTTCCTTTACTGTAATTATATTATAGCATAGATATTATAATTTGTCAACCCCTTTTTGTTAGTATGTACTAACTTTTCCGGGCCATGTTAGTTGATACTAACATCCCTCCCGGGTCGATGTTAGTCGATACTAACGGGAATCAGAAAAAGGGGTCGAAAAAAAGGGGTCGAAAAAAAGAGGGGTCAAAAAAAGGGGTCTCAAATCAGACCCCTTAAAACTTCCATCATTTTGATAGGCGCTCTGAAATATGCATTGATTGTAGCACCGCCGACCTGCTCCCATTTCTCACGATTTGCTTTAGCGTCATCTACAAGAATATCACCGTCATTGTAGAATGTCTCTTTAGCTACTGCTTTAGTTACTATGTGTACCTTATCTTCATCAGCGTACGGAAAGTGCTCTGAGAGCCAGTTTCTTTTTGCCGCTATAGCTTCCTGCAGATACTCTTCATCTGCATAGGATATGACACCAATTGCATAGCCTTTAGCTTTTAATCCATTGATAACTATTTCCATTTCATCTGCATTGTATAAAGCTCTTGCCTGTGTGTATGGTGTCATATCACCTTCGCTGAGCTTTTTTGAAAAGTCTTTTATAAAGAACAATCCTGCTATTGTTCCATCCATATCGAAGTAAATAGTCATAACGATTCAATCTCCTTTACGTTATATATTTTACCATTGAACTCCTGCTCGTTTGAGTATAAGAACTGAATAACATGAAACAGTTCATCCTTTGCCTGCTTTGAGCTTATAGCTTGTAGCTTTTTGGATATTTCGAGTCCTACAAGGTTTTTGGTGCTTGTAATAGCAACAATGTCTTTATTTGAGTTAGTAATGATATACATACAATTGCCTCCCTTCGGAATGCTGAGAGCTTTTAAGCTCTCAGCAGATTGTTTAAGGTCTTTTCGCTGATTAAACTTGCTTTATGTGTTTTTATCTGATATTCAATTCCGTCAATTGTTATATCGCCTTTTTTCCAAAATTCGTTATTGTTCCTGCACCATTCCTGCCCATAGTATTCAGTTACAAGCTTTTCAAAAGCGTCTCCCTGATTTGAGCCTGTTTTGCAAATGCTTTTTGCGAGTGCGAGAAAATCAGCTTTTGAACAAAGCTCAACGCCGTTCTCTTTTACATATTTCTTAACATCGCGTGAAAACAGAAAACGCAAAACTGTTGAATTGCTTTTGTCTGTTTTAGTTGACGATGTAATGAAGGTGAGATTGTCTGCAAGCATTGCCGGTTCAACTATGGCAAACTTCACAACGTCGCCGACGATACCGCCGACAATAAAAGACTTTGCCGCGGAGAAGTCCACATAAAGATTAAACATTGATTTTGCATCCATAAAAGACACGTCCTTTTCAAAAATATTCAAGTCCGGTATCCCGTCCCTGTAATTATAATTATACTCATTTTTGCGGAAAAGTCAATACCTTTTTGTTAGTATAGACTAACTTCTCAGCTTGCAGCTTGCAGCTTATTTGCTTAAAATTTTTACTTTTTTCAACTCAAAAAAAAAGATAGAATAGCACAACACTATTCTATCGTTCACTTTATCACTTTAGCACTGTGAAGTGCTTTATACCCTCCGAAAAAGTACATATATATTATACCATAGTACGCCGGAAAAGTCAATACCTTTTATATATTTTTTTCTTTTAACTAAATGCCGGCGTTCGCCGGAGAATTATCCTCCGCGTATAAGTATTTTAGTTTTATACTTGCAGTATAGGGGGGCTATAAAAGTTAAAATTGTGAATCAAAAAGTTTTCAACACCCGGGCTGGCTACAAAATTTCAAGGGTCATTTTTTTTGAGGGGACGACAGGGCTACTTATACAAAATTTCAAGGGTCATTTTTTTCAGCCCCCTCGACAGGGCTACATATAAGTTTACTCGAATTCTTGACTTTTCTGTCCGAATTTGTTATACTTATTATAGGGATTGAGAATAGAGACTTTGATTATTAATATTTTTAACTAAAATAGACTGTTGTCTATAATATTATAAAATGTGGAGGGAGAACTAAATGGCAAAATTTACATTAGATTTTGACATACCTACTTCAGAGGAACGTCTTAACGCCATAAAAGATATTGATTTAGCTTCTCTTACCAAAACAGAATTAGAAACCATTAGCAATTATATTCTTTATGGAAAAGATAAAGATGGTAAGTCTGTTGTGGATAGAAAAGAGGTTTAGATTAAGACAAAATTTTCTTCTTATTAGAAAGATAGATGTGTTAGTTTAGATGAAATGATGGAAAGTCCGACTTTTGATGAGGGAATTTTATAGAAAAATAGAACTATTTATAAGAAAGTTAAACCTAGTATTGATAAGGAAAAAGCTAAAGATGTTCCTGGCATGATTGAACTTTGGAGAGCCATAGATATTATGGATTAGGAACTTTAGAAATTAAAGAATAAGGAAGGTCAAACTTCAGAAGATAGGAAAAGAATTTATTATTTGACCCATCATTTAATTGCACTTAGGAAATAGCAATATTATTTAATGGATAGTGTTTTTCCAACTACGTTGGCATAGAAGAACAAGGGAGAATATCATCCACATCCTACTGAAGATTAGATGAATTATCCGATTTTACCAAGAGGTGTTATGAGAGATGAGCATGATAAGGGTTTCATGAATCCTAGACTTGATAGAAATCTTGACGCCGCGGCCCCAAAGATTTATACTGAGATTGAAGTGTAGGAAATGAGAGAGAAAGGAAAACCTTTTTTTGATTTTAGGAATGCTGATCACTTATATTAGTTAATTTAGCATTATGCAGAAATAGAAAGCTTTGTGGAAATGATGCCGGACTCTCCGCTTCATAATTTGTTATGGACATTGGATTTTTATATTTAGAAAGCAAATTTATCTGAATAGTAGATGTTAATTATTAGAGATAAAAAATTAAGATGCCCTAATAAAGAAATTGCTAAACATTTAATGGATGAGTTAGGAATTTATCATTAGGAAAATTATATTTCTACAATTTGGAATAAATGTTGTTAGTTAATTGCTGGAGCAGTTGAGCTAAATTATGATGAGTATTTATGTAGAAATTATGATAAAGCTTGGAAAACTTGTTCTCGTTGTAAAAAAGAACTTTTGCGAGATTCCAGGAATTTCGTTAAGAAGGCTAAAGCATCGGATGGGTTAACTGGAAGATGTAAATGTTGTGATAAAGAATTAAGACAAATGAATAAATGATTACGGGTGCCGCCCGTCTAGTATTTTATAGAGGTGAAATAAAAATGTTCGGAAAAAAGAAAGAAGGTGCTTCTTTAGATAAATATAGCGAAGAATTATTAAAGAATTTTCGAGGATGCTAGTATACAGATATAATTGGAATTGGAAATATTATTGGAGTTAAGGAAGAAGATGATTTTGATGATTATATTACGTCGATAATTGGTACTTATATGGAGATGCCGAAAAGTAAGAGAAAGGCTATACTTAAGCTTTCGAAAGATTTAGTCAAAGCGAATAAAGAAATGATTGCTGACCCAAATTTCTATAAGGTGCCGCCAGAGGAATTAGCTAAACAAATTGTTGAATCAACTAAGAACTACCATGAGAAAAGAGTTGAAGATTCCAGTTTTATGGAGAAAATATAGAAGCACCCCGGGGTATAAGGCGATAAAATATATATAAGGTACCCTATATTTTAGATAGGGTATCTTATTTTTGTATAAATTTTTGACGCCGCGGCCACAAATTTTTAGGAGGTGAGCTATATGGCTAATAAAAAATGTTAGCGATGTGGTGAAGAATAGGGCACTGCCGCTTATATTGCTGTTAATTCAGTAATACATGGTGGTAGTCTCCCTATTTGTAGATATTGCTTAGCTAAGTAGATAGATAAGGCATATTCAGATGGAGAAGGATGGAATATTGTTGATAAGATCTGCCAATGGGCTGATATTCCTTTTATCCCGGAATATTGGGAGTAGATGTATGAAGGACATGGTCGCGACGCCATTGGAGTTTATATTTCGACTTTTAGAGGTAAGCCTTACGATAAGCTAGACTGGAAAAAGTATAATGATGTATATTTGTAGATTAGAGACGAAGATAGAGTTGAAGATGCTCTTCCTAAAGTAAGAGAAGGTTTGAGAAGACGACTTGCTTAGAAATGGGGTTAGTAGTATGACGATGAATCTTTAGAGTATCTAGAAAATTTACATCAAGGATTACTTGGTTCTTAGAATATTGTTGGAGCTCTAAATGAAGACTAGGCATTAAAACTTTGTAAGATTTCTCTTATTATTGAAAATAAGATTCGGGCTGGAGAAGACTTTGATAAAGATTTGAAAGCATATGACTCGTTGTCTAAGTTAGCTAATTTAACTCCAAAAGTAGTTAAAGATGCACATGAATTTAATTCAATTGGAGAGCTTTGTGCTTATTTAGAAAAGAAAGGATTTGTTAATAAATATTATGATGAAACAGTAAGAGATGAAGCTGATTTTACAGCTAAAGATATTAAGTATTGGCTACAGTCTTTATATGTTAATGAGACTGGTATTGCAGAAGAAATAGAACAAAGAATTGCTAATTTAAAGATTGCCGCCGAATTAACTGGAAGTTCATTCAATGAAAAAGAACTTAGAGACTATATTCAACATGAAGGACTTTCTAAGATTGAAGAAGAGGACTTTAAGTTAGATTTGGAGGGATAAGAATGGAAATAGATTAGAGAGAGAATCATCTAAATTTGCCATTACCTTCTGTTATTTTGAACACAATTCATTATGTTGCAGGAAAAGTCTCTTCTGAGTTTATGCGAGATGGAATTGCTTTGGAGAAAGGCGCTATATTAACAGAACGACGCATTGATAATAATAGAGATTTATATGAAAAATATGTGAGTATGTGGAGTGTTTATCCGGATTTATTTATTAAATTAATTACTCCAACTACTTCGAAATTTAGATTAAAATTCTTTTAGATTATATTTCTACGAGCTTGTCTACGATATGGACGAGTATTAACAATAGCACCTCGTGCCGCCGGCAAGAGTTTTATCTGTATATTAGCATTATACTTAATTTGTATATTCCGTCCGGGCAGCCACGTATTTAATTGCGCTCCTGGTAAGGCACAAGGCGCCAAGATTGCAAATTAGAAGATTCATCAATTATGGGATTTACTTCCCTTATTAAAAGAAGAGATAGTTGGAGAAGGAAACTTTGGTAATGATTATGTTAAATTAACTTTTCGTAATGGATCATTAATGGACATTATGTCTCCATTAAATTCTACTCGTGGTAACCGTGCGACAGCGGGAATTGTCGATGAGTTCCGTCAAAATTTAAAGTCGACAATTCTGAAAAAGTTGAATTTCGCATTATAAAAATTCACCTTATTAATGAGAGGTGATAATAATGATTGGATATATTTATCAAATCATAAATAATGAAACAGAATAGAGATATATCGGTAAGACAATTGATATATAGAGAAGAAAAACAGAACATTTAAATAAATTGAGGCAAAATAATCATATAAATAAGAAGCTCCAAAATGCTTGGAATGTGTATGGCGAAGATGCTTTTAGTTTTGTGTACAAAAAATATGAAATTGAAGATGAAGATGAATTAAATGATTTAGAGATAAATACTATTAAGGAATATGACTCATACACCAACGGCTACAATTTAACCAATGGCGGTGACGGCGGAAATACAAGAGGAAAACTGTCTTATGAAGATTACTGTATAATTTATTTAGGGTGTCAATGGAAAGGCATGACAGAAAAAATAGGTCGTATGTTCAATATTGATGCTTCAACCGTTTCAGCAATTTTTAGAGAAAAAGCCTATATAAATTATAAATAGCTGGCAGATAAACTTCCAGATGATAGTAAAAAATATTATCAAGACATATTTCGCTCTATGTTTGCAATAACAAAAGCCCCTGATGAAAATAGAGTGCCTACTCATTTAACATCAGAAGAATATTTTTATTGCTTATGTATTGCAACGACATATGGTCGTGGTATAGAGCAGGCATTAGCTAATTATTTTAATAAGCATAAATCATTTTTATCTAATGGTATTAAAGGCAAAACTAAAGGCAAGGCATACGAAGCATTACAAAAGTATTTACATACTGATTTAGAAGAAGTATGGCAAATAGGTGAATAGAAGTTTAACGAATGGCATTTACAAGAAATGTCAAAAAGTAAATTAAATATCGAGCATCAAGGTCGGTGGCGGAACTAAAATGGGTTAAATTGCGGGAACCTATCCTTAGAGCCAATACAGCTACAACGTAGTTTGAAAAGACAAGCGTGAAAGCGGTGACGTAGAAGTGAAACCATAAAAATGTATTGGATTGGAGAACCGAGAGTGCAAGTCTCTCAGACGCAGCGAAATCTCCTCAGCGTAAAGACGGTGGAGAACGTTCAACGACTATAATCCCACTTTGATTGTATAGTCTACTCCCCTGATAAATATCGGGAAACCGAGGGTATTAAGGGACCACGATGCGAACGATATTAATGAAATTATCTTGCCGCTATTGAATATTGACCGCCCTATGGCGAATTAGGATAAAAACCCATATGAGCCTTAGCAAGTACAAATGTGGATTACATCCGCATCTGATAAAAATACTTTTTGTTATGATAAAACAATTGAATTAATGGAACTAGCAATTATTAATCCAAGCAAGGTTTTTTGCTGGGGATTTGATTATCGAGTTCCTGTATTTACAGGTCTTTTATCAAAAGATTTCTTGAATGAAATGAAAATGTCGTCTACTTTTAGCGAGCAAGGCTTTGCGAAAGAATATATGAGTCGTTTTGTTGGAAGTTCAAGTGATGCCTGGTTTGATTATGAGAAATTATTAGCTCATAGAAAGATAATAAACCCAGAAACACATGAAATTATTAGAAGCGATGTTGAAAGTTTCTACATATTATCAGTAGACGTAGCAAGAAGAGGTTGTCAAACTGCTTGTACGGTCATTAAAGTCTATCCTGGCGGAGAAAAATATACTTGCAGTGTTGTTAATGTTTATGTCTTAGGAAAAACTGAAGATGAAAAGGTATTTGATCGTCAAGTAGTGGAATTAAAGCGATTAATTAAACGTTTTAATCCAAGAGAAGTCGTTTTAGATATTAATGGTCTTGGAGTAGGTTTTGCTGATTTTATGATTAAGGAATCTTTAGATCCAATTACAGGTCAAGTCCTTCCAGCTTATGGATTTATTGATGATCATGGTTATGGTTATGAAGAAGTGTAGCCTCGTAATTGTCAAAAGATTATTTATGGCGTTAAAGCAAATGGATAGTTAAATAGTGATATGCACACAGCATTATATTCTAAAATTTATTCCGGTTGTGTTAATTTTTTAATTTCGGAACGAAAAGCAAGAGATAAAATTAATGCAACAAAAGTTGGTAAGAAGATGACTCCAGAATAGAAAATTGCTCGTTTAATGCCGCATGAAATGACTTCTTAGTTAATAGATGAAATTGTTAATTTAAGGACAAAGCCTACTGGTATTAATAATTAGATAAAAGTAGAGCTTATTAATTAGCGTATGACTAAAGATAAATTTTCTGCTTTAGAAATGGGAATTTATCGTATGGTTGAAATAGAGAATGAAGAAATTTCCCATCGCCGCAATCGCGGTCTTGGACGAAAACTTACATTCTATAGATCTGGAGGTGGAAAACGTTGAGTATACAATTTACAACAGAAGACGCTTTAAAGAAAGCTTAGGCTGAACGTTTAGATACTTTCAAAAAGGCTTTTAAAAACATGATTGCCACATCAGATGCGGCGTATTAGAAATCTAATGGTAAATATGTCAGAAGTAAAAGACAGAAGGTTTATTCTGAAGATGAGATTAGGAGAATCGTTCAAGAAGGTAATCCTATTGAGCGCGCTGCATTGTCAGAATATTTTTTTGCTACTAATGGTCTTTATAAACGTATTATTCTTCATTACGCGACTTTTTTGACGTATTCTTGGATTTTAGTACCATATCCTAAGAATAAAAGTGGGAAAGTTGACATTACTGAAAAGAAAGTTGCATAGACTTATTATGACGCAGCAGATTTTTGTACGACTTTCTAGATAGATAGAAAATGTGCTTTATTTGCAAGAGATATATTAGTGAAAGGTGGCTATTATGGATTAATTCATGACGAGAGCAATAATGTTGTTATTTAGGATTTGCCATTTGATTATTGTCGTAGTCGTTTTAAGAATGCGCAAGATGTAGATATTGTTGAGTTCAGTATGGAATTTTTCGATAATATTCGTGATGATAAATTAAGAGATGAAATTCTCAATACTTATCCGCGTTTTATTATGAAAGCCTATAAAAAGTATAAACATCATAATGGAGAGAAATGGATTTTTCTTCCAGCAGAAATGGGTATTTATTTCTGTTATTTTGAAGAAAGGCCTTTCTTCCTTGATTTAATCCCTTTACTCAATGATTTAGATGATTACAAAGAAATAGACAAAGAAAGAAATACATAGGCATTAAAACGTATACTTGTATAGCAGGTACCACTTGACGGTATGAAGTTAGTTTTTGAACCCGAAGAAGCTTAGGAAATGCATGAGGGTGTACTTGATATGATGGTCAATAATGAAGATGTTGATGTTTTGACTACATATAATAAAGTTTCATTATTAGATATGAGTGCTACAGATGATGAGAAAACTGAGATTACAGATGTTCAAAATTTAATTTATTCTTCTGCCGGCCTATCAAAAGAATTATTCTTCGCAACCACAGAAGCTGGATTGAAATATTCAATTAATAATGACTTAGCAATGGTAATGATTTTAGGACAACGATTTGCTCATTTCTTTACTGTGCTTTTAAATTATAAATTCGAAAATAAAAGAGTAAAGTTTAAATTAATTATTTTACCATTAAGTTATTATAATAGTGAGGATTATACATAGCATGCTAAAGAGCTTGCTGCATTTGGTTACGCTTTCTTACCGCCAATCCTTTCTACTGGTCTAGATTAGACAAATCTTGTTGCCCTTAAGGCATTAGAAAATGATTTGCTAGATCTTGATGTGATTCTTAAACCTCTTCAATCTTCTTATACATAGTCTGGTAAGGCATAGGGAGAGCCTGTTAGTGATGGGAAAGAGCCAGTTTCCTCAATAACGGCATCAGACACAACTGATAGTTAGGAAGAGAAAAAAGAGGATGATAATAAAAAAGAGGAGGACGATGAAAAATGAGTGAAAACTTAAATCATTATGACTTCTCAAATCCACCTTATACTTTAGACGTTACTGTTTATGGTAATGCAGAAAAAGTTTCAGATGTACTATCAAAAAGTAGAGTACGAATTTTTTATAAAGGTATGAATAGAAATCGTACTTTTATATCAGAGGATTTTTCGAATTAGCTTATTGCATCTTTACCATATACTCCGGTTAAGGGAATCTTTGATAAGGATTCCCTTGACTTCGAGGATCATGGTGAAGATAATACTGATGGACGTATTTATGGTATTGTTCCAGAAAATCCGAACTTTGCTTGGGAAGACCACGAAGATGATGACGGGGTTATACGTACATATGCAACTTGTGACGTTTATTTATTTACTGGTCTTTATCCTGAAGCTTCTTTGGTTCCAGGAAAATCTCAATCTATGGAAATTTTCCGAAAAACTTTAAAGGGTGAATGGAGACTAAGTGAAGAAGACGCTAAGCCTTATTATTATTTTATTTCTGGTGTTCTTGTTGGTTTATAGGCATTAGGAGACGATACGGAGCCATGTTTTGAAGGTTCTGCATTTTATTCTAAAAAGTCTGAATCCGAACTAATAAAGATGATAATGGCTTACGTTGGAAACTTTACGAAGAAGGAGGAGAGTAAGAAAATGGGAATGGATAAATCACTTTTCAGATTATCTGATCATGAAAAGGCAGACGTTTTGTTTGACCTTTTAAATCCAAACTTCAATGAAGAAGGCAATTGGGAAATTGATGCTTTTATTCTTGATGTTTATGATGATTATGCTCTTTGCCGCACTAAGGACGGTTTTATGAGAGCATATTACACTAAGGATGGAGATAATGTAACTCTTGGTGATACAGTATCTGTTAAGATTACTGATGTAACAGAAGCTGAATTTACTGCACTTGAAGCTATGAAAGCTATGGGCAATGGTTCTTTCGAAGCTGCACAAACTGCTTATAATGATGCTACTGCTAAGATTACAGAACTTGAGACTGCCGCTGCAGAATTTGAAACAGAAAAGGCAGATTTAAATGCTAAGGTTGAAAGTCTTGAGGCCGCGGCCTCAGAGTTTGATACAACTAAGACAGAGCTTGAAGCTTCAATCACTGAAAAGGACTCTACTATTGCAGAGTATAATACTAAGATTGAGACTTTGGAGGCTGAAAAAGTTGAATTAAATACTAAGATTGACGACATTACAAATGAGAACACAGCTTTGGTCGAATTCAAGAAGAATGTTGAAACAGACCAGAAGACCGCTATTCTTGCTAAGTATGAAGAGTATCTTACCGACGAAGCTATAACAACATTTAAGAACTCAATGGAAGACACTTCTGTTGAAGACTTTAAAAAGAATGTATGCACCGCCGCTGTCGAGAACGACCCTTCAATTTTCTCTAATAGAAAAGGTGAGCCAGACAAGTTCTATAAGGGAGACAATGCAAGTGGTAAAAACGTAGAGACTGGTGCTCTCGCATTATTAAATAAAAGAAAGAATGGAGGTAATAAGTAATGGCACTTCATGAATTTGATTGCAAAGGCTACGGCCAAATTGAGCCATCATAGGTATGGTTTACACGTGCTGGTATGGTAGAAGCTCAGTGCGAACTTGATCCTACTTAGTTTGCTTCACACTTCCCTGTACTTCCTTCAGAAGCAGCAGACGGAAAGATTGTTGCTGAGAATGGTGCATTCTTAATGTGTGATAAAGAAAGAAAGCTTGCTTGCATCCCTTCAAAGAAGCTTGCTGATTGGGGTTATGTTGCTGGTATTAATTATTCAACAGAAAAGATTTATAATCAGTTCACTCCTGGTCGTAGAAACTTCTGCATGGTTGCTGGTGAGTATTTACCAAGAATTGGATTTGTTGATCCTGGTATGAGAATCTGCACAAATAGCGTATGCTGGGATGATGCAATGTCAAATAATGCTACATTCTGGCCAGCAGGAGCTACTGCAGATGATAAGGCAGATTCTAAGTATTTTTATAATTGCGTTAAGGCATATCTCGCTACAATAAGAGATGCTGAGAATGGTAGAGCTGGTTCTGGCGCAAATATTGCTCCTCTTTACGCAGTTCTTCTTGACGATGCTGATTATACTGCTTCAAACAATGGTATTGTTAATAGAGGCAAGCTCGTTATTGGTGCAGACCCTGCAGACGCAATTGGTGGCGTTTACGCTATCGTAACAGAAGCATACACAAACGCTGATACAACACTTAGCTTTAAGCTTAAGTTTGTAAATCAGCCTGCATTATCATAATAGAGGGAGGGATAAAGAATGGCTGACTTAAAAGCAATTAAGGATTTGGTTGTTCACTCTTTCTACGGAACTACTCCAGACCCTACTAAATTTAGCTCTAGCGATGTAAAAGACACTCTTCGTGATGAGATTCACGCAATAGCTAATGATTACAATTCATATAGAAGAAACAAGTATGACCTCTTTGAGATTATGTCTGAGGCTTATACAGAGATTCTTCCTAAGCAAGTTGAGCAATTTATTGGCTCATTTGCTGAAATCAAGACTGTTCCTCTTAACCAGAAGGCTGTATTCGTTATAAATACTGGTCGTAGACGTGCTAAGCAGTTCATCACTGCAGTTGCTCTTTCTGGTGTTTATGAGAGCTTTAGACTTGATAAGAATACATTCGAACTTGGTGGACGTGCAATTGGTGGTGCTGCTTACATTGATTTTGAGCGTTATCTTTGTGGCGATGAAGACATCGCAGAGTCTACTCAGATTCTCTTTGAAGGTCTTTAGGAAGCTGTTTATGGTGAAATTCAGAAGGCTCTTCTTGCTTCAGTAAATGCTGATAATAGACCTGCTAAGAATAGATATATTGGTGCCGGTTTTGACGGCGATGCAATGGCTCAGCTTTGTGCAGTAGCTTCAGCATATAGCACAAGCGGCGGCGTAGTAATTTATGCTACACCAGAATTCGTTGCTGCTATGGGTCCTGATGCAATCGGTATGCCTGTTTATGGTAATGCTGCTCAGAACATTACTGCTGCTGGTACATATGGCGGATATGCAACACCTGTTTATAACCCACGTAACATTGAAGAGATTGCTACATATGGTAGAATTAAGACCTTCCGTGGTAATCCAATCATTGAAATTCCTCAGTCTTATACTGATGAAACAAATGAAGTTACAATTGCTAACCCATCAACAGCTTATATCTTCCCTGTCGGAGATACAAAGCCTGTTAAGGTTGTATTTGAAGGTAATACTCAGCTTGATGATTGGCAGCACAGAGATAGAAGCTTCGAGATTGAAGTTTACCAGAGAGTCGGAGTTGCTATCCTTACCAACTACAACTGGTGTGTATATGTTAATATGGATCTTGCTGATCCTACAAAGTATCCTACAAAGTATGAAATCGACTTCAGCACAACTGCTGCAACAGGCGCTGACGATGGAACATACGTAGGTGGCTAATTAAAAATATAATATTAAGGTAAATCATTATACCATGAGAACGGTGAGTGAGTTTGGCTCACTCGCCGTTTTTGAGTTTAAAGGAGGAATTTAATAATGGAAAGAATGGTAAAAGTAACTAGTATGGTAGATGCTCAGTTAGGTATTACAGATGCGTCTTATGGTATTAAGCGTCGTTGGCAGAGAAGAGGACAAAGTATTCCGATACCTTTTGATGTTTTAGAATAGCTTTTATACTCTGATGGCGTAGCCAATATGTTTAAACAAGGGCTTCTTTATATAGATAATATGAAAGATAAACAAGATTTAGGTCTTGAACCCCTTGAAGCAACAGAACCAACAAATATTATAGCATTAAGTCCTAAACAGATGGAAGAAATGCTTACTGTAAAACCTATAGCAGTATTTAAAAGAGAATTATCTAAGCTTCCTGATGCATAGATTGATAATTTAATTGACTATGCAGTAGAGAAGAATATTGTTAATGCTGAAAAGTGCGCTATTTTAAAAGAGGTTACTAATAGGGATATCATTGCAATGATTAAACGCAAAGCAGATATTGCCGCCGAAGAAGCTGCTGAAAAGAATCGTGCAGCAGAGGGAAGAAGAATCTAATTTAAAAGGTGATGCAAATGGTAACATTATAGGACGTCTATGACGCATTTTTATCTCGTATAAGTGATGATGAGTGGTCAGACTGCAATGTTACGGAAGAGGATTTAGAGTGGATGATTAAAGACTGGCGCGCCATTTTAAATTAGGCTATTCCATATTTTAAATTCCCCCGTTGTAGTCTATTAATAGACGATATAACTCAAACTTTTGTTGATCCCAAAATGTCAGATGATGAAATTGCAATACTTGCTATTTATATGAAACAATAGTGGGTAAAGCGTTCTATTGACACCTGGGAGAACATAAAAACTCAATATGAAGAACATGAATTTTCTCAAGCCCATTTATTAAATTAGTTTATCAAATTAAAAGATTAGACAGCCACTGAAGCAAAAGAGGCTGAGGCTATCTATTACCGCGCACCTAATAAATCTCCTTATAAGTTTAGACAACTCGCGGGTACGGGTTCAGGTGGCGGAAAGAGGAAACGTCGTGAGTAATATAGAAGATGTAAGGGAAGCCTATAGAGATAAAATGAAGAAAAAACTCTATGGGCTTCTTCGTGAAAGAGAGAAAAATGGGGAATGGAGAAAATTTTTAGATAGTATACTTATTGAGTTAATGGGCTATGAAGATTGTAATAAGACAATTGATTATTATACGTTATATGCGAAATTATCTGCTTGCAGATATTTGTCTTTTGAGTATTATCGAAAGACATTGTTTGAATGTATGAATCTTTTTGATAGGATTGATGTGGAATGAGTGAAAACTATTTTAAAGATGTATATTTAAAACGAATCAATCATGGCGGCACAAATAGACAAGATAGAATTAAGTCAAGAAAAGAAATAGAATTTGATAGATTATTCTTAAAAAATACCGAGTATTTGGTTAATTTACTGGAAGTAAATGATGAAAAAGTTAATGTAAAAGGTTCTTTACAGCCCAATAAATGGAATGAAAATAGCTTAATTGGAAATCTTTTAATGTCAACTTCTGCCGCACCGCTAAAAACCGGTGATGTTTTATACATTAAACAAACCATAAAAAAGCGCATAATTGAAAAATATTGGATTATTATCTATAAAGATGATAATCTAACTAAAGGACATCAATTATATAAAATAATTTGTCTAGATACTGAAATTAATTTAATAGATGAATATGGAAATTCTATTCATGCCGCGCCAGCAAAGTTTATTAATGCCTCTCAGTCCTTTATGCAAGATACTATTATAAGAAATGCGAAAGAACTCGGATATAGAGAACCTTTTACTACTCGTATTATTATTACTTAGGATAGTGACGACATTAAAAAAGGTAAGTATTTTAATTATAAGGATAGAGGTTGGGAAATAGTTGGTATTGATAATATCAGTGTTCCTGGTGTCGCATATTTATATATTACAGAGAAGTTGTTAAGAGAAAATGAACCGTTATCTTCAGAAGATATACTAGTAGGAGAAGAAGACAATTTTTTCTTAAATGGAGTGTGATATAATGGAAGTATCTAAAGTTAAATATGGCAAAGAAATTGGACGAAATTTAAGAAAAATTGGATAGAAATTGGCTAAGAACCAAAAGCTATTAAAACTTTTAGTGAATACCGGAAAGGATCCGCTAAATGAAAAAGTATATCCTGAGGAAATTGATGGTTTATCATTATTAAATAAAAATATTAAATTTATTCC
>Ga0310696_10005024_pt1 | contig 16053 bp, 14 predicted proteins | sample AusTroGonzalo_MG_4_FD_203885 | JGI IMG/M metagenome (GOLD analysis project Ga0310696, IMG submission 203885) | Bovine rumen microbial communities from tropical cattle in Woodstock, Queensland, Australia - Gonzalo_02 (v2) (version 2) | ecosystem: Host-associated > Mammals > Digestive system >...
GTAGTAGCGGTCGTTCTGCAGCAGCTGCGCCGACGGGGGGACCGCAGTCGGCGCGGGAGCGGCCTGATACTGCACCGCCGGGGCGGGAGCCGCCACCGTCGCCGGGGCCGGAGTTGCCGCCGGGGCGGGAGCCGCGACCGTCGCCGGGGCCGGAGTTGCCGCCGGGGCGGGAGCCGCGACCGTCGCCGGAGCCGGAGTTGCCGCCGGAGCGGGGGCCGCGATCACGCCGGGCTGCGCCGCCGGGGCCGGAGCCGCCGGGGGAGCGGAAATCACGCCGGGCTGCGCCGCCGGGGCGACCGCGCCCGGATACATGTCGGCGTCGACGTCGCGGAAGCAGACCGCGCTTCCCGCTTCGGCGGTAAGGCGGATGCGGATGAAGCGGGCGTTGACGGCCGGCATCTGGAAATAGAGTTTGTACTCCTGATCGTAGGGCGACGCGGCGATTACCCGCCGGTCGGCGGCGACCACCGTCTGCCCCGCGGCGTCGAGGAGTTCGTATCCGGCGGAGGCGCTGCCGGTGCCGCGCACTTTGAATTCGAGCTTCAGCTGACCGCCGACGAGCTGGAAGCTGGTGGAGACGACCGACTGCGATTTGCCCGGAGTCGCCTGCAGTTCCAGCGCGAATTCGTCGGCGTCGCCGCCGGGCAGGATGCGCGCGCCGCCGCCGTCGGGAGTGAGCGTCCACCCCGGCGCGGGCGAGTAACCCGACGGAGCCCCGCGGAAATCGCCGTTGACCGGCAGGTCGATATCGTTATCGGCGAGTGCGCCGCTTGCGGAAAAGAGCGCCGCGCCCAGCCCCAGAACCAGCAATGAACATTTGAAACTCATGACTGCAAACCTCCGATTTCAGTTTTTTGCGGGGGCTTCCCCGCCGTCGAATTTTTGTCTGCTTGTAATATATACGGGTGGCACAATAAATGCAAACGGGATTTCACAGCCGCGGCCAGCGCCAGTCGCCCAGAGCCGCTTCGACCTTTGAGAACGGGCGGCTGCCGAAAAATCCCCGGTACGCCGAGAGCGGCGACGGGTGGGCGCCTTCCAGCACGAAGTGGCGGCCGTCGATCAGTTTTTTCTTGCTCCGGGCGTAGTTGCCCCACAGGATGAAGGCGACGCGTTTTTCCGCCCCCGCCGAAACGGCGCGGATCGCCGCGTCGGTGAACTTTTCCCAGCCGCAGTCGCGGTGGCTGGCGGGGGCGTGCGCGTCGACCGAGAGGATCGCGTTGAGCAGAAGCACTCCGCCGCGCGCCCACGCTTCGAGCGAACCGGCGGAGGGGACGGGGCGGCGCAGATCCTCCGCGTACTCCCTGAAGAGGTTTTTCAAGCTCGGGGGCAGGGCGACGCCCGACGGCACCGAAAAGGCGAGCCCCTCCGCTTCGCCGGGGTTGTGGTAGGGATCCTGACCGACGATCACGACGCGCACCGTTTCGGGGGGCGCGAGTTCGAAGGCGCGGAAGAGTTTGCCGCACGGCGGGTAGACTTCGCCTTTGTTTCGGCGTTCCGAGACGAGTTCCAGCGCGGCGTCGGGGGTGACGCCGCCGGCGTGCCGCGCGATGAAGTCTCTCCATGCGGCGGGCAGTACGTCGGCAGTCACGGTTTCGCCTCCAGTATCACGAACGAGGGCAGTCCGGGCAGATCGTAACGGTCCAGAAGCGCTTTCACCTGCGGATCTTTGAGGTCCTCCGCCTGAAATTTCACCACCACGAAGTTCGCGAGCTCCGTCCGGACTTCCGGGGCGGAAAGCACGTTCTTTTCCATGTGGCGGCAGTTGCCGCACCACGTCGCCCAGAAGTCGATCAGCAGCGGCTTGCGCTCCTTGCGGGCGAGCTCCGCCGCCGCGTCGAGCTTGGCGAGCTCGCGCTTCGCCGAGTAGCCCCCTTCGCCCCGGCTCGGCAGCAGGCCGAAGCCGACTTTGGCGTAGTGCGCCGCGAGCAGCAGTATCAGCACCGCGAAACCGTACTTTACGTACACCATGAACTTGCCCGGCTTCGGGAGAACGGCCAGCCCCATCCCGGCGAGCGGCCACGGGATGCCCATGCCGAATCCCAGCGCCAGCGGCAACAGCAGCGCCGCCCGGAACCCCGCCTGATAGCGCTCGGCGGCGAATACCAGCACGGTGAGCACCACCGGGGCGACGCACGCTCCGGCGAGCAGCGCCGCCACCGCGCCGAGCGCGAACGCGCCGACGGCGGCTCCGGCTTTCAGCTTGGCGGGATCGACGCGCCAGCGGTTGAAGTCGAGGTTGAAGACTCCCGCCGCGGCGAGCGCGAGCACGAGAAATATCCCGGCGATGACGAAGTTGAAGACGTACGAACTGTTGAGGTCGCCGAAGCGCGCTCCGCCGAGGATCGCCAGCGCGCCGAGCGTGCCGTAGGCGCACATCATGCCGAGGGCGTAGCACCCGCCGTTGCGGAAGCCCGTCCACGCGCCCTTGCCCGACGCCTGGATTATCATCAGATTGACGGGGATCATCGGCAGCACGCAGGGGGTGAAGTTGAGGAGTATGCCGCCGAGCACCGCGACGAGGATCATCCACCACACCGAGGCGCCCTTTTTGTCCGCGGCGGCGGTTTTGCCGCCGCGCAGGAAGGCGAGGAACTCCTTTTCGTCCGCGGTGCCGGAGCGTTTGCCGCGAAGTTCGAAGCCGGAGAGCGCGCCGGTCTTTTCCGCCGCCGGAGCGGCTTTTTCCGCTTTCGGAGCGCCGCCCGGGGCGAGTTCGACGCTCCGGGGCATCAGGCAGATGCCGTCGAGGCACCCCTGATACCTGACCGTGACGCGGAAGGGCGGCCGTCCCCGGAAGAGAAATTCGTGCTCGCCCGCCGGGTAGATCTGCGCGTCGTCGTGCGGAACGCTTTTCGGGGAAGCGAGCGGAGCGAGACCGCCCCCGCCCGCGGAGCGTATCTTCACCGATCCCGCGTCGACGTAGCCGCCCTCGGGGACCGACAGCGTGAGAACGAGGGTTTCGCCGTCGGCGCGGGCGCTCCATTCGAAGGTCTTATCCGCCGCCGCGAGCCGGAGCGCGCCCGCCGACAGCAGGGCGATCCCGGCAAGTATCAGAAAAATCTTCTTCATCGAGGGCACCTCGCAACTCTGCCATGACGTGTTCTTCTGTCATATTATAAACTTGCGGCGCGTGTTTTTCAAGTACCGCCGTTCAGTCGCGGCTTCTCCGGTCGCGGTTCCCCCGCCCGCCCTGCGGATCGAGCATCCGCTTCATGATCTCCTCGATGCGCTTGTCGCGGTCGCGCTTCATCGCGTCGAGGCGGCGGAGCATTTCCTGGCTTTTGCGGTCGCGCCCCTTTTTGATTTTGGCGCGCTGTTCCTTGAGAAACCGGTCGTAGTCGATCCCGATCTGCTTTTTGAGCGCGGCGCGGTTCTCCGCGCTCGGATCGCGGCGGCAGACGGCGGCAAGTCGCCGCGTCTCTTCGCCGAATTCGGGACGCATCCCGCCGGAGCTGCGGCGTTCGCCTTCGTCATTCTGCCGGCGGCGGTACTGCTGCCGGGAATCGTTTCGTCCGTTCCGCGCACCGGTGGCGCGGCGTTCGCCTTCGTCATTCTGCCGGCGGCGGTACTGCTGCCGGGAATCGTTCCGTCCGTTCCGCGCATCGGTGGCGCGGCGTTCGCCCTTGCCGCGGTAGTTGCGGTACTGCTGCGGTCTGTCGAGCGGTTTGAGGCCGGAGCTCAGGCGGAATTCGGCTAGCGGCCGGTACCCCGCCGCGGACGCGAGGGCGTCCCAGTTTTTCGGGAGTTCGATCTTCACCGTGGCGAAGCCGCCGCCCGGCACGCACATCGTCTTGTTGCGGTTCTCGTCGCCGGTTATCAGGAGCGCGGTCTTGCCGGGGAGCATCACCGGCACGGTCTCCATTTCGCCTTTTCCCGTCCACGCGAGCCACGGCGGCGTCGCGGTCGTCTCGGCGTGCTCCTTGCGCCCGAGGTTTTCGGCGTGCCGTTCCGGAGTATAGCGCTCGGGATCGAAGCTGCTGCCCGGGTTGCCCCAGTAGTTCGCGTAGGCGCGTTCGGCGAGCGGACGGCGCGCGGCGGCGACGAGCGCCGCTTCGAGCTCCTCCTTCGACTTGTACTTGCGCGCGAGGTCGCGGGCGACATAGTTGGTGACGAGCATCGTGCGGTAGACGAACGGCGTGCCGCTGCCGAGGGCGAACTGCTCCTTTTCGACCGCGTCCCACGCCATCAGCTCCATGATCTTCTGCGGATCGGCGGTCGCGGGGGCGAGGTTGTTGCCCCAGCTGAGCGCCGAAGCGGCGGTGAGGACGTCGTCGTTGAGTTCGTAACCCTGCTGCATGTGGTAGGGGCGCCAGCCGAGTTTGATCGCCGCGGCGTCGTCCTCGACCAGACACCACGGCATCAGGTAGCCGAAGGTGCCCATGCGGTTTTCCTTGATGTGGTAGCCGCCGAGGTTCAGCATGGCGAGGTTGATGAAGCGCCCGATCTTCGCGTTGCGGATGTTGGAGATCTCGCCTTGGGAACTGTCCAGCTCCAGCTGGCGGGCGAGGGGGCCGTTGATCCAGCAGAAGGGCGTCCAGGCGTGGGTGCTGGCCAGCGTGCGGCGGAAGTCGCCGTTCGTCATCGCCTTGGCGAAGGCGATCAGTATCGGCATGTACTCGGGCGGACACCCCGACATCACGCCGTTGACGGCGACCAGCCGGGCGGTCACCTTGCGGTAGGCGGGCGGGATCGCCGCGATCACGGCGTCGGGTTCCAGATCGGTGTATTTCAGAAATTCGTTCACCCGTTCGGGGGTGGGGGGCACGATCGGCAGACCGTCGGTCCAGCCGTTCCGGGTGAAGTGCAGATTCACCTCGTCGAAGTTGCCGGTAAAGACGATCTCGTCGGCGGCGGTTTCCTTTTCCGCCGCCGGTTCATCCTCCGAGAGCGGGGCCGTCAGCGCCCTGACGATCTGCGGCCAGAGGACCTTGCGGGTGTTTTCGACGAGTTCGTCGCGGGTGTGCGCCGAAAAAGCCCCGGGATAGACCGCGACTCGGGGTATCGGCACCCCGGCGGTCAGCGCGGCGCGCTTCGCCTGGTCGGCGAATCCCGGCGCGGCGATCATCACCGCGGGGATTCCGGAATATTCGGCGGCGATGCACGAGCCCATCTCCTTGGGGGTGCAGAGGCCGCAGCCGCCGTTGCCGGAGATCACCGCGTCGACCTTGAACTCGCGCAGTTTGCGCATGAAGTCGTCCTTCTCTCTTCGCACCACGCCGGGGCCGGGCCACGGGCCGGCGGAGCCGATCTCGCTCAGGAGCAATACCTTCGTACCTTTGTAGTGCCGCTGGATGAGCCGCTTGAGCTCGGGGTGGGTGACCGACGCCATGAAACTGCCGCCGACGATCGCGATCGTCTTGCCGTCCAACGTGTCGAGGCGCGGAGCCTGTTCGATCTTTTTTATCGAGCTCGGACCGACCGGCGAGAGCACGCCGCTCTTCGCCGCGTCGGAGGCGGCTCCCGGCAGTCGACAGACTCCGGTGTCCTTGCATTCTTCGGCGGAGAACGCCGCGGTCAGCAGCGAAAACGCCGCCGCGGTCAGAAAAGCCTTGACGGTCATGATGCGGTACCTCTCTATTCGATGGTTTTCGTGTCGGGGGGAGACACCATCATAACGCGACCGCCGCCGGATTTATTGCCCGGGCCGGGAAAAGCTAGCGGCGCTTGTTCTTGAAGTACGGTTTCGGCGGACCGCTGCGGCGTTTCTTGAGGACCTCGATCTGCGGGCGGCGCTCGGCCAATCCGCGGTTGACCGGTATCGGATTGCCGTCGGGATCCTTGCCGCAGTAGTACATCGCCGCCCCCATCGTCATCGGGAGCGGTATGTAGTCCTGCACCTGCTGCAGACTCCAGCGGCGGCGGTCGAGAAACTCCTCCACCGCGCGCATGTTTTCGGCGGTGCAGCCGGGGAAGTTCGAGATGAAGAGCGGCACGAGGTACTGTTCCTTGCCGCACTCTTTGCTCAGGCGGTTGAACTCCTTTTCGATCTTGAAGAAGTCCTCCGGTCTCCCCTTGCGCATGAGTTCCAGCACGTGCGCGTCGAGGTGTTCGGGGGCGACCTTCATGTGGCCGGAAACGTGGTGGTAGACGATCTCCTTCAAAAGTTCCGGCTGGCGCAGTGCGAGGTCGAGCCGGATGCCGGAGTTGATGTGGACGTGTTTTACGCCCGGCAGTCGGCGAAGTTTCCGCAGAAGCTCGATCAGCGCCTTGCCGTCGCAGCGGTAGTTGGGGCAGTGATTGGGATGCAGACAGCTGGTGCGGCGGCATTTGGCGCAGAGCTTGGGATCGGACGAACTGCCCCACAAGTTACCCGCCGCGCCGCCGACGTCGCTGATCGTCCCCTTGAAGTCGGGATCGGCGGCGATGGCGGCGGCTTCGCGCAGGATGCTCTCTCCGGAACGGCTCATGATCGACCGCCCCTGATGCACCACGAGCCCGCAGAAGGCGCACCCGCCCGGACAGCCGCGCACCGCCTGTATGGAAGTGCGGATCGTCTCGAACGCGGGGATCTTGCCCTTGTACGCCGGGTGCGGCCGCCGCGCGTAGGGGAGTTCGTGCACTCTGTCCAGCTCGGCGGCCTTGAGCGGTTCGGCGGGCGGCTCGACGACCAGCAGGCGGTCGCCGTGTCTCTGGATCATGCCGCGGCCGCAGAGGGGATTCATCTCGGCCTCGATCATCTTGGTCTCCGTCATCAGCAGATCGGGATCCTGCTGCATGTCCTCGAAGGAGGGCAGCTCCACATAGCCCGTTGCGTCGAACTCCGCCGCCGCGTTTTTGCCGAGCAGCCGCGCGGTGCCGCGGATACCGGCGAGGCTTTCGTGCGCCGCCATGCGCCGGAAGGCTTCCGGAGTCGGGTGTTCGCCCATGCCGTAGACGAGGATGTCCGCCTTGGAGTCGAGCAGGACGGTCGGGCGCAGTTTATCCTGCCAGTAGTCGTAGTGGACCACCCGGCGCATGCTCGCTTCGAGCCCGCCCGCGAGGATCGGCACCCCGGGGAACGCCCGCTTCGCGAGCTGGGTGTAGACGGTCAGCGCGTGCGGCGGCCGCTTGCCGGTTTCCCCGTTTTCGCTGAAGGCGTCGTCGCGCCGGAAGCGCCGCCCCGCCGTGTAGATGTTGACCATCGAGTCCATGTTCCCGGCGCTGACGCCGATACCGACGCGCGGCGTGCCGAGGATCTTGAGCGAATCGGGCGTCTTCCAGTCCGGCTGGGCGATGATGCCGACGCGCCAGCCCTCTTCGAGCAGCAGGCGACCGATGACGGCGACGCCGAACGAGGGGTGGTCGACGTAGCAGTCGCCGGTGATGAGCAGTATGTCCAGTTCGTCGAAGCCCGCCGCCTCCATTTCGCGGCGCGACATGGGGATGAACGGAGGGTGCAGCGCTTTCATTTGCCGCTCGGCGACGGATCGGGGATGCTCGCGTCCGGGGTGAAGCGGCGCTTGCCGAGGGCCTTGAACTTGACGAAGGTCTCGCCGCCGCCGGGGGCGTTGCAGATCAGCCTCGCCGTGCCGCCTTTCTTGACCGCCGCGGCGTCGATTTCGAAGAAGAGCGTGCAGCGGCGCTTCTCGCCGCCGTCGCAGGCGATCTCGACGCTGTCGGCGGCGTTGTCGCGGACCGCCGAGCACACGTAGAGCCGCTTGCCGATCCGGAGCGAGTAGTCGAAGATGCTGATCTTGCGCCCTTCGTCCAGTTTGACCGTGATCGCGGCGTAGAGGGGATTCTTCGGCGCTTCGGCGTCGGAGAGGTGTTTGAAGCCGTACGGTTTGATCTGCGAGGTCTCGGCGCACAGGATGACGCCGGAGCGGAAATAAAGCGCTTCGGCGGCGTGCGCCGCCGCCGTCGCCGCGAGGATCGCGCACAGAGAGAGAAGTTTTTTCATGATGCTCATAATTCCCGTGTTGACGGCTCCGGATCGAACCCGCTCCATTCGGGGTTCCCGTCCTTGCCGCCGGTGAGTATTTCGATCCGCCGCTCCAGTTCGCCGAGTTTGCCCCGGCAGAGTGCGGCGAGCTTGTTGCCCCGTTCCAGATTCTTCAGCATGTCGTCGAGGGGGACCTTGCCGCTTTCCGAGGCGCGCACCAGCGCCTCCAGCTCGGCCATCGCCTCCTCGAAGGTCATTTCTTCGATCTTCTTCGCCTGTTTCATAAAAACACCGCCGTGCGGAAAAAGTATTGCCTGAAGTTATATTATATACGCAAAGCGGCGATTATTCAAGTCGGCGCGCCGACAAAAAGGGCGGATCGGCCGGGAATGCCAATTTTCGGAATTTTTTTCGTCCGGGCACTACCAACTCGGCGGGAATTGTGATATAGTATCACTCGGAACGGTATGTGAATCCAATTTCGAGGAGATTTTTCATCATGCGTATCGACGGCCGCGCCAACGACGAACTGCGTCCCTGGTCGATCACGACCGACTTCATCAAACAGCCCGCGGGTTCGGTGCTGATCGCCTGCGGAGCGACGCGCGAACTCTGCGCCGCGAGCTTCGACGCCAAGGTCCCGCCGTGGATGAAGGCGCAGAACGTCCCGGGCGGCTGGATCACCTGCGAGTACGGGATGCTCCCCGCCGCGACGAAGGAGCGCACCCGCCGCGAGGCTTCGGCGGGCAAGCAGTCGGGGCGTACGGTCGAGATCCAGCGGCTGATCGGCCGCTCGCTCCGGATGAGTTCCGATCTGCTCGCCCTCGGCGAAAGGACGGTCTACATCGACTGCGACGTGATCGAGGCCGACGGCGGCACCCGCTGCGCCGGTATCAGCGGCGCGGCGGTGGCTTTGGCGCTCGCCTGCCGCCGCTACGTTCCCGACGCCTTCAGGGAGCTCGTCGCGGCGGTCAGCGTCGGCGTGGTCGGCGGCGAACCGATGCTCGACCTCTGCTACGAGGAGGACTCCAACGCCGAGGTGGATATGAACGTCGTGATGACCGAGTCGGGCAAGCTGATCGAGATCCAGGGCACCGCCGAGGGCGCGCCCTTCGACCGCAAGCGCCTCGACGAGCTCGTCGACCTCGCCGAGCACGGGTTGAAGCAGATCTTCGCGATACAGCGCGCGGCGCTGGAGGCGGCCCGATGAGCGGCGAATATCAGGTCATCGCCCGCAAGTGGCGGCCGCAGACCTTCGCGGACGTGGTCGGGCAGGAGCACGTGGTGCGGACTCTCCGCAACGCGATCCGCTCCGGACGGACGGCGCACGCCTACCTCTTCGTCGGGCCGCGCGGCGTCGGCAAGACCACGCTGGCGCGCATCTTCGCCAAGGCGCTGAACTGCCTCGATCCGCAGGACGGCAACCCCTGCGGCAAGTGCGAAAGCTGCCGCGCGATCATGAACGAGAGCAGTCTCGATGTGATGGAGGTCGACGCCGCCAGCCGCAACACCACGGGCGACATGCGCGACCTCGCCGAGGACGTGCTGACGGCCCCCGTTTCCGGGCGCTACAAGATCTACATCATCGACGAAGTCCACATGCTCAGCAAGGCCGCGTGGAACGTGCTCCTCAAGACGGTCGAGGAGCCGCCGCCGCACGTGAAGTTCATTTTCGCCACCACCGAGGTGCATCAGGTGCTGCCGACGATCATCTCGCGCTGTCAGCGCTTCGATCTGCTGCCGATCCCGACGCGGCTGATCGCCGAGCGGCTGCGGCTGATCGCCGACTCGGAAAAGGTCTCCGTATCCGACTCGGCGGTCGAGGCGATCGCCCGCGCCGCCGAAGGCGGGATGCGCGACGCCCAGTCGCTGCTCGACCAGATGATCGCCTTCTTCGCGGGCGGCGGGGCGGAAATTTCCGGCGAGCAGGTGCTGTCGCTCTTCGGTCTGACCGACCGGGCCGATCTGCTGGTGCTGGTTTCCGCCATGCTGGAGAACCGCCCCGGCGACGCGGTGCGGGTTATTTCCTCGCTCAAGAAGAAGGGCAAGAATCTGGAAACGCTCTTCGACGATCTTCTCGCGGCGCTGCGGGCGGTCGAATTGAGCGCGATACTGCCCGATCCGTCGGAACTGATCGACGAGAGCAAAGAAAATCTGGCCAGATACCGCGAGCTTGCCGGCAAGGCTCCGCAGGATGTGCCGCGCGCTTTGCTGGAAACGCTCGCCCCCGCCGGGCGGATGCTCCGCGACGCGCTCAACAAGCAGGTGCTGCTCGAAACCGTGATCCTCAAGGCGATGCGCGAGGCGCACGCCGTCAAGCTCGACGACGTGCTGCGGCGGCTGAATCAGCTGCGCTCCGCCGGAGAGTTGAAATTCCTCGATCAAGTGCCGCCGGTGCGGAGTTCGGAGCGCTCCGCCGCGCCCGTTCCCGCCCCCGCCCCCGCTCCCGCGCCGAAGCCGGAGCCGAAGGTCGAGCCGCCGAAGGTCGAGCCGCCGAAGGTCGCGGAGCCGGAAACTCCGAAACCCGAACCGAAGGCCGCGCAGGGATCGAAGCCCTCCGCGGATCTGGAGATCGAATTGATCAAACCGGCGACGAAGGCCGCGCCCGCTCCGGTTGCGAAAGCGGAACCGGCGCCGAAACCGGCGCCGAAAGCCGAACCGAAACCGGCGCCGAAAGCCGAACCGAAGCCGTCGGTTGAAACGGCGGCCCCGACCGCCTCGCCGGACGGCAAACGGCGCGTCAGCATCGCCAACAGGGATCCGCAGGCGGTGCGCAACGCCGCGAAAAACGATCCCGACGTGGGCCGGCTGGCGGAGCTTTTCGACGGCGAAGTCATCGACATCCACCGTCCCGAGGAGCCGTGACGCGAAAAAAATCGTTTTTTGATTTGCCTTATGACCGATTTTAGAGTATAATTAATAGTATCGTTCCGGATCGCGGGACGCGCCGCCCCGTCCGTTTTTTTTACGGCGCTGAACATTTTTACCGGATTTTTGACCATGCCTGTGAACAACGCGCTGGACCGCTTCCGCGGCACCGAGACCATTTTGATCGTCGACGACCACGAGACCATCTGGGATTTTCTGATCGAGGCGCTGCAGGGGCTCGGCTACTCGGTACTGCTCGCGGAAAACGGGCTGGACGCGGTCGAGATATACGCCGCCAACCCCCACGAGATCGACCTCGTGCTGCTCGACATGATCATGCCCAAGGCGGGCGGCCACCAGACCTTCTTCAAGATCCGCGCCATCGATCCCGAGGCGAAGATACTTCTGTCGAGCGGTTTCGTGTCGGAGGAGGAGGTTCAGGATCTTCTCGCGCAGGGGGCCTGCGGCTTCCTGCCCAAGCCGCACCGTCTGCCGGTCGTCGCCAAGGCGATCCGCGACGTGCTGGACAACAAGGTCGTCTCCGATGTCTGACGAGTGGGTGGAAGTCACCGCCGACGAGCGCTTCATCAAACGCGAGCGCGCCAAGGCGCGGGAACTGCGCAACACCCCGTACTTCCAGAATCTGCTCCGGCAGGGCGTCTGCCACTACTGCCGCGGGCACTTCCCCAAGGAGGAGCTGACGCTGGATCACCTCGTCCCCGTTTCGCGCGGCGGCCGCAGCACCCGCGGCAATCTCGTGGTCTGCTGCCGCAAATGCAACCGCGAAAAGGGGATGCTCACCCCCGCCGAACAGCTGCTTTCCGAACTGGCCGCCCCGCCCGAAACGCCGGATAAGTGACGGCAAAAAAGTCTTTCCGTTTCGTCCCGCCGGATTGAAAAGCGGCGCGTTCATGATATCTTATAACCGGACCGGCCCATGCCGGAGTGCCACTGTGGCACGCCAAATTGCGCCAATTTGTCACAATTTGTTAAAAGGTTTACCGCGTTGCACCGAAAAACTCCGCTTGGCACGGCTTATGCTTGATTTCGGCCGGAAGGGAGTCGTTTCACCAAATTTCGAAGACAAGGAGAGAAATATGAAGGAAAAGTCTTTTCTGGTGCCGATGGTCGTCGAACAGACCGGGCAGGGCGAGCGTTCGTACGATATCTACAGCCGTCTGCTCAAGGACCGGATCGTGCTTCTGGGAACGCCGATCGACGACAACGTCGCCAATCTGATCGTGGCGCAGCTTTTGTTCCTGCAGGCCGAGGATCCCAAGAAGGACATCCAGCTCTACATCAACAGCCCCGGCGGTTCGGTGACGGCCGGTCTGGCGATCTACGACACGATCCAGATGCTTTCGTGCGACGTCTGCACCTACTGCATCGGCCAGTGCGCGTCGATGGGGGCGGTGCTGCTCGCCTCGGGAGCCGCCGGCAAGCGCTACGCCTTGCCGAACAGCCGGATCATGATCCACCAGCCGTGGGGCGGCGCCGAGGGCACCGCCGCCGACATCGAGATCCACGCCAAGGAGATCCTGCGCCTCAAGGCGATGCTCAACGGCATCCTCGCCCGCCACACCGGGCAGACGCTCAAGCGCATCGAAAAGGATACCGAACGCGACTTTTTCATGGGCGCCGAAGAAGCGGCGGCCTACGGACTCGTCGACAAGACCGTGCGCCCGCGGGCGAAGGCGGTCGGAGGAAAGTGAACCATGCCGGATAAGAACAAACCCAAGGAACCCGTGTGCGGCTTCTGCGGCGCCACCCCGTCGATGAAGAAGAACGTTCCGTTCATTCCGAGCGGATGCTTCGACGGCCTCGCGATCTGCGGCGACTGTCTCAAGCGCGGCAATCTGGCGCTCGACCAGTTCGCGGGACGCGGCAGGCCGCCCGTCGGCAAGCCGGCGCTCAAGGTGCCCGCTCCGGCGGAGATCAAGGCCGAACTCGACAAGTACGTCGTCGGTCAGGAACAGGCCAAGCGCGTGCTGGCCGTGGCGGTCCACAACCACTACCGGCGGCTGCAGCTGCGCGCCGAAGCGGGCGGCAAGGACGCCTACGCCGACGTGGAACTCGACAAGAGCAACGTGCTGCTGCTCGGCCCCACCGGCAGCGGCAAGACGCTGCTGGCGCGGACGCTCGCCAAGTTCCTTGACGTGCCGTTCGCGATCAGCGACGCGACGACGCTGACCGAGGCGGGTTACGTCGGCGAGGACGTCGAAAACATCTTGCTCCGGCTCTATCAGGCGGCGGACGGCGACCTCGAACGGACGCAGATCGGCATCATCTACATCGACGAGCTGGACAAGATTTCGCGCAAAAGCGAAAACCCGTCGATCACCCGCGACGTTTCCGGCGAGGGCGTGCAGCAGGCGCTGCTGAAGATCCTCGAGGGCACGGTGGCGAACGTGCCGCCGCAGGGCGGGCGCAAGCACCCCCAGCAGGAGTGTCTGCACATCGACACCACGAACATCCTCTTCATCTGCGGCGGCGCCTTCGTCGGGCTGGACAAGGTGATCAGCCGCCGGTGCGACCGGCAGGTGCTCGGCTTCGAGGCGGACGACGCGAAAAGCGCCGATCCCGACGTCGAGATCGCCAGAAAGTCGCCGTTTTCGCTCTGCCGCCCCGAGGACCTCGTCCACTACGGGCTGATCCCCGAACTGGTCGGCAGGCTCCCGGTCTTCGCCGCGCTGGAGCCGCTGAGCGAGGAGGAGCTCGTGCGCGTGCTTTCCGAACCCAAGAATTCGCTGATCAAGCAGTACACGAGGATGCTTTCTCTGGAAGGCGTCGACTTGAGTTTCACCCCCGGCGCGATGCGCAAGCTCGCCAAGGCGTGCATCGAGCGCGGCACCGGCGCGCGCGGTCTGCGGGCGCTTCTGGAAAAGTTGATGCTCGACGTGATGTACGACGCGCCTTCCGGCTCCGGCCCCCGCAAGTGCGTGATCGACGAACGCGCGGTCGAGACCGGCACGGCCAGGATCGTCTCCGGCCGCGGCAAAACGGCGAAGTAAGCCTGTTTCCCCATGGAGAAGATCGACACCGGACAACTCAAGACGATCGTCATCGACGACGCTTCCGCCGCCCCCGCGCTGGAGAACGGCGACGAGGCGCTGCTCTTCAAGTCGCTCCCCGTCAAGCCGCGCGGCGAACGCTACAAGTTCATCCGCACCATCGGCTTCGGCGGCATGAAGGCGGTGCTGCTCGTCGAGGACCGCGACACCGGCCGCGAGGTCGCCATGGCGCTCATCCCCGACTACCGCGACCGCCCGCACCGCGACTTGGAGCGCTTCGTCGGGGAGGCACGGATCAACGCCATGCTGGAGCACCCGAACATCGTTCCCGTGCACGACATCGGCAAGGACGCTTCGGGCGCGCCGTACTTCACGATGAAGTATCTGCGCGGGCAGATGCTGGAAAAGGTCATCAAGATGCTGCGCGACGGCGACGGGGCGGCGACGGCGCGCTACACGCTCTTCCGCCGCCTGCAGATCTTCATAAGAGTCTGCAACGCGATCGACTTCGCCCACTCGCACGGCGTCTGCCACCTCGACATCAAGCCCTCCAACATCAACCTCGGCGACCACGGCGAAGTCGTGGTGCTGGACTGGGGACTGGCGCGGATGCTGGACGAAAACGGCCGCGCCAAACTCGACGACCGCCGTCCCAAGGGCACGCCGGGGTACATCGCCCCCGAGTACCTCAATCCCGCGAGTTCCGGTGCGGTCGGGGTGCGCTCCGACATCTATTCGCTGGGGGCTCTGCTCTACGTCATGCTCACGTTAGAGGCCCCGCTGGCGGGGAGAAGCGTCGAGGAGATATTGCGCCACACCGCCGCCGGGGACGTGCCGCCGCCGTCGTCGGCCGCGCCCGAACGCGACATCCCCGCTTCGCTCGAAGCCGTCTGCATGAAGGCGATGGCGCGCAAGCCCGAGGGGCGCTACAACTCGGTCACGGAGCTCCGCGACGAGATCACCGCCTATCTGGCGGGATTTTCCACTCAGGCGGAGCACGCCGGTCCGGTGCGCCGGGCCGCGCTCTTCACCGCCCGCAACTGGATGACGCTGCTTTTGGTGCTGGCGGCGCTGCTGATCGCCGCGCTGGTGCTGGCGCTCGTTTACTACTGAGGCAGTTTGACAACCACAAAGGATGAACGGGTATGAAAAAGTTCTTCGCCGTATTGCTGGTCATCCTCGCCGGGGCGATGCCGCTTCGCGCCGATGACGCCGCCGACGTCAAGGCGGTGATCCTGAAGTCGTGGACGCTCTTCGCCAAAGGCGATTTCGCCGAAGCGCTGCCGCTGTTCACCAAGGATTATCGGGGGTCTTATAGGGGCAAAGTCGGTTACGAACAGGCGAAATGGATGTTCCTCGGTATGGACGGCAAACATCCGGAGGAATTTTACCTTTTCGTCGGTTGGGCGTTCAAGTTGGAGTGCTATGGCGGAACGGAGCTGACACCCGAGGAAGTGGAAGAATGTCGCACCGAAGCGCGCAAAGCGATGAAAGATCCCCGGTCGGTGAAGAAGTATGAAAAGGATGCCGCCGAGATGAACGCGGGGTTCAGAAAATGGGCGGAAAACATGCTGAAAACGCATAAATTCATCAGCGTCAAGGTAAATGGCGATTCTGCGGTCGCCGAATTCGAATGCAAGTTCGAAGATAACGGCGGGTTCTCTAAGTCCGGTTCCGTCCGCTTGCGCCGTGAAAACGGCGTCTGGCGGATCTGCGGCGACAAATACGAATGATTTTTCCGCTTGCATCGGTTGCGGGTGCTGTTGTGTGTAGCACGCGGGCGATTGCGCCGAGCGCGGATGCGGGGGCGTTTTACGCCGCCCCCGCAATCGCGTTCCATGCAAACGACGGCGTACGACTCACCGGAATTACCGCTTGACAACAGTGTTGTTACATTGTAATTTATGCCATTACACCAACTTGGAGGCATTGGCATGAAAAAGTTCTTCGCCGTATTGCTGGTCATCCTCGCCGGGGCGATGCCGCTTCGCGCCGACGACACCGCCGACGTCAAGGCGGTGATCCTGAAGGAGTGGGAGTTGATAGCCAAGGGCGATTTCGTCGGGGTGTTGCCGCTGCTCACCAAGGATTACCGGGGGTTGGGAAGGTTCAACTACGAACAGACAAAGTGGATGTTCATCGGTCTTGACGGCAAGCATCTTGAAGAGTTTGTTCTTTTCACCGCCGTTGCGTTCAAGAATGGCGAGACACTGACCCCGGAGGAGCTGGAAAAATGCCGTGCGGATGCGCGCGATATGCTGTCGGACCCAATGGTGGTCAAAGCTTACGAGGCGGAAGCAAAAAAATATTCCG
>Ga0310696_10005027_pt1 | contig 16047 bp, 7 predicted proteins | sample AusTroGonzalo_MG_4_FD_203885 | JGI IMG/M metagenome (GOLD analysis project Ga0310696, IMG submission 203885) | Bovine rumen microbial communities from tropical cattle in Woodstock, Queensland, Australia - Gonzalo_02 (v2) (version 2) | ecosystem: Host-associated > Mammals > Digestive system >...
CAATGGACAGGATCTTGACCTGCGTCAGCTCCTGACGATGCCCTTTGCGTCTGCGGCAGCCTTTGCGGCGTTTCATCTTGAATGCGATAAGCTTCGGACCGCGGAACTGATCCGCGATCTCGGCTTCGACCTTGGCGCCTTCCACCAGGGGGGTGCCGACCGTGAGATCGGAGCCTTCGCCCTTGGCGAGAACTTCCGTAAAGGTGATTTTGGCGCCAACTTCGCCTTCGAGGCGTTCGACGGCGACGACGTCCTGTTCCTGGACCTTCAGTTGTTTGCCGCCGGTTGCGATTACTGCGTACATGTTCGTTTTCTCCGGGTTATTTAGGTGTATGCGTTTTGTATTTTTTGATTAAAAATGAACGTTTTAATATAACCCACTTTTCCGATTCTGCAAATCGTTTTCACTTTTTTTTCGGAAAAATGGCTGTTTTCGGCCGTTTTTTCACCGTTTCCGGGAAAAATCGCGACCCGAACCGTCCGGTCCGGCGACGGAAACAATCCGCCCCCGGGATGGTGTCCGGGGGGATGCGTTCCGGCGTCGCGCGGGTCCCGGTCAGAGACAGGACGCCGCGAATTCGACCGCGTTCTCGAAGATGATCCGTCCTTCACCCCATTCGGGGAGCTTGCCCTCGATCTTCTGTTTCTGCCAGTCGGGGGCGTTGAACGGCGAGAGGAAGGCTTCCGGGTGCGGCATGAGGCCGAAGATGCGGCCGCTCTCGTCGCAGATGCCGGCGATGTCGTTCAGGGAACCGTTCGGGTTCTCGGGGAAGCCCTTGGCCTTGGAACCGTCGGCGGAACAGTACCGCACGGCGGCGAGGTGGCCGGATTCGATGCGGGCGAGCACGTCGGGATCGGCGATGAACTTGCCTTCGCCGTGGCGGATCGGCATGCGGATCACGTCGATGCCGCGCGTGAAGACGCAGGGCGATTCCGGGTCGGCCTTCAGCGTGATCCAGTCGTCGCGGAAAACGCCGCTGTCGTTGTCGGTCAGCGCGGCCTGCTGGGTCAGGTACTGGCCGTCGAGGGCGGGCGCGAGGCCGAGGCGCGTGAGCGTCTGGAATCCGTTGCAGATGCCGATGACCAGCTTGCCGTCGGCCACGAACTGCTTCAGGTCGTCCGTGAGCTTGAATTTCAGCTTGTTCGCAAAGACCGTGCCGGAGCCGAGATGATCGCCGAACGAGAATCCGCCGATGAGCGCCAGGATATGGAATTCGCCGAGCTTGCGCTTGCCCGACAGAAGATCGTTCAGATGCACCTGTTCCGCGGTCGCGCCGCAGGAGGCAAACGCCGCCGCGGTTTCCTTCTCGCAGTTCAGTCCTGCGCCGGTGATGATCAGTACCTTGACTTGTTCACGATTTCGCATATTCAGCCGCCTTTCCGGGAAAAATGATTTCGCACGTTATAATGTACCTCTTTTTCCATGAAAAGCAAGTCCGCGCGAAAAGGTTTCATCATAAAAAACCCGCCGGACGGCGGTTCGTCCGGCGGGCTGTCGGGATTCGGTTGCGGAGGGGGCTGTGCGCTTACGCGATCACGGACCAGTCGCTGTGGATGCCGCAGCCGATCTCGTGGAACAGGGTCTTGTCCGTACCGGAGAAATAACCGATCGCGAAACTGCCCTCGTTCTGGCGGATCAGCAGGTCGTCGATATGGTCGCCGTCGTAGTCGCCGGAACCGACGAGATCCCACGTCGCGGCGGAAAGCTGAGCCAGGGGCGTGTAGTCGTCGGGATTGCCGTTGTTAAGGAGGTAGATCGAACCGGTTTCCTTCGCGTACAGCACAATATCGTCGATGCCGTCGCCGGAGAAATCGCCGATGGCGCGAACTTCGCAGCCGGACCAGATGGTGTTTTCGGCGCTGAGCTGACCGAACGTGCCGTCCAGGTTGGCGTAGTAATACTGATGGCCGTTGTAGCACATCAGGATGGAATCCAGGCCGTCGCCGTCGAAGTCGCCGCAGCCCGCCAGCGTCCATTGTTCGCCTAAGAACGCGTCGTTGATCTGCAGCCAATCATCGGTGCCGTCGAGCCAGATGCCGAGGATGCCCTGTTCCTGGGCGAACCACACCAGGGAGTTTCCGTTGCCGGTCAGGTTGCCGACGGCGTTCTCCCACGTATAGTGGTCGGGGTTCTCCAGGAAGCCGAGAGTGACCCAGGTGCTGCCGTCGGGCTGGTCGTCGCCGCCCGAATAGTAGCCGACGTAGACGCCTTCGATGTCTTCCATGTCCGCGTTTTTGCGGATGATGCCGTTGCCGATCATCACGGCATCAGCCTTGCGGTCGCCGTTCATGTCATAGCTGCCGAAGACATTCCAATCGGAGGGCTGGGACAACAGCGAGCCCTGCCACACGGGCTGACCGTTCATCCAGTACCCGATCTGGTTGTTTGTCTCCCACACGAACATCACGTCGGAAACGTCGTTGCCGTCGATGTCGCTGCTGGCGAACAGCGGCGGAACGTAGTCCGCCACCGCGAGCCGAAGCCAGTTCGCGCTCTTGCTGTTTCTCTGGCCGAGCGTGTAGGTCTGATCGCCGTAACGAAGCCCGATGTTGGGGGTCAGCGTGCCGATCTCGGTGCCGTCCGCCAGCTTCAGCGTCGCGGGCGCGCCCTGCCCCTCCGTATTCCACGCGAGAATGTACTGGCCGTTCTCCTGCGCCTCGCCGATCACGACCGAGTAGGACGGCGTGCCGGTGTTCTTGCCGAGGTTCCAGTATTGCGTGGAATAAGTCTCGGCCGTCGAGGCCGACACGTCGAATACGATCTCGCCGGAGACCCAAACGGACGCGTCGATGTCCCAGAGGCATTCCCCGGTCAGGGTCGTGCCGGACTGCGCGGCGAGCGTGGCCCCCTCCTCGACCCTGAGGTTGCACGCGGCGGCCCCGGTGTTCAGGGTCAGCGTCGCGCCTGAATTCACTTTGGAATCGGTGACGGCCGCGCCGGATTCGACCACGACGGCGCGGTTGACGCCGTAGACGAACGTGGCGGTGCCGCCGGTGACATAAAGCACGCCGTCGAGCCGGACGGCGTCCGACGCCTGATCGGCGCTGGCGAATGCGTCACGTCCGATGATGGCGGTGCCGCCGGGGACATCGACGCTCGTGCCGTCCGCGAGATCCGCCCACTCCGAATTCGCATAGACGGTCGCATACGGCAGGGACGGGACTTCGGCGGAGACGCAGAGGTCGACGCCGCCGCTCCGGGACTTCAGGATGTAATAGTTCGCTCCGACCTGGATGTAGTCCAAGAAGGAGATCGAACCGAGCTCGTCGTCGGCGGTCTTCACCGTGATCGTGCCGTTGAACGTGCCGGCGTTGTCCGCGAGGCGGTAGGTGCCGACTGCCAGATCGGCATCGACCGTGAGCGTGTAGGTGGGCGCGCCGAAGATGCGTTTGAGGCCGTCGATGCGCGCGGCGGCGGGGGTGCCGGTCAGGTCGAAATTCACGATGCCGCCCTCGGCGACCGTGACGCCGGTGTCCTTCTCGTCCAGGATGGAGACCTGGCCGGTGAGGAGGCCGCCGCCGGAGACGGTCATCCGGGCGACTTTGTTCAGGGTCGCGCCGCTGACGACGCCGCCGTCGCCGATGATGGCGGAGGCCGAATCGAGCGTGGCGTCGAACGCCGTGCCGCCGGAGAGCACGTTCAATTCCGCGCCGTCGGGGTACGTCGGCGGGAACATCGCGCCGACCGGGCTCACGCCGCGGCCGTGCAGGGCGATGTCGTTCAGGATGCCGGCGACGTTCACGGTGCCGAGATTGACCTCGACGTCGCGCATCGCGGCACCGGAGGAAAGATTGATGACGGCGTCTTCGTCCGTCGTGATCGCGCCGGTCACGCTCGCCAGCTCGTTCACGTTCGCCGTGCCGCCGTGTGTGACGGTCAGGTTTTCGACGGAACCGCCGTTCAGGATATTGAGCGTGGCGGCTTTGGGGACTTCGGGCTCAGAATCGAGCGGGTCTTTCGCGCTGCCCACGTTCACGCCTTTGGCGACCACATCGGCGCCCACGCCGACCGAGCCGTCGTAGACCGTCACGTCTTGCACCGCGCCGCCGGTGACGACGGTGAACGACCCCTGATCGACGACCGCGCCGCTGGCGGAACCCGCCACGGTGACTTCGCCGCCCTTCACGGTCGTGCCGGTGATGAGGGTGCCGGCCTGGGTGTTCCAGACGAATCCGGCGTTCACGGTCGCGCCGTCCACGACGGTACCTTCCTGGAGCAGGAGATCGCCGGTATTCAGGACGGCCGTGGTCACGCCGCCGAACAGGGTCACGATCGCGCCGTCGAGCTGGATGGCGCTCCCGGAGCCGAGGATGGTGCAGTCGATGCCGGCGGAAAGCTTCGCGTCGGCGAGCGTGCCCGTCTTCCGGACCATGACCGTGCCGCCGGTGATGTCCGCGCCGGAGATGAGGCCGCCGCTCTCGACTTCCGCATAGCCGCCGCTCATGTTCAGGTTGGTCAGCGTGCCGACGCCGTCGGTCGTGCCGGTGATGATCACGGTGCCGCCGGTCATCGTGAGCTGATCCACCATGCCGCGGTTGAAAGCGCTCAGATGGCCGGTCGTAATATTCACGTCGGTGGCCGCGCCGCCGGAGATCACGCGCATGGTGCCGCCGGTGACGACGGTCTGCTTGGCGCTGCCGGTGTAAGCTGTCTTAGACCCGGAAATCGTTTCAATCCCCTCCTGGATGATGAAGGAACCGCCGGAGGAGACCGTCGTGGCGATGGCCAGGCCGCCGTACAACATGTACCGGCCGCCGGATTTTACGACGACGTTCCACGCCGTGCCGCGATAATAGACCACGCCCACGCCGCCATCGTCGATGGTCGCGCCGTCCATCAGGCCGCCGCGGACGTCGACGTAGCCTGCGTCGCTCGCGATCACATTGGTCACGTTTCCGTCCGTTTCGACCTCGCCGCCGTCCGTCACCGTGATGTCGTTCACGGTCGCGCCGGGGTAGATGGTCAGCCAGCCGTCGGCGGTCACCTGCGTGGTGTTCACGGTCGTAGCCTCATGGATCGAGGCATCCGCGTCCGAAACCAACAGCGACTCGATCGTGTTCGGCACGAACGTCACCATGGCGCCGTTCCGGTCGTCGACGCAGCCGCCGTTTTCCTTGATTACCGTGGCCGTGCCGCCGGAGGAGATCGTCACCAGGCCGCCCGGGTTCACGGTCGCGGTCGTCAGGGTGCCGCCGTATTTCACTTCCACCTCGCCATACATGTTCACGATCAGATCGGATTTCGACTGACCGCTGGAGATGATGATCTTATCGTCTGTAACGTCCGTCATGGGAAAAGCTCCTTTCGCATTGATATTTGCCGTTTCGGGGGAGACGCCGCGCATCCGCCCGTCCAAAAAACGGACAACCGTGTTTCCGCGGGAGTCGCGCCGTCCCAAACCATATAATAGCACCGCTTTCGCCGGATGTCAAGCGCATTTCCAATAAAAGTTAAGAAGATGCACGCCGCGCGCACTTTCGCCCGCGCACGGCCGCCACGCCCGAAAACGGCGGTTTTTCCGGGAAATCGCGACTTTCCGAATTGCTTTTTCGGGTCCGGCATGGTATATTATCAGTTCATTTTTCCGAAAAAAAACAGGAACGGTGCCATGGGTGAGAGTTTCGAGGCAAAACTGATCGCGTCCAGCGCGAAGGAGGTCTTCAAGAAGGCCAAGCACATCCTCCACAACGGGGGTCTGCTCTGCTGCCATGAAGTCGAGCCGGGCGTGCTCCGCGCCGTCTGCCGCGACCCGGACGGATTCGTCTCCCACGCGGAAATACGCGGCTTCCCGAACGGCCCGTTCTCCGGCACATGCACCTGCCGGGGCAAATTCCCGGGGTTCTGCCCGCACGCGATGGCCGCCGCTCTGTATCATTCGAAATACACCATCAAGAAACACGAGGAAGCGCCCCTGCCCGATCTCCCGGCCCAGTTCGCCGGGCTGCGCTGCGTCGGCCTGCCCGAGCTCCTGTCCGAGCTCCTCGGCGACCATCCGGCGCACGTGGAGCTCGACGCCGGAAACGAATTCCCGCACGCCCCGAGCAAATGGGAGACGCTGCACCTGCGCGTGAACCTGGTCTACGGCTCGAGGTCCTACGCGGGCAACCTCACCAATCTGCGCCAGCTCCATTTTGACAAATCCACCGCGTCGCTCCGGCTCAACTATTTCCCGCAGCAGGACCGCCAGATCATCCGCTACCTCGCGATCAACGCCCAGCCGCAGGAACACCAGGGTCTGTCGCTGTCGGCCGAGCTCGCCGCCGAATTCTTCCACTGCCTCCCCGGCTTCACGCGGTTCACCCGCGCCGGTCAGCGCATCATCGTCCACCCCGAACTCGCCGCGCCCGTCCTCCTGCTCGAACGACTCCGCAACGGCTATCTGCTCCGTTCCGCCATCATGGAACGCGGCGTGCCGCTGCCGCTGAAGGACGTGAAGGTCATTTCCGGGCGAAGCGGCTGCTGGGCCGGCATGCTCGGGGAGTACTGGTGGATCCCGGCCCGGAACGACGTCTCCTGGCTGCGCGATTTCCTGCGGACGACCATTCAGCCGTGCGACGACGAGGCCGCCCGGGTGCTGCTGAACACGAAGGACCTGCCGATCCGCATCATCCCGTCCACCGGGGTGAAGGTGCGAGAACGCAAGTTCCGCACGCTCTACGACGGGCATTTCCAGGACGACGGCACGCTCGAGCTGAGCATGATGTTCAACTACGGCGGGGCGCTCTGCTCCGCCGACGCCACGCGGTTCGGCTCCGCGGCCAGTTCCGCGGTCTTCTGGCTCCGCAACACCCGCGAGGAGACGCTCCGCCAGGACGAACTCGTTCATTTCGGGTTCACGCGCCGGATGAAACGCGCCCCCGGCGGCTCCACGGCGGTCTACCGTCTGGAGGACCGCGAAGCCGTCGGCATGTTCATCGAGGAGGTCATCCCCCGGTGGCAGCGCGAGGGACGCGAATTCCTGCTGAACTCCGAACTCGCCGCTCTGATCGGCGACGCCTCGCGGCTCGCGCTCCGGACCACGCTCCGGGGTGAAGGACCCGACTGGTTCGAACTCGGCGTGCGCCTGACCGCCGGCGACCGCGCAGTCCGCTGGTGCGACCTGACCGACGCTGCGGTGAAGGGCGAAAACTTCCTGCCGCCGTCGGTCCTGCCGAAACGCTTCGTGCGGATCCCCCCGGCGCTCCGGCGTCTTGCGGCCTCGCTCCAGCCGGTCATCACGTATTTCCCCGGCTCCGACGACGATCCCGATGCCGAGATCATCCGCATCCCGCGCCACGCGGCGTATTACTGGGCGGACGCGGCCTCCGAACTTCCGGGAGCCGTCCCGTCCGATTTCCTCCGGCTCAAGCTCGACTACGACAGCGTGCACGAAGCCTCGCAGCCGCCCGAGATCGATCCCGAGATCTTCCACGGCCAGCTCCGAGGCTACCAGAAGGCCGGCGTCGCCTGGCTCGACGGCATGTCCCGACGCGGCTGCAACCTCATCCTGGCCGACGAAATGGGCCTCGGAAAGACCGTCCAGGTCCTCGCGTTCCTCGCCGCCGCGCCCCGCCTCCGGCTCCCAGCCCTCGTGGTCTGCCCGACCACGCTCCTCGGCAACTGGGCCAGCGAGATCAAGCGCTTCCTGCCCCGGTTCCGCGTGCTCGTGGTGAACGGCCCGAACCGCGGTTCCCTGTGGAAAAAGGCCGCCACGCGCGAAATCGTCGTCACGTCCTACGCGCTCGTGAAACGCGACGCGGACGCCATCCGCGAACGCGAATGGTCCACGCTCATCCTCGACGAGGCGCAGCACATCAAAAACCCGCTCAGCCAGAACGCACAGACCTGCAAATCCATCCCCGCCGCCAGCAGGATCATCCTCACCGGCACCCCGCTCGAAAACTCCGCCGAAGACCTCTGGAGCATGTTCGATTTCCTCCACCCCGGTCTCCTCGGCACGCTCACCGCGTTCCGCTCCAAATTCGCCGAGATCGCACGCAGCGCCGAGCTCAAACACGAGCTCACGCGCCGGATCGCGCCCTTCATGCTCCGCCGGCGCAAGGCCGACGTCTGCCGCGAACTCCCGCCGAAGCAGGAACAGCTCCTCTACTGCGAGATGGAACAGCCTCAGCGCGACCTCTACAGGGCCGTCGAGGCGCAGGCCGCCGAACAGTGCCGCAGGCTCCGCGAAGGCGACCCCGCCGTCACCAGCATCCATCTCCTCGCGTCCATCATGCGCATGCGGCAGGTCTGCTGCGCGCCAGAACTCCTCCCTGACCACGCGGGCGATGGCGTCCCCTCGGCCAAGCTCGAACTCCTGAACGAGCTCCTGAACGAGACCCTCGACTCCGGCCACAAGGTGCTTCTCTTCAGCCAGTTCACCTCCATGCTCTCGCTCATCCGCTCCCGCCTGGTCGAACAGAACATCCCGTTCGAGTACCTCGACGGCTCCACGCACGACCGCTCCGGCCGCATCGAGCGCTTCAACACCGATCCGAACATCCGCGTCTTCCTGCTGAGCCTGAAGGCCGGCGGCGTCGGCCTCAACCTCACCTCGGCGGACACCGTGATCCTCTTCGATCCGTGGTGGAATCCCGCCGTGGAGGACCAGGCCGCCGACCGCACCCACCGCATCGGCCAGACACGCAGCGTGAACTGCATCCGGCTCGTGGTGCGCGACTCCATCGAGGAACGCGTGCTGGAGCTGCACGAACGCAAGCGCGCGCTCTTCAACGACCTCGTCGAAGAATCCACCGAAGCGCTTTCCTCGCTCGGCGTCGACGACCTCGAATTCCTCCTCGGCCAGTGACCCGCTTCGGCAGACCGCCGACACCTTTCGGTCCGCGCGCTCCCGTTCGGTCCTCACTGTCCGCACGGTCGAATCCTGTCCGCATTTTTCCCCGACTTGTCCCAATATCTTTCCGGCGGGAGAGTCGTCCTCTCCGGTTCGCATCTTGGGGCCCCGTCTCGTGAAACTCCCTCAAATTCCGGTCAAAGCCCCCATACCCGGGCATTTTTAAGGATAGCTGTTTAATCGTTCGTTCCCGCCCTGGAACCCAGCGCGCTGGCTGTGCATGATTATTGCTTGATAATTGAGTAATTGTGCGTTAATTAACGTGCCAAAAATCCTTTAAATCGCTTTTTTTTCCGAATTTTTTGTTTTTCCTGCCTTTTTCCCCTTTTCTTTTCCGCGAAATACGGGTATAATTATCACGGAATCCGCTGTCGCCGTCCCTCCCCGCAAAACGGAGGCACCGCGGATCCCGGACGGAAACACGGCCCGGAACGCGTTTTCGACCTGATCTGAACTCCGGTCATTATGGAAGGTGTCACAAATGAGTGCACGCGAACAAGGCAGAGTCAAGTGGTTCAACAACACAAAGGGCTATGGCTTCATCACGAGAGAAAATGCTCCGGACATTTTTGTCCACTACAGCGCCATTCAGCAGGACGGATACCGTTCGCTGAGAGAAGGCCAGCTCGTCGAATTCACCATCGGTGAAGGCCCCAAGGGCATCCAGGCCGACGACGTCACGGTGATCGGTCCCGCGATCCGCGAACAGAAGAAAGCCGCCCCCCAGGACGCTCAGGCACAGGAGCCTGAAGCCGCTCCCGCCGAGGCTGCCCCCGCCGAATGACGATTCCCGGCACGGCCGGTCGGTTTTGAACCGAATGAAACCCGGCGGCTCCGATTCGCCGTCGGACATGTGAATGATGCGGAACACTTCTTTCGAGTGTTCCGCTCTTTTTATGCTCGGACAAGCTCAAAATCTCCTCACATTCTCTCCACGCCTCGTCATCCCGCATCATCGAGCTCGGATTCTCCTCGAATCGCCCCGCTTCCGCCACCTCGAATCATTGAGACAAACCGTGCTCGCCTGCTCCTCGACGCGGCATCGGTTTCCCGCGTCGGAAAAACGCCCTTCCGGCGCTGGACGGAGTGCATATTCCCTCTTTTCTTTTGTGAAATAACGACACATCCATGATCCGCAATCCTAAAGGATTTGCATGAAACAACCCATTTTCGGGCGCGACGTTTGTTTAATTTCTATACTATCGAAACATAGAAGTATTCATTGTTCTCATTCCGCCATGATGCGGAACCTTTTTTCGCTCCCGTTTCCGTTTTTTCGTTTTTTTCTTTACCATCATTCATTTACAGTCACTTCGGATACCGATTTTTCAACGCTATTTAATAAATAATCAATGCAAACGAACAAAAAATACATTTTAATTTTTGCACACCGGGCTATATTAGTGACGTAATGGTTCTTTTCTCATAAACAACGTTCATTTTTTCACATTCAGCCTTGGTGAAACACCATCCCGCTCCCCGCACGGAATGGAACGCCGGGCGTCACAAAAGGTCCAAAATCATGAAAAAACAATTCCTGGCAGTCACCTCCATCCGGAAGCTCCTCTTCATCGTCGACCGTCTCCGCTGCACCTCCTGGGGCGCCTGGGGGCTCGACGGCAACTACTCCTTCGCGCAGTTCCCGATCGCACGGTACTTCCTGGAAAACCCCGACGCCACGCCGCAGATCAAGCGCCTCTCCGAGTATTCCAGTCTCAGCTCCGGCGCGATGTCCCAGGCCGTCGACCTCTACGTGAACTCCGGCATCCTCGAACGCGCACCCGCGCCCGACAATCGCCGTTCCATCGGCGTCTCCCTCTCCGACCTCGGCCGGCAGAAACGCGAGGAGACGCTCGCCTTCTTCGACGGCCGGTTCAAGGCGTTCGAGGAGGGGCTGAAGAAGGACCAGCTGGAGAAGTTCCGCCAGGTCCTCTGTCACCTCTTCACGATCCGGTCCGGCTGCGAACACCTCCGCGCCAAACGCGGCGTCGATCTCTGCCGCGTCTCCACCGAACCCCTGCCGGTCCAGAAGGGCGAAAGCGCCCCCGAGACCATGCCCTCCTGGATGCTCATGATGCACTGCGCCGACTGCATCCGATTCCCCATCATGCAGTTCCACTACACCGCCGCGCCCGGCCGCACGACCATCGGCAAGCTCCGTTCCCTGAACTACCTCTTCTCGCTCCACGGACGGAAGAATCTCCCGATGATCAAGGATTTCGCCGACCGCTTCACGCTGCCTTCGGCCGCCGTCACGCAGACCCTGAACGCCCTCAGCGCGGACGGTATGATCAACCGCATCCCCGGCCCGAAAGACCGCCGTGTCACGCTCATCGAGCTCACCGAGAAGGGCGAACGCTTCTACAGCGTCTGCACCAACTCCTTCGTAAAATACATGAAGGCCGTGTTCGACGAGCTCCCGCAGGCGCAGATCGAGGGCTTCGCCGCCGTCCTCGAGGAATACACCAAATTCCTCTCCGGCGAACGCATCGCCCCGCCGGCGAACATCCCCATCGCCCGCACCATCACCCCGGAGGACATTTCCGCGATCAACGAGGTCCCGGAGGACAAAGTCTCCCTGACCGACGCCGACGTCGAACTCGACGTGAAATAATCCCCCCTCCCGGAGGATATTTCCGCGATCAACGAAGTCCCGGAAGACAAAGTCTCCCTCACTGACGCCGACATCGAACTGGATGTGAAATAATTCTCCAGCGCCCCCCACCGACGATCTCCCGGGACAATCTCCCCGGAGGGGGCTCAGTACAAACCTTTTGCCCCTCGCTTCCTCCACCATCCCGTGGAGGAAGCTTTTTCTTTTATCCACGACCACCAGTCCACGCTGGTGGTCCTTTTTTGCTTTAAAACCCTCGGGACAATTAAACAATTCTGCCGTTCGCGCCCCGCGGTTACCAAACAATCAGTCGTGCGCCAGCACGCTTACCGAGGAGCGAAGCGACCCCCGGACGCGTAGCGTCCTTTTTCCCTTTCCCCAACGCGAAAAAACCTTAAAAAAAGTCGGAATCTCCCCTTGATTTTCCTTTGACAAGGTGTAAATTGTTGTTTGGAAGCGTCTCCAAACCATCGGAAACCGTTTCCCAAGCTCATTTCATTGGTATTTTCAGCAAAAGCGTATGAAAACCGACCAAGTTTAAACAATCTCTTTTGCTCAGATGTACGAAAAACCAGCACAGGAAGATTATGTCTTCGTGTCTTGCTGGGCGTTTCTCTGTCGTCATCTGAGCAGGTTCTTGGTCGGACCTTCATACGCACGTATGGGGAAGCGTCCGGCTTTTTTTTCGGATGTCGCTTCGTACGCAGGAATCGTCAACTCTCCCCGAGGCCCCAATGCTCCTGTCAGATTGTCCCTACAGTCATTATTGCTTGTCAGCCGGAAACCTCTTCATCCGGCGGGCATTGGCACAACCATGCGGCCAATCTCGACAAGATACGTTATTTCCAAAAAGAGGGTACCCAACAAAATGTCCAAGGGTGGGCAGTATATTATTGCCGAAACACGTATTCCGGCGAAAGGATGTGGGTATGCCGATTTGTTTCAATTTCGCACAATCCATTATGGTCAATCATTCGGAACAAACTCCCATCAAATAACACCCAAAAAACATCCAGCAAAAGGAGTCTTCTATGAGCACAGAAACAGCCCCCACCGCCCCAACAAAACAATCGGCTCGTCTCTCGTTGATGGTGTTTCTTATTCTCCTCAACCTGATACTTGTCATCATCATCTTGAAAAAACAATCCCAGATGACAGCAATCAGGGCGGAAATCAAAGAGTCTAATCAGAAGATTGCCGAACAAGTTCTTAACAGCTTAACCGATTCCGGTTCCGCCTCAGATAGTACAAAAACCACTTTCGCCGACTCGGTACAAAACATTCTTACCAACTTGCAGGAAAATGTCGAAAAATCGAATAATGCCCTTGCCGAAACAGTCAAGTCCTCTCTTGCAAACATGCAGGCAAAGACGAACACGCCAAGCGGGGCAGTTCAAATAGTTCAAGACACAACGAACAGCAACAACACCGCAGCCTCGGAACAGGCCTTGACACTTGCAGAACAGGCATGGAGAAACAATGATTCTGAACTGGCTACGATTTATATTCTGAATGCGTTGAATCACAATCCCGCCAACGTAAAGGGTCTTCAATTCTATTATAACATCTTGGGAAACAAGCGCGATCTCACCATTGCCGACATTGACCAACTGATAGACATTTTGGATGTTTCAGTATATCAGGTTTCCCCTGGAGATGTCTCCACGGTTCTTTCAATGAGAAACGCCCTGTTTTCGAAGCAGGAAGAAATGATCAATACGGCGGCGTTGGAAGCCGCAAAAGAAGCTACCGCAGAGTATGCCACGACTCAAAGGGCTCTCAGAGAAGGCAGACTGTCCTCCGCTCAGATCAATCGCAACGGACAAATCAACAAGGAGCTTTTGGACGAGCGTATCGAGACTATTGCCGCCTTGCTTTCAGAAGCTGACATGAACGATTCCGACAGAAGCGCTGCTGTGAAACTTCTGAACGACACTACCACGTTCAAACTGCTCGTGACAACACTCGAATCTGCTGAAAACGCAGTTTCCAAGGCCAATGTCCTCGCGAGCCGCAACGCCCTTACTTCCGATCAGATCCTGCTGGCAAGGAACCAACTGCAAACCGCCAACACGTATTTGGCCCAAATTTGGACGATTGACACGACCAATTTCCAAGCACAATTGAATGCGGCGGAAAATATGCAGTCAAGGATTGCCAACATTGACAAACGGCTGGACGTCCTTGCTTCTGCTCCCGCAAGAGCAACAATCGAAAGTGAACTCGCCAAATGCAGGAATCTTTATGGCTCTTATACATCGAGAATCAACCAAATATCTAAAACTCTGAAAGATGTTGCTCCGCTTCTTGCCAAAGTCCCCGATTTAGAAACTCGGCAAAAACTGGAGTCTACAATGGAAGAGTGGGCTCAACAGGTCGACAGCTTGACCAAAGCACGTTACAAAGCATATCAGGAATGGGCGGCCGGACAGATTAATGCAGCCATCAAGGAATACAATAGTTACAACGTCGTGACTGATGGACGGGCAACAAACATGTTCAATAACTATCTTCTTTCGATCAACACAGGCTTGCTTCTCCCGGATTTGTCTACTTTCTACAACGATGTTTATCAAAAAATCTATAACGAACTCCCCAAAAAAGCTGAAAACCTGTACAACAAAGCTACTTATAGCGGAATCAAGCAGCTGGAGGATTTCTAATGCGTAAACCATCGGTTTATTTGGCGTTTTTTGCCATTTTGCTTTTTTCCTCGGCGAAAGCCCAGGAAAGAAGCGACACGGCATCGGCTATCAGAGCCGGTGCCGCAGGTGGAATTGTCAGCTATACTTCAACTCTTTCGAAAGCATCATCCGTTCTCGCTCGTTCCAGCATTGCCGGCGCAACGGGCGTGAAAGGAACAATCGGTGAAAGCGTTGCATCGAAAGTCTTTCTTAACAATATGCTGAAGGAATCAGGAAACTGGCAGGCCATTTCTCCTCGTGTAGGTCCACAGGGAATAGATCATATTCTCCTCAAGATTAATTCAAAAACAGGCTTACCGAAAGGACTCATTGTAGGCGAATCAAAATACAATACCAGCCGACTTGGAATGACGAAAGACGGTCTTCAGATGTCCAGCAAATGGACAAATCGCCGTCTGGAAGCATTGGGAAACCGTTATACTCGTATGGCAACCGTATCCAAAGTCCAGCCAAAACCTCTTCTGGGAGCGCAGCATGAACTGAAAGTCACCTTGAAAAATGGAAAGGAAGTCAGCTTCTGGCGGTCCAGCTCTCAAGATTCATGGAAGTTTTCCGGCAATCAATCAGAACTAGCCGAAGCTCAAAATATGGCCAAGGTCTACGGGCAGTATCTGTCCAGCGCGGGAAAAGGCCTGATCTCCTACCGTTCCAGACTTTTCCTGATTAAACCCCAGGGAAACGACATTGTTGTAACGATCAAGGACGCGTCGAAATTGGATACCGTAGGAAGCATGACTAAACTGCCTCAAACGGGAGAATTGGTCATCAAAGATGCAATGAAGAAAACTCTTTCTGACGATGCCGCGTTGGAATTTGCCAGAAAACTTCAAAAACAGTATCCCGGCTTTTCCGAAAAAGAGTGTCTGGAACTTGCAAAAGACATTTCTAAACAGGCAAAAAATATCATCAGCCCTTATGGAAAACTTGAGATTGCGAAACAGTTTGCTGCGAATGCGGGTATTGCCTCCGCAGTTGCAGTCGGAATCGACCTTGCTGTTCAGGCGATTGGTCAAATCGGCTCACCTGAAAAAATCGACTGGGGCAATTTGGCTGGACACACAGCAATAACCGGCGGAGCCGTTTTTGTGGGAACGATTGGAACACAGTACCTTTCCCTTGGAATGACCAAATTGGCCGCTAACACGGGTATGTTCACAGCATTGAGCAAATCGCTTGGCTGTTCGACAACTCTGCTGACAAGCTCCCTGTCGTCCGCTGCAGGGGGAGGCATCATCAGTGCTTTCCTTGCATACGGCTACTATTTCGCAGGATACAGCGACCTTAATTCTGCAAACAGAATGGCAATAGCGGGGGCCACCGGTTCTGCCTTGGGCGCACTTGCTGGCGCGGGGACATTGGCCGCAATTTCCGCTTGGGGAACGGCTAGTACCGGAACCGCAATTGCATCACTGAGCGGAGCAGCTGCGACCAATGCTTCTTTGGCTTTTCTTGGCGGTGGTTCCATTGCGGCTGGAGGCGGAGGCGTTGCTCTAGGATCGGCAATTCTCACAGGCGGAGTCGTAGTTGTTGCAATAGCCGGAACGGCAGCTGTCATGGTCGTTTATCAATGCTACGATCAGCATCAGGAGACAGAGCGTCTGCTTGAACTTGGCAAATATTTCACAGAACCAGGCACAATTGATGCCATGATAAAAAACAACTCGGCTTACTAGACAGCGGATTTCGTGTCAAAAAAAGGGAGGCTTCTTTATTCCGCTCGTTTTCCAAGGCACAAAAAAAAAGGAGCCTGAGAAGGTATTAGCCTAATCAAGCTCCGAAAAGAAATCCGGCATCGAACTACTCTCCCACAGTCAAATATGCAGTACCATCGTCGCTGGGCCCCTTATCGATCGTGTTCGGGATGGGAACGTGAGTTACAAGCCCGCCATGGACA
>Ga0310696_10005028_pt1 | contig 16043 bp, 16 predicted proteins | sample AusTroGonzalo_MG_4_FD_203885 | JGI IMG/M metagenome (GOLD analysis project Ga0310696, IMG submission 203885) | Bovine rumen microbial communities from tropical cattle in Woodstock, Queensland, Australia - Gonzalo_02 (v2) (version 2) | ecosystem: Host-associated > Mammals > Digestive system >...
CCAATATCCAAAAGGTGTAGAGGACTTCCTTGCCAAAAAATTCTCTGAACAGAGTGATTTGCAAAGAATTAATAACTAATTAATTAAATATAAATATTATGAAGAAAAATGTTTTAATAATCTTTTTAAGTGTGGTTTTGTGCTCCTGCTCTTCCAACACGCATAAAGATAATATGACAGAAAAAGAGTCTGTCGTGTTAGATGAGGCTTCAGACAAACATGAAGAGGTCTTTTCCGACACGAAGAATTGTTTTAGACAATGGAATGCTGATAATCCCCGAAGACCCGACATTGATTATTATAATGATCCTCAGTATGAAAAAGCAAAACCTGGGCCAGAAACTCAAAGAGCACATAAAGAATATATCAAACAGAATTATGGAAAGGAACATTCTCGAACAGCTATTGTGCGTATGTATGATAAATGTCCTCAATTCTCTGATGGTATGGCTGTGAATGATTGGGATCATCTAATGATAATTCAAACAGGAGATTTCATTGTCTATTCTGTTTGGAGAGGTCCCGTTGTGGCTAAGAATACTAAAACCGGTTACTGGTTTGTTGTATGGGATGATGATTATAACTATAACACCAAATATATTAGGTCGGAGGGCGACGGGTTAATTACGATGGAATATATCGATGACTCCGATATTGAAAACAACACGGATGTCATCCACTACAATCTATATACCCATAAATATTACTTCGCAAAAGAGGAATGTACGGGAGCAGAATGGCCTGACTGATATGCAGAAATACACAACAGTAATGGCAAACGATAACAACAATGAAATCTGGGTCTTCCTCTCTCATTCCAACAAGGACTATGAGAAGGTAAGACAGGTGAGGAACATGCTGGAGGAGCAATCACTTCGCCCTTTAATGTTCTTTCTGCATTGTCTAAACGATGACGATGAGATAGACTCACTGATTAAAAGGGAAATTGATTGCCGTACGCGATTCATCCTTTGTGACAGCGAAAATGCGAGGAAGTCGCCGTGGGTGCAGAAAGAGGTGGAGTATATCAAATCACAGAACAGAATTTGCGAAACGATTGACTTGTCCAAGTCCATAGACGAAATAATGTCAACTCTGCAGGATTTCATTAACAAGACAAGGATATTCATATCTTATAACCGAGAAGAGTATCCCTTGGCAGAGATGGTCTATCATCGGCTTTGCCAATATGATTTCGCCGTTTATATGGATATGCTCTATAATCCGAACGAAGTATATACTCAAGACTATAGCGAAACCATTCAAGAAATCAAACAAAATGCAGAGAAGGGAGGTTACCTAGTATCTATTGCTAATGAGAGGATACTTTCAGAGTATAGTGCCTCTCGATTTGAATTGATAAAAGCCATCAAAGACAATCATGATGCGGGTCATGCTGTACCCAACATCATTCCTTTTGTGATGCAGGATTCCATCGTTGATAGAATAAAGAACGATAAGGGATTACAACCGCTGCTCAACTGCGGCGTCCAGTGTCTTGAAAGATTCGAAAAGGATAGACAATGCGACGAAATAGTCAAGCGAGTGGTCACGCAATTGATGACACCCGGTTCCATCAAGGTTCTTGCAGATAATCTTGCAAAAGGGACATCGGGTATGACGAACACGAAAGAGGCCAATTTTCTGTATAGGTTGTTAAATATAGAGGACACAACAGCTTTAACCAGTGAATCCGGAACGTTCTACGTTGACGACAAAGGTGTTGTGCAACGTTTCATTCCAGCTGACGATAATCCGTTTGTAGATGAGGAAATAGAGGTGACGAGTAACTATACATATATGACGTATAAGTCTATTCGCACTTTTATTGTTCCAAAAGGTGTTAAGGGGTTCATTAGTAGTTTTATGCGACACACCCGAGTGCTCGAGCGATTTGAACTACCAGACGGTCTGTTGAGCTTGGGGAATAATTCATTTGATATTAACACAGGGTGTAACTGTGTTTTTGCAAATTGTATTTTACCGACAGTTGTGATCCCGGAAAGTGTTAAGGAAATAGGTATATTTGCGTTTGGACACTCACATATTGACTGCCTTCAACTGCCCAAAACGCTCCATTCCCCTATCGGAAGACAGTTCTGTGACTCTTTTATTGGCACATTAAGACTACCAAAGGAGTGGGAACACGGTGTTTCTCTTGTAGAAAGTGTGTTGCGTTTTAGCGGAAGATTGTTAGACAATGAAAAATATGGCTACCTCAGGTGGCCTGGTACAATAGTGGGTGACTTGAAATTTTATTAAAAAATAAGCAGAACACTTATGGAACCAAAAGAATATTACGCCTTTATCAGCTACAAGCGCGAGGATGAAAAATGGGCGAAGTGGCTGCAGCACAAGCTGGAGCACTACAAACTGCCATCGAATCTGAATGGGCGCACGGACTTGCCGAGGGAGATCAGACCAGTGTTCCGCGACACTTCCGAGCTCAACCCAGGAAACCTACCGCAACAGATACATGATGCATTGGCGGCTTCTCGCCACCTGATTGTCATTTGCTCGCCTCACTCGGCACAGAGCGAATGGGTCAATCTGGAGATAGAGACCTTCATCGCAATGGGCAAGCAGGACTGTATCATCCCGTTCATTATAGAGGGCAGTCCATTTTCCAAGGATCCCTCCGAGGAGTGTTTCCCGCCTGCCATCCGCAACTTGCCCAAGGATCAGGAACTGCTCGGCGCCAACATCAATGAGATGGGCCGTGATGCCGCCGCCATCAAAACCGTGGCGCAGATGTTCGGCTTGCGATTTGACAGTTTGTGGAAAAGACATGTGCGTGAGCAGAAACGCAAGCAAGCCATAATTATCGCTACAGTGGTACTGTTTATCCTCTCCGTCATGGGTGTAGCAGCTTACATTTGGCGACAAAACGCCTTGCTCAACAAGAGCCAAACTGAACTGCAAATCGCTTACGACAATTTGACTGTGGCCAACCTAAAGACTGAGCAGGAAAGAGATCGCGCCAATCAGGAAAAGGAGCGAGCTGAGCAGGCAGAGGACAGCATTCGTGTTCAATATGAAATCATTGAGCAAGAGCGTGACAGAGCTAATCAGGAGAGAAAGCATGCAGAGCAGGAAATGGAACGTGCAGAGATGGCCGAAGACAGTATTCGAGTGCAATATGCTGTCATTAAGCAGGAACGCGACAAAACGCAACAAGCCTTGTGGAAAATGATGGAAAACAGAGCGAGATTTGTTGCGGAGAAAGGTCAAGAGCTGATAGATGATCATGATTCTTATACAGCAAGACTATTGGCGTTGGCCATACTGCCTGAATCACTGGATAATCCTGACAAACCATTTGTTGTGGAAGCGGAAGGGCTGTTGCGGAGTGCTATGAGAAATGATGAGGGAGTGTTAAGACATGGTACGACTGGCGCGTCTTCTGCTGCGTTTAGTCCAGATGGTAAACGAATTGTGTCGGGCCATTGGGATGGCAATCTTGTTATTTGGGATGCGGAAACAGGCAAGCAAATAGGATCGCCTTTAGAAGGACATACTGATGTTGTCGAATCTGTTGCTTTTAGTTCTGATGGCAAACGAATTGTGTCGGGGTCTTTTGACAACACCATTCGGATTTGGGATGCAGAAACAGGCAAGCAAATTGGAAAGCCGTTGGAGGGACATACAGCTTACGTTCAATCTGTTACATTTAGTCCTGATGGCAGACTAATCGTCTCCGCATCTGGGGGGCATTACATCAACGAGGAACATTGTGTGCGCATTTGGGATGTAAAAACGGGATGTCAGATTTGTGAACCTATAATGGGTCATTCTGCTCAGGTTAATTCCGTAGCATTCAGTCCAGATGGCAGACTAATTGTGTCAGGGTCTGGTGACAAAACCATTCGGATTTGGGATGCGGAGACAGGAAAGCAAATTGGAGATCCATTAACAGGTCATACTATGTCTGTATGTTCTGCTTCTTTCAGTTCCGACGGTAAAAGAATTGTGTCAGCGTCTACGGATCAAACCATTCGTATTTGGGATGCTGCTACAGGCAAGCAAATTGGAGAACCTATAGAGGGACACACTGATTATGTCTATTCCGTGGCTTTTAGTCCTGATGATAAGCGAATTGTATCATCATCAGCTGATAATACTATACGCATTTGGGATGTCGAAACAGGTATGCAAATTGGTGAACCGAAAGTGGGACATACGAGAGGGGTATCAACAGTTGCATATAGTCCTGACGGGAAAAGGTTGGTTTCAGCTTCTTCAGATCAAACAGTACGCATTTGGGACGTAGAAGTGGACAGGCAAATTGGACAATTATTAAATAGCCATACAGATGTTGTCCAATCTGTTGTATATAGCTCTGATGGTGAACGAATCTTATCTGCATCTTCGGATGGTACTGCGCGAATATGGGATGTAAAGACGGGTAAACAGGTTGGTTTCTCTTTACTTCATCCGGTCTCTTTGTATTCTGCCGCTTTTAGTCCCGATGGTAAGTTTGTTGTGACAGGATCTGGTGATAATACTGTGCGAATTTGGGACGTTATAACGGGTGATCAAGTTGGAGAACCTTTGAAACATGAGAGTAGTGTCAGTTCTGTCGCATTTAGTCCTGATGGTCAGAAAATCTTGTCTGCCTCTTGGGATCGAACTGTGCGAATATGGGATGTGAAGACGGGAGTACAACTTGGAAAGTCGTTAATACATCCAGATGCTGTAGAGTCTGCAGCTTTTAGTCCTGACGGAAAACTCGTTGTGACAGGGTCTGGAGATCACACCGTACGAATTTGGGATGTTACTACTGGCCTTCAAATTGGCAATCCCTTAAAACACAATCATTGGGTATATTCTGTTTCCTTTAGTCCTGATGGGAAAAAAGTTGTATCTGCATCAGAGGATTTATCCATACGGCTTTGGGAAGTGGAGACAGGGCTGCAAATCGGAGAACCTCTATTGGGACATTTACTTGCGGTTAGATCCGTCGCATTTAGTCCTGATGGCAAATATATTATATCAGGTTCTGGGGACAATACCATACGCATTTGGGATGTCGCCACGGGGCATCGGATTGGATCTCTGCTAATAGGAGATAATGATGTCTATTCCGTAGCTTTCAGTCCCGACGGAAAGCATATTGTGTCGGGGGCTAGTGATGGAATTATCCGTCTATGGGACTTCCCGCCCCTCCAGGACCTCATCGACGAAACCCGCAAACGCTTCAAGGAACGTAAGCTGACACCGGAAGAACGCAGAAAATATTACCTTGAATAAAACCTGACAAAAATAATACAGATACGAGAGATTGAATACAACTATGACCGACCAAGAAATCATCCAAAAACTGATTGCCAAGGACAATCGGGTGACGAAGGAGTTTTTCTTCGTCAAGTGCCGGCCTTTGTTCCTGAGCATCATCAGGAAAGTGTTCAACTACGAGGTGGACTACGACGAGTTCGTGAACGAGCTGTACCTCTACCTGATGGAAGACGATGCCAGAAAGTTACGGAACTTTGAGTATCGCAGTTCCATCTACCAGTGGCTGAAGGTGCTTGCCATCCGCTTTTTCATCAAGAAACGCGACAATCTGATAGATGACAGTAGTGACGAAGCTCTTTATGAAGAGACGAAAAACGAACCGACTGATGATATAGATATTTCAGCTAAAGGAGATCTCAACAGACTATTCATGATGATGCCAAACAAGCGGTATGTACATGTCATTAAAAGACTTGTGATTGAGGATTGGGAACCAGAAATGTTAGCTGAAGAGATGAATGTCACAGTGGATAATTTATACAATATTAAACGTCGAGCTATGGCTCAATTGACACAGATCGCCCTAAACGAAAAAAGAGAATATGAAAAGAAGTAGCGATATATCTGACGAACTCTTGGCATCCTATCTGGATGGCAATACCAGCGAAGCTGAGACACGAAAAGTGCTTGAAGCACTTGAGGTTGATCAGGAATTGCGCGAAATTGTGGAAATCGCCCTGCAAATTGAAAATGACAGAATCACCTCCTATGATGTGTTGCCCATGATGAAACTGGCTGCAGAGAGCGGAAACAACGTCTGCAGTGTGCTTTGCGAGGCTTTCGTTTTGCACAAAAGAGGTGTGCCGTTCGAAGAAAAAGAACTCTTGGTTATTGCACAACAGAATCATTGGTTGACACCACAAGGGACCCCGCTTCATTCCATTGGGCAACTGTTGGCTCACTACGGACTGATGGTTACACGCAGGTATGATGCCACGATGTATGATGTCTCAAAGGCACTTGCTTTAGACAATGATGTTATGGTGGTAGTGGATAGCGACAAACTCTACCCTGAACGAGAGGACGTGGAAGACGCACCCAATCATGCTGTCGTGGTAATGGAAATAGATGGTGATTCCAAGACGGTGACGATATTCGACCCTCAGGAAAATGCTCAAATGGCAATTCCCACTCCCCAATTCGAATTGGCTTGGAATGAATCACAGAACTATATGGTTAGAGTGCTGCAGTTGATCGAGGATTATGATCCACAACCCATTAATTTGGAAAGCATACAGCTGACGGATGATTTGCTGGAACTGCGAGAAGCCATTGCTGAGAACGCTCATGAGGTGTGGGCTGCAACAAGAATAAAGGAGGGTTGGTCGTATGGACAGCAACGCGATGATGCTAACAAAAAGCATCCAGACCTCGTTCCATACTCCGCCTTGCCCGATAGCGAGAAAGAATATGATCGCATCATGGCCATGGACACCATAAAGCTTGTTCGGAAGTTGGGATACGATTTGATGAAAAGAAAAGATTGACAAGATGCAGTGATAGATTCCATGCTCAAAGGAACTCTCTATTGTTGAAAATAATAATAGATAATTATGAGAAGAGAACCCTACATTCCGCAGCCTTTCGATACGAAAAACATTGAGCTGCCCGAAGAATTGAAACCCTTGGTGGAACAAATGGCAAAAAACGTGCATGAAACATGGGCGCAAACCCGAATTTCACAAGGCTGGACATACGGACCCGAGCGCAATGATGCCGAAAAGAAGCACCCTTGCCTTGTACCATACGAACAACTTCCCGAAGAGGAAAAGGTGTATGACCGGAATACGAGTGTTGAAACGCTGAAGTTCATCATCGGGAATGGATTCCTGATTTCGAAGTGACGTAAATATCCATCAAAATGTTATATGAACTCCTTTTCAAATAATAAATGTTTTGGATATGACTAACACCAAATATCAATAACCAAAAACCAATTCAATTATGACAAAATTCATCATCGGACTACTAGCCGGCCTATCCGCAGGATGTTTAGCCACCTTTCTTATCATTAAAAAAGCGACTGCGAAAAAAACAGGTGACTTTATAGATGGACTCTCATCAAGCAAAGAGACTATCAGAGAGTTTCTGAAGCGGTATCTTTCGGGAGAAGAGCTATCCGGCTATATCAACGGATTGAAGAAAAAACTGAGTGAGCAGATTTATGCTCGGGCTTCCGAACAGTCGGTTAGCGACAATATTTCACAACTCGCCGTTAACCGTTTGGCAGACAAACTCTCAACTCATAACGAAGAAGGAGAATCATCAAAACGGGGTTTCTTTGGTAATGCCGTGGATGTGGTAAAAGGGGCTTTGAAATCGCGGGTTGAGACTGCCGTCACCAACAATCAGGAAACCATAGAGCAAACGTTGAGCGAGAAAATCAATGAGGTAGTAAAAAACAACAGCAAGGAAATCATATCGCAAATCATTGACACAGAGATTGACAAAATCCTATCTCAACCCATATCAACGTTGTTTGAGGGCAGAGAAGATATGATTGCCTCTCTTAAACAGCGCATAATGAGATAAGAGTGAACCGCTAAACGCATTTGCTTCATGCCAGAATGTGCAGTGGCTGAGGTGGCGATCAAGTAATGATTTGCCAAAGTTCTTTATCATACAATCCTAACGAAGTCTATACCATGACTATCGCAAAACCATTCAAGGAATCAAACAAAATGCAGAATATAGATGGTACAACAGCTTTAACCAGTGAATCCGGAACGTTCTACGTTGATGACAAAGGCATTGTGCAACGTTTCATTCCAGCTGACGATAATCCGTTTGTAGATGAGGAAATAGAGGTGACGAGTAACTATACATATAAGACGTATAAGTCTATTCGCACTTTTATTGTCTCTCAAGGTGTTAAGGGTTTTGTTAGTGCTTTTATGAGATCTACTAGAGTGCTCGAGCGATTTGAACTACCAGACGGCCTGTTGAGCTTAGGGAATAATTCATTTGATTTTAACACAGCGTGTAACGGTGTTTTTGCAGATTGTATTTTACCAACAGTTGTGATCCCAGAAAGTGTTAAGGAAATAGGTGATTTTGCTTTTGGAAAGTCACATATTGACTGCCTTCAACTGCCCAAAACGCTCCATTCCCCTATCGGAAGACAGTTCTGTGACTCTTTTATTGGCACATTAAGACTACCAAAGGAGTGGGAACACGGTGTTTCTCTTGGAGAAGATGGAAAGTTAGAATTTAGTGGATGCTTGTGCGACAATGAACAATATGGCTATCTCAGGTGGCCTGGCACGCGAGTGGGCAGTTTGGAGTTTTTTGATAAAAAGGAATTATGAACAAATGCAAGCTAAAGAAAGGTGAGAACAATTCCATTCAAAACCATTTTAACGGAAAAGGAATTCTGCCCAATACTTACTGAACTTCGGGACTGATTTACTGATTCCCTTGACTGATAGAGTCCCTCCTCCCTCACCTTCTATATCATTAAAAACAAAAAGTATGCCCAAACCACGTTTTATTATCCTAACACTCTGTCTGGTCGGCTTGCTGTGCACAAGTTGCACTAACAAAGGTGAAAAGGCGGAACCCGCAAAGCAAAAGCAAACCAAAACGGTAACTCAGGACAAAGTGATTACCCTCTGTCTGCAACCTTATAACGGCTTCCCCGAAGACCAACTGTCGGAGCTTCAAACGGATGTGCAAAACTGCCTCGATACACTTATCCCCGAGAAGAAGTTCAAGGTAAATACCCTTAAAAACCGACAGCTTCCTGCCTCGTGCTTTTACCAACCTCGCAAACGGTATCGCGCCGACTCCATCATCCGCTATCAGCTCACATTTAACAACTCCAACTACATTATGGGAGTGCTTAGCACCGACATTTCCTGTGATGCACACGGTTACGATGATTTTGGCATATTGGGATTAGGTTTCTGTCCGGGAAAGAGCGCGGTGGTATCCACTTTTAGGGTGAAGCCAAAATCGATGTTCTATAAGGTGGTGATACATGAGTTTTTGCATAACCTCGGTCTGGATCACTGTCCGCAAAACGACCGTTCGTGCTACATGTGCGACGCAGACAAAACACCTCGTCTGGAGCTGGAAGTTCGGCTGTGCGAGTCATGCCGGGATGCACTCATTCAATGAAATAGATTCCACTGATAGATTTCACCCCTCGCCCGCCCTCTATACAAAAAAATACCCGAAACAATGAAAATTTGAATGATATGAAAAAGAACAAACGGAAAAGGGCAAAGAAAGCCACGATGGATGTCATCAAGGCAGTGAGGCGTGGAAATCGTGAGGCGGAGATGGATTTGTTTGGTCCAGGATTTCGCTCTCGCAGAAGTGTCCATAAGTCGAAAAAAAACTATACCCGAAAAACAAAACATAAAGATAATAATGAATGGACATAAAAAACATACAGTGAAGATGGAGGATATATTGTATAACATCAATTCTGTCATCGCCGATGAGAATGCGTCATACGAAGAACGCAAACTTTTGGTGATGTCGTTGCTGAAATCAGCCAAAGCCAACTGTCCAGAAGCGGAGGAAAACAAGGAACTTTATGCCAAAATCGTGTACACTGTGGCTGATTTTCTGAGCGACAACGATGACAACGACATGGCGGCAAATCTGTTTTTAGAGCACTTGGAACTCTGTGATAAGATATATGGTCAGGACAGCATCCAGTCTGCTGATTCTCTGTGCAATATCGGCTACACCTTAATTGAAGACGGGGATGCGGAGACTGGTATGGCCTTATTGATGAAAGCATTGAAAATCAGGGAAAAGACGTTCGGTTTCGGACATTTGGAAACCGCCAATAACTATCTTATCATTGGCGGAGGCTACCAGTCAATCGGCGACATTCCTCATACGGTGGAGTTCTTCGAGAAGGGAAAAGAGGCCTTGTTGGCATGCGGTGAGTCCCAAAAGGCTATAGATGTTCAACGGTCCATTGGGGTTATTTATGCGAAAAACGACATGAAGGAGGAGGCACTTCAACAATACAACAAGACAATGGACATGATAGCAGATGCGCTTGGTGTCGTGAATGCGGAATATGCCGCTATGTGCAATGCCATTGGAGTATTGTTGAACGAGGAAAACATGAATATTCGCGCCTTTAATTATTTTAACAAGGCGATTGAAATCTCTTTGGAGGTGAATGGCTATTTCGATGAAGATACAGGCACCTATTACCGTAATGCAGCCTTGACCCTTTTCAAGATGGGTGAATTCGCCCAATTCTCAGAATATATTGAAAAATCACTGGAAATCAGGGATGCTTTGTTGAATCCAAATCACTTGGCTCTTGCAGAAACATACATGTATTTCGCCATCGCGCTTTTGTGGAGGAAAGACATTCCCACCGCACTGCAATATTTTCAAAAGGCACTTGACATTAAGAAATCCCAATTGGGAGAGGACAGCGAAGAGGTGAATGAGCTTCTAAGTTATATGGATGCCGTCGCTTCCAAACCCATTGAAGATGCCCAAGCAATAGACCTCCTGCTGAAAGGTTGGAGAGATGAAGAACTGAACTGAAAATCCAAAAACCTCTAACAATGTTAACCGTAAAATCTCTTGTTTTGAAATGCCCGTTTTGCGGAACCACCAAGGAAGTGGTCAAACCGAATACTGAACCTACCCCCGGCGGAACCCTTTGGTCGGACGGAGTATATGAAGACCCCGTGGCTCCAACGCCTTCTCCTATTCAAAAATGCCCGAATTGTGGAGACTACTACTTCTTGGACGAGGCAGAAAGCGTTGAAAGCGAGCACGAGACAAACGAAACCGGAAATCTTTCATTGAAAGACACGATGCCCGTCTATCGGCAGTTTAAGGAAGCGGAAATGAGCCAAGAACAGAGAAATGTCATGTACTTGACGCTAATTCGCGCCTTTAATGATGAGTATAGGGAACACCCAGGAGCCGTATTTTATGAAGGTGTGGGGGTGTATGTGATTGACAAAATCAGCAAAGAACTCATAAACTTCGAAAATGTTAATATCGTTTTGAAAGGAGAACTGCTGAGAGAGGTGAGATATTATGACGAATCGATAGAACTGCTTGAGAAGGCAAAAAAAGAACAGCCTGAAAAGGGCTGGATGATCGACCAGATTATCGAACAGGTCAAGAATCGTAACTACAAAGTGTTTGTATTGCGCATGGCAGAATAATGTAGAGATAGGCATCAAAAACAAAACACCTAAAACGATGATGAAATTCCATTTTACGATTGTCAAACATGTCGAAAATCACCTCCATCTCCGCCCTATTGCACCTGCTCGTTGACGGGCTTTGCGTCTGCTGCCTTTACAAGATGGCGGGTGGTTTCGATGAATCCTTATACGCAGGAGTATTCATCACATACACGGTACTGGCATTTCTGACACAACCGCTGACCGGATTGTTGGCCGACCATGCGCTGCGCCAGAGCAACATTCTGATTCTTGCAGCCGTCGCCTTCCTTTCTATCGCCGTTTTGATAGCATCAGTTGCAATGATGTTCTCAATGCCACCCAAAGTCACCTTTTTCCTCGTGGCCATCCTGTTGGGGATGGGAAATTCGTTGTTCCATGTATGGGGAGGGAAACTTGTAGCCCACCTCACCCGCAACAACATACGTGCCCTTGGAGTGTTTGTGTCCACAGGGGCCTTGGGACTTGGCATCGGAGTGGTTTTTGCATCGTGGCCGCTGCTCTATGGACTGCTCATTGCTATTGCCATCATGTCGGTGGTGTCGATTCGCATTACAGATAACAATGCTGACAAATGTTCTGATTCGACCGTAACCTTCTCAGGTAGAGTATGGTGGGCATGGGGCGCAGTATTGCTGTTAATGACTTTTGTGGGCCTGCGTTCCTATCTTGGCGAAGCACTCGCCACAGGGGTATCCATCGGTGCCAGTACCATTCTGCTCATCGGAAGCATCACCATGCTGGGCAAGGCGGCAGGCGGATGGATGGCCAAAGGAATTGGACTATGGCAGACGCTCGTCTTAGCGCTCATAGGGACATTGCTCTGTCTCTGGCTGAAAAGCAGCATAGAATGGCTTTGGATCCCGGGAGTGCTACTCATCAATTTCACCATGGCAGTAACGCTTTATCTATGCAACAAAGTGATGCCCGGGAGGGAAGGTTTGGCCTTTGGCCTGCTGGCCGCATCGCTGATGCCTGGATATCTCTTAGCGCAGATTCCGGACGCCTCAACACTTATGCCGACACTGGTTTTAAATTTGACTCTAACCATTGCGATAGAATTGGGTGTGTTGTGGCTGCTTCGAGAAAAACGAGCCGACGTATTATGGTCGTCAGTGGTGGTCAACATCCTCACCAATCTTCCACTGAACCTCTGCCTCTTTTATGTTGACGGTGGTTGGATTGCTATTGCAGTGGGCGAAGTATTGGTCCTCTTGTCGGAAACCGTTTGGTATCGTTTCTTCACTTCCAGCTGGAAACGTGGAGCTATATACAGCACCCTCTGCAATACGATCAGCTTCCTTGTCGGAGTATTGATATTTTTGGCGATGAAACTTTTTCAAATATTATAAACCCTTAAAAATCAATCAAAATGTTCAAAAATCTTTTAGACATCGCACCCATTCCTGATGAAGTATTCACCGAAGGTGAAGAAATAATAACTGAAAATGAAGACATCTTAACCAACGGCATCGGAGGTGCCTCCCCCACCCTCATCATCGGTGCCATTTTGGCCACGCTCATCGCCATCGGCATCTGCCTCTTAATCGTACGCCAAGTGCGGAGAAAAATTGTGCAAAACTAAAGGGTGCCCATTTCCCTCCTGCTACCCGAAACACCAACAAAAACGTCAACAATGAAAGATGAAAACCAAGATCAAATAAAAGTGCCCAGCATGGAGTCATTCCCTGTGAAGGATAGATTCTTCGCCGGAACACATCCCTGCTACGGCTATGTTGAAACGAATTATATCATCGCCAAATTAGAACAATTTGCGAACTTCGGCATTACCCACTTTGTGGATTTGACAGAAGAAGGAGAGTGTAAAGAGTACAAAGATTTGCTTCAACCTTGGCAGAAATATCTGCGAATTCCGTTTCATGCCAAGTTGACATTGACCAGTTTTCTGGATGTGCGCAATGTGTTCCTTACTATCTACGACATTCTGGAGGAAGATTCTTCGAATCAGGTCTTTCTCCACTGTAAATATGGTCTCGGCAGGGTTGGGACGGTTCTCGGTTGCATTCTGGCGGATGAATCCGATAAAAACTACCCTCAAGTGAAGAAAGAATTGGACGATTTACTTTCTGTCAGCCCGAGATTATACGACTGCTCTCTTCCAGTGAAGCCTGAACAATGCGCCTTTATCCGCAGCTTCATTGAAGAACGCGATGCTTATTCACAACATCTTGGTGTCAGGAATGAAATTAATTCAAACGGAGCGGACATAGCGCATCTGATGGAATGCTTTCGTGATGCCCAAGAGCTCTATGACAGCGTGCTGATGTACCCGCACAAAATATCCCTGCTCAACAGTCGTCGTTGCCGACATTGTGGTGGACAGTTAATAAAGATGTATTATAGCAGTTCTGCTGACTCTTGGAAAAATCTTGCGGGTCGTGAAGGAGAACTGATTGTTTGCGAAAAATGCCATGAATGGGATGATTTCGATTGTTTCGTTATGAATTAATGACCAAGACTCGATAAGGATTAACAGATTATGTGTTATACAATAAACATGTTGTTGTTAGGCGGCAACGGGGAAAACCGTTCCTTGGATGTGTCGCAACATATAGGCATAGACAGCCTAAAGGTCGAATGTGCGAACATACCCGACAAGCATCTGACAACGGTCGGCGAGGAGTGTCTTTCCCTTCTGGAAATGAGCGATGTGATTGCCGTCGTGGTTGACACTCCTTCTCTGATGGAAAAAGAGTCCAAGGCATTTCCCAATCAAGTGAATCGTATCAAAGAGATTCTGGATTTGCTACACAATGTGACAGGGGATGAGAAAAAGGTGATCTTCGCGCCTGTCAAGTGTGAAAAGTGGATGCAGGAACGGCGTATGAAAGAGGTGCTGGACAAGTTGGTCAGTGTCTATCATTCATTCTTTAGGAGCCTGCGCTCTTCCAATATGATTGAATGTTGCATCATTCCCACAGTTTCGATTGAAGATGCGCTACAACATTGCGACCAATTGTTGTGGCACACAATAGGGTATATGGCTAAGAAGTGGGCTGCGGAAACAAAATCAATGCGCCGTTTGGGAACCCGTTATCTTATGCCAACTAAATCTGAAAACATAGCAAAGAGGATGGAGGAGCTTGAAAGGGAAGGTGTTGTCGTTAATAACAGTGGCTATATCTCGATAGACAACTGGTATGAAATCCCTGTGATTATGGAAAAATTTGACGACATCGGTTAAGAGCATCATTCGTAAATCATTGAAAAGCTACAACATACAAGAATAATTTTTTTTTTCAAAAAAATTTTTGCACAACGCAGTAAAACTGCGCAGTGGGGTTGTATTTTTGCACACCAAACAACGGGAAAGGGCGGTTGACGCCAAGGAGAGTTACTTCGACTTCATGTTTTTGAATACGGATTTGTGGCCGTCGAGCAGATTTCGATCTCCGTTCAGCAATGCTGAAAAGACCATGCAGGTGTTAAGTCACCTATGTCACTCTCCGACTGTCTCCAGGGAGGCATTTTCACCGCCCTTTTATTATGAATGTTCTTTGAAACAATGTATATAACTTATGAGTTATAACAAGCAGCTTTGTTATAACGATTTGACCAAAAACCATGAAGGTGCCAAAGCATGGTTGAAGACTCCCGAATGGGAGCTCTACACCGCAGTGGCAACCACCATGGGTATTGAGGACACGTTCTACGAAACAGGCTTCGACCGTGTGCAACGCATCGCCAATCTGGTAAAGAAAGTGGAGGCCGAATTTGTGGCACAGTTAGCCATTTACGCCCGCGAGAAGATGCATCTGCGCAGTGTACCAATGTTGCTGTTGGTCGAGTTGGCTAAGCACCACCACGGTGACTCGCTCGTGAGCCGTGCTGTGAGCCGAACGGTGCAACGCGCCGACGAGATCGCAGAACTGCTGACGTGCTATCAATGGCGCTCAGGAAGAAAGGACTTGAGCCATTTGAGCAACCAAATCCGCATAGGACTGGCAGAGGCGTTCAACCGCTTCGACGAGTATCAGTTCTCAAAGTACAACCGCAAGGATCGAAAGGTCACGCTGCGGGACGCATTGTTGCTGGTACACCCGAAACCGAAGGACGCAGCTCAAGCCGAGCTCTTCCGCAAAATCCTGAACAACACGTTGGCCACGCCCTACACTTGGGAAACCGAGCTGTCGGCGACTGGAAAACAGAAGTTCTCCTCGGCGGATGAGCGTGATGAAGCGTTGTGCGGAAAATGGCAAGAGCTTATCAGAAGCGGTCGCTTAGGCTACATGGCCATGCTGCGCAATCTGGCTAACATGACCAACTTGTGCATCGACAACGAGAGCAAGCGCATGGTCTGCAAACGACTCTCCGATCCCAAAGCCGTCCGCAAGAGCCAGCTGATGCCTTTCCGCTTCCTGTCTGCCTACCTTGAACTGGTCAACGACGATCCTTCCAACCTTGTATATGCGGATGCGACACATTGGTTTTGGCACGATTATGCCTACGGTGAATTGTCCTGGAGGTGTCGTGAGGTTGAACAGCGTATAGATATTATCCGCAGCAGATACTGTTTTAGGCATCGGACCAAAGTGTGCAGGTATC
>Ga0310696_10005029_pt1 | contig 16041 bp, 12 predicted proteins | sample AusTroGonzalo_MG_4_FD_203885 | JGI IMG/M metagenome (GOLD analysis project Ga0310696, IMG submission 203885) | Bovine rumen microbial communities from tropical cattle in Woodstock, Queensland, Australia - Gonzalo_02 (v2) (version 2) | ecosystem: Host-associated > Mammals > Digestive system >...
CAATTCCATGATTGCTTCCTTATTATCCTGTTTCGCCGCTTTTTCAAGCCACTTCAGACCTTCTTTCGTTTTGCCGTTCTTCAAATAATCATCCCCAATTATCAACTGCGCCTTCGCATAGCCTTTTTCCGCAGATTTCCGCATATATTTATCGGCCTTCTTATCATTGCCTTCTAATGCGTAATCATAGGCTTTTCCAAACTCTTCCGACCCGTCTCCGCCGCCGCAACTGCCGAACATGCAGATAACGATCAGCAGAACGAAAACGCCCGCGACGACATACCAGTATTTTCTCAACACGGGATAGAACGGCAGGGTTTTGACTTTTGCGAGGACCTTGTCTTTTGTGACTTTCACATCAAAGCCGGATTTGCCCTGAGCCTCTTGCTGAGGCGCGGACTGCTGACCGCTCTGCGGGGCGCCCGGTTGAGGTGCGGGTGCGGACTGCTGACCGCTCTGCGGGGCGCCCGGTTGAGGTGCGGGTGCGGACTGCTGACCGCTCTGCGGGGCATCCGGCGGAACAGGCGTGCCGCATTTCGGGCAGATGGCAGTTCCGGTTTCGAGGGGAGCATTGCAATGAGGACAATTCATTTCGAGTTCCTTTCATGGAAAGTTTTTGGAATCGGTTTCGGGGGAGACGATATCGCCTTTTGGGGAAGCCCCATTATTAATGTATGGCCCGGTAAATCCTCAAATCTAACACTTGCAGGCAAAAAAAACAAAAAAAAGAATGCTCCGGACCAATGAAGCGGCTCGGTTCCGAGCGGCGTAATGGTTTCCGGCGCATCCGCTCCGTCGCCCGTCCGAAGACCGGATGGACGGCTTTTCAGGACAGACAAAAGATAAAAAAACGCCTCCCCTGTTCGAGGAAGCGTTTTTTTCGTATCGTGTTTTAACCCGTTAGACTGCGGAACCGGACTCAAGCTGTCCGCCCGCGTCCATCAGGCGTTTCGCTTATTCCGAGGCCTTCGGCATATTGAAATTGACGGTACGCTCGTCCAATGTATAGGCTCCGGGAGTGATCAGACCGATGACGGGCACAATGAAGACGAAGGTACCCACGAGGTCCATGATGCCGCACGTGCCGAGCGAGCGTCCGATCGTGTGGTTCTGGGAAACGTACCCATCTTTTCTGACGGTGATCGTCGCCCCTTTGCAGGAGACGTCGATGTTGCAGGGGGTAAACCCTTTGTGTTTGTTGTTCACAAGCACTTCCGCTCCAGACGGCGAGGAATTGACCGAGACGGTCTGTTTCCACGGAGCAAACATGGAACATCCGTTCGTTGCCAGCAGCAGAAGTGCGGCCATGACGAGATTTGCGAGTGGTGATTTTTTCATGATCGTCCTTTCTTGAAAGGTTGTGCGCCGTCCGGGTCCGGGGTGCGGCTGAGGTAAAAAAGGGAAAGACTTTGTACGGATGCAATACTATATTCCCTTTTTCGGAAAATGCAAGAGGAAAATATGAAAAGATTTTCCGCCTGAAAGTGAGGATAGGGGAAACGGGAAGACGAAGAAGCCGCCGTCCGGTCGGAACCGGGCGGCGGCGGGAAAACTCGCGTTTTCTCAGTCCGGCGCGGCGGGATCACCGCCGGACCGGAGGATCGAACCGAACATCATTTTCCTCCGGTAAGGGAGTTGAACGCACCGTTGACCGCATTATTGACGGCATTCGAAGCATCTTCAGTGGCGTTGCCGATGGAATTCATGGCGCCGCTGACGGCGTCGTTGGTCGCCTGGGTGGCGCCTTCGGTGGCATCGCCGATGGAATTCATGGCGCCGCCGACGGCATCGCTGACAGTACCATTGGCCTGTTCCACCTGGGCTTTGACTTTGTCCTTGGGCTCGCTGCCGCCGATGGTCCAGAAGGAGAAGTAGAGGTAAATGGTCAGGATCATGGCGACAACGACGAGCGTGGTGGCGATGTCGACCGGGTGGATGGAGGCGCGGACTTCTTCCTTGTTGATGGAAGCGAAGGTAAGGCCTTCGATCTGCTTGGGATCCTGAGCCGGGGTCATCAGGGAGACGATGATGAGGACGGCTGCGGTGATGAGGAAGAGAACGCCGCAGGCATAGTAGGCATTCCAGTCGCCGATGGCCGCGAGGAACGCGGGATTGGCAGCCTTGCCGGCCTTCACGGCGGCTTCATTGGCGCCCCAGAAGGTCTGGATGGTCAGCTTGGCCATACCGAGCACGAAACCGACGGTGAGGCCCCAGACGGCGCCCTTGGAGTTGATGCGGGACCAGAAGATGCCCAGCAGGAACGTGGCGGTGATGGCAGGAGCGAGGAAGCTCTGGACGTTCTGCAGGTAGTCATAGAGACCGCCGCCGCCCTGGGCGACCTGCTTCATGATCGGGATCCAGATGAGGCCGCAGACGACGACCACGGTGGTGGCGATCTTACCGACGTAGACCAGTTCCTTCTGAGAGGCGTTCTTTTTCAGTTTCTGGTAGATATCAACCGTAAAGAGGGCGGCGCTGGAGTTGAAGAGGCTGGAAAGGGAGCTCATGAGGGCGGCGAGCAGGCCGGCGATCACGAGGCCGCGGAAACCGGGGCGAAGCAGCTGGATCACGAGGGTCGGGAAGACTTTGTCGCCGTCGATGTCGGTGCTGTTGGGCTTGTAGGGAAGCGTGATGGCACCCTGATGATGGAGGGCGGCGCCGATGAGGCCGGGGACGAGGAAGATCATGACGGGCAGGACCTTCAGGAACGCGCCCCAGATCGTGCCGCGGCGGGCGACCGTCAGGTTCTTGGCGGCCAGGGTGCGCTGCACGATGTACTGGTCGGTGCACCAGTACCAGATACCGATGATCGGGGAGGCAATGCAGATGGCGAGCCACGGGAATTCCTTATCGGAAAGCGGATGCCAGAGGGCATACTGGGAGGCGTGCGTAGCCGTGAAGTCGCGGAGTCCGCTCCAGCCGCCGTCAAGCTTGGTCAGGCCGAAATAGAGGATGAAGATGGAGCCGAGCACCAGGATGATGGCCTGGCAGGCGTCGGTGTAGAGGACTGCGCGGAGACCGCCGAACACGGAGTAGATACCGGTCAGGATGATCGTAAGCAGAGCGCCGCACCAGAAAGCGTCGAGTCCGGCGAAATTGAAGTTGGGGAACAGCGTGTTGAACACGGTTGCGCCGGCGTACACGGTGACGGACACCTTGGTCAGCACGTAGGCGGCGAGGGAGATGATGGAGAGGATCCAACGGGCCGTCGGGCTGAAGCGTTTTTCCAGGAATTCCGGCATTGTGAAGACCTTCGACCGATAGTAGTACGGGACGAAGACCCAGCCGAGCATGAGCAGCACCCATGCGTGGAGTTCCCAGTGAGCGAGGGAGAGACCGGTGTTCGCGCCGGATCCGGCGAGACCGACGATGTGTTCGGAACCGACGTTACTGGCGAAGAGGCTGCCGCCGATGGCAAACCAGCCGATGTTGCGGCTGCCGAGGAAGAAGTCGGATGTCGTGTTCTGGCCTCGGGAGGCATAGATCGCGATGCCGGCAATGATTGCGAAGTAGCCGATGATCACGACCCAGTCGAGTGCTTCGAGGGACACTGAGACCTTCGAGGCTTCAGCGACGGCTTCGGGGGCGGCGGATTTCACGGTTTCCACGGCCTTTTCGGCCGTTTCCTGCGCGAGAAGAATCCAGTTGAGAGTGCTAACCATTTGTTTCTGGTCCTTTCGTTATTTGGGATATATGTTGGGAGTTACTGGTATGTTTAGACAAAATAAATTACTTAACAATACACCGCACACGGGTAAAAATCAACCCCGGTTTTGATGAAAAACGCTTTTTTTCCGGTTTTCTTTCCTTATTTACTAAAGAATGATGCGGAATTGAGCTTAAAAAAACACCGAAACCGGGATAAAGCAACTCATGACTGGGGCAGCGGGGGACCTCCTTTGCTCCACAGGCGCAGATCGAGCTCCATCACGTCGAACACGCTCAGGATTTCCTTCAGCTCGGACTGCGTCCGTCGAGCCGCTTCTTCCCCGAGGTCGCCGTGCGACGGCATCTCGAAGAGGTTGCTGCTCCCGGAAATCGGGATGGCAATGTAGACGTTCGAGTTCATGAACGCGAAGGCGATCCGGGAGACGCCCTTGCGGAAATGCTCGGAGAGCTGCACCATCGTGTGCATGAGTTTCGGGGTCAGGATGTACCGCGCTTCGACATCGTCCTCCGTGTAGACCACGAATTTCTTTTCAAACGTCGGGTCCTCCATACGGGTCATGTGACCGCGCCCGGGAAGATGGAGTTTCTGGAGGAAATTGCCGAAGACCTGCCCGAGAGCGGCCTCGGCGGTATCGGGAAGCACCCAGTGGCTGTATTTGAAATCCTTGTTGAAGTCGGCGATCATGAAGACGCCATTGAAGAACGTCTCGTAGGTCGTGTTCTTGCCGTCATGATGCGCCTCCTGCACCGTAAGCTCGCTGAAGCGGACCGGGATGCCCTTGTAGGAGCCGTAGACCAGGTCCTCGCCCTTGTACGTGCTGATGGTCTGGGAGAATATCTTCGACTTGCGGAATTCCTGCTTCGGGATGCTGCCGGTCGGGTTGTAGGCCAGCCCCGGATCGATCTCCTTCAGCAGCGCGGGCACCACGAGCTTCTTGTACTGGAGCTTCACGCCGCGCATCATGGACGCGTACACGACGCAGGCGAGCACGATGCCGATGATCAGGATCGCCGGCACCATGGATCCATCGGCGAACGCGGCGACGGCGAGCAGGATCAGCGTGATGACAATGATCACGCAGGAGACGGCCATGGCATTCTTCCGCGTTTTGTCGCGGAGGACGCGTAATTCGGAAAGGGTCTCGTTCAGCCCCGCAATGGAGTGAGAATGGCCCTCGGCACTTCGGTCGGGTTCAGTGTCGTTCATTTCAGTTCGGATGGATTATTTGTTGAAGAGGTCGCCGACGTTGGGATTGACGCGGTCTTCCGCCGTGGCTTCGAAGAGCGGAGCACCCGTATGACCGAACATGCCGGCGAAGAGGTTGTTCGGGAAGATGCGGATGGCGAGGTTGTAGTCCGTAACCGCGGCGTTGTAGGCGCGGCGGGAGGCGGAGATCTGCTCTTCGATCTCGTTCAGGGATTTCTGAAGCTGGATCATGTTCGCGGACGCCTTCAGATCCGGGTACGACTCGACCTGCACCATCAGGCCCTTCATCGCGCCGGAAAGCTCCTTGTCAAGGGCAAGGCGTTCGGCGGGATCGGTCGCGGCGGCCGCGCGCGTACGAAGTTCGGTGAGCTTCTCCAGCGTGCCGGATTCGTGCTTCATGTACGCCTGCACGCTCGAAACGAGGTTCGGGATGAGGTCACAGCGTTTCTTCAGCTGGACGTCGATCCCCGCGAACGCATTCTGCACGTTGGCGCGTTTCGCCGCGAGGCTGTTGTAGATCGCGATCACGAAAATGAGGATGGCGAGCGGGATGATGAGGAAAAGCCAGGGCATGGGGAAAACCTTTCTCTTGTATGATTGAAAGTATTGTTTCCGCCGGGGAAATCTCCGGCATCCATCAATATAGCATCAAATACCGACAAATCAAGATGCGGATTCCTTTTTTTATGAAATTGCCGGACCGCGTTCAGAAAAGGTTCTGCGAGAGGCAATGCAGAGCGCCGCCCTCGAGGATGATGTCGCCGCAGTCGATCTGCACGACTTCGCGCCCGGGGAAGCATTCCCCGACGATCGAGGCGGCGCGTGCATCGTTCCGGGGCTGGCGGTACGAGGGCACGAGCACAGCGCCGTTCACGAGCAGATAATTTGCGTAGGAGGCGGGAAGCGTCTCTTCCCGCCAGCCATCCGGCGGCGCCACGGGATCCGGCAGCGGCAGCGGGATCACGTCGAGCGGCTTTCCGAGGCGCGTCCGGTATTCGCGCAGACGGCGCAGGTTTTCGTTCAGCATCGGAGCGTTCGGGGAGCATTCGGCCGCGATGCAGGCAAGCACGGCGTCAGGCCGGACGAACCGGGCAAGCGTGTCGATGTGGCCGTCCGTGTCGTCGCAGAAAAGCCCGCCCTTCAGCCACAGGATATCGTCCACGCCAAGCGAGCTCATCAGATGTTCGCCGATCTCCGCCCGGCTCATGGACGGATTGCGGTTCGGGTTCAGCATCACGGACTCGGTCGTCATCAGAAGTCCCGCGCCGTTCGTCTCCAATGCGCCCCCCTCGCAGACCATCGGCACGGGATTCAGCTCATAGCCGAGCAGCGCGGCGACGTGCGCCGGCACGGCAGCGTCCAGGTCCCACGGGGGGAATTTCCCACCCCAGGCGTTGTAGCGGAAGTGGTCCAGCAGGCGCGCTCCGGTCGCACGGTTCGCGAGGCAGACGGGGCCGTGGTCACGGCACCAGGCGTCGTTGGTCGGCACGTCCAGGAGTTCGATGCGTACGAAATCGGCTCCGGCCTCGGCGAGAAGCTTCCGGATACGGGGTTGTTCCGCCGCCGCGCAATTAATCTTCACAGCCTCGAAATGCGAGATCGCCGCGGCGAAACCGGCATAAGTCGTTTCCAGTGCGGACCGGCGGTCCTCCCACGTGACGGGATTCAGCGGCCAGGACAGCAGCACGGCACGCTGTTCCTCCCATTCCGCGGGCATCGTGAAACCGCGGGCGGCGGCGGTCGCAGTTCCAAGCATGGTTCAATCTCCGAACCGCTTCAGGATCGGTCCGTAGGCGTCGATGCGCCGGTCGCGGAAGAACGGCCACATGCGTCGGTGTTCCTCCATGGCCTTCAGGTCGCAGTCGGCGTACAAGATCTCCGCCTTGTCGCGGGAAGCGAGAGCGAGGTCTTCGCCGTAGAAATCCGACACGAACGACGAGCCCCAGAACCGCGTGCCGTGTTCCGTGCCGACGCGGTTCACCGCGGCGAAGAAACAGCCGTTCGCGACGGCATGTCCATGCTGGACCGTGAGCCACGCATGACGCTGTTTGAGCATCAGGTCGTCCGGCTCGGATTCGATGGTCCCGATCGCGGTCGGGCAGAAGATAACGGACGCGCCGTCGAGCGCGGTGAGGCGGGCGGCCTCCGGGTACCACTGGTCCCAGCAGACGACCACGCCGATGCGTCCGAACGCAGTGTCCCATGCGCGGAACGGGCCGTCGCCGGGCGTGAAATAAAACTTCTCCTCGAAACCGGGGTCCTGCGGAATGTGCATTTTGCGGTAGACTCCGGCGATGCTGCCGTCTGCATCGAAGATGACCGAGGTGTTGTGGCAGAGCCCGGGAGCGCGCCTCTCGAAGAACGAACCGACGATGACCACGCCGGAACGTTTCGCGAGCGCCGCGTAGAAATCTATGCCGGGACCGGGGACCGGTTCGGCCAGCTCGAAGAAATCCGGGTCCTGCTTCCAGCAGAAATACTCTGTCTGGAAGAGCTCCTGCGTGCAGACGATGTTAGCCCCCTGCCCTGCCGCCTCGCGGACACGGGCAGCAAAACGATCCCGGGCCTCCTCCACGGACGCGGGCGCAAAATCCTGCACCAACGCCACGCGGACGGACTTGATCTCGTTCGGTTCTGACTTCATCGCGGGGATTCCTCCTGTTCGTCGGGGCGGTTCAGGGACGTGCGTGCGCCGAGCGCGAGCGCGATGGTCGCGGCGTCGGCGTAAATGAGGTCGGATCCGGCGGGCAGCCCGCGTGCCGGGCGCGTGATGGCGAAACCGCGTCCCCGGAACCGGTTGGCAAGATAGACGGCGGTCGCCTGGCCTTCGATGTCCTGGCTCAGAGCCAGGATCATTTCATGGATCCCGCCCGCGGCGATTCGGGCATCGAGACGCGGGATGGAGAGCGATTCGGGGAATTTGCCTTCGAGCGGGGCGATGCGGCCGCCGAGCACATGGTAGACGCCCTTGTAGACGCCGGCGGACTCGAGCGAATGGATTTGCGCCACGTCCTCCACGACGCAAATGACGGATCGGTCGCGGACGGGGGAAGCGCAGATGCCGCAGGGGCCGTTGTCCGGCGCGTCGGAGAGGTTGCCGCACTCCGGGCAGGCATGGATGCGCGTGTGAAGCGAGGCCAGGTTTCCGGCAAGCGCATCAAGCTTCGCCGGGTCCCACAGGTACAGCGACAGCGCCATGCGTTCGGCGGAGCGTTTCCCGACGCCCGGCAGATTTTTCAACATCTCGATAAGTTCGGCCAGAGGCTCCGGCCAGGGCTGCGCGTACATGGAGTCGGTCTCCCTGGGGGCGCTCAGAAGAGGCCCGGCAGCGGCATGCCGCCGGTCGCCTCGGAGATCTTCTGCGAAATCGCGTTTTTCGCCTGGGCGATAGCCTGGTTGACGGCCTCGGCGGCAGCCTGCGGAGACATGGCGGAGGCAGTGCATGTGATGGCACGCACAAAGCAATCGCCGGACACGATGGCGGTCACGGTGCCGTCCTGGCTGACGCCGCGGAATTCCATCTGCGCGAGTTCCTGCTTCATGACTTCAAGTTTCTGCTTCAGCGCCTGGAAATCCTTCATCATCCCGGCGAGCTGACCGAAAGAACCGAACATGGACATGGTAAAAATGCCTTTCAGAATCGTTGTTTCAAATGAGGTTTTTCACTTCGTGCCGCCGGACGGGGCGGATTCCAGCAGCTTCTCCAGCGCCGGGTCGCGTTTCGCGCCGAGATCAAGCGCTCTTTTGTAGGATTTCAGCGCGGATTCGGCACGTCTCATGGCGTAATGCACGCGGGCCAGAGCCAGATGGGCATCCGGGTTCGACGGGTCGGCGTCGGACGCTGCCAGATAATGCCACAGGGCATTCGGATAATCCTTTTCGCCTTCGGCTTTCTTCGCCTGCGCCATGGAATCCTCGAATCTGGCCTTGTCGACCGTGACGGCTTTCCCGGAAGTGCCGGACACGATGTCGTCGAACAGAGGCTTCAGCTCCTCTGGGATGATCTCCTCCGTCCTGGGGATTTCGGCTTTTGCACCGGGGTCGCTGCGTCGGTAGGATTCGAGTTCGGCGCGGAGAGAGCGTTTTTCTTCGGCGACAGTCTTGACCGTGATGCGGAGATCGTTCGCTTCCTTCTTGAGGCGGGAGGAATACGCGCGTTCGTCATCAATCTGTGCCTTCAGTTCGGCGATCTCCCGGTCGAATCCGGCACGTTCCTTCAGGAGTTCGGCGATGGACTCGTTTTTCTCCTGAAGCTCGGCGGAAGCGGCGGCTTTCGGATCTCTGCGACGGAGATCGAGTTCCCGTTCCTGCCGCTGAAGCCTCGCGTTCAGCTCGGTCTGACGGACGAGCACGCCGGAAAGAGTCCGTTGAAGCGCATCGGTCCTGTCTCTGAGCGCGAGGACCTCCTTCTCGAGCGCATCCTTCTCTTCGGAGCTCTTTTTCAGGAGGGCATTCGCATCGGCCAGAGATTCGTTCAATCTGCGATTTTCCGCGTTGGAGGCCTGGTCGATTTTGAGCTTTTCGAGCTGGGCCTGAGCAGCCACGAGGTCCTTGTTCGCCTGCGTGAGCGCCTCCGCGGACGCGGTCTTTTCGGCGTTCAGTTTCTCAAGGGAGGCGGTGAGGGAAGCGGCAAATTCCTTCTGCCTTGCAAGCTCGGAGGTATCGGACGCCGATGGCGCAGAGAATCTCGCAATCTGAGCCTTGAGGTCCGCGATCTGCCTGTCGGACGACGCCTTTGCCTCGACGAGGCTCCGGTTCTCGACCTCAAGCGATTTCCGGACGGATTCGCCCGCTGCGAGTTTTTTGTTCTGCTCGGTCAGTTCCTTGACTTCGGAATCGCGTTTCGCAAGCTCGGATTCGAGCGTGGAAGCGCGTTTTTCGGCAGCGGCAAGAGCGGTCGCCGAGGCAGCCGCGGCGCCGGACTTCGCAGCTGCGGCTTTCACGGTGTCAAGCTCTAATTTCGCGGCGACAAGTTCGTTCTGAAGGTTCGCCTTTTCCTGCGTCAGCGAGGCGATCCTCGCGGCGGCGCCGGACGGTGCGGGTCTGCCGGATGCCTCGGCGGAGGCCTTCTGCACGCTCAGCTCGGCCGCGAGTTTAGCCGAAGCGGCTTTCTGCTCGTCGCGTTCGGCGGCGAGCTTCCTGTTCGCATCAAGGAGGCTCCTCATTTGCTCGTTGGCCTCGGCCAAAGCCTTTTCGGTCTCGGCGGCCCTGTTCGCGGCGGCTTTCTGTTTTTCAAGTTCGGAAGAGAGTCGTTTGTTCTCGTCCGTCAGCGCCCGCGTGTCGGAACCGGAGGAAAGCTGCTTCTTCGCGGCTTCCAGCTCCGATTTCAGTTGAGCGTTCGACGCTGTCAGGGCGTTCAGTTGCGTCTCGGCGTCCATCAGGGCCTTGGCGTCGGCGGCGGAACGGACCGGGACAGCCATAGGGGCGATCCCTTTCTTCGCCGCTTCCAGTTCGGCGGACAGCCTCGCGTTTTCGTCCGAGAGGCTCCTGATCCGCGCATCCGCATCGGTCCCGGCAGCTTCGCCTGCCGCGGGGGCCGTCCCGCTTTCGAGAAGAGCTTTCAATGCCTTGTTTTCGCTGGAGAGTGCGAGAGTTTTCTTGTTCAGCGTCTCGACGGATTCGGCAAGGGACGCGTTTTTCTTCTCAAGGTCGGCGGAAGCCTCGAGTTTCTGCTTCAGTTCGATTTCGGATTTTCTGGTCTTGGTGTAGGAATCCTGAAGCATATCGAGCGAGGCTTTGCGTTCGTCGGCGAGCTTCTGTGCCGCGGCAAGTTCCGAGGCGGCTTTTTCAGCGGCTTCTTTCCGGGTTGCGAGCTCGGACTGAAGGTTTTGATTGAGCTCGGTGAGCTCCTTCACTCTTGCGGTCGCGTCGGAGAGCTCCCTGCCGCGGGCTTCGCCGGATTTGACGGCATCGGATGCGGCGGCGAGCTTCGCCTTCGCTTCGGACGCATCCTTTTCGGCGGCGGAAAGTTTCGTATTCGCCTCGGATGCGGTCTTTTCAGCGGCGGCGAGCTTCGCCTTCGCCTCGGACGCGGCATTTTCGGCGGCGGAAAGCTTTGCTTCCGTCTGCTCAAGCTTCGTTTTCAGTTCCGCGGAAGCCTTTTCCGCAGCCGCAAGTTCGGCAGAGGCGGCTCCGCCGGCAGCAGAAAGGTTCTTTTCGGCGGCAGCGAGCTTCCTGTTCGCCTCGGACGCGGCATTTTCGGCGGCGGAAAGCTTCGCCTTCGCCTCGGACGCGGCATTTTCGGCGGCGGAAAGTTTCGCTTCCGTCTGTTCCAGCTTCGTTTTCAGTTCCGCGGCGGCTTTCGCCTGTTCGGCGACCTTTTCCGTATCGCCCGCGGCCTTCAGGGCATCGCATTCGGCAGTAAGCTCGGCGATTTTCTTCTGAAGGGCAGTTTTTTCCTTTGAGAGCGAGGCGGCCTCTTCCGCGGACTGTTTTGCCTTATTCGCGGCGGATTGGGCTGTGGCGAGCTGTTTCTTGAGGGAATCGACCTGACTGCGAAGGGTCGCGATCTCGGCGATCGCCTGCTGGTTGATGGCTTCGTTGGAAGGCTTCGCGCCAGTTGAGGTCGTCGTGGTGGTCCCGCCGAGCGTGGCGGCCTTGGACTCGTTGACTTTGCGTTCCGCCGAGCTGACTTTGCTCTGTGCCATGGAAATGCGGTAGCTGACGATGGAACGGTTCCAGTTCGGATCGGTCGTACGGAGTTTCTGGAAAGTCGCGAGGGCTTTGTTGTAGGCGTCGAGCGCCTCCTGGTATTTTCTGTCCGAGAAGAGTGCGTCGCCTTTTTCGATATAGTCGCCGCCGGAACGGAAGGCATCCCAGTTCTCGCTCGCGGCGGAGGATTCCGGTGCGGCGGTCTGCGCGGCGGCCTCCCGGGGCACGGACACTGCACCGGCCACTACGGCCAGTCCAAGAAGCGTCAAAATGCGGGAGCGCTTGATGTTCATGGTGTTTCTCCTGTTTTTGTCATATTTTGATCGTTTGATTGTTTCGAGGTTCGTCCGGGGTCAGATACGGTGCAAACCGGGCGGATTCACGCCCGGACACGGACACCGTCGCGACAAACACCCCGTCGTCGCGGTAGAGTCCTTCCAGGATCCGTGCCTTTTCATGCAGGAGCGCCACCAGGTCGGAGCGTTCCGGGGGGATCTCGGCCCGGCATATCTCCGGGGCGCCGCCGCATTTCGCGGACAGAGCTTCCAGCAGAGTGTCGATGCCTTCCCGGGTCCGGCAGGAAATGAACACGGCATCGGGAAACGAGTTTCTGAGCTTGATTCTGGTCAGGGGATCGGTGATGAGATCGCACTTGTTGCAGACCACGAGAATGGATTTGCGTTCCGCGCCGAGTTCGCCCAGCACGGACAGTGTAGTCTCCACGTGGTTGAAAACGTTCGGATTGGAGGCATCCAGGACCAGCACGATGAAATCGGCAAGCACTGCCTCCTCCAGCGTGGAACGGAACGCCTCGATCAGCGAGTGCGGCAGACGGCGGACAAAACCGACGGTATCGGTCAGGATGAGGTGCGACTTGTCCGGCAGAGTGAGGGCACGCGTGGTGGGGTCGAGCGTGGCGAAAAGCTGGTCGGCGGCATAGGCGTCCGCACCGGTCAGCAGGTTCAACAGAGTGGATTTTCCGGCATTGGTGTAGCCTGCGATCGCGGCGTTCGGCAGATTGGCCCTCATGCGGCTTTTCCGCTGGGTGCCGCGGTGCTTGCGTATCTCCGCGAGTTCCGCCTTCAGGTCCGAAATGCGCTGACGGAGTTCGCGGCGGTCGTATTCGATCTGCTTCTCGCCGCCGCCGCGGGCTCCGGTCACGCCGCCGCGCTGACGCGACAGGTGAGTCCAGGCTCCGGTGAGGCGGGGCAGAAAATACTGGCAGCGGGCGAGTTCAACCTGAAGCACGGCCTCGCGCGTCCGTGCGCGCGAAGCAAAAATGTCCAGAATGACCTCCTGACGGTCGATGACTTTCAGGCCGAAAAGCTGTTCCAGGTTCCGCTGCTGCGTCGGACTGAGCGCCACGTCGAAGATCACGATATTCGCATCCGCTTCCTTCGCGGCGTCCCGGATCTCCTCCGCCTTGCCGCTCCCGACATAGTATTTCGGGTTCGGAGCCTTCAGTCCGGCCACGAGCTGTCCCACGACGGGCACCTCCAGCGTACGCACCAGCTCGGCGAGCTCCTTCAGGTCGTCCGCTGTGGACGCCGGATCCGCCGGATGGATGCACGGGCCGACCAGAAACGCGCGGAACACATTTTTCCGCTCGTTTTCGTCCGTCCGGTATGTGGTGGTCTGAGGCATGAGGATGTCCTCCCGGGAAATCAGAGGCTCCCGATGAAGAGGGAACGGTACCGGATGAAATACTGAAGCCCGGAACCGACCGTGATGAGCACCACGGCGAGGTAGAGGCAAACCCAGATGACCGACACGGGGGATTCCGCGAGATCAAGGCCGAAGAGATGGATCCAGGCGGCGCCGCCGAACGCCAGCGTGAACATCTGCGTGGCGGTCTTCATCTTGCCCCAGCGGTCGGCGGAAATGATCACGCCTTTTGCCGAGGCGAGCGTACGCAATCCGGTGACCATGAATTCGCGAGTCAGGATCACGATGAGGACCCAGCCGGGGATCAGGCCGTAATCAAGCATCATCACGAAAGTCGCGAGGATGAAGATCTTGTCGGCCAGCGGGTCCATCAGGCGGCCGAAATCGCTTTCCACGTGGTATTTCCGTGCGAGGAAGCCGTCGAGCAGGTCGGTGACGCCCGCCAGAAACGCCACGATCAATGCGACCACATGGCATGCGTATGCAACGCTCTCGTCGACCTGAATGCAGGTCGGGTTCTCGCTGTCGAAGTTCGCAAGCGCCACGAAGCAGAAGATCAGGATGATGCGGCTGACCGTGAGCGCGTTCGGGAGATGTTTCATTTGCGTTTTCCTCCGGGCGTCCGCCCTTCAGGTTCGTAGGTTCCGTACAAATCGTATGCGGTCCCGCGCGTGATCTTCACGGGGACGACCAGCCCCGCCGTCAGTCCGGAGGGGCATTGGGACACATGCACAGTCTGGTCGATGTCCGGGGCGTCCATGAGCATACGCCCGCGCCATCTGCCGCGCCCGGAGTCCTCGTCCAGGATGACGTCGACGGACTGCCCTGCCAGCGCGGCATTCGCCTCGCGCGAAATCTTTTCCTGTTCGGAAGCGATCATGGCGGCGCGGGCGGCGGCGGTCTTCGCGGGGACACGGCACTTCATGGCGGCCGCAGGGGTGCCGTCTTCCGGCGAATATGCGAATACGCCGATGCGCGAGAACACGCGGGACTTCACGGCGTCAAGCAGCAGTTGGAAATCGGCCTCGGTCTCGCCGGGGAATCCGGTCATCAGCGTGGTGCGGATCGTAAATCCGGCCTTCCGAAGCTTTCGGATCACTTCGGCCTGGCGGTCCGCGGAAATATGGCGGTTCATCGCGGCCATCACGGAGTCGGAAACGTGCTGGACCGGCATTTCGATGTGGGGGATCAGGCGGCGGCATTTCCGGAACGCCTTGAGCATGGCGTCGTCGATGGACGCCGGATGCACGTACATCAGGCGGATGCGGAAATCGCCGGGAAGCTTATCAAGCGCGGCGAGAAGATCCGGCAGCTCGGAGACGCCTTTGCGGTCACGTCCGAACGCTCCGGTGTCCTGGGCAATCAGGATCAGTTCGCGGTAGCCGATCTCAAGCAGGGACTTCGCCTCGGCGACCACGGATTCGACCGTGCGGCTGCGGAGTGCGCCCCGGATGGACGGGATCAGGCAGTAAGTGCAGCAGTTGCAGCAGCCGTCGGCGATCTTCAGATATGCGAAATGCCCGGATTCCACCGGCAGGCGCGGCGTGTTTTCGTCATAAATCCACGAACATGTCCCGCCTTTCCGGTTCGCCGGAAGCGGCTTGTCCGCCGTCAGGCGCTTCAGGACGGCTCCGATTTCGGCGGGACGGTCTATGCCTTCCCAAGCGTCGACTTCCGGGTACTTCGCCCGGACCGCGCCGTCCTTGTCCCACTGCGGCAAACAGCCTGCGACCACGACCAGACGCCCCTTGCGGCGTTTTTTCCAGGCGCAGGCACGGCGGATTTCCGACATTGCCTCCTTGCGGGCGGACAGCAGGAAAGCGCAGGTATTGATCCACATCACGTCCGCTTCCTCGTCATCGGCAGTCAGGCCGAACCCGTCCACGAGCAACGCTCCGGCGGCCACGCCGGTATCGACCGTGTTTTTCGGGCAGCCGAGGCTGACCAGACGCACCAGACGGGGCTGCGTCCGCTTTTCTCCGGGACTATTTTTCAAGAGTATTCTCTCCGTGTTTTCCGTTTGGGCAAATATGCCTATTATTGTAATGTAGCACGCGGAGCACGTTTTTTCCAGTCCGTTCTACAAAAAAATCTACATATTCTGAGAGCTATTTCCGCTTCCCGAAGAAATGAAAGTTCCCCGGCAGACGGTTTTCATCGGGGCCGGGGATGTTTTTCTAATTTTTGCGGGGGAGCGAACGATCTGTCCACCACATCGTTCGGAACATGAAATTTTTACTAAATGTAATGCATTATTTATCAATTTCAAGTTGGAGAAGCGTTTTCTCTCTTGATTTCATGCGGAAATGGGTGTATCTTTTATGTCGTCCGTGACAGCGTGTCACAATAAAATCATACTGTCAATCCATAAAAACAGCTTCCTATTCCCATTCCGAATCCATCATGCCCCGTTACACGCAAAAAATGCGAGAAATGATGACCGAGTCCATCCGGCGGGACGTCTGTTCCGCGGGCATCGCACTCCTGTGCGAAGGCGGCTGGGAGGCATTCACCACCGAGAACATCGCCAAGCGCCTCAATGTATCGCGCGGCGTCCTTTATAATTATTTCAAGGACAAGAACGACATCCTGTATGCCATTGCCCGCGCCTCCATCGCCGAGCTTTGCGACAAACTTGATGAAATCGCGTCCGGCGGCGGCTCCGCGTCCGACAGGCTCGCCGAAATGGCACGCTGCATCGTCGACACGTTCAACCAGAAGCGCAAGTATCACCGCGCCATCATGGAAAACGTACCCCCGCCGAAAGCAAACGATTCCACCCACCCGGCAGTCGTCGGGGGAATGCGCCGCCAGGCCACCATCGAGCGCGTCATCCGCGACGGCATCGA